>Ga0068876_10003037_pt1 | contig 12182 bp, 12 predicted proteins | sample NOAtaG_6_FD_66442 | JGI IMG/M metagenome (GOLD analysis project Ga0068876, IMG submission 66442) | Freshwater lake microbial communities from Lake Erie, under a cyanobacterial bloom - NOAA_Erie_Diel5S_2200h metaG | ecosystem: Environmental > Aquatic > Freshwater > Lake | place: USA: Ohio, Lake... | reverse complement strand
TCGCGTGCAGCGTCGGAGTGACCCTCCTGCCACGCGACCGCGCGCACCGTCTCGTCGCTCGATGGGGCGCCGCGCCGCGTCGCGTCGGCGATCGCGTCGGCGAGCTCCGCGGGCCACGCGGCGGCGAGGGGTCGGTCGAGGGCCGGCCAGAGCTGCTCCGCGACGGCGTTGCGCCGCACGATCTCACCACGGGCGTCGAGCAGCACGAGCGCGTCGGGCGAGCGATCGAAGAGCGCCTCGAAGCGGGCCTGCTCGGCGAGGCGGCGCTCGTGGCGCCCGAGCTGTTCGATCAGCTCGGGGATGCGAAGGACGAGCGCGGCACGGCCCGGTACGTCGGTGGAGAAGAAGACCTCGAGCACGCCGCTCGAGGGACCCTCCAGCGGAAAACGCGCCCGAAGGTGCGTGGGCACGTCGCCGTGTGCCGAGACCCGCTCGGTGCTCGGGGCGTCCACCGCGGGGAGGGTCCCGCTCCGCGGTGCTGCCTCCTCGAGCCACGGCGCCCTCTGCTCCCGTCGAGACGCCGCCGCGACGCTCTCCTGCGCCCCCGCCTCGGTCTCCCGCAGGACGCGCGCCCCGAGCACGGCCCTCGCGCCGAGCAACGATGCGGTGAGCGCCGCGCTCGCCTCGCCCGGGCGTCGCGCCGACGAGAGCGCGGTCGCGAGCGCGTGCTGGACATGCTCGAGCTCGGCCGTCGCGCGCGCCTCGGTGACGTCGAGCAGGAGGCCCGAGGAGCCCGGCGCATCGCCCATCGCCCGCAGCTCCACGCTCCCCCAGAGTGGCTCGCCGCCGCGCGGATAGACCACGATCTCGGCGCGGTCCGGCGCGCCGGCCTGCGCTCCGGACGCTCCGCGCCTGCGCTGGAGCCGGTCGAGCGCGGCCGAATCCGTGGCCGGTCCACCGAGCAGCGCGCCGAGGGAGCGCCCCACCGCGTCGGCCTGCGAGAGCCCGGTGGTGCGCACGAACGCCGCGTTCACCCAGCTCACCGCGCCGCCTGCATCGAGCACGAACATCGCGCGGTCGGCATGCTCGGCCGCGAGCGCAAACTGGCGGGCACGGGTCGAGGCCTGCCGCGCGCGGGCGAGCGTGGCCGCCAGGGTCAGCGCGAGCATCGCTCCCATGAAGGCGAAGAAGGCGATGTGGATGCCCCACTCTGCGAAGAGGTCGCCGGGCGTGCCGAAGCGCGGCGCCCACCACCCGCGCAGCTCCGCGTAGCCGGCGATGCCCATGCCGAACACGCCGAGCGCCATGGCGGCGAGCGCGGGACGGCGACCGAAGAAGAGGCCGGCGAGGCCAATCGTGACGAGGAAGATCGCGGGCCCGCCCCGGAGCCCGCTCTCGATCAGCGTCGCGACCCCCACCACCCCCCACGTCCCGGTGACGTACCACTCGCGGACCCGCTCGGGGATGCGTGGATGGAAGGCCATCGGGACGTTCAGGACCGCGGTGCCCCACAGGAACGCCTCGACGCCCGCGTTGCCGAGCGTGTCGGTCGCCGTCGCGACGGTCATGAACGCGAGCGCCAGGACGGCGGTCATCCGCAGCGCGATGCGCGCCGGGAAGAACTCCCGGGTCGGCACGCCTTCCTCGCCCCCCGCGGGCCGCAGGGACTCAGGCTCGTCCTGCCGGGCCGCCGGGCTCATCGCTCCCGGCTCTCTCCGCTCTGCAGGGCAATGGTCCGCTCTTGCCGTGCGCGTCGCCCCGCCGTGCGTCCTCCCTGTTCCGTCCGCTGCACCACCTTTGCCCGAGACGGTAGCCCGCGGCCGAAGAACTTGTCCACGGATCCCCGACCCTCGGTCCGTCTCTCACCGCGCGCTCGCCGCGAGGCGGGCCTTCATCGCCGCGCTCACCACCTGCATCACCGCGCGGAGGCGGGGAACCCGGCGTGCGTCCCGGTGCGAGACGAGGTGCACGGAGCGCGCGCGGATCGCGGGCACCGGGTGCAGCTCGACGAGGCCGGGCACCGAGCGCGCGAGGGGTGCAGGAAGCACCGTGAGGCCGACCCCCCGCGCCGCCGCCTCGGCCAGGACGCGCATGCCGCTCGCGCGGAGCACCACGCGCGCGCCCCCGCCGTGTTGGCCGAGGAACGTCGCTTCGGGACCGCGCTCGAGGTCCCCCGAGGGCATGACGAGCGCGTGGTCGTCGAGGTCGGTTGCCGAGCGCGGCGCGCCGTGCCGGGCGACGTAGCGCGCGGCGCCGTAGAGCCCGTAGCGCATCGTCCCGAGCTTCCGTACCACGAGGTCGGCACCCTCCGGAGGCACGAGCCGCACCGCGAGATCGACCTCCCGCCGGGCGATGTCGGACAGGTGGGCCGACACGACGAGATCGACGACGAGCCCCGGGTGCGCCGCGAGCAGTGCGCCGAGCCGCGCGTCCTCGAGCAGGTGCAGCGCGGTCACGTCGGTCACGCCGAGCCGCACGAGCCCCGCGACCTCGCGCTCGTCGTCGGCGATCCGTCCGGCGCTCTCGAGCGCGCGGCTCACCTCGCCGAGGGTCGCGAGCAGCCTGGCCCCAGCGGCGGTCGGCGTGAGCCCCTGCCGGGTGCGCAGAAAGAGCGCCGCGCCGAGCTGCGTCTCGAGCGACTGCAGGCGCCGCGACGCGGTCGGCTGGCTGACGCCGAGCGCCTTGCTCGCTGCGGTGAGCGTGCGGTGGCGCCCGAGGGCCGCAGCGACGCGGAGGTCGTTCCAGTCGAGCGCATCCATGCAAGAACGTATAGCAAGTATGCGATATCATGCATGGACCCCGAACCCGCGCTGCGCCAGCATCCTCCCCGCGGCATCGACCGCTTCCCACGGAGTTTCCCACCATGCGCAGCTCGGTTCTCTCTCTCTCCTGCCTCCTCCTCGTCGCCTGCGGCGGTGCCGCGTCCACCGACGCCGGCACCTCCTCCACCGACACCGCCGGCGGCGAAGCGCCCGCCCTGTCCGGTCGCTGGATCTCGCCCTGCACGCCGAACGACTCGGGCGCCTTCACCCTCGACTTCACCCTGGACGCGGACCGCTGGTCGGTGGACTACGCGACCTTCGGCGACGCCGCCTGCAGCGCGCCCTTCCTCACCGTGCACATCGCCGGCCCCTACGAGATCACCGGCCCCTCCAGCGTCGAGGGCGCGAGCGAGGGCCGCTTCGCGTTCGACGAGAAGACCGTGACGGCGCACGCCGAGGGCGCAGTGGGCTTCCTCGCCGGGCTCGGCGAGGCCTGCGGCGGCCCGGGCACCTGGGAACTCGGCGTGGCCCGCGACGTCGGCGCCGCCGGCTGCCCCGCGCTCGGCCAGCGTGCCATCGCCGACTGCCCCGCGGACTACGACCTCGTCTCGGTGACCGCCACCGAGCTGCGCTTCGGCGCCCGCCCCGCGGACAACGACATGTGCTCGCCCGAGCGCCGGCCGACCGCGCTCTCGGGGCTCGCCTCGATCCGCCAGTGAGGGGGGCGCTCAGGAAGTGAGGAGGATCTTGCCGCGGCGGCCGGGGCGCTCGTGGTGCGCGAGGGCCTCGGCCACCGCGTCGAGCGGATAGCGGGCCTCGACCGTGGAAGCGAGCTCGCCGCTGGCCACGAGCGCGACGAGCTCGGCGGTGAGCTCGACGCGCCGGGCCGGGGGCAGGGCTTTCAGCGCACGAAGGCGCGAGTAGCCGCGCACCGTCACGTCGCGGAACACCACCTGCGTCGCGGGCAGGCGGACGCGGTCGTCGCCGAGGAGGCCGTACACGACGAGCTCGCCGCCCTCGTCGAGCGCCTCGAGGAGGCGCCCGCTCGCGTCCCCCGCCACCGCGTCGAGCGCACGGGTGATCGGCGCGGGCGCCGCGGCCCGGAGCGAGGCCCGGAGGTCCGGGCCGTCGACGACGACGGCATGCGCGCCGCGGGCGCGGAGGGCCTCGGCCGAGGCCGCGTCGCGCACCACCGCGAGGGCGGCGATCCCGCGGGCGCGGCAGAGCGAGAGCACGAGGGCCGAGACCGCCGAGGTCCCGGCGTTCAGCGCGATGCAGGCGCCCTTCGGCACGCCCTCGAGCAGACCTGCCGCGGTGACCGGGTTCACCGAGAGCATCGCGGCCTGCTCGGGATCGAACGAGCTCGGCAGAGGGAGCAGGTCGTCGTCGGCGAACGCCATCCGCTCGCGCCAGGTGCCGCCGAAGGGGATCGCGACGAGCGCGCCGACCTGCAAGCGCGAGTGCGCGCCGACCTCCACGACCCGGCCCGCGCCCTCGATGCCGACCGGCGCCGGGTAGTCGGGCGTGAAGACATGCCGGCCCTGGAGCAGCAGCAAGTCCGCCGGGTTGATCGGCCGGGCCGCGACCGCGACGACGACCCCACGCTCGGGACAGACCGGCTCGGGCGCGTCGATGACCTGCACGGTCGTGGCGGGATCGGCGGCGGCGTGGGTGCACACGACTTGCTTCATGCGGGCCGATGCTAGCCAGGTCGGCCCCTGCCCACCACCGATGCTCCGCGGCGCGAAGCTCCGCGGGCCGCCCTCGCCGCGCGCTACTCGCCGTCGTATTCGCCCTCGTCGCACGGCGCGGCGGTGCTGCCCGGCGGCGGCTCCATCCAGGTGCCGCGCGCGGGATCCCACGGGTGCACGGTGCGCGTCGAAGGCTCGCAGGTCCGCTCTTCGGCGTCGACGTCGCGGAACTCGCACCGGCGGGGGCGCAGGCGCGCGTTCGCGCGGCGCGGGAGCGCCCGTCGCAGAGCGCGAGCGAGGGGCTCGTACGTCCGCGTGCGGGCGGGAGGCACCGGATACCGCGGACACCTGGGCGGAGGCTGCGCGCGGGGACGTGGGTGCAGACGACTCACTTCATGCGCGACGATGCCGACGAGGTCCGTCCGTGCCGACCACCGCCGCGCGTGCGTCTTCCTTCGTGCGGTCGATCCGGTACACGAGGCGCCGCGCGGGACCTGCGCCGTGCGCGTGATCGAGCCGCGCGCCGATGCGCTCGAGCGCCCGCTGCGAGCGTCGGTTCTCCGGCCCCACGTGGAACCACGCGGTCTCTGCCCAGCGGAACGCGTGCGCGAGCATGAGCCGCTTGAGCTCGCCGTTCGTCGCGCCGCCCCAGCGCGCGCGCACGAGGAACGTGTAGCCGAGGACGATCGACGGCGGCGCGGCGCACCACCCGTAGAAGCGCGAGCTGCCGAGGACCTCGCCGCCGGCGCGGTCGAGTACGAGCAGCGCGCCGCCGCTCTCGAGCGCGCCCGCGAAGAAGCGCGCGAAGACCGGGCGCTCGTGCCGATCCGGCTCGGGGTGCTGGGTCCAGAGGAGCGGGTCGCGCGCCGCAGCGTAGAGCGCCTCGAAGTCGTCGGCGCGGAGCGGCCGAAGCAGAAGCGTCTCGCCCACCAGGGTCGGCTGCCAGTTCGGGCCTTCGTGCATCAGCCGCGAGTGTACGGGCCGAGGACGCTCTCCGTCCGTGTCACACTCCGGCCCGATGCCCCGCTGCCCGTTGCGGTCTTGCGCCGCTCCGCTCCCCGGCCTCCTCGTCGCGCTCGCGATCGCATGCGGGGCCTCCTCTGCGGCGGCGCAGGCGAGCGACGGGGCGGTCCCCGAGGCGGTGCGGGACTTGCTGCGCAGCGGGGTCGAGGCGCGGGTCCGCGGCGACGAGCCGGCGGCGCTCGCGTCGTTTCGCGCGGCGCACGAGCTCGCGCCGGAGCTCGGCCGGACCTCGGCGCAGCTCGGCCTCGCCCACCAGGCGCTCGCGCAGTGGCTCGAGGCCGAGCCCTTGCTCGAGCGCTCACTCGCGAGCGAGGACCCGTGGGTGGCCCGACACCGCGAGGCGATCGAGAGCTCGCTCGCGGTGGTGCGCTCGCACCTCGCCACGCTCGACGTGCGCGCGCCGGACGGCGCGACGGTGGTGCTCGACGACGAGCCCATCGGAGCGCCGGCCCCGCGCACGCTCCGCGTCCTCGAGGGACCGCACCGCCTGCGCGCGCACCTCGAAGGCCACACCGATGCCGTGCAGGTGCTCGAGGTCGTCGCGGGCCGGGACGTGGTCGTGGTCCTCGCGCCGGCGCCGCTGACGATCGCGCCTCCGGAGCCGTCTCCGCCGCCGGACGAGGTGCCGCGTCCCGGGCCGATCCTCGCGGACCCTTCACCCCCAGCATCCGAGACCGGACCCTCCGCGCTGCTCTGGGTCGCCCTCGCGACGGGTCTCGCCGGCGCCGGCGCCGGCCTCACCACGCACCTGCTCGCCGAGGACGCCCAGCGCACCCGCGCCGCGGCCCTCGCGGCCCGCTGCATGGCCGGCTCCGCGGAATGCGAGGCGCTTCGCACACAGCTCTCGGCCGAGCTCCTGCCCTTCGAGATCGGCGTGAACCTCGCCTGGGGCATCGCCGCCCTCGGCGGCGTGCTCGCCATCCCCGGCCTCGTGCTCGGCACCGGCTCGAGCGCGGGCCCGAGCGCACGCATCACGCCGCGCGGCCTCGAAGGCCGCTTCTGACGTCCCGCGGCCCGGCGCACCTGCCGCGGCGTAGCCCCCACGGCTCGCTCCTGCGGCCCTCAGGGCTGGGCGGCGACGAGCTCGCGCTGCGGCACGATCCGATCGAGGCTCGGATCGGTGTGGATGCCTGCGAGCTCCACGATGCGGCGGCGCAGGCGGTCCCGCTCCGCGCGAAGCGCCGCGAGCTGATCCTTCAGCGCGAGGATGCGCGTGAGCACGGCGAGGCCGTGGCGGATCACGTACTGGCGCTCGAGCACGTGGATCGCGGCGAGGCCCGAGAGGGCCAGGAACGTGAGCACCGAGGCCGCTCGGACCACGCCGCCGAGGCTCGGATCGCCGGCGACGAGCCCCGCCGCGACGAGCGCGTAGGTGCCGAGGACCAGGGTCGTCGCGACCATCATCCGATAGGTCGCCTTCACGTCGTCGCGATCGATGAGCAGCTCGCCGGCGCGGGTCGCGAAGAAGAGCACCGGCGCGTGCAGTACGAGCCCCGGGATCGCGAGCGGAAGGGCCACGAACAAGAGGGCGGCGTGGCGCGTCACCCGGAGCGCCCAGCCGAGGCGGTCGATGGGCTTGCGCAGATCCCAGTCCGACAGTCCGAGCGCCTCGAGCACCCCGAGGTAGCCCTCGATGTCGTGGTAGAGCGTGCGCACCTCCGGGACCTCGCGCTTGCGCTCCCAGTGCTCGACGAGGCGCCGGGTGATCTCGGCTTCTTCCGCGAGGCCGAGGTCGCGGCCCTCGGGCACGTAGAGGCGTCGCACTCCGTCGAGCACGCGCAGCCTGTCGAAATCGCTCGCGTTGATGGTGAGCGCGCGGAGCGCGAGCTCGATGTCGCCGGTGAGCGCCTTCGGCGTGGCCTCCTCGCCGCGCCGTGCGGCCCACTCGGCGAGCGGAACGGGGCGGCCGTACTGGATGAGCACCCGGCCGCGGAAGCGATCGCGGCGTCGGTAGGAGAGGCCGACCGGCACGAGGACCACCGGGATGCCTTCCTTCACCGCCGAGAGCGCGATGCGCGCCGCGCCGGTCTTCAGCGGCTGCAGCTCGCTGTCGGTGTAGGTCACGCCTTCGGGGAAGATCCCGAACGCGCCGCCCGAGGCGAGCACCCGGTGCAGCGCGGCGAACGCCTCGCCGTTGTCGACCGTCCCCTGCGCCGAGGCCTGGTCCTGGCGTCGCTTGATCGGCACCGCGCGCATCGCCCAGAGCAGCGGCATGAGGTGCGGCATCCGGAACAGTCCGTCCCGCGCCGCGAGGCTGACCATGCGGGGCGCGGTCGAGAGGATCATCACCGGATCGACCAGCGAGTTCGGGTGGTTGCCGACGAAGATGAGCGGGCCCGCGCGCGGGATGTGGTCGCGGCCCACGACCTCGACGGTGCGAAAGAAGATCCGCGTCACGAGGCGCAGGAACGACGCGACGGTCCAGTAGATCAGGGCCTGCACCTCGGCGGATGGTAGCCGAGCAACTCAGCCGCCGGTGAGCCGCTTCTTCTGCTCGGGATCGCGGTTCAACGCCGCGACGAGCGGCAGCACCAGCGCGGTCGGCGTGAGGCCGACCGAGGCGGCGGAGAACTGGTTCTTCAGCCCGTGCACCACGACGCGCTTGCCTGCGTGCATCGCCCGGTAGGCCTCGGACGCGACGACGTCGGCCCGCATCGCCCCCATGCGGAAGAGGCGCGAGCGATCGTTGCCCGCGACCGCCGCGAACTCGGTCACCGTCGCGCCCGGGCAGCTCAACGTGCAGGTCACGCCGGTACCCGCGAGCTCGTGGTGGAGCGCCTGGCTCCAGCTGTTCACGAAGGCCTTGGTCGCGTAGTAGGTGCTCATGAAGGGGCCGGGCTGAAAGCCTGCCGTCGAGCCGACGTTGAGGATGCGACCCCGCTTGCGCTGGAGCATCCCCGGCAGAAAGGCATGGGTCAGCATGGTGAGCGCGGTGACGTTCACCTCGATCATGCCGCGCTCCTTGTCGCGCTCGTTCTCGTGGAAGCTCCCCGCGAGCCCGAAGCCGGCGTTGTTGACGAGGTGATCGATGGTCAGCCCGCGCCGCTCGACCTCCGCGGCGATCGCGCGGGGCGCTGCGGGGTCCATGAGATCGGCCGCGATCGCTTCGGCGCGGATCCGGTGCTTGCCGGCGAGCTCGGCGGCGAGCGCCTCGAGGCGATCGAGGCGCCGTGCGACGAGCACGAGGTCGTGGCCGTCGGCAGCGAAGAGCTTGGCGAATTCGAGTCCGAGTCCGGCCGAGGCGCCGGTGACGAGGGCGGTGGTCATGGGCGCTCCGAGAGGGCTGCCACCGTACCAGCGGCGCGCGAATGGGCGAGGCCTTCCCGCCCGCCGGTGCGATGGCGTGCTCACAGGCGCCGGGTCGGGCCCTCCTCTCCGCGCTTCGTGCTAGGAGCCTCCGCCATGCACGTCGTGCTCATCCACGGCATGGGTCGCTCGCCCCTCGCGCTCGCCCGCCTCGGCCGGCGCCTCCGCGAGGCCGGACACGCGACGTCGTTCTTCGGCTACGGCGTGCGCACGAGTCCCCTCCAAGCGATCGTGCACCGCTTCGTGCGCGAGACGCGCGAGGCCACGCACGCGGAGCCCTGGGCGGTGATCGGCCACTCGCTCGGCAACCTCGTCTACCGCTTCGCCGAGCGCGAGCTGCCGAGGTTGCCCGAGCGATCGATCATGCTCGCCCCGCCCAACCGCGGCTCGGCCGCGGCGCGCATGCTCAGCCAGACCCCGCTCGCCGCGACGCTCTTCGGCGCGCTCACCGGCGACACCGGCCGGCGCCTCGCCGATCCCGACTTCTACGCCGGCATCCCGCTGCCCAGCGCGCCGGTGACGATCTTCGCCGGCGATCGGGGCCCCCGCCTGCGGCTCCCCTTCGGCGGCGCGCCGAACGACGGCATCGTGTCGGTCGACGAGACGGTGCTGCCCGGGCCCGGCGTGGAGCACGAGGTGGTGCCCGCGATCCACACGTTCATCATGAACCACCCGCGGGTCGTGCGGCGCACCCTCGAGCTGCTGCACCGGCCCTGAACGCGTCGTGCCGCCGGTGCAGCGCGGCCGTCCGCGGCGCGGCTGCGCAGGGCCCGTCCGCGGGCGGGCCAGCGCGCGCGCCGAGCGGAGTGAAGGTCGGGCCGAGCGGTCATCGACGCGCGAGCGCGTCGCGAAGGGCGCGCAGGCGCCTGCGCGTCTCGATGCGGAACGCGAGGTCGAGCACCGGCTCGAGCAGCCACGCGAGCCACCGCGGCCGGGCGGCGAAGGCGATGGTGTAGACGATGCGGCTCTGCCGTTCCCCCCGCGGCACGTGCCGGATCGAGGCTGCCCAGCGCGCGAAGAACGGCGGCTGGTTCACGAGCTTGACGGCGGCCACCTCGCCGCGCCGGAAGCTCACGTAGGCGGTGCGAAAACAGAGGCCGCCGAGCAGCCAGCGACCGGTGCACACAGCCACGGCGCCGACCCCGGGCGGGCCTCCTCCGTCGACGTACGCCTCGCGAAGCAAGGTGTCCCACTCCAGCCGCCGCGCGTAGTCGTGCACGAGATCGAACGCCGCCTCCGCGCTCGCCGGCAGCTCCTCGGCGTGCTCCGACCGTCGCAGCCTCATGCGCGGAGGATGGCACGGGCCCGAGGACGCGGCCGCGGAGCGTCGTGGGCCGTCACGCCGAGACGACGGCGGCCGTGACCTTCTCGAGGCCGGCGGCCATCGCATCGAGCGGGAGATCGTTGGCGTCGCGCCCGAACGGGTCCTCGATCTCCACGCCGATCTCGTCGATGCCGAAGAGCGCGACGCAGAGCAGCGCCGCGGCGAGCGGCGTGTACCAGCCCATCGCCTCCGACATCGTGAACGGCGCCGAGTAGCAGAAGAGCACCACGAAGACCTTGATGTGCTGCGCGTACGCGAAGGGCACCGGGGTCTTGAGGATGCGCTCGCAGCCAGCGAGCGCGTCGGTCATCGCCGTGAGGTTCTGATCCATCGCGAGGAGCTGCGTGTCGGTCAGGCCCGCGTCCCTCCGGAGGCGGTCGACCGCGCGCGTGAGGTGGGCCATCACCGCCTGCGGCCTCGCGCCCGAGCCGAGGATCGCGGCCCGCGCGTCCTCGGGCAGGAGCGCGCCGAGCGAGCCGTCGTCGTCCTCGGCGCGGAGCGCCTGACAGACCGCGCGGAAATAGCCGCACGCGAGGTCGCGCACCCGCTGCCGCGCCGCGAGGTGCGGCGCGCCGGAGGCCCACCCTGCGGCCTGACGCACGAGGTCGCGCACGCGGATCACCACCCCACCGAGCAGGCGCCGTCCCTCCCAGTAGCGGTCGTAGCTGGCGTTCGTGCGGAACACGAGCAGGAGGCCGAGCGCCACGCCGATCATGGTGTGCGCGATCGGCGCGAGCTTCACCGCGTGCGCCTCGAACGCCCACGCCGCGAGGCCGCCGATCGCTCCGCCGAGCAGCGCGCGCGGCAGAAGGCGCGGGAGCACCGAGCCCCGCACGCGGAGGATCACGTCGAGCCAGTTCCGACCGTCGTACTCGATCATGCGGCCCGGAGGATACGCGAGGTGCTGCACGGGCGAGCCTGTCGGCCCGGAGCCGGGGCCGCGTCCGGGGCCGCGACCGGGGCCGCGACCGAGACCGGAACCGCGACCGAGACCGGAACCGAGACCGGAACCGAGACCGGAACCGAGACCGGAACCGAGACCGGAACCGAGACCGGAACCGCGACCGCGACCGCGACCGGGGCCGGGGCCGGGGCCGCGACCGGATCCGGATCCGCACGCCGCCGCAGACTCCGACGCGGCCCCAGTCGCGGTCGCGGTCCCCGGTTGCCACAAGACCGCAGCGAGCAGCCACCGGCAGCCAAGGAGGGGCGCTCGGACTTCTCGATCGTTCCGTCGTGCTCGGCGGGCGGGCGGGGTGCCCGAGCGGGTCGGGTGCTCGAGAGGAGGCAGAGGATGACGTTGCGGATTCAGGGTGAGGTGATCGAGCTGGTGCGGCAGACGCGCGGGACGGTCGAGGCGATCGGGAAGCACGACAAGGATCTCGAGCGGCAGGTGCGGAGGGCGATGACGAGCGTCGTGCTCAAGGGACGCGAAGGCGAACGGCAGGGGCGCGGCAAGGGGCGGCAGCGGTTCGAGGACGCGATGGGGTCGGCCGACGAGGTGAAGGGCGGCCTCGAGGTCGCCGAAGCGCTCGGGTATGTCGAGGTGCAGGCGGAACTCGTCGCGGGCTGGACGCGGGTCGCGCGGGTGTTCTGGAAGCTGAGGGGGTGATCAGGTCGCGGCGGCGGGTGTTGCGTCCCGCCGCCGCTGTCGGCTGGCGGCGGTCTCGGTCGCGGTCGCGGTCGCAGTCGCGATTCCGGTCGCGGTCGCGGTCGCGGCCCCGGTCGCGGTCGCGGTCGCGGTCGCGGTCGCGGTCGCGGTCGCGGTCACGGTCGCGGTCGCAGTCTCGGTCGCGGCCCCGGTCGCGGTCACGGTCTCGGTCTCGGTCTCGGTCTCGGCCGCGGTCTCGGCCGCGGTCGCGGCTCCGGTCTCGGCCTCGGCCCCGGCCCCGGTCGCGGTCGCGGCCTCGGTCTCGGTCTCGGTCTCGGCCGCGGTCGCGGTCACGGTCTCGGTCTCGGCGCGTTGTCGAGGAAGAGAGAACGACGGGAGAAAGCCGAGACTTGGACGCCCTCTCGTTCCTGCCTTCCTCAGCGACCCTCTCGCCCTCTCCTCTCGATCACGCAGCCCACCGCATCGGCTCAGCCTCCCTCCTCGCCGAGGATGCCGAGCGCGCCGAGGGCGGCGGCGAGGTCCTC
>Ga0068876_10003023_pt1 | contig 12224 bp, 8 predicted proteins | sample NOAtaG_6_FD_66442 | JGI IMG/M metagenome (GOLD analysis project Ga0068876, IMG submission 66442) | Freshwater lake microbial communities from Lake Erie, under a cyanobacterial bloom - NOAA_Erie_Diel5S_2200h metaG | ecosystem: Environmental > Aquatic > Freshwater > Lake | place: USA: Ohio, Lake... | reverse complement strand
ACGTGTCTGCATAAATATTATTCTGTAGATGAATTGTCAAATAGAGGTTTAGATTTTAATTATACTGCAATTTCAACTGGAATTGGAAATAATGATTTAGAAAATTTGGATAAAATCATGTTAGCACTAAATCCTGTATTTATATGTATCGATGTTGCAAATGGTTATATGGCAAAATTTATTGATACATGTAAAAAAATTAGAGATAAATACCCTGATAAAATTTTAATTGCGGGAAACGTTTGCACTCAACAAGGTGTATTAGAACTTATAGTTGAAGGAAAAGTTGATATTGTTAAAGTTGGAATAGGAAGTGGAAGTTGTTGTACAACTAGAAAACAAACTGGAATTGGTATGCCTCAATTAAGTGCTATTATTGAATGTGCTGATACTGCTCATGGTTTAGATTCACACATTATTAGTGATGGAGGTCTTCAAGCTGTTGGTGATTTTTCTAAATCATATGGTGCTGGTTCTGATTTTGTTATGAGTGGTTCAATGTTTGCCGGACATACCGAATGTGGTGGAGATATAGTTGATGAAGACGGGAAAAAATATAAAATTTTTTATGGAATGAGTTCTTCTACCGCTATGAATAAATATTCTGGTGGTGTTGCAAAATACAGAAGTAGTGAAGGAAAAACCGTAAAAATTGCTTATCGTGGAGATGTAGAAAATACCATACTTGATATTCAAGGTGGTATTCGCTCTACTATGACATATATAGGTGCTAAAAAAATTAAAGATATACCTAAATGTACTACTTTTATTCGTGTTAATAGACAATTAAACGAAATTTATAGTGGGAAAGATTTATAAATTACAGTAAAAAGTTTAATCAAACTTGTTAGAAAAAAATTTTATGGTATTAATTATATTTTGTCTATCTTTTTTATTTTTAGTATATTTCCTAGTTTTTTTTGTATATTTAGTAAAAAGACTTTTATTGGGATTTACATCAATTAAATAATGTTTTAGTTCTTTCATGAGAGTTAAAATACCATATCTATATTCATTAACATGTAAATAATGGATATTATTTTGGGGTAATTTAGATATATCTCTAATACTTGAGTGATCAAAGTCAATCATTTTAATGTTAATATCATAATTGTGATTTATAGCATTTTTTTTATCATATACAAAAAGAATACTGCTACCTATCATATTATATCTATCAAATTCATCCATCATAATAACATTATAAAATTCTTCTATTTTTTTAATAAAATTTTTGAGTATTTTCCCAGAATCATCATGTTGAAAATACATCTTAAAAACATGTGATGGTCTCATATTTTTACTATATAAATTCTGATATTTCTTTTCTTTTGAAAAATTTTCAACCCTGAATCCATATGTTCGTGAAATAGTAAAATAATTATCAAGCATATAATGTCTATATTTATATAAAGCTCCTCTAAAAGTTCCCATACGATCTTTCAATTCATTTAAACTAGCGGTTCTTAATCCTATTTTAATGTCCATTTCCCATGGTTCCTCGAAACCCTCTTTAATATTTTTCATTATTGTGTATCTTTTGCCATATTTAGTATCAATACAAGATCCATCAAACTTAGATATAAATTTATCTAACTGTTTTAAACCATTTTCAGAATGTTCCTTATAAAAATTAAATTCACGACTACCATATCCAGACAGTTTAGCACAATATCCATCTGATATACTACGAATAGTATCTGCATGACCGGCACTATTTTTTCCTTGACATTTATTAATATTTTCGAATTCACAAATTTTTATATTGTCATTTAACATTTTCAAAAAAAATACAATGTAAATTAGATATCTATTAATAATAATCTAGATATTTTTATGGATTTCCTGAAATTGTTTTATCATGTGAAAATTCCATATTTTGATTCTTAACAGACACGAAAATCAATAATGAAATAGTAAACCACATTAATATCAACATATTCATAACTTGATCTTCAGATTCATTATAAGCCCATGTAAATCTTAATGGATTCACATAAATTAAAAATGACGCTATAGTAAACCCAAATACTATAGCCGAATTTCTTAAATGATGTTTAAATAGATTATGATAATCAAAATATTTAACTAGATATCCAACTATCGTTATCGTCATTATTATATCTATAAAAACAATAATCCAATACCTAAAAAAAGATTTAGATAATAAACTGTGTAATAACCATATTAATCTTTCAGAATACGCCGTAATAGGTAAAATAACACTTTCACCTCCTATAATAAATTTTTCCTTAGCAAAGAGAATATCTGCAATATACCCTATAATATTACCAATAATTACCCCAAATACAACAGCACTAGTTTCAATTGATAACCCTAAAACATATGTTCCAAAATAGACTAACCCATTTGAAATTAATCCGGTAGCTATACTTGTTCCAATACCTTTAGCTTGTTCTCCCTTGAATACTGATTCAATCTGTAAAATATTATGTTTAATCATCACTTTACATTTAAGTGGTATAATATTTTTCTAGCATTAAGATAAAAAGCATTAAGATAAAAAGCATTAAAAAGCATTAAGATGGAAATTGAGAGTAAATCAGCAAGTTATTATTGGGTTATAATTATTATTCTAGTATTAGCATTATGTTGGTCAAAATATAAAAGTAATGTTGAAGATGTTGAAGAACATTTTGAATCACAAGAAAAAGATCTAGAATTAAATACATTACTAGGATTATTACTAGATAATCAGACCATAGCAAACCAAATAATTATTGATAATCCCAAAATAAAATCAATTACAACTTTAGTTAATCTTAATCAAGACCGAATACGACTAAAACTTAAACCAATACTCAAAAATGATCAATACCAAATCATTTTACGTTATTTGTTATTGAAGGATGTTTATTTTATTGATGCAAATCCAAATGAATATATCAATTATGCTAGAAATCCTCAAATTCTTAACCCAAAAGAACTATATAATTCAAGTTCTATCCAAGAAACACAATTAAACAAATTTAGACAACAATATCATCTAGAAAAAGACAAATACCTCAAATATAATTGGGTAATCGATAAAATACAAGATTACATAACCCAATACGGATTCAGAAAAGTCAGCAAATCTTTTTCGAATTTAAAAACAGTGTTTGATAATTATTGGGAAGGTTTAAAGGAATTAACCAAAAGAGATCTAACATCTTTACCTGAATATATCACAATTTATAATCCAACTTCCGAAAAATATTATATAAAAATTAAAGATAATCAATGGTATTCATGGTCTGAAACTAACACTAAAACCAACATTAAATTAATACAGAAAATCCAATTGAACGATTTTGATAAATGGTTTGATATTTTAAAAACATCAGCAGATAAAGATATTTTAGAATTACCTCCTAATGATTTTTACATTTGGATTAGGAGTTCAAGTATAATGTCATTACAACAACTTTATAGAAAATTAGATGAATTAAATAATGATAATTATTTTGAATTAGCATTCTATTATGATCAAATGATAAATAATAATTCTGTTAATAAATCCACTAGATCTAAATTATTAAAGAATTGGATTGAAAATAAAACTAGTAATGCTGTTTTTCAAAAATTCATTATAGAAAATATTATAATAGATCTTAATCATCAAGTTTTACAAGTATTTGACGATTTATGTGTTTATTTAATATTTTATCAATATACATCAATTATGGATTTGCATCTAGAAACATCTCAAACTGAAAATGTATCTCTAAGTGTATGGTGGTCTGAACCAGATCTTGATAAATTGTTAATCAGAAGCACTAAACTAGATCAATGTTATTTGCCTGCTAAATTTTCGATGACCCAAGTACAAGAATCGCCACCTTTATTTAAGTATGTATTTAATAATAATCTATATCATACTTTCTGGGAACCACTTGAAATATACATTAGTCAATTGGAAGAAGTTTTAAAAAATACTTTTAGAACAAAAGATATTAATAAAATTGCACCAATAGCTAGATTCTGTATCTTTAATAACCCTTCATTTAGAGAATTTATTTCTAAATATATTCATTGCACTAAAGATAAATGTTCTGTGAACGTAGTTTTAAGTGAATCTGAAAAATGCGGTCAATTAAAGCTTAAATATCAAGAATTACTTAGTTTAAAACAGAAATATAAATGCCTTTACACAAGTAAAACTTCAGAAAATCCTCTACAAAAACAAAAAGAAAATTTTCTATCACTTCAAGATAACCAGAAATTAGATCAAACATTTACAGAGAAAACATTTACAGAGAAAACATTTACATGGGAAGTAGACGAAAATGAAACAAAAGTTAATCAGATGATGGGTTTTGGTAAAGTAATTCTACTAGACATAGTAGAATATGCCACTAAATTACATAAATGTCAAATAGATACCATTAATATGGATGATTGTCAGGATTTAAGTTTAAATATTGATACCGAAGATCAACCAACAGATCAAAATTTAAAAGAGGTTAAAGTTGATCACCAACCAGATATGTATAGCATTTATGATCAACAACTAGAACAATATCATAAAATTCTTCACAACCAAGAAACAAAAACACTAGCACCACTTAACATTTTAGCCAATAAAGACTTAAAAGAAAAGCAAAAACAAACCTCAATCACTAATAATTTATTAAGAACAACAGCAGATGATTTCTATTCTATTATATCTGATTTAACTAATCTACCAAAGGAAAATTTTAATAATTTTTCAGAAGACGATACAGATGCATCCTTTGAAGACTATACTAAAAAAATAGAAAAACAATTGCAAGGATACGATATGACTAATGCATATGGTTTCATTGATTACGCTAAAAATATAAGTGTCAATTTATGGGATATTTTAACTAAAGATGGTCGTATGATGACATCCGGATTTATTATAATGATATTAGCTTTATCCCTATATTTTATAGATATAACATCTTAAAGTATAGTATTTTACTTTGTTATATGTAGGTGTGTTATATTTGGAATTCAGAATTTAAAAACTTATTTGAAGTCTTCAATTGCAAACACAGGACAACCAGTCAAAGTCCAAATAGTCCAGTCCAAATAGCTAAGCGAATGTTTTTTTTTATCATTTTTTAGTTGTTTTTTTGTATTGCACACTCTAAATTCATTGGTATTTATATTATTTAAGTTATTTTTTGGTAATAGTTTATACTGAGTTTCACTAGGAGGTTTATATTGAAGTTTTACTGAAGATGGTTGATGTAATTTATGATTATCTTGAACTAGATAGTAATCATAAATATCATGCTCAAGTTTTCCATAATAACCATCATCTATAATCATATTTCGATATTGAAGTTTTTTTGAATCTATCTGTCGAGATAAAGGCTTCATTTCTCCTTTTAATGGTTCCTTTAATGGATTCTTTAATTGATTCAAATTCATATGTAATATTTTTACAAATATTCATAGTTTATATTCAATTCAATTTTTTATAATGAAAATAGAAACTGAATAATTGAAATAGAATTAATATTATTCCTGTGGTAATTCCTGTGGTAATTCCTGTGGTAATGGTTGTTTAGCATTCCAGATTAATACACGACCATCTAGATTAAAAAAGTTTATTCCCTCATGAACCGTATGAATTTCATGATGATGACAATGACCATATAAATACATTTTAGGTTTTATTTTTAATATTTCATCATAGATTTTATAATTACCTATAAATTCTTGATTATTATATATAAATTTAGGAGTATCATGTGTTATAAGTATATCTGGTTTATTTTTGGGTTTTCTAAATTCTCTTAAATCATCTAAATATTTCCATTCAGATTTTTTATATGGATGAGGTTTATTAGAAATAATACCATGAACACCACCCACACGTCCTAAAGGAGTATTTTGCATTTTACCATCCTCTAAATATGGTCTAGTTCCATCTTTATTTGCCAATATATTTCTAAGATGAGATGGAGCTGGTGGAGGCAAATCATGATTACCTTGGATTAAATAGAGAGATTTTACTTTAGGTAAAATTTCCTGATAGAAAGGAGTTGTATCTGAATCACTATCTGGTCCCATAATTAATTTACCAGACATATCACCAGCTGTGATTACATGAAAATCCCCTAATGGTATTATTTTTTCTAATCTCCTAAAAAGCTCAATTGAATGACTATGTAAATCACTAGTCATTATAACTTGATGCGGAAAATCATCTGATTCTATATAAATTATATTCTTAATGTCATGTGGAAATCTAGATTTGCCATAACGGTTTAGAGTTGGTGGAAATTTCCAAACTTCTTCTTTAATTACGTTAAATTTCATATATAATTTATGTAGTATGATGATAATGTTATTAAATCAATTTTGTAGATTGGTTTAATAAATTACCATAAGTAAAGTAAAAATTGATTTTAAGTATAGAATATATTAAAGTTTAATATGTTCATCAAAATCACATATGGAGATGAAAAAAACCATGATTATCAAATTAAAACTGGTCTGAATATATATACAAATGCCATGCTAGAAAAATATAAAGATGATTATAAAAATAGAAATGCATCACTTGTTGAAGAACACCCTGAAATTTTTAATCATTTAAACACTGATGTTTTTACATTTTACAAACTAAACTCAACAGAATTGAATATTACTGGTGGTGATAATAGAGTTAATATATGCAAATCACGAATAGATCATGACGTTTGGATCAGAATAGTTTATTTACCACATAATGTTAATGTTAATGCAATTCATCCAAACTCTAATAAAATAATATTAAGCGAAAGATACTCAATATTTGATTTGAAAACTATTAAAAAATTCAATCTGAAAATGAGTTTCAATTATTTGGTTGCAGTATGTATGCGTGGTCATGTTGAGATATTAGAATGGTGGAAAAATAATCACAAAGGACAGCTGACTTATAATAGTGTTATGTTAGATTACGCTTCAGCATATGGACATGTAAAAGTATTTGAATGGTGGAAAAACTCTGGATTAAGTGTATTATATTCAAAAGATGCATTTGTGTTTGCTACCCTTAATGGTCATCTTGATATGATAAAATGGTTATACGAATATGAATTATCTAACGAAGAAAAAGTTTCAGAGGAAATGAAAAAAAACCCTTATTATCATTTAATGCCTAAAACTACTTTAGAAACATATTCAAATGAAATACTTATCTTAGCCATTGAAGCAGGACATATTAATATATTAGAGTGGGTTAAAAGTAAAAATATAATATCTTGTGAGGATAGTTCAGATATTATTAGTACTTATGTAGATGTTGCATCTAGTACAGGAAATTTTGATGTTTTAGAGTGGTTTAAAAACTCTGGTCTAAAATTTAGTTATTCTGAAAATGCATTCACATTTGATTATTCTTATTTTGAAGATGAAATTATATACAGAGATGAAAAAATATCCCCTACAAAATTTTCTGAAACCCTTGAATGGTGGAAAAATAGTGGATTTGAACTAAAATATAACGAATGCACAATGAATTATGCTTCACAACGAGGTTTTATCGAGATATTAGAAGTATGGCATAAAAGTGGTCTCCCACTTAAATTTTCAGAAAATGCACTAGTAGATGCAAGACATAAAGAAACCCTCAAATGGTGGTTTGATAGTGGTATTCCCCTAAAATATCCATCTGAAGTTGTTGAGTATTTTAAATCATATAATATTGATATTACCCCTGAATCAATGTTTTCGGTGTTTTTCTCAAAATTTATTAACCCAGTATCAAAATGTGCTAAACATATATATCTAAGTATTTAACAATTTATATTAACTTTAATCTTTATAAAATTGATTTTACCTTCTTTAAAATTTTTTATATTAAATGTATTTATCTCTATGTAGAAATCCTGAACTTAATAGTTATATTATTTGTAATGTAAAAGATATAGTTAATTATTATTCAGATGATGGGTTGTGTTATCTAAAAATAATTTTAGGCATATACGGAATGCATGGATGCATTAAAAGATATGTATATAGTGATGAATATCGTTTATATTCAGTACAAACAATAAAAAAATTTAGATTAAGAATCACACCATTATATATTTTAAATGCTTGTAAATATGGATGTATAGATATTTTAGATTTCTGTTTTATTCATTATCGAGATTTATTGAAAGAAATTAATCCAATCGATTTAGCATCTGAAAAAGGTCATACCAACGTTTTACAATGGTGGTTAGAACATGAATTACCATTAACATATACTATTTACGCTATTGATCAAGCATCTTTAAATGGACATGTAGATGTGTTGGAGTGGTGGCGTAAAAGTAATTTGAAGCTGGAATATACTAATCGTGCGTTAGATTTAGCTTCATATTATAATAAAGTTGATGTAATAAAATGGTGGTTCAAAAGCAATCTACCATTAAAATATGACCATTCTATTATAAATGCATCAGAAAATGGTCATATCGAAGTTTTAGAATTGTGGAGTAATAGCAAATTACCTCTAAAATCTATTGTAAATGCGTGTGTTAAAATGTATTCAAATGTATATGAAACACCATCTCTAAAGGGGTATGTAAATGTATTAAACTGGTGGAAACAATTAGGTGTAGATGTGGTGAATAGATATTATTCAAATCCATTCCTTGACATTGTATCTATTTCAGGACGTATAAATGTATTAAATATATTAGAATGGTGGAAAAACTCTGGATTACAAATGAAATATAGTGATAAATTAATTGATTTAGTTTTATATCACAATAAAATAGATGTATTACATTGGTGGTATGAAAGTGGATTACCTCTGAAATATTCTGAAAAAGCACTAAATACTATACGTAGTAAAAAGTATTTCAACATTTAGATTTTTTAGTTTCTTTTAGTTTCAACAAGTAATATAAAAATTGATTTGTGTAAGCTTGTTATTTATATTCTTAAAAATGACTACTAAATATTTTAAAATCATATGTGAAACAGAAGGAAAACGGGTAAATATTAAAAATAGTTTTTATTTTACGGATAAAGATAATTTACATCATTTTTACGGTGATGGGGATTACGTTATTACAATAGATATCCCAAGTAATATCATTATCAAGAAAAAAAAATCTCATAGGTTTACCACTAAAATATCACCTGATTGTTTGATTATATCAGATAAATATCCATTATATAATATTGAAACTATTCAAAAGTTTAATTTGAAAATAACAAGCGAATACATTACCAAAGTATGTTTGATGGGACGTATTGATATTTTGGATTGGTTGAATGATTCGGACATAGATTTAGAGTATGATGAAAACGTTTTGGATACGATATCTTTCTTTGGATTAGTTGATGTTTTAGAATGGTGGTTTAAAAGTGGTTTACCCTTAAAATATTCATCAAGAGCTTTAAACGAAGCCTCATTGTTGAATCAGATTGATGTTATAAAATGGTGGTTTAATAGTGGATTAGAGTTAAAATATGATGAAAATGCATTATATTGGGCATCTAAACAAGGTCATATAGATGTTTTAGAACTATGGGCTAAAAGTGGATTAAAATTAAAATATTCCGAAAAGATTTTGAATGAAGCAGGATTATATAGTGATGGTGTTAAAGTATTACAATGGTGGTTGAATAGTAATTTACCATTAAAATATTCTGAAGAAGCATTAGATGTAGCATCAGCTAGAGGACGTATTGATGTTCTTGAATGGTGGTTTAACAGTAATTTACCGCTAAAATACACTACAGATGCTATGAGTAATGCTTCTAAACATGGTCATTTGGATGTGTTGGAATGGTGGAAATCGTCTAAATTGCCTTTACAATATTCAGATAGAGCAATGAATTTAGCATCAGATACAGATCGTATTAATGTTCTAGAATGGTGGTTTAATAGTGAGTTGGAATTAAAGTATTCTGAAAATGCTATTAAATGGGCTATTGAAAAATGTCATATTGATGTTCTAGATTGGTGGATTAAAAGTAAATTACCTCTCAAATATCCATCGGAAATATTTAGTAATACTAGTTATGATAATGAAGTGTTATTGTGGATTTCAAAAAATACCACAGCATTAAAAGATTTAGCATTCAAAAATTCAGTCAAAAAATCTGTAAACCAAAAAGCAAATTCCATTTACAATATTTATGATCTTAGTTTTATGTCTCATCTAAAAAATGTAGATACATCTTATTTGACTTCTAAAATTATTACACACGCTGGACTACGTTTATTAAATATGCATTAAAATACATATGCATTAAAATATATATACATTAACATACATTAATTAATTATTATTTTTTATTTTAGATCATATAATAATCATAAAAAATTGATTTTTACAAATCATATTAATATTGAGTAATACATATAAATGTCATCTGGAAGATCTCCTGAAAAAATTTATGTTAAAATTACTACCGAAGAAGAACGCGATGGTTGTTTTCAATTTAAAACTGGATTAAATATTTTGAATAAACCATTTGAAAAATTCAATGGATCATATGTCGCTAGTGGTTTCCAATACACAGATTTAGAAAATATTCATCATTTTTATGGTTCTGGTGTATGGTTGAGGATTGTAAAAGTACCAGACAACGCTCAAGTTGTTGAAGAATGTGGTGGCATAGATAAAAATATTAAAATTTGGTATACAGATAAGCTGATATTTAATGAGAGATATCCATTATATAATTATGAAACATTTAAAAAGTTTAATTTTAAAATTACATACAAGTATATTCTAGAAGGTTGTAAAAATAGATTTCACGCCTATTTTTGGGTATGGAAAACAGAATGGATAGAGCTAATTAGCAATTATATGGATAAGTCTGAAATTATAGATGGAATAAAATATGCTTGTTTCGAAGGTAATGAAAAAGCATTAGTTTGCTTTAAGGAATCCGGTGTAGAGTTAAAATATAATGAAGAGGCATTAGATTATGCATCACATCATGGTAATGTAAATGTTTTAAAATGGTGGAAAAACTCAGGTTTAGAATTAAAATATAGTGAAAATGCGTTAGATTGGGCATCTTTAAAAGGGCATTTAAATGTTTTAGAATGGTGGAAAAACTCAGGTTTAAAATTAAAATATAGTGAAAATGCTTTAGGTTTGGCATCTAAGTGCAATCATGTAGAAGTATTGGAATGGTGGCTTAAAAGCAATCTCCCTTTAAAATATAGTGAAAAAGCATTAAAAGAAGCATTAAATTCTGCTTATGAAAACGGGCATACTAGTATTTTAAATTGGTGGGAAGACTATTTTGAAAAAAATCCAGAGAATACACATGATTTTAATGAATTATTTCGTAAATGGAAAACAAAAAAGTTGATGTCATCTGACAAACAGTCATTATGTGATGGCGGATTGATTAAAAAACCTTCTAACCCAGGTATTACATATAATTATGATAATAAAAATGGTCATCTTGAAATTCTTAAAAGAAAAATGACGGATACTTCAACAAATGTTCGCTACACAATTAAAGATGATTTAAATCTAACTATTCTTAAAAAAAAAATGACTGAAATTCTTAAAAGACAAATGACGGATACTTCAACAAATGTTCAATACACAATTAAAGATGAAATAGCAACCGAAGTTTTAAACCCAAATACTCCTAAAAATTATGTTGACGTTTCTAAAGTCTTTGAATGTCAAAAACTAAATAAAACTTATGTTAAAATCACTAATAAAGATGAATGTCATAATGGTTTTCAATATCAAACTGGTTTAAACATTTTAGAAACACCATTTAAAAAATCACTATCATTTGATAATGCTTTATATTTTACTGATTTAGAAAACGTTCATTATTTCTATGGTTATGGAATATGGTTAAGAATTGTAGAAATTCCAGATGATGCAGATGTAGTTTCATATCCAAATGACACTCAAGATGGTGTTAAATGGAGCACAAACAAATTAGTATTGGGTGATAAATATCCCCTAAGTGATCTTGATACACTTAAAATGTTTAAAATCGAAATTACACCAGAATATATTAGATGGGCTTCAGCAAATTGTCATATTGATGTTTTGCAAAAGTTAAAAGATTCTGATAATATCAAAGAAAATGAAGAACAATTGCTGACTTACTTATATTCATCTGGTAATAAGGAAGTTATTGAATGGTGGAAAAAATCATTTTCCTTTCTAGCAGATAAAGAATCTGATTCAACTGATATGGATTGTTCAGAAGATATATTTGATTGTTCAGAAGATGATTTAGATTGTTCCGAAGATGATTTAGATTGTTCA
>Ga0068876_10003021_pt1 | contig 12226 bp, 10 predicted proteins | sample NOAtaG_6_FD_66442 | JGI IMG/M metagenome (GOLD analysis project Ga0068876, IMG submission 66442) | Freshwater lake microbial communities from Lake Erie, under a cyanobacterial bloom - NOAA_Erie_Diel5S_2200h metaG | ecosystem: Environmental > Aquatic > Freshwater > Lake | place: USA: Ohio, Lake... | reverse complement strand
CCGGTGTTTTGGCAGGGGAGGAAGGACTCGAACCCTCGCATGTCGGAATCAAAATCCGATGCCTTGACCAACTTGGCGACTCCCCTACACAGGACACCGCCGCTTGCGCCGCGAGGCCCTCGAACCTGGTGCTTTCAGCCGGCCCAGCCCCACAAGGGATGCCGGTCCAGACTGCGGCACAGCCGCCCCACCCACCCGGCAGGAAGATCGGCCAGCACAGCGGCCTCCATCCCACCGGGCATCGCCTGCGGTGGCGGGCTGCCCGATTCCCTGCCGACGACGGCGAACACCGCGCTGCCAGAGCCCGTCATCCGGCTGTTGCCGTAACGGGACTGGAGCCAGCTGGCGGCTTGCGCCACCTCGGGTTCATGGCGCCGGGCGCCGGGCTCGAGATCGTTGGTGCCGAAGCCGGGTGTCCAGCCAGGGATCCAACGCGTCACGGGCTCGGGCTGAGTGCCTTGTCCGCTGTCTTCAGGAAAGCCCACGACTATAACACTGGCACTGTCGCGCTTGAGCGCAACGTCGCCGAAGATGAGTGCCGTGGCGATGCTGTGCGGCGGCTTTGCGACAGCCAGAACGAGCGCCGGCAGCGCCACGGGCACCACGTGCTCGCCGATGCCGGTGACCAGGGCACTGTGGCCGTGGATGAAAAACGGAACATCGGCGCCCAAGGCCAGGCCGATGGACGCCAGCCGCTGCCGCGACCAGTTCAGGCCCCAGAGGCGGTTCAGACCCAGCAGTACGGTCGCCGCGTCTGACGATCCGCCGCCCATGCCGGCGCCCGCCGGCAGCCGCTTGTCGACATGGATGTCGGCGCCAAAGGCACTGCCACTGGCCGTTTGCAGGGCGCGAGCCGCCCGCAGGCACAGATCGTCCGCAGGCAGCGGCGGGCCCAGGTCGTGGCGGCAGAGCCGGCCGTCGTCGCGACGCTCCAGATGCAGCCGGTCGGCCCAGTCGACGAGCACGAACAGCGACTCGAGCAGGTGGTAGCCGTCCGCGCGTCGGCCGACCACGTGCAGGAAGAGGTTCAGCTTTGCCGGCGCCGGCAGATCGTGCAGCGCCACGAGGCCGGAGGTCGTCATGGCAGGTCCAGCCGCACACGCAACACGATGGTTGGCGGCAGTTCGCGCCGGGCGACCAGCAGGCCTTCGGTCTGGCGAGCCAGATCCAGCGTCCAGCCCAGCTGCACGAAGCCGGCGGCGGTCTTCTGGGACGAGACATCGTCCATCGGCCGGCCGGCCAGCCAGTCCGGCAGGGCGGCCAGCGGCAGCACCTCGCCGAACATCTGGCGCGACAGGCTGGCCAGGCTGTCGTAGCGCTGCACGCCCCGCTCGGGGGTCTCGAGCAGCGCTGACTCACCTTTCCAGCTCAGCCTGGCCAGACGCTGGCCGGTGGCGGTGGCCAGCAGCAATTCACCCATCTCTCGTCGGCCGCGAAGCTCGAACGAGGCGTTGAAACCTTGTGCGGGCTGGCCCTCGTGGGCCTCAACCGCCACGGCCAGGCGGCCAGTGGCGTCGGTGCTCGGGGTCGACGCTGCCGTCGGCGCCGCGACCGGACCATCGCCGACGCCCGGCACCTGGGTGCAAGCTGCCACGGCCAGCGCCACCGCCCCGGCGGCGAACCGCAGGCACATCGACATCACAGCGTCGTCACAGCTTGACTTGCAGCCGTGCCAGGGTCTCGCGCAGCACCTCGTTGCTCGGCTCGCGGGTCTGCACGTCGCGCCAGACCTTGCGTGCCTCGTCGGTCCGTCCCAGGGCCCACAGCACCTCGCCGAGGTGGGCGCCGATCTCAGGATCGGGGCGCGCCGAGTAGGCGGTCTGAAGGTGCTTCAGCGCCTCGGGCAGGTTGCCCAGGCGAAACTCGACCCAACCCAGGCTGTCGGTGATGAACGGATCGCCCGGGGCGAGTTCGAGTGCCCTGGCGATCAGTTCGCGGGCTTCGGGCAGACGCAGCCTGCGGTCCGCGAGCGAATAGCCCAGCGCGTTGCGCGCATGCGGCGAGTCGGGCTTGAGCTCGATCACGCGGCGCAGCAGCCGCTCCATGTCGTCCATTCGCTCGAGCTTCTCGGCCATCATGGCCTGCTCGTAGATCAGGTCGCTGTCGTCGGCAAAGCGCCGCGTGGCATCGGAAAGCAGGCTGTAGGCCTCGGACCAGGCCTTGGCTTCGCGCAGCACGCCGGCCTCGGCCACCAGCTTGGCGCGACCGTCCTCGGCCTTGCGTTCCGGAACGGCTCGGATCAAGGCTCGGCCTTCGGTCAACCGGCCCTGGCGGGCCAGGATGGTCGCTCGGCGCGTCTGGACGTCGAGGGCGCGCTGCGGGTCCTCGATGCGACCGAGCCACTTCTCGGCGCCGGCGAAGTCGCCTCGCATCTCAGAGGCCTGCGCCATCATCAGCCAGGCCTGGATGCGTCCCTGCTCGGCACGGCGGCGCTCGCCCCCCGGGCTGCTGTCGGCTTCGTCGTCGTCATCGTTGGCTTCGTCCACGGGTGCAACGGCTGTCGGCGGCAGGCTCTCGATCTGCGGGTCGATCAGCGCCAGGTAACGCGCCAGTGCGGCTTCACCCTCGACCGGGTGCTTCAGCTCCAGATGCAGTGCACCCAGCGTCAGCAAGGGCTGGGCATTCTTGGGATCGGCCTGCACGGCGATGTCGAGTTGCGCGATGGCCTCGACAAATCGCTGCACCCCGGTCAGGTGGCGGACGTAGGCCAAGCGGCTTGCCTGGTTGGTCTGGGGTTCGGCCAGGTGCAGGCGCACGACCTGCTCGGCTTCCGGCTTGTCCTTGATCAGATCGAGCGCCAGCAGGGCCGCCGCCGGGTTGCGCGGCTCCAGGCGCTGGGCCTCCCGGCTGAGCGCCAGCGCGCGGTCGAGTTCGCCCGCCGCTGCCCAGGCCCGGCCTTGCGCAACCCGTACCGGCACCCGGGTGGCTGGGGCATCGGCATAGGGCTTGAGCGCGTCTTCGACCACCTGGGCCAGTTGGCGGGGTTCGACCGAGCGCTGGAAGAGGCGAGGGGTCGCGGCGATCAAGGCCGGGCGATCGGCGGTGGGCGTCACTGCAAGCAAGGCGCGCAGCGGCTCGGCGGCCTCACCGGCGCGGTTGAGTGCCATCAGGATCTGCAGGTGCAGGCGAAGGGCCTCGGCGGATTGCGGCTGTGTCGTGCGCCAGGCACGCACCGCCACCAACGCCTGCTCGCCGGCCCGACCCTGGAGCGCAATGTCCACGGCGCGCCGGAACAGCGTCTCGTCGCGGGTTCGCCTGGCGGCGTCGAGCACGGCTTCGTAGGCGTTGGCGGCGTTGCCCTGGCGGAGTTCGATCTCGCCAATCAGCAGTTGATAGAACAACGACGCGTCCATCGCCGACGGCTGCGGCGGGGCTTCAACCGCACTGGGTGGCGTCGAAGCTGCCGTGGGTGCGCCTGCTGGTTGCGCCCACGGCACGGTCGGCGTCAGCAAGGCCAGGACGAGCAGCGCAACGGCCGACGCCGTAGGGCGCACGGACGCATGAGAAGGGGGCTGGATTCGAGGCATGGCAGCACCCGGGAAGTCGAATTTCATTCTCACATAATGCCCCGATGCCGGAACTCCCCGAGGTTGAGGTCACGCGCCAGGGGATCGCCGAGCCGCTGGCCGGCGCCAGGGTGCTGGCGATCCGCATGGGCAAGCCCCTGCGCTGGCCACTTGGAATTGACCTCCATGCGCTGGCCGGGGCGGTTGTCGGGGCGGCGGCGCGGCGCGGAAAGTACATCTGGTTGCCAATCAGCCGCCCTCCGGCCGAAGCTGGAGGGCTGCTGCTTCATCTGGGCATGTCGGGCTCGCTGGCCTGGATGGCTGGCGTCGCGCCACCTGCGGGGGCGCACGACCATTTCGATCTGGTGACCGACCGGGGAACCCTTCGCCTCAACGACCCGCGCCGCTTCGGCGCCGTGCTCTGGTCTCCCGCCCTCGACCAGGATCCGGCGGCAACCCTGCTGGCGCGACTGGGCGCCGAGCCTTTCGACACTGATCTCACGGCCGAGCGGTTCCATGCCGCGCTTCGTCGCCGTCGAGCGCCGATCAAGGGCGTGCTGCTGGCCGGCGACGTGGTCGTGGGTGCCGGCAACATCTACGCCTGCGAGGCCCTGTTTGCCGCCGGTATCCACCCGTTGCTGCGGGCCGATCACGTCAGCCGGCCGCGGGCCGCCAGGTTGCTGGAGGCCGTGCGGAACACGCTGGCGCGCGCCTTGGCCCTGGGAGGCAGCACGCTGCGGGACTTCAGCGACGCGCACGGCATGGCGGGTACGTATCAGCAGCAGGCCCAGGTCTATGGTCGCGCTGGCGAACCTTGTCGACGTTGTCCGGCAACGGTCCGGCGCCGTGTGCTCGCCCAACGCGCAACCTACTTCTGCCCGGGTTGCCAGAAACGCTAGCATCGGCCCACACCGCCGGAGCCCCGCCAGACCCCCTGCCCATGCACAGCTTCTTTGCCCGCAGCCTGGACGAACTGACGCAGTGGCGTGCGCAGATCGACCGCCGGTTGATCGAACTCGGCAAACTGTTGTCGGCACAGGACCTGCTGTCCGACGCCGATGCGGCGACGCTGACCACGCTGCGCGAGCGGCTGACCACCGACAAGCTGGTGCTCGCCTTCGTGGCCGAGTTCTCGCGCGGCAAGAGCGAGCTGATCAACGCGCTGTTCTTCTCCAACACCGGCCGCCGCGTGCTGCCCGCCACGCCGGGTCGCACCACGATGTGCCCGGTCGAACTGCGCTGGGAGGCGGGTGTTCAGCCTCAGCTGGCGCTGTTGCCGATCGAGACCCGGGCCCGCGGCTTGTCGTTGGCCGAGTTGCGCCAGCGCGAGGACTTCTGGCAGACCTTGCCGCTGGATCCGAAACAGCCGCAGTCCCTCGTGCAGGCGCTGTCGGCGGTGACGCGCACGCAGCGTGTCAGCGTCGAGCAGGCCGGCAAGCTCGGCTTCTGGGACCCTGAGCGGCCGGACGACAACCCGACGGTCGGCAGCGACGGCCTGGTCGAGGTGCCGGCCTGGCGCCATGCACTGATCCACTACCCGCACCCGCTGCTCGAACGTGGCCTGGTCGTCATCGACACCCCGGGGCTGAATGCGATCGGTGCCGAACCTGAGCTGACGCTGGGCCTTCTGCCGACGGCACATGCGGTGGTCTTCGTGCTCGCGGCCGACACCGGGGTCACGCGCTCGGACCTGTCGATCTGGCGCGAGCACCTGGGCAGCTCGAGCCTGGAACGCTATGTCGTGCTGAACAAGATCGATACGCTGCTCGACCCGCTGGCCACGCCTGAGCAGGTGCTGCAGCAGATCGAGCAGCAGCGGGTCGAGACAGCGAGGACGCTGGAGGTCGACGTGGACCGCGTGTTCGCGCTGTCGGCCCGCGACGCGCTGGCAGCGCGCGTGACCGGCGACGCCGACATGAGCGAAACCAGCCGGCTGCCGGCCCTCGAACGCACCCTGGCCGAGGAGCTGCTGCCACGTCGCCAGCAACTGCTGGTGCAGTCGGTGGCCGGTGCCGTGCAGCAGGTGCGTACCGCAACGGCCCGGCGTCTGGCCGACCGCCGGCGGCAGATCGCCGAACAATTGATCGAGTTGCGCGGCCTCCGAGGCAAGAGCAGCGGCAAGCTGCGCACCATGCTCGAGCGGGTGGATGCCGAGGTCGTCGAGTTCGAGCGCTGCACCTCGCGGCTGGCGGCGCTGCGCACGGTCCAGACGCGCATGATGCGCACGACGATGACGCCGCTGGCCAGCGAGGCCTTGCGTGCCGAGGTCGCCGCGATGCAGTCGGCGATCGCCGCCAAGCCGTTGGCATTGGGCGCCAAGAAGGCCTTCGAGACCCTGCTCAGCCGCCTGCGTGGCTGCATCGGCCAGGCGCAGACGCAGGTCGACGAGATGCGGCAGATGATCGAGGGCAGCTTTCGTCAGCTCAATACCGACTTCGGCTTTGCGCTGGCGCTGGCGCCGGCGCCCCGACTGACGGCCTACGCTGAAGAGCTGGACCTGATCGGCGAGAACTACAGCCGCTACCTTGGGCTGACGCAGTCGTGGCGGCTGGCGAACGCCGGATTTGCCGAACAGTTCAGGCGCATGCTGCTGTCCAAGCTGCGCGTCGTGTTCGAAAACGCCTCCAGCGAGATCGAGCTCTGGAGCAAGGGCTCAAGCGGTCAGGTCGAGGTCCAGTTGCGCGAGCGCCGGCGAGCCTTCGTTCGACGTCGAGATGCCTTGCAGCGGGTCCAGGCCGCGACGGGCGAACTGGAGTCGCGCATCGCCGAGGTCCAGGGCCAGGACGAGCATCTGCAACGTGTCCTGACGCAGCTCGAGCAATTGGCCGACGACGTGCTCGTGCTGACGCGTCCGCCCGAGTCCGAGCCCGCCGCCGCTCAGCCGGAGCGCGACGCGGCTTGACGCTCGGCGTTCCGAGGCCGGACTGGCCGGGCCGGCTGCTGCACTGGCAGCGCGATCACGGTCGCCAGGGTCTGCCGTGGCAAGGCATCCGCGATCCTTACCGGGTCTGGTTGTCCGAGGTCATGCTGCAGCAGACCCAGGTGAGCACCGTGCTCGGCTACTACGCCCGTTTCCTGGAGCGCTTCCCCGACGTTCGGGCCCTGGCGGCAGCCCCGGCCGACGATGTGTTCGGCCTCTGGAGCGGACTGGGCTACTACAGCCGGGCACGCCATCTGCACGCCTGCGCCCAGCGGGTCGTGACCGACCATGGCGGCGAGTTTCCGCGCACCAGCACGGGCCTGCAGGCCCTGCCGGGCATCGGCCGCTCGACCGCCGCCGCGATCGCCGCGTTCTGCTTCGACGAGCGGGTGCCGATCCTCGACGGCAACGTCAAGCGTGTGCTCGCGCGCCACATCGGCTTTGCCGACGACCTGGCCCGGCCGGCCCACGAGCGCATGCTGTGGCAGCACGCGGAGTCGCGCCTGCCCGGACAGCGTCGCGACATGCCGCGCTACACCCAGGCGCTGATGGACCTGGGCGCGACGCTGTGCCTGCCGCGCGCGCCACGGTGCGGCGACTGTCCGGTGGCGGCGGACTGCACTGCGCGCCTGGAGGGCCGGCCGACGGCCTACCCGGTCAAGACCCGAACGCTTCGCCGCCAGCAGCGATCCGACACCTTGCTCTGGCTTGAACACCAGGACCGGGTCTTCCTGGTGCCACGCCCGCCGCGGGGGGTCTGGGCCGGGCTGTGGAGCCTGCCCGAGGTCGGCGACGCCGCCGCAGCGCAAGCGCTGTCTGCCGCCTGGCCCGGCACAGGCGAGTGGCTGCCGGCCGTCGTGCATGTGCTGACGCACCGCGACTGGACCTTGCAAGCGCTGCGCTGGCGTCTGCCGACCCGGGGCAGCGCGGCAACGCTGAGCGACGTCGCCCAGCGCTGGCCCGAGGGCCGCTGGCTGGCGGCCGACAAGGCCCTGGCCCTGGGCTTGCCGGCGCCGGTGCGGCGCTGGTTGACGAGCGCCTACTCGCCCTCGGAGTCCGAATCGGTGCCGTAGTGCAGCTCGTCGACCTCCTGCTTGCTGCGCAGGCGCAGCTTGGGGCGGTGGCTGGTGTTGCTCAGGCCGATCAGCAAGCCATTGGCGTCGAAGTCATCGCGACGTTGTGCGGGCGAGACGTAGCCGCCGTTGATCAGCTCCTTCAAGATCTCGGCATGGGCGTCGGTGGTGGTGCGCCAGTGGTGGCCCGGGCGGACACCGAACTGCAGGTTTTCGAAACCGTACTTCCTGACCACGCTCAGCGATTCGAAACAGCCCCGGCAGGGCCTGAAGGTGCCGGACACGGTGACCGGGGTCGTCCGGACCAGATGCGGCGCGGCCTTGCACAGTGCAAGCAGGATCTTCTGCTCGGCATGCATCTCCGTTGCCGAAGCCTTCAGAACGGCCACGTGCTTGCCCGCGAGCTCTCCCTTGAGGAAAGCGGCGATCTCGGCGCCGGTCGCGGTCGACACATCCAGCTCAAGACAGACCTCGGCGCCCTCGGCCTCGAGGTCGCTCAATACAGGCATGCCGACGTCGCGGGTCCCGTCGAGTTCCTTGGCGAGCTTGCCGGCGTGGCGTTCGATGCGGTAGGCGTCGTGCGCCGAAGACCGGCTCGCGCGTTCGGTGGCGGAGCCGACCATGCCGCGCAGCGTCTTCGCGAAGGTCTGCGCCTCTTCGGCGACAAAGCGACGATAAGCCTCAGCCGCAGTCTCTTCCTTGTTGCTCGCGATCAGCATGCAGTGGTCGCCGAAGGTCGCGATCTGGATCTCGACCTCCGAGCCGCCGCAGACCTCGGAGTACCAGGCCTTCATCGCCGTGGCGAGGTGGGTCAGGAACTGGGTGCGGCGGTCGGTGACCTTCTTCTTGGCCACGAGCTCGACCTGCCGGGAGTGGTAACCGGTGTACTGGCCATGCAGCGTCTCATACTCGTTGTGCATGCCCTGGTTGAAACGCGTCTTGACGATGCCCTTGGGCAGGTCCGGCTCGGGCTTGCCACGCTTGGCCGGCAGGATGCGATCTCCACTCATGTCGGTCTCCTTGTCGTACCTGGATGGTTCGGAATCGGAGGGGCTACCCGACCACGACCTTCTTGTCGCGCAGGAAGCCGTCGACCACCGACAGCCGGATCACCGGGTCGTCGAGCTCCATCAACTTCTGCTTGGCCGACAGCGGCACCGGCAGCAACTCGCACCAGCGGTTGGCGACCCAGCCGGCATCGTCCAGGGCATGCGGTTCCGGGAAGGGGTGCTGGTCCTGGTCGGCCAGCTTGCGGATGGCCTCGGCCAGCGCGGCAACGGTGTTGGCCATCGCGGCCCCGGGGACCCGCCGGATGTCGGGGGTGATCGACTCGGCGCGGCATTGCCACAGGCCGTCGGACTGCTGTGCCGGGTCGCCGACGAGGCGAAAACGCGCACCGGCGCGGCAGCGAACGTGCAGGATGCCCGGTGTCTCGGCATCGACCTCCTCGATGTGGGCCAGTGTGCCGACCCGTTCGAAGCGAGCCGACTTGGCGTTGGGCCCGGCCTCGGCGCCCTTGAGCAGGCAGACGACACCAAAGGGCAGGCCTTCGCGCAGGCAGCGGCTCACCAGGTCGAGGTAGCGCGCCTCGAAGACCTTCAGGCCCAGCCCGGCCCCCGGGAACAGCACCAGCCCCAGCGGAAACAAGGGCAGCGGGTCGGGCAGGCTGGCGCGAAGCGGTGTGGTGATGCTCACGCGCGGCTCTCCAGCTCGCGGTGCCGCACCAGCGTGGGCATGCGCGATGCAAACTGCCTGGCCAGCCACTCGACGCCGTAGACCGAGCGGTGCTGGCCGCCGGTGCAGCCGATCGCGACGGTGAGGTAGCTGCGCTGGTCCTCGACGAAGTCGGGCAGCCAGCGGTCGAGGAAACGTCGGATCTGTTCCAGCATCTCGGCCACCTCGGGCTGTCCGGCCAGGTACTCGGCGACCGGCTGGTCGCGCCCGGTCAGCGGCCGCAGCTCGCGGATGTAGTGCGGGTTGGGCAGCACACGCACGTCGAACACGTAGTCGGCGTCCAGCGGAACCCCATGCTTGAACGCAAACGACTCGAACACCAGGGTCAGGGCGGCCTCGCTCGCACCGACCATCTGGCGGACCCAGCTGCGCAGGATCGAGGGCCGCAACTCGCTGGTGTCGATCACGGTCGACACCTCGCGCAAACCGGCGAGCAGGAGGCGTTCCTCCTCGATCGCCTCCACGAGCGCGCGCTGCGGATCGCCGGGGGTTTCGCTGGTCAGCGGGTGGGGTCGGCGCGACTCCGAGAACCGCCGCACCAGGGTGTGGGTGCTGGCGTCGACGAAAAGCGATCGGATGTGCACGCCTTCGCGTCGCAACACGTCGATCAGCGGCAGCAGGTGCGGCAACGAGCTGCGCGTGCGCACGTCCACCGCCACCGCCACCTTGCTCGTGTAGCGCTCGTGCTCCAGGCGCAGGAAGTCGCGCAGCAGCTCGGGCGGCAGGTTGTCGACGCAGAAGTAGCCGGCGTCCTCGAGCGCATGCAAGGCCACCGACTTGCCGGATCCGGAGATGCCGGTGATCAGCACGACCTCGCCGCGATTGGACGCGGCATCCAGGGGCAGCCACTCGCTCATCGGGCTCTCGTGTCGGGGTTGACGGGTCCGGCAGGTGGCAGCCCTTGGCCAAGCAAGGCCTGGGCGTGTGCCGTTCCGGAGAGTGTGCCGCCGCCGAGCATGCGTGCCACTTCGGCGACCCGGGCCTCGCCATCGACGGCGAGGACCTGGCTGGTGGTCTGCGCCTTGGCACCGCTGCCGCGGCTGGCCTTGGCGACGACGAAATGTCGATCGGCACAGGCCGCCACCTGGGCCAGGTGGGTCACGGCCAGCACCTGGGCCTCGCGGCCGAGCTGCTTCATCAGCCGGCCGACGCTGTCCGCCACCGTGCCGCCAACCCCGGCGTCGATCTCGTCGAAGATCAGTGTCGCGGCGGCTTCGCCCGCCACCCGGCGCGAGGTCGTGACCGCGATCGCCAGAGCCAGCCGGGACAGCTCGCCACCTGAGGCGACCTTGGCCAGCGGGCGGGGTGTCGTACCGGCATGACCCGCAACCCGGAACTCAACCGCTTCCAGCCCCAAGGCTTGCGGCTGGGTCAAGGCCGGCAGTGCGATGTCGAAAGAGCCTCCGGCCATGCCGAGCTTCTGCATCGCCGCCGTGATCTGCCGGGCCAGCCGAGGCGCCGCCTGTGCTCGCGCGGCGCCGGCCTGGCGCGCGAGCGTCCGCCAGGCGGTCTCGGACTCTGCGCAGGCCTGCTCAAGGGCTGCCAGATCGGTGGCCGCGTTCAGTTGTGCCAGAGCGAGCTTCCACTCGGCCAGAAGCCCGTGGAGCTCTCCCGCCGGGCGCCGGTAGCGGCGCGCCAGCGCGACCCATTGAGCGAGGCGTTCGTCGAGTTGTGCCAGGCGTGCCGGGTCGGGCTCTGCGCGTGCCAGGTAGGCCGCCAGGCCATGCGCGACGTCGTCGATCAAGGCCTGGGCCGAGCGCAGCGTCTCGGCCATCGGAGCCAATGTGGCCTCGTCGTGGCGTTGAACTTCGGCCAGCGAATTCAGGGCCTGCAACAGCCGGCTTCGGCTGGTGCCGTCTTCGCCTTCGGCAAGCAGCTCCAGCGCCGCCCGCACACCGTCGATCAGGCTCTGGGCATGGGCCAGGCGCTGGTGTTCGGCGTTCAGCGGCTCCCACTCGCCGTCGCCGGGCCGCAGCTTGTCGAGCTCGCCGATCTGCCAGGCCAGCCGCTCCTGCTCCTGCGACAGCGTCGCCTGCTGTTGCCGCGCCTGTGCGAGCGCGGCTTGCGCCGCCTGCCAGCGTTGCCAGGCGGCAAGCAGCGGTGCCGGCTCGACACCCGCCTGCGCGTCGAGCAGCGCGCGCACCGCCGCCGGACGGGTGAGGCTCTGCCAGGCATGCTGGCCGTGGATCTCGACCAGCGACTCCGCCGCGTCGCGCAACTGGGCCACCGTCGCCGCGCGGCCGTTGATCCAGGCCCGGCTGCGGCCCTGGGCGTCGATGCTTCGCCGCAGCAGCAGCGGTTCGGCGGCCGATGCGGAGTCGATTTCGGCGAAACCAGCCTCGACCAGCCAGCCGTGCAGCGATGCGGGCGTGTCGAACTCGGCGGCCACTTCGGCCCGCGCGGCGCCCTCACGCACCACTGCGGCATCGCCCCGGCCGCCCAGGGCCAGCTGCAAGGCGTCGATCAGGATCGACTTGCCGGCACCGGTCTCGCCGGTGAGGACGTGGAAGCCGTCGCCGAACTCGAGCTCGAGTTCGCTGACGATGACCACGTCGCGCAGGGCCAGTCGGCGCAGCACCTCAGCTCACCCCTTCGTACCAGCGCAGCTTGCGCCGCAGCGTCGCGTAGTAGCTCCAGCCCCGCGGGTGAAGGAATCGCACGGTCTGCGCCGAACGGCGCACATGGACCTGATCGCCGTGCAGCAGGCTGGCCAGGTTGTGCATGTCGAAATTGGCCGAAACGTCCTTGCCGGCAACGATGGTGATCTTCACGTCGCCGCTGTCGGGCAACACGATGGGTCGGTTGGACAGCGTGTGCGACGCGATCGGCACCAGCACCCAGCCGGCGATGCTGGGGTGCAGGATCGGCCCGCCGGCCGAAAGCGCATACGCCGTGGAGCCGGTCGGCGATGCGACGATCAGGCCGTCGGCGCGCAGGTTGGCAACGAAGTCCTCGCCGATGTCGACCCGCAGCTCGACCATGCTGGCCGTCGC
>Ga0068876_10003013_pt1 | contig 12242 bp, 12 predicted proteins | sample NOAtaG_6_FD_66442 | JGI IMG/M metagenome (GOLD analysis project Ga0068876, IMG submission 66442) | Freshwater lake microbial communities from Lake Erie, under a cyanobacterial bloom - NOAA_Erie_Diel5S_2200h metaG | ecosystem: Environmental > Aquatic > Freshwater > Lake | place: USA: Ohio, Lake... | reverse complement strand
TGGCTCTACGTCATGGAGGCGGCCGACACGGTCGTCTCGGCGTTCTTCCGCCCGCCGCTCCGCCGCGGCTGGGAGCACGTCGTGCAGGTGGGCCCGCTGCTCCGCCGCGAGATCGTGGAGGCGGTGCCGCGGGACGACGGCTTCATCCTCAGCTATTTGCGCAGGCACACGCCCTTCGCGGCGGTCGATGCACTCGCCGCCTGCGGGCTGCCGGTGAAGGTCTACGGGCTCGGCGCGCGGGAGCGGGTGGGGGACGTGTCGTTTCATGAAGTGGAAGACGCCGCGTTCGTGGCCGACATCGCCGCCTGCCGGGGCGTGGTGGCCGCGGCGGGCAACCAGCTGATCGGCGAGGCGCTGCATCTCGGCAAGCCGCTGCTCGTGCTCCCCGAGCGTGTGCATGGCGAGCAGCTGATGAATGCCCATTTCCTCGAGTCGATGGGCTGCGGCGAATTCACCCTGCTGGAAGAGGTCGACCGCGACCGCGTGTGCGGCTTCGTGGCCGGGCTCGACCGCTTCGCCCCGGCCCTCGCCGCCGTCGCCGGCCGCATGGACGGCACGCCGGACGTGCTCCGCGTGATCGAACACCGGCTGCACGCCGTCAGGCAGGGGTGAGCCGCTGCACGATCTGCGGGATCATCGCCCGCAAGGCGCGGGCGCGGTGGCTGACGACCGCCTTGACCGCGCCGGAGAGTTCGCCGAACGTGCGGTGGTATTCCGGCACGATGAACAGCGGGTCGTAGCCGAAGCCGCCGGCGCCGCGGCGGGCCGTCGCGATCTCGCCCCAGCATGCGCCCGCCGCGACGGCGACCACGCGGCCCGTCGGGTCGGAGAGGGCGGCATGGCAGGCGTAGTGGGCGGCGCGGTCGCGGCCTGAGAAGCCGGCGAGCCGCTCGAGCAGCAGCTGGTTGTTGCGCTCGTCGGTCGTGTCGCGGGCGTCGGCCGGGGCCGGTCCCGAGAACCGCGCCGAGTGTACGCCGGGCGCGCCGCCGAGCGCGGGCACCACGAGGCCGCTGTCTTCGGCGAGTACCCACGCGGAGAGGGCCAGCGCCTGCTGCGTCGCCTTGAGCGCGGCGTTTTCTGCGAACGTCGTTCCGGTCTCGTCCACCTCCACGGCGCCGGGCATCTCGCGGAGCGACCGACAGGGGATGCCGAAGGGCTCGAGCAGGGCGACGAGTTCGCGGAGTTTGCCCGCGTTGGTCGTTCCGAGCACGAGCAGCGGCGGTGCGGCTGGGGGCATGCCCGCGATGTTACCGCGCCCGGCCGGCGGCGGGCCGCGGCACGTCGATCGGCTTGGGCTGCACGTCGAGCATGATGCCGTCGAACGACCGTGGCAGCACCTGACCGCGGGCGAGCGCCTCGGGTTCGGGCCCCAGGCCCGCCACGATGCGGGCGATCTCGGGATGCACCGCCACGCGACCGTCGCCCTGCGGCACGCTCAGGCGGTCGATGCTGCCGACGCACACGATGCTCGAGTCGCGATCGTGAAACTCCCAGGCCTGCCAGCCCTGGCGGCGGAGCGCCTCGGTGAGCCGGTGGGCCTTGTCGGCCGCCTCCACCAGCCGGCTCTCCCCTTCGATGCCCCGCACCTGCGGATCCGACCAGCCGCTTCCCTTGAGCATCGCCACGAACGAGTCGACACCGCCCCGCGGCTTCTCGGGGGCCGCCGTCGCGCCGGGCTGGTCGAACGTGCCGGCGCCCGTGAACGTGGCGACCCGCACGGTGTAACGACCGGGGCAGTCGAGCAGGCTGTGCGTGACGTCGGCGTTCATCTCCTGCACGAACTGATCCACCTGCTGCCGGGCGAAGAAGTCGTCGGGCAGGAGGGGGTTGGGGATGAGCATCGCCGCGTGCATCGGCGGCTTCGCAGACTTGCCGTCGGAGGCCACGTGCTCGCGGTTGAGCTGCATGAAGTCCGACACGAGGCCGCTCTTCGGCGGCCGGCCGCCGAGCGATTCGGGATGGAGCGTCTTGATCTTCTGCAGCGTCTTCTGGCCGCGCTGGTCCTCGCAGGAGGCGAAGTCGCCGACGAGCACGGCCACCTCGACCACCTGCCGCGCGTTGGCGTAGCGCATCGTCTTCGGCGTGCCGTCGGGATTGAGGCCCACGCCCTGCTGACGGCCGGTGTAGTCGAAGGCCTTCTCGTGGGTGTAGGCGGCGAGCTTGTGGCGGCCGCGGAGTTCCTGGGCGAGCTTCTTCGCGTCGTCGCGGGCCGTCTCGCCGCGAAACGTGGTCGCGAGCACGAGCCAGGGGCCGTCCTTTTCCGCGAGCGGATACATCGCGTCGGGATCGACGGCCTCGGCCGTGAACCAGGACGTCGGCAGCCAGCCGCTCTGGGCGACCGCTTCGCCCGCCGACAGACAAGCCACGGCGGGCAGGACGAAGCACAGGTGGATCGCGAACCGGGAGACGTGACGCACGGGCCGGACTCCTCTTCCAGATGCAGCGGCCTCGCCGGGAGGCGAGCCGGGGCGGGGACGGTAGCAGGGAGGGCCGAAGCGTGCCAGACTGATTGCCGACCTGGGCAAGCTGGGCGAAACGGCGGAAAAACGATGCATACCAAAGAAGCTGGCACGCCCGGTTCACGGCTCTTTCGGCTCGCCGCCGCGGCCGTGCTCGTCGGCTGGGGCAGCCTGCTGATCGGCCCCCCCGTGGCCTTTCTCCAATGGCGGGAAACGCGGCTCGCCCAGCTCGAAAAACCGGCGGCCCAGGCCGACTGGGACGGATTCCGCGAGGCGATGCGCCGCGAGTCGGGCCGCGACGGACCCGTGCAGCGGAAGGTGCCCAAGAGCGTGGAGCCTCCGGAGCTCGTCTGGCTCCGCGACTTCCCTGCACTCGCGGTCACCGCCTGGATCGCCTTCGTCGGCATCCTCGGCGGCTTCATCGGCCTGCTCGCGCTCGGCATGCTCCGAGCACGGCTCACCGGCCGAGGATCAGCCGCGCCGTGAGCGCCACGACGAAAAACAGCACCAGCGTGATGCCCAGCACACCCAGCAGCGACGACACGAATTCACCTCGGCGAGAACGAACGGTTTGGTCGAAGGCCCCCGGCCTCCGCCGGGACTTCGCGCAACACGCGACGATCGTAGCCAGCCTGCCGGGAGCGTGAAAGGCCACTCACCACGCCGTGCGCATCCAAGCCCGCGCCACTTCCCATAAAAGCCCCCATGCGCAAGCAGGGGGATATTGCGGCATCCATCCCGAACCAGCCCGCATCATCCCCCGGCTCGCGCCTGGGGGCTTGTACGAGGAAGACCATCCCCCGGCTCGCGCCCGGCCCCATAAAAGCCCCCATGCGCAAGCAGGGGGATATTGCGGCATCCATCTACGGACGGCGGAAGACGTCTTCCGAAACCGGCATGCGGCCGGTGCGGCCGACGTCGTCGAGCGTGCGCCGCTGGCCCACCGAGTGCCAGGGGGTGACGTCGGCCAGCTCCGGCATGATCTCCAGAATCTGATCGACGAGCATCTCCACCATGCGGGCGGCCGGCGACCCCTGCGTGCGTTCGCGAAGCGCGGCGGCCGTCTTCATCAGCTTCACCATCCGCGACCGCTGCAGCACCGGACCCGACAGCTGGCCGTCCCCTTCCACGAGCAGTTCCGCGACGGGCACCTCGAGCACCTGCTGCCAGCGGAGCAAGTCGGAGAGTCGCAAATCGCAGTCGGCCTGCTCCTGCCGCCGCACGACCGGCAACGACATGCCGAGCCGCCGCGCGACGTTGCGAAGCGTCACGCCCTGCAGACGCCGCACTTCGGCGATGCGATGCAGCACACTCTGCCGACGCTGCGGGAGTGGCCGCTCGCCGCAATCCTCCTCCGCGCGGGCCGCGTCGGAGTGCTCGAGATCGGCGACCGCGTGCGGGTCGCTGAAGAGATCGTCGTGATCGTCGAACTCGCCCCGATAGTTCCGATCGCAATCCACGGTGGCCATGGTGGTGTCTCCCGAAGAGCCGCCAGCGTCGCCCACATGGGCGTTGGTGGAAGCAATACGGAGGCGGGCCGCGGATCGTTCACCCAAACCTTGAAATTTTTTCGAGCCGGCGCACGGGCCCGGCGACCGGCGTGGTAGCCTGAGCCGCATCCGCCCACGGATTCCAGCCATGAACACAGCCTCCACGCCGGTCGATTCAGCGCTCCCGCCCACGTGGTGGGCGGCCCTGTCTCCCCGCACCACCCTGCTCGTTCGGGGGCGGGATGCCGTGCGGTTTCTCGACAACTTCACCACCGCCAGCCTCGCCCCGCTGACTCCGGGGCAGGCCACCGAAGGCTTCTTCGCCGACGGCCGCGGGCACGTGATCGCACTGGCCAGACTGCTCCGCACTCCCGAGGGGATCTGGATCGATGCGGCCCCGGGGCTGGCCGCTCCGTTGCACGAGCACCTCGAGCACTATCACATCCGCGAGGATGTCACGTTCGACGACGTGTCGGATGAACGGGCGGCGTTTCTCGTGCGCGGCCCCGCGCCCGCCACGGGCCTAACGCCACCCGACCTCGACCGGTTCGTACAGGCGCCGCTCGGCGGCGTCGACGCGACGATCCTCGCGACCGACTGGTTCGGCGCGGGCGGCCTGCTCGTGTTCACCGCCGCGAACGAGTCTGCCCGGCTCGTCGACTGGCTGGCCGCGACGGGTCTGCCACGGGCGACGCCCGCCGATGTCGAGACCGCGCGGATCGAGGCCGGCAGTCCCGAGCCGACCGACATTCCGCCGAAGACGCTGCCGCAGGAGCTCGGCCGCGATGCCCGCGCCATCTGCTTCACGAAGGGCTGTTACCTGGGCCAGGAGACGGTCGCGCGACTCGACGCGCTCGGCCACGTCAACCGGCGACTCGTCGGCATCGCCACGAGCACCGCCGTCGCCCCGCCACTGGGCGGCGATGTCCTGCTCGACGGCGCGGCCGTCGGCACGATCACGTCGGCCTGCGTCTCGCCGGCGCTTGGCACGGGGCTCGCACTCGCGCTCGTGCACGTCAAGGCGCTCGTGCCGACGGCGCGAATCACGATCGCCGGCACGGCAGCCCGCATCGTCTCCCTACCGCTGACCGCCGGCGCGAAGGAGAGAACGGCTTGAGCACCGAGTCACGCGACGGCCAGACGCCGCATCGCGAATCATCACCCGCTGGCGAGCTCGCCGGCAACCTGCTGCTCACGGCACAGCGCTTCCACGTGGTGCGACTCGAGGAGCCGTGCACCGACGGATCCTCCCGGCAGCGCGACGTCGTCGTGCATCCGGGTAGCGTGGTCATCGTGCCGCTCGTGTCGCCGGGCGAGCTCTGTCTCATCGAGGTGGTGCGGGTGGCGGTCGGCCGCACGCTCATCGAGCTGCCCGCCGGCACGCTCGACCGCGAGGAGCCCGTGGCCGCGGCTGCCGCCAGGGAACTCGCCGAGGAGACGGGCTACCGGGCCGGCCGGATCGAAGCTGCCGGCTCGTTCTGGATGTCGCCCGGAATCCTGCGGGAACGGATGCACCTGTTCGTGGCCCACGACCTCGTTGCCGGGCCGCAGGCGCTCGAGCCGGGCGAGCGGATTCGACCGCGGGTCGTCGCCTGGGACGAGGCGGTGGCGATGTGCCTCGACGGACGCATCGAGGATGCCAAGACGATCGCCGGCATCCTGATCACAGATGCTCGGCGTCGGGCAGGGCCGCCTGGCGGTCGATGAGAAACAGCCCGCCGCCGATCAGACCCGTGACGATCTGACTGGCGAGCCAGAGGAGCCCCACGGCGACGGCCGATTCTGCGGCCACGCCGTAGGGGGCGAGCAGCACGGCCAGGGCGTTTTCCCGGACGCCCACACCATTGATGCTGATCGGCAGCACGACGGCCAGTGCCACCAGCGGCACGACCGCGAACCAGATCGAGAGCGGCTGCACCACTCCCAGCGAACGTGCCATGAGGCCGACGGCCGCCGCACCCCCCATCTGCACCAGGAAGCTCCACCCGACTGCGTGGGCCATCAGGCTCGGCCGCTGCTGGTAGGGCATGAGGCGGGCGACGAACTCGCGGGCCGGATGCGGCGTTGGCAGGATCGCGAGCAGGCGATCGATCGAGGCCACGCCGCCCATGAAGACGGCCAAGGTGAGCAGGAGCAGGACCGCGCCGACCGCGAGCGTGGCCCACAGCGGCAGGGCATACCTCGTGCCTGCGAAAGCGGCGCCGGCGAGCACGCCGAGGGCCGCCAGACCCGTGAGTCGGTCGGCGACAACCGAGCAACCGGCGAGCAGCCGGCGCTGCGTGGTGTCGCCCACGCGATAGGCTTTCACGACGTCTCCGCCGATCGATCCGGGCAGGCAGAGGCTGAAGAACGAGCCCTCGAAGAACCGCCAGACGAAGAACCGCCGCGAAAAGGCGAAGCCGAGAGGCCGTGCAAGCGCCGCCCAACGCACGCCCGCGGCCACCTGCACGGCGACGCCCGTCGCCAGGCCGGCGATCCACCACCGCCAATCGGCATTCGCGACGAGGGCCACGAACTTTCCCCACGAGATGCCCCGCAGCACGTAGGCCATCAACAGCACCGTCGCCGCGAGTCGCACCACGAGCCCCGGCCAGCCGGAGAGCAGCCCGCGGCGGCGGGCCGGTGCAGCCGGGACGGGAGGCGAAAGGACTGTCTGTTCCATGCCGCGAGCGGTTCCGAGATGGCCGAGCCAAGCGTGAGGTAATCTACCTGAAATTCGCATTCCAGGCCCAGTCGACATGGCCCCCAGCCTCGGCTTCCCTGCCGCCCTGACCGGCTTTCTTCCCGCCTCTTGGGAAGATGCCCTGTTCGCTGGATCGGCCTTCGTGCTCGGCGCCGTCGTCGGCAGTTTCCTCAACGTCGTGGCATACCGAGTGCCGGCCGGACGCTCCGTGATCGCGGGCCGGTCGGCATGCCCGGCCTGCGGTCATCCGGTGCGAGCCCGCGACAACGTGCCCATCCTTGGATGGATCCTGCTCGGCGGCCGGTGCCGCGACTGCGGCGGCAGCATTCCCGCCGGCTACGCGATCGTCGAGGTCGCCGGCGGCGCCGCACTGGCTTTGCTGGCCATCGCCGAGATCGTGGCCTGGCGATCGACGGGCTCGTCGCTCGCGATCCTCGATCGGGTGGTGGTGCTGGGCGACTGGGCATGGCTCGTCGGCTGGGTGGCGAGGTCAGCAACGGTGCTCACGAGTCTCGCCTGGGCGCTCCTGGCACGCGCTGGCCACGCAACCCCCTGGAGGGCCGTGGCGGTGGCGTGTGCCGCACTCGGCGGCATGGCCGCCCTGGGGTCGCCCTCCGACCGCTGGCGCGGCCTTGCCGAGGCGACCTTCGCGGTGACGCTCCTGGCCGCCGTCCGCTGGACGCTCGGGAGCCTCGTCGCTTGTCGGCGGGGGGATGAGACTGGCCGCGGCAGCGGCTACGGCATGCTTTCCGTGGCGTTTTTGGCGGTCGTCGTCGTCACGGGCTGGACCGCGGCCGGCCCCGCCCCGGCAAACTGGCTGGCGGACTGGTTTCAGAGGCTTTCCGGCCCCTGAGCCCCGCGCTTTGACCCGGGGCAGGAAAACCGGCTGGCGCGTGGTGTAGAATCGTCTTGGTAAAAGTCCGGTCGGGCTCCGGACTCGAGAGGCTTTACATACCGTGAGCACACCAGCTTCCATCCTGCCATCCGGTTCGCGCCCCGACCCCGCGCGGCGGCCCGCCGCGGCCGCGCCGCCGGCGATCCGCCCCGTGCCCGTCGACGAGTCCCTGTTCGAGGGCGTCCGGCGGCGGCTTGGCGAATGGGTGCGGGACATGGGCGACGCCGACCAGCGCACGCCGTGGCTGATCATCGCCCTCCTCACGGCCGCACTCATCTACAGCTACTGGCCTGGCCTGCTCAACGCCCGCTCCAGCTGGGACAACCCGCAATATTCGCACGGCTGGATCGTTCCCATCTGTGCCGCCGCGCTCATCTTCTGGTGGCGGCAGCCGATCGGACCGGTGAATACGCTGGCCCGACTCGTGGGCCTCGGCATGATGATCGGCAGCTTCGCGATCCGGCTCATCTGCGCCCATTACAGCATCGTCACGATCGACATGTATACGTTCGTGCCAGCCTTGGCGGGCGCGTTTCTGATGGCGGGAGGCTGGGGACTCTTCAAGTGGGCATGGGCTCCGATCGCCATGCTGATCTTCATGTATCCGCTGCCCGACGAGGCCACGCGCTACCTGCTCGGGCCGCTCCAGACGCTCGCCACGATCATGAGCACCTACGCGCTGCAGACGTTCGGCCTCGACGCCTATCGCGAGGGCAACAAGATCATCCTCGGCGAATCGCAGGTGCTCGGCGTCGTGGACGCCTGCAGCGGGCTGCGAATGCTCACGATTTTCGTCTGGCTGGCCCTCATGATCGTGCTCGTCGGCGGCGGCGAATGGTGGGACAACCTGATCATCGCCGCCAGCGCCATCCCGATCGCCCTGATCGTGAACGCGACGCGGATCACGGTCACGGGCGTGATGTACACGATCAATCCCGAGATGGCCGAAAAGATTTTCCACGACTGGGCCGGGTACTTCATGATGCCGATGGCCCTCGGCCTGCTGTTTCTCGAGCAGGCCGTCTTGAGAAAAATGGTGGTGACGGAAGAACTCGTTCCCGGAACGGTGGTCGCCGGCCGGCCGGCGACCGCCGCTGCAGGCGCGTCGAAACCGACGCGAGCCGCCAGTTTGGTGCCGATCGTCAACCGGCCCGACGCGCCGGGCAAATCTGGGTAGGAATGCACGAACGCAGGAACCTCCTGGCGACACGCCGGATGTGCCGGCACCGCCGCTGCTGACATGAGTGACTCACGCGAATCTTCAACGGGCTCGACGATACAGGGCACGGTGCCCCCGACGGCCGCCCCATCGGTGGGCATGCTATCGACGGTCACCGATTCGACGCTCGCGCTGCCTCAGCAGTATTCGCCGACGCCCTATGGCCCCGCCGGCGATCAATTGGGCGGCGGGCTCGACTTCGTGCGCGTATGGCACGCCATCCGCCGCCGTTGGCTGCCGGCCACGGCCCTCGGGCTGGCGGTCGCCCTCACGGCAGCGGCGTCAGCCTGGCTGTTTTTGCCGCGGGGCTACGAGGCGGTGGCCTGGCTGCGGGTGCGGGCCAATCCCGGCACGTTCACCGGCGCGGTCACGGGCGACTACGACCAATACCGCCAGACGCAGTTGCAACTCATCAAGAGCCCGTTCGTGCTCACTTCGGCGCTGCGACGCCCCGGCATCTCCGAGCTTTCGATCTTCGCTGAGGAGACGGACCCGATCGACTGGCTCGGCCGCAACCTGCAGGCGGTCGCCCCGACGGCCGCGGAAGTCGTGCAGATCAAGCTGCGGGGCCCCAACCCGCGCGACGTGACGCAGGTGGTCAACGCGGTGACACAGGCCTATCTGACCGACGTCGTCACGAAGGAGCGGTCGGAGCGGCTCGCCCGCCGCGACATGCTCGAGAAGAAATACAAGGAGAACATGGCCGAGGTGCGAACTCGCATGGAGCAGTTCAACAATCTCGCCAAACAACTCGGCAGCCGCGACAGCTCCGAGGCCTCCACCCAGCGGAGCCTGCTGCTCGATCATCTCGGCACGCTCCGTGCCGAACTCAATCAGCTGCAACGCGACGTGACGGCGATCGACACCGAGCTCGCCCTGATCGACGCCCAAGCCCGTGGGGAGGTGCCGGGCGAGGCTGCGGCTCCCGACGATTCGGTCGATTCCCTGCTCATGCGGCATCCGCAGATCGCCGAGTTGAGTGGCCGCTTGACCGAGATCGAGGAAATGATCGCCACGCAGTTGGAACGCAGCGCCCGCGGGGGGAACGATCCGGCCATTCGACGGCTCCAAGCCCAGCGGGAAGACCTCCTGCGGCGGATCGAGAGCCGCGCCGAATCCCTCCGGCCACAGCTGGCCGCCGAGGTGGCTGCCGAGGCGGCGGGGCGGCGGGGTGGGCCGGCCGCCGGCACCCCCGTGATGCTGCGGCTGCGTCGGGACATGCTGGCCAAGCGGCTCGAGGCGACTTCGAAAGAGTTCGATCAGGTGGCCAAGGAGGTCACGGCGATGGGCAACGCCAACGCCGACCTCGAAGCCCGCCGGAACGAGATCGCCCAGCTCCAGCAGGTGACCAACCAGATGGGCCTGCAACTCAATGCCTCCGAGGTCGACATCGCGATGCCCAATCGGGTCGAGCTGCTCGAGGAGGCCCGGGTGCCCACCGACGGCGACGAGATCTTCCGCACGATGCTCACCGGCCTGGCGGCCCTGGCGGGCTTCGGCGCGGGCGCCGGCTTGGTGATCCTGCTCGAGTATCTCCGCGACCGGATCGCCGCGGCCGAGCAGGTGTCGGAGCGGATCGGCCTGCGGGTGATCGGCACCGTGCCCCGGATATCACGGTCGCGAAAGAAGCCCAACACGGCCCAGGTTGCCGAATGCGTCGACGGTGTTCGGACGATCATCTCCCAGACCGGCCGCGAGACGCCCAAGGTGATCCTCGTGACGAGCGCCATGGAGCACGAGGGCAAGACGACGTTCGCCGCCCAGCTCGCCGCGAGCCTCGCGCGGGCAGGGAGCCGCACGCTGCTCCTGGATGGTGATCTGCGGCACCCCAACGTGCATCTGGCCCTCGAACTCGACATTCGAAACGGGATGCCGGAGCTGCTGCGGGGCGAAATCACGAACGACGAGGCCGTGCAGCCGACCGGCATCGAGGGTCTGTTCGCGGTGACGGGCGGGGCCTGCGACTACGCCTCGATCACGGCCCTGTCGCGGCCGGACATGGCAAAGATCGTCAAGCAGTTCCGCGAGTCGTTCGATCATGTCGTGGTCGATGCCGGCCCTGTGCTTGCCTTCGCCGACGCGCTCCTGCTCGGACAGCTCAGCGACGCCGCGATCGTCGTGACGATGCGGGACGTGAGCCGCGTGCCGCTGGTCACCAAGGCCGTGCAGCGGCTGCGGTCGGTTGGGGTCAAGGTGCTCGGCACGGTCGTCAACGGCGTGAGCGACGACAGTCCGCGGCACATCTATGCATCGCCGGTGCCGGGCTAAGCGGGCCGCGGGCGGCGCCGAGACGGGGAGGAACGACGAATGAAGACATCCGGGACCGGTCTTGCCGCCGCGCTGGTGGCAATCCTGCTCGTGGCCGGCGTGACGGTCGTGCAGGGGATGTGGACGGAACGGTGGGGCCGGAGGCACGACGTCGCCGGCCTCGAACGGGCGGCTCGTCTGCTCGAACGGGCGTTCCCCAAGAACTTCGGCGACTGGAAATACGACCGGGAACTCGGTTCGGATCCCAAGGAGCTCGAGCGGGCCGGCGCCGTGGGGCACATCTCCCGCCTGTATCGCAACGAGCGGACGAAGACGCCCATCTCGGCCTTCGTCGTCTGCGCCACTCCCCACGACGCCTCGGGCCACACGCCGGACCGCTGCTATCCCGGCGCCGGCTTCGAGATCGCCGAACCCGAGCACCGCGAGACGATCAAGCTGCCCGACGGCCGCGTCGTCGAGACGTTCACCGGAACGTTCCGCAAGCAGGGACAGACGCTCCGCGTGTTTTGGACGTATGGCGTTTCGAGCCCCGATCCCAAGGCGGCCGAGCATGCCGCGGCGGCTGAAGATTCCCCGGCGGCCGAAGACAAGGCTCCGCAGCTGCGGTGGATCGCACCGGGCATCGCCCGCATCGCGCTCAACGGCGAGACGGCGGTCTACAAGCTCTACGCCATCATCGACCAGACGAAGCTCACGGCGTCGCAGGCGACGTTCGAGTGCACCGATTTCCTAGCGCAGTTGCTGCCTTCTCTCGACGCGCAGATAGCGGCCGAACAGAATGCGACTGGTGCGGAACAGCCCGCGGATGGGGCGGTGGGCAAGGAACAGGCATCAAACACGAAGGAACAGGGATGACTGCGAAGTCGAAGCGGGCGCTCGTTACCGGGATCACCGGGCAGGATGGCTCCTATCTCGCCGAGTTGCTGCTCGACAAGGGATACGAGGTGCACGGGCTCGTGCGACGGTCGAGCACCTTCGGCACGCAACGGATCGAGCACCTCTACCGCGACATCCACGAGGTGGAGCGGCCGCTCGTGCTGCATCACGGCGACATGGCCGACGGCAACGGCCTCGCCCGCCTGATCCGCGAGATCAAGCCCACTGAGGTCTACAACCTCGCCGCCCAGAGCCACGTGCGGGTCAGCTTCGACCAGCCCACCTACACCGCCGACGTCACGGCCGTCGGTACGCTGCGGCTCCTCGAGGCGATCCGCGACTTTCAGGACGC
>Ga0068876_10003008_pt1 | contig 12262 bp, 13 predicted proteins | sample NOAtaG_6_FD_66442 | JGI IMG/M metagenome (GOLD analysis project Ga0068876, IMG submission 66442) | Freshwater lake microbial communities from Lake Erie, under a cyanobacterial bloom - NOAA_Erie_Diel5S_2200h metaG | ecosystem: Environmental > Aquatic > Freshwater > Lake | place: USA: Ohio, Lake... | reverse complement strand
GATCGGGTCCTCTTGGGTCACCGAGGCAGTCGACTCGAGTTTAGAGAGCACCAGCAAATCTTCGACAATATTTTGCATGCGCTGTGCCTGAATCTGCATCAGCCCCAGGTATTGGCTTTTCTGCTCCTCCTGCAAAGGAAGATCTCGCAGAGTCTCTAAAAAACCATTGAGCACCGTCAGCGGCGTTTTGAGTTCATGCGATACATTGGCGACAAAGTCCCGTCGGGTGGTCTCCAGCCGATCAATCTGCGTGATGTCGCGGGTCATGAGCAGACGCTGACGCGTACCGTAAGGAATCAGTTGGACCTGGAGCACCCGATTCGAACTTCGAATACCGCGAATCACAACTGATTTGTCCCATGATCCGCTATTTAGGTAGCTGACAAACTCTGGGTGGCGAACAATATTGATCAGGTTGCGGCCCGCATCTTTTTCGGTACTGATGCCCAGCTGGTCTTCTGCCTGCTCGTTGGCATAAAGAATTTGGTTGTCTTCATCTAAGGTGACCACACCATCGGGCATCGCCTCAGTCGCGCTGCGAAAATCCTTCAGCGTTTCAGTGAGCTGCTGCCGTTGCCGTTCGCTGGATTTCGCCAGCCGATAGATTTTTGCGTAAAGCGACTCCCAGGCACCCGATCCATGGGGCACCCGGTCCAATTGGAAGTCCTCGAGCCAGGCCATGGCCTTTTGCAAGTAAAACAGGTGGTACACCACCCATCCTCCGAGCAGCAGGACTGCTGCAACCCAGCCGGAGCGGGCCTCACCGATTGCGGCAAATAGCCAGCCCACGCCCGCAATCGCGAGCATGGACAGCACAATGCGGATCCAGAAACCAGCCATAGGGCTGATTATCGCGCGCTAAACCGATAGCCGCTTCCCCGGACGGTTTCGATCAGTGCGTCGTGGCCCGTCGGCTCTAGGGCCTTGCGCAGCCGTCGAATATGAACATCGACCGTTCGTTCCTCGACATAGACATGGTCACCCCAGACCTGATCCAGCAGATAGCTGCGGCTGTGTACACGCTCGGGGTGTGTCATAAAAAAATGCAGCAGCCGAAATTCAGTGGGCCCGAGATCAAGGGCCACATCGGCAGTGTTTTGCACTGCCCAGAGCCGATGCGTTGCGGGATCGAGCTTCAGTCCGCCGCTACTGATGATGTCATCGGTAAGCTGCGGCGCTCTGCGGCGCAATACCGCCTTGATTCGGGCCATCAATTCCTTTGGAGAAAAGGGCTTGGTGATGTAGTCATCAGCGCCCGTCTCTAAGCCGTGCACCTTATCGCCCTCATCGCTGCGGGCGGTGAGCATGATGATTGGAATCTCCCGGGTCCGCTCATCTGCCCGAAGTTTTTCCGCAAGCCGGACTCCCGCAATACCGGGCAGCATCCAGTCCAATAAAATCAGATCGGGGAGTTCGTGCTGAATCAGCCGAATCGCCTCCTCGGCGTCAGCAGCGCGTACCGCCCGATGGCCCGCGAATTCCAGATTGATCGCCAAGAGCTCCGCGATCGCGGGCTCGTCTTCAACGATAAGGATGGTCGAGGTCATGGGGCAGGCGGGGCAGGGAGAAATCCGTAGAGATTGGCAGTGTGTTTGGCTTGATTTTCTGCGATCCTTTCTGTCCGGATAACCCGATCCTAAACCTGATTTTTGACAATTTAGTGACACGACCATGCGCCAAGAAACTGCATCGACAGCCCTGCCCTCAAGCCTAACCGTCCACGTGAAGTCCAAGCTGCTGGAGGTCGGCTACGAGGCCGGCAAGACCTACCGCATTCCTTTTGAGCTGATGCGCGTTTATTCGCCGTCGGCCGAAGTGATGGGCCATGGGCCCGGCCAGGAGACCCTGCAGGTGGGCAAAATGCACGTCATCATCGAGTCGCTCGAGCCAGTTGGCCACTATGCAGTGAAGCCTAAATTCAGCGATGGCCACGAGTCCGGAATCTTCAGCTGGGATTACATTGCCTGGCTTGGAGAAAACCAGGAGGCCCTCTGGGCAGATTATCTGGCCCGGCTAAAGCATGCAGGCGCCTCTCGAGAGCCGGATTTTGCAGCGCTTGCTGCTGATGCCGGGGGCGGCTGTGGAAAGCCCGGATGTGGCTCCGGGGGCTGTGGCAGCCACTAGAATCCTCGGATGGACCAAAACACCACTCACTTCGGGTTTGAGCAGGTCCCGGCGGGCGAAAAGGCCCAACGGGTCGCACGGGTATTTGATTCGGTAGCTGCCCGCTACGACCTCATGAACGACCTGATGTCGATGGGCCTGCATCGGGTCTGGAAGGCTGTGGCAATCTCGCAGGCCAATGTCCGGCCTGGCCAGCACGTGCTGGACGTCGCCAGTGGTACTGGCGATTTGGCCCTAGCGTTTGCCAAACGTGTCGGCCCCCAGGGCCGTGTCGTGATGAGCGATATCAATGGCCAGATGCTCACGCGTGGCCGCAATCGTTTAATTGACCAAGGTTGTCCGGTCGAGTCAGTGGTCTGTGATGCCGAGCATCTGCCATTTCCTGATGCGAGTTTCGATTTGGTGACCGTTGCCTTTGGGCTGCGCAACATGACAGATAAGCAGGCCGCCTTAAAAGAGATGGCGCGGGTGCTGAAACCTGGCGGCAAATGTCTTGTCTTAGAGTTTTCCAAAGTAGCAGCGCCTTTAGAAAAAATCTATGATCTTTATTCGTTTAAGGTCTTACCCTGGCTAGGCCAAAAAATTGCCCGGGATGAGGCAAGCTATCGCTACCTGGCAGAGTCGATTCGCATGCATCCCGGCCCGAAAGAACTCGCCGAGATGCTCAGTAGTGCGGGCTTTGACATCGTGCGCTATCAGACAATGTCGGCCGGAGTCGTAGCCCTGCATCAGGCTGTAAAGCTTTAGAAGCCGTTTGTAAAAAATTTGATTGTTGTTTCGATAGGAGTGCAATTCCGTGAATAAGACAAAGTTTCTCGCTCTCTTGACCTGTGTGGCTGTGTTGACTGCGCCGATCGTTGAGGCCCAGGCCAAGCGCTTGGGCAGCGGCGGCAACGTCGGACGTGTTGCGCCCTCGCCATCCGCGAAACCACAGGCGGTGCCCGCTAAGCCCGCAACCCCAGCGCCTCAGGCAGCCCCGCAAGGCCAGCAAGCTGCTAAGCCAGCGTCGCCCGCGCCCGCCGCACAGCAGCCAGCCAAAAATAGCTGGCTCGGACCGATCGCTGGCATCGCCGCGGGCCTTGGCCTTGCTGCGCTTGCTTCGTATCTGGGCTTTGGCGAAGAACTCATGAGCCTGATGCTGGTTGTGCTGGCTGTTGTGCTGGCGTTCGCACTCTTTCGTTGGATTTCGCTGCGTCGTCGCACCGCGCAGGCAGGTGCGTTCGGCGAGCCCGCCATGGCCCGCTCCGGCTATGGTGCATCGGGATCGGGTACGCAAGGCTCCCCAGGCCAGCAAGGCTGGGCGCCGCAATCCGCAGGCGGCGCAGGCAGCATGCCGGCCGCTCAGCCTGCAGTGATCGAAGAGCCCGCCTTAGGCGCGAACATCAGCGCCGAAGAGGTCGATCAGTTTCTCAAAGTCGCCCGCGAGCAGTTCACACGGCTTCAGAGCATTTGGGATTCTGGAAACATCCATGCCTTGTCCGAATTCTGCACGCCCGAGATGACCCGCGAGCTCTCGCATCAGATTGCGGACCGCAAGGGCGCGGCCAATGTGACCCAGGTCGTGAGTCTTCAGGCTGAATGGCTTGGTATGCAAGACGGCCAGGATGACTTCGGTAAACCTGTTGATGAAGTTCGGATTCGATTCAGCGGTCTAATCCGTGAGGCGGCTGATGCGGCTGCATCCGACTTTGATGAGGTCTGGACCCTGCACCGTGCAAAGGGTGGGGACACCGGCTGGATGCTGGCGGGAATCGCCCAGCTTGGCCATTGATGTTTTAAGCGCCCTGAACTGGGCCATCGCGAAGGATGAGCCCCTGCATCTTGCTTTAAAGGGCTTATCCGGCAAGCGTTTACAAGTCGTTCTTCCGGTTGTCGGCAGCCTCGATTGGGAAATCGAGGCGGATGGCCTACTGAAAGAAATTGGACTTCGTCATCAAGCGATGCAGGCGAATTCGGCGGGGGCGGGAAGCTCGCGCCGTGATCCCGACGTGACCTTACGATTTAGTGCTGAGATTTCTCGCGGCCCACGCATTGAGGGCGATGCCATGGTGGTGGAGCGTCTCGCGCCACTGGCAAAGCTGATGAAGGATCGACTCAGTCCCTGGGAGCATTTTTGGAATCAGTCGCCTGCAGGCCAGCTTGCGCGGCAGGCCGCCGAGTTCGCAGTCCATGAGGCGGGAGTGTTAGTGAGCCGCCAGCAGATTGCGGAGCATGATCAGCTGCTTCGAAATTTTCGCGATGCGCTTGACCGACTAGAAAAGCGCATCGACGGATTAAGAACTGACTAAATTCGCGCTAGGCTCAGGGTTGGAATAAGAAACGTGCGAAGTGGCCTGTGCTAATCTCAAACTTTGCATGTAAGCGACTTAGAGTTCTTCGATGAAACGATCTGAACTAAATTCAAAGATTTTGGTGACAGGCGGCGCTGGCTTTTTGGGCTCGCATTTATGCGATCGACTTGTTGCCGACGGGATGGACGTTTTATGTGTTGATAATTTCTATACAGGAGATAAAGCGAACATCGCTGAGCTTTTAGGTAGGCCGAATTTCGAGCTAATGCGACACGATGTGACGTTTCCCCTTTATGTCGAGGTAGATCAGATTTTTAACCTCGCCTGCCCGGCTTCTCCAGTGCATTATCAGTATGATCCAGTTCAGACCACCAAAACGAGTGTTCACGGGGCAATCAACATGCTTGGGCTTGCGAAGCGTATGAGAGCGAAAATATTGCAGGCAAGCACAAGTGAAATTTACGGAGACCCTGAAGTTCATCCGCAACAGGAGAATTACTGGGGCCATGTAAATCCGATCGGCCTGCGGAGCTGCTACGACGAAGGAAAGCGATGCGCTGAGACCCTATTTTTTGACTATCATCGGCAGCATAACCTGCGGATTAAGGTTGCAAGAATATTTAATACCTACGGCCCAAGAATGCACCCTAACGATGGCCGAGTAGTGAGTAACTTTATTGTTCAGGCTCTTCGGAACGAGGATATCTCGATATACGGTGATGGTTCTCAAACTCGAAGCTTCTGTTATGTCGACGATTTGATTGATGGCCTGCTTGCGCTTATGAAATCAGATCAGAAGGTCACCGGACCAATTAATCTGGGGAATCCATCCGAGTTTTCGATCCTCGAGCTTGCCGAAAAGATTTTGGCGCTTACCGAATCAAAAAGCACGATCGTATTTAGACCTTTACCCGAGGATGATCCGAAGCAGCGAAGACCGGATATTTCTCTTGCGAATAACGCTCTTGGTTGGTCGCCAAAAGTATCAGCGGATGATGGACTAAAAGAGACGATTCGTTACTTTAGGACAGTTCTATAGACTTCCGCTCGTTGTCCGATAGGCATGCCACGTGCTGTGGCCCACCAGAGGCGCGGTGATCAGTAAAAGCGGCAAAAAAACCACAAGGCTTACGCCAATCAGCACCACAATACAGAGCGCCTAAAGCAGCATCGCTGGCCCGTTATTCCACAGCGCTTGCGCGCTGGCAACGATAGACTCCATCGTGTCGGAGCCACGGTCTAACATCATTGGCACTGAAACCACCGAGATCGAAAAAACAAGGGCTGCAAAGACGGCACCAGCCCCCACCCAGAGCGATCAAGGCATATCTCTGTTGTGTTCCTGCTCTTGATTGCGCATGGCCCGATTCATGTAGATCTTTAGACCAATCAGCACCAGTACGCTGATTCCGACCATGCTGCCAATCAGAATATAAACGGGATGCAGTGAATCCATCTGCGATGCGCTTTTATTTGCGTGCCTTCGCCGCGATCGCCTTCTCGCGTTTATCGATTTCGGCCCGAATCGCAGCCAGAGTTTTGGAGCCTGGCGATGACCATTTTCCACCCGAGTTATTCACCATATAAACGACTGCATCAGCGAAGTCCTCGATGCTGAGATCAGGCTTACCCCCCTTCGCGGGCATACCCCGAATACCGACATAGCCATGGGCGGTAAGCACGGCCTGCCCTTCGCGAATCAGTGGCCCCCATTTCTTGGCATCCCCAAGTTTGGGCGCATTGACCACACCAGCGGTGTGGCACGCCGCACAGACCGCCTTGTAGGTTGCCTCGCCCCCCTCCTGGGCAAGGGCCGCCATTGGCAGGGTCGACAAAGCGACAATAAGCGCAATTTGGCAGCGATTCATGACTGAAAGTCTAGACCATCTCAGGGAATCGTTCATCAATTAACATCAGCCCCATGCAGAATTTAGAGGATCTTCGAATTGGGGCGATTCGCGCCCTGATTTCCCCCCGGCTTTTGCTGGAAAAGCTGCCGGCATCGGCTACCGCGCAGGGGGTTGTTTTCCAGGCCCGATCCGAAATTGCATCCCTTCTGCACGGCCAAGATGATCGACTGCTCTGTATTGTCGGCCCCTGCTCGATCCATAGTCACGATCAGGCCATGGAATATGCCAAGCTGCTTTACACCGAGGCTAAGCGACTCGCCGATGACCTGATTGTCGTGATGCGTGTGTATTTTGAAAAACCCAGAACAACCGTCGGCTGGAAGGGTTATATCAATGACCCGCATCTCGACGGATCCTTTGCAATTAACGATGGGCTTGAGCTGGCCCGGCGGCTACTTCTAGATATTCTAAATTTGGGCCTGCCGGTAGGCACCGAGTTTCTTGATCTGCTGAGTCCGCAGTTTTTTAGCGATTTGGTGAGCTGGGGTGCTATTGGCGCCCGCACCACAGAGAGCCAGAGTCATCGTCAGTTAGCCAGTGGCCTCTCCTGCCCGGTTGGCTTTAAAAATGGCACCGAAGGCAGCATCAAGGTTGCGGTAGATGCACTGCTGGCCGCACAGGCAAGCCATGCCTTTATCGGCATGACAAAGCTCGGCCAGAGCGCGATTTTTGAGACCCGCGGCAATGAGGATTGCCACATTATTTTGCGTGGCGGAAAGACACCCAACTACGGCGCTGATTCGGTAGATGCTGCGGCCAGACTTTTGCAGAAGTCGGGCCTGCGCCCGCAGCTCATGATTGATGTATCACATGCCAACAGCGATAAGCAGCATCAGTGTCAAATAGATGTTGTTGCCGATGTCGCCCAACAGATTACGCTGGGTGATGCACGCATTATGGGCGTGATGATCGAGAGCCACCTTAATGAGGGCCGGCAAGATTTGGTGGCAGGTCGGCCGCTTCAGCACGGAGTCTCGATTACTGACTCCTGCATTAGTTTTTCCCAAACACAGCCACTGCTCGATATTTTGGCTCAGGCTGTGCGAAATCGAAGAGCGAAGTGAAAAAGAAAGAAAATTTTTATGAAAGTGATTGGGCTAATAAAAGTTTTGAATCAAGAAGCCTTTGACGCCTATCGTAGCCAGGTGGGTCAGACCGTAGCCCTTTACCAAGGGCGGGTTGTATTCCGGGGGAAACAGAAATTTATGCCCTGGAATGAACTTCAAATCAACGAATTTGATGATTGTGTTGAGCTCGATTTTCCGAGTCTTGAGGATGCCAAGCGATGGGCGGTCAGCCCCGAATATGCGGCGCTCTTGCCGGTGCGCCACAAGGCAATGTCATTGACGCTTTTCGGGGTCGACAGCTAAGCTAAAATACGATTATGACTATCGAGTTTAGCTTTTCTGGAATTTGGCATTTTTGGACACACCTCATAACGGTGATGTTTAACAGTCCACAGGGCTTATTCTGGTGGCCCACATTGATCGTAACTTTGCTCTCAAGCGTCTGGCTAATCGGCCGAAAGACTGAGATGCAGCCGCAATTCAAGTTTAAGCCGCTGATTCGCGAACTACCTACCGATCTCGTGTCAACTTTTGGTTATCTACTGACTCAGGCAGTTGCGACACCGTTTTTTGTTCCCATTATGGTGGGAAGTATATCTATTATTTTTTCCGTTTTTTGGATTCCCGATCCATTGACTCATGCGATCACCCCGATGCAGACATTGATGGTTGCGCTCCTAGTCTACGCTTTTGGTGATCACAACATCTATTGGACTCATCGAATTTTTCATCGATTCGGTACCTTATGGCGTTTACATCGATTTCACCATAGTCCACGTGTACTCACGCCACTGACAGCCTTTCGGTTTTGGCCACCTGAGACCCTTGTGCATATGCTCGCATTCGCGTTGGGTGAAGGTCTCGCGATCGGTCTTGTTTCGCTAATTTTCGGGTTGGGAATCTCTCCAGCGAAGCTGTTTGGTATCAATATAATCGCGGTGATTTGGTTGCTTGCATTTTCTCATCTGCGACATAGCCATTTGCCATTAGCCTATCCGAGGTGGCTATCCTATGTACTGATCTCGCCGAAAATGCATCAAGTTCATCACTCGGTTGATTCAATTCACCATAATAAAAATTTTGGAACGGCTTTTGCGGTATGGGACTGGTTATATGGCACTCTTTACATTCCAAAAAAAAATGAGCGTACCATGTTTGGGCTCGGCTGATTAAAAATTCGTTGAGCGCTATGGGCTGCGAAGCCCAGAAACAAGAAGAGAGGAGTCATTGTTGAGGGAGCCCGTTAGCCTTCCCTCCTTTGCTTCTCCTCTAAAACTAAATCTTTTACCATCGCTGTCGGTAACCTCAAAAAAAACTTTAGCGCCATCAATTCGACCTTCCGTTGTATACACCTTCTTCTGTGATCTGGTGCTTAATAGGGCATCAAAAAATTGTTTCCGTTGCCGAATAGAGAGTGAAACGTCCTCAAAAGGTGGTGGGCCACTAAGCTCCCATCGACCCTCGAGTTTCACTGGCACGGTCCACAGGTATGCCCGCTCTCCAGAGTTAAGCTTAAGTTCCTGATCTGGAATCCAAGTGCCCATCTTAAAAGTATTAGAAACAATACGGGTCCCCGGTTTCATGCTTAAAAGCGTTGGCTTTAGTCGAATGTTGATGTCCTCTCCGAGATAGAGAGTTATCACGGTTGCTTGAGAGAAATCTTCTGAGAAAATATCACCACGTTTGAATGACACAAGATTCTCAACTTTAGCTCGGGAGGCGTTACGCTCCGCGAGTGCCACCAAGTCCGGATTGTATTCGATACCCACTGCTTTAGATCCAAATTGTCTTGCAGCCTGTATCGGAATGACCCCATCTCCTGAGCCGAGATCGTATAAGACGTCCTCGGCACTAACATTCGCGGCTAAAAGCATTGCGACTGCTATTTCTCTTTTTGTTGGTATCCAAATTACATCCTTTCCATGTGAAGCGTACCTCAGACTAAGAAAGCTGTCGCCGTAGTTTGACGCACTACACCCAAACAAAAGGAAAAACAGAACAAGCGATGTCACTCCCCTCATCTTCACTGTCTCTGCATAATTTTGCTATGTTGAATAGTACCCGCCCACTCTTTGTCATACAACTGAGAGAGTTTCTCGACGCGAATCATAATTGCTCCCTCGGTCTAGCCACTTCAGAAAACACCAATACAACTCGGATCATGGTGAGGAATAAGTCAGCAAACAGATTGTGGTTTTAATCATCTCGTTGGAAATACCTTCATAATAAATTTTCGGTAGATCTACCGCCCAAGTTTCTTCAGCTGACTCAGAAGATTTTCCCATTCAATCCTGCGTGTATTCCAGCCGTAAAACCGGTTAAAATAATTTGACTGTTCCTTTAGATTACGCTGATTCTCGGGGTTCCAAAATTCATTAATTGCCCTCTCTAGCGCAAAGGTAAATTTTCTTGTTAGGTACGTTCTGTTGGAGTCGTATCCAACATATCGCGCCCACGCCCCGCAAGTCTCAAAGAGCGCTCCCAAATTAGTTGTGACGATACTCAGTCCAGCCATTCCAGCTTCAATCACAGCCAGACAAGAAGTCTCTTCAAAGGTCGAAGGAAAAGCAAAAATATGCGCCGAGAGAAGCGCTTCTCTCACCTGCTGATTACTTGCAAAGCCGCGATAATTTACATTCCTCATTGAAGCTGCCCTGGCAAATAAATCGCTATATTTATCCGCATTCTCTCTGTCGAACTCCTTTCCGTATATTTTTGTCGAAGAAAATATCTCTAACTCAATATCGTTTCGATCGAGTGCCTCGAAACAATCGAGAAGAATATCCAGACCACGCCATGGAGTAGATGTATAAATCAATTTTAATTTTTTCGGCTTCTCCTTTGGAAACAATTCATCAACCGCGTTTCGAATAACAACCGATTTGTGCTCAGGAATATGAAATTTATATCTGTATTTTTCATATTGCCAGTGAGAAACATATATAAAGCAATCAATTTTTTTTAGATAATCACTATTCGACAAATTTCGTATTGCGGGTTGATCAACATTGTGATGATTCCACAAAACATTTACTTGATGCGGTTTTATCCAGGACTCGTGAGCTGAGCTGACGATCAAATTTATTCCGTCAAATACTCTGCTGCCTAGTTTCTCTAATAGTTTTCTTGCGACCAAATCAGTGCCACCATGACTATCCGAGAGAAGATTCATTTATTCGGTCGCTATTTTTTGGTTTTGCTTTTGAGGTGCCCAGATCTCATTATCGTGCAAAAATTCTCCGGTAGCAGATCTAAATTCGCTGAGTAAGAGCTTTAAAATTTTGTCTAATGATTGATGTAGATATGTTCAGGTGATAAGTCAGCATCAGAGCGATCGAGAGTTCTTTGGTAGGCGGTTTCGAGATGCCTGACGAATAGATGCGTATCAAATAGTGGTGTTGAATCCCGATTGCCGATTAGTTTTGACTTAATCTTAGCGAGCTTATTAGAATTTGAAGCAAGCTCAACTGCCAAAGAACAGTATTCATTGCTGGTGTTTGCAACCAGCTCTGGGATCCCAATATTGGTAAGCAGACTTGCTGCTACCCGCGCAGCAAATGTCTGCCCTTTTAGGGTTAAGACCGGTACTCCAGCCCCCAGAGAATCGCTGCTAGTGGTGTGAGCATTGTAGGGAAAGGTGTCGAGAAACAGGTCTGCCAACCTAAACCTAGACAGGTGTTCAGCACGGGGTATCCGATCCGCAAAAATAAGGCGTTCAGGGTTGATATCCCGAGCTAAAGCCTCTTTTCGTAAATTTTTCACAGCTACTGGACTATCTATTAAAAGCCATAAGATACTAGAGTCTACTGATCGAAGAATTTGCATCCACAGACTAAAAGTTTGCGGAGTTATTTTCCAGGTATTGTTAAAGCTACAAAAGACAAATTTACTTGTATCAAGACCTACGTCGTTACGTGTAAATTGTCGATCTGATATTTTTTGGCTCGAGGCATTTGCCTGATAGGAATTCGGCAAGTAAATAATCTTTTCAGAATATGCATCTCTATTTTCTTTGGGTACTAATATTTGATCTGCAATGACATAATCAAAATGTTTGCTCCCCATTGTCCCTGGATAGCCTAGATAATTAATCTGAATAGGTGCTGCACGTTCTGCAAATATTTGTGGCCTCGCGTTTTGAGTATATCCACCGAGGTCAATTGCAATATCGATTCCGACTTGGCGCGCAAGACGAGCAATATCTACTTCACAGTAATTCTCCACATCAAAAAACTTGTCAAAAGCTTTTCTTATGCGCTCCCGCGTGGGATCTCGGACACTTACCCCGAAAGAAAAGCCGTAGATTTCAAATTTTTCCCGATCGTGGAGCTCTAGAGATTCCACTATTAAGTGAGAGACAGGATGATCGCCGAAGTCCATCGAAAAATAACCGATTCGGATTTTGTGTCTTGTTGCCCTTCGGGCGATCGCACCTAACTGACTTTTCTGGCTGAGCCTCTCACTAGCGTAGATCTCCGCACATCGCTTAAGGAGCGGTGGGCTATCAAAGATTGCGAGAACCTCAAATGGGGTGCTTACTCTATCCCAAGCCAATATTTTCTTTCGTAGAGTATCGCAGTATTGATCTAGATGGACCCAGTCACATATTTTCATCTTGGTATGCAGTAAATTACCGAGAAAAAAATCCCCTGATGGATTGAGTTTAACTGCTTGACCGTAGCTTGTCAGCGCGTCTTCGTAGCGTCTCAGATCATTGAGAGCCAAGCCTTGATTATTCCATGCCTCAGCATAGTCGGGTCTGAGTTCGATTGCACGCTCATAACTTGCGAGCGCCTCCTCATGCCGCCTAAGACCGATGAGTGTAATACCGTGATTATTCCATGCCTCAGCGTAGTCGGGTCTGAGTTCG
>Ga0068876_10003004_pt1 | contig 12271 bp, 8 predicted proteins | sample NOAtaG_6_FD_66442 | JGI IMG/M metagenome (GOLD analysis project Ga0068876, IMG submission 66442) | Freshwater lake microbial communities from Lake Erie, under a cyanobacterial bloom - NOAA_Erie_Diel5S_2200h metaG | ecosystem: Environmental > Aquatic > Freshwater > Lake | place: USA: Ohio, Lake... | reverse complement strand
CCGGGCAGGAAGCCCTTCAGGCTGGCGTAGATCAGCCGTGGATGCGTCTGCGACAGCGTGGCGTGGTCCAGGCCGAGTCGGGCCATGCTGCCGGGCTTGAAGTTCTCGGCGACCACATCGGCGGCCAGGCACAGCCGGCGTGCCACCTCGCGACCCGCCGGCTGCTGCAGGTCGATCCGGATGCTGCGCTTGTTGCGGTTGAACATCGGGAAGAAGCCGGCGCCGGCGCCCAGCAGGCTGCGCGTGCGGTCCCCGCCGATGGGCTCGACCTTGAGCACTTCGGCCCCCAGGTCGGCCAGCACCATGCCGCAGGTCGGCCCCATGACCATGTGCGTGAACTCGACGACCTTCAGGCCCTCGAGCGGCAGGCGCGCCGACCCTGATGCAGCAAGGTCGGACTCGTTCGGTGCGGAAGGCGCGGAAGACACCACCCGGACTTTAGCCATGCCGAGCCGGCGCCCGCGCGGTCATCGAGAACGCCCGTCGAACACCGCGCGCCGGCAGCTGCCGAGCGCCCGTGAAGAGCCCGAGCGATATCGGGCGTCGCCCGTCCGTCAGCCGTCGCGGCGCCGCCGGGCCGCGAGCATCAATCCGGCCAGCCCCAGGCCCATCATGGCCAGGCTGCCGGGCTCGGGGATCGGGCTCTGCACGAAGTGGATGTCGTCCAGCCCGGTCGAGCCGAGGTTGTTGAGGTACATCCGCACCGTACCCGATCCCATGACCGGCGCGCTCAGCGGCTGGTAGACCGTCGACGGCAGCAGCCGCTGGTTGAACGAAAAGAGGTTGGGCGCAGCGAAGCTGCCGTTGTCGTCCCAGATCCGGATGTCGGTCTGGTAGCTGCCGCCGCTCCAGGTGGCGATCTTGAAGTTGTTCAGCGTCACGAGGTAGCCCGCATCCGGCACGAAGTCGATCCGGTACGGCACGTCGAACGCACCATGCCCTAGCGCGCCCAGCAAGCTGGCGTAGCCGACGTTCCACAGCGAGGCCAGGCCCTGGTTGCCCAAGGTCGTGAAGTCGAGTGTGACATTCGGTGTCCAGCCGTCGCCCTCGCCATAGGCGGCGCCATTCTGCGACGGGCCGATGACACGGTCGCCGTACGCGGCAATGCCGCCCGTGCCGAAGTTGTTGCTGAAGGTCAGCACGGTGGCCTGTGCGGCCAGCGGCGCCAGCGAAGCCAGGCCGATCAGTGCCAGTCGATGAGCAGTTCGCATGTTCACGTTCCAGAGTTGGTGGATCAAGCTGCGCGTAGTTTGGCGCTGCTGGCGTGACGCCCGCCATCCGTTGTACCGTTTACAGGGGTCCCGCATCTAGGGGGGTCGATGGGCCGCCGTCGCTCGGCTTCACCCGGCGCTCAAGGCGCGCCGATCACGAGGTAGGCGTTGAAGCTGCCGCCATTGCCCCAACCCAGGCCCAGGTAGGCCGGGCCGAACGGCGACTCGCCGCCCAGGTACACCGCCAGCGACCGCAGCCAGCCGTCGCGTACCTGGCGCGTGTAGGGCTGGCCGACGCGTCCCGCCTCCAGCGCGACGCCCAGGCGCAGGTCGCCGCGCAGGCCCAGTGGGGCGCGGCCGAGGATGCGTTCGGCCCGCAGGTGTGCGTAGCCGACCTCGTCGCCCAGCAGCTGGCCGCTCGCGAATCCGGACAGATTCAGCAACCCGCCCAGCCGGGCTGCTTCCGCCACCGGCAACTCGCCACGCGGCGATCCGGTCCAGGACGCCCGGGTCGCGAGAACCGTCTCACCCAGGGACCAGACTGCTCGCGCCTCCAGTCTCGCCCGTTGCCATTCGCCGAAGGCGCTCTCCCGTTCGTTGGCGAACAGGTGGCCCGACAAGCTCCAGCCCTGCCGCGGGAAGAACTGCCGGTCGCGCTGGTCGAAGTCGAGCGCGAGCACCCAGCCCCTCGCATCCAGGTCGAGCAGCCCTTGCGGTGCCGCGGCCGCGATGTCGAAACCGGTCTCGAGTCGGTTGCGGACTCGACTGTCGCGCCAGCCCGCCCGGAGTTGCCCCAACAGCCCGATGTTGACCCCGGCCACAGCCTCGAGTCGGGTCCGGCGGGCCAGGTACTGCGAGATGCGTCGATCGCCAAAGAAGTAGTCGACGCGGTCGCGTCGGTGCTCGGCGGCAAGGTCCATGAACACACGCTGGCGGGCTTCCAGCGGCTGGTACCACTCGACGCTGGCACCACTGGTGCTGCCGATCTCGCCGACGACCAGCAACTCGCCGCCCAAGCGGTTGAGCCAGGTCTTCTGGTAGCCGGCGCGCAGCAGGTAGGTCGATCCCTGGGCCAGGGTGCTGTCCAGCTTCAAAGCCAGCCGGAGGTAGTCCGGGCCCCAGCTCTTCTCGACCGGCATCACGCGCAGCACAGTGCGGTTGCCGCTGCGGACCAGGGCGTAGTCGACCCTTTCGTAGTGGCCGTCGCCATAGGCGCGCAGCAGGTCGCGCTGGAGCGTGCGGGTGTCCAGCACCTGACCCGGCTGCTGCTCGATCCAGCGCTGCACGACCCCGGTGTGGGCACGCGTCAGGCCGGCGATCTCGATCTCGTCGACACGGGTCGGCGGCGTGGGATCGTCCTCGCGCCCGATCCCGGCGCGGCCGCGCCACGCGGCGTAGGCCGGCGGCGTCATCGCCAGCGCCTGCAGGCGAGGAAGCAGCGCTTCGGCCGCCGCACGACCCCGGTCGGCAGCCTCGGCATGGCGCTGGAAGTCGGCTGCCGTGATGCCGTCCAGGTCGGGCTTGAGGTACAGATCGGTGGACTGCAGCGACGCCAGCGATGCGCTGACGTTCTGCTCGGTCAGCAACACCACCATCTGGGCCGTGATGCCGAGCAGGCCGTTGATCTGGTCCGCCGGCAAGGGGGGAGAGCCGACATTGACGGCGATCACGACGTCGGCCCCGCAACGCTCGCGGACCTCGCGCAGCGGCAGGTTGTCGACCAAGCCTCCGTCGACCAGCCTCCGACCGCCCAGCTCCAGCGGCGCGAGCAGCCCCGGCACCGCCATGCTGGCCCGCATCGCGTCCGTCAGGCTGCCGTCGCGCAGCACGACACGCTCGCCGGTGACGATGTCGGTGGCGACGATGCTCAGCGGCATCGGCAAGCCTTCGATCCGTCTCTCGCCACGGTCGGCGCGCACCAGCCGGTTGAAGAAGAGCTTGATCTTCTGACCGCTCACGACCCCCGGTGGGGTCACCGCGCCCCGGGCCGTGATGCCGGTTTCGCTTCCGGGCAGAAAGCGCTGCGCGAGCCACTTGCTTCGCGTGCTGCGCTCGGTGTAGTCCGGGTCGTCCTGGAACATGTCGGCCCAGTCCGCTGCGGCCAGCTCACGTCGCATGAGCTCCGGGCTCAGGCCTGCGGCCCAGGCTCCGGCCACCAGGGCCCCCATGCTGGTGCCGGCGACGCAGTCCACCGGCACCCGGGCGCGCTCCAGGACCTCGAGCACCCCGACGTGCGCGGCACCGCGTGCACCTCCGCCGCCGAGCACAAGGCCGATGCGGGGCCGCTTCGTCGCTGCGTCCGGCTCGGCGGCCGCCACGGGTGGCGTCGGCGTCGCCAGTGCGGCCGCAAGTGCCGCACCGAGACAGAAGGCCCGGCCGTTCACATCGCCGCGGCGGCGCGCTGTTCGAGGTCGATCTTGAGCCCGGGCGCCAGGTTCAGGCGGCGTGCGAGTTCGTCGAGGTAGGCGCGTTCCATCGTCGTCGTCTCGTCCACGACCAGCACACTGGCGAGGTAGATCTCGGCCGCCATCTCAGGCGTCGACGCGGCAGCGGCGACGTCGGCCGGGTCGATGGGCTTGCGCAATTCGGCCTCGACCCAACGGCGCGCGGCCGGGTCGGCGTTCAGGCGGGTCAGTTCACCTTCGACAAGCTCGCGCTCGCGGTCGTCCATGTGTCCGTCGCTCTTGGCCGCGGCGATCATGGCCTTGAGCATGGCCTGGCTGTGCAGTTCGAGTTGTGGCGCCGGCAAGGCGGCAAATGGCGATGCCATCTGGGTCTGGGCCTGGGCCTGCGCCGGAACGGACGTGGGCAGGGTGCCGGTCGATGCCGCAGGCCCGCTGGCGGCCTGCCGGGCCTGGTGGTCCTGGTAGACCTTCCAGGCCAGTGCGCCGATGGCCGCGACGCTGCCGTACTTGACGGCCTTGCCGCCAATGCCGCGGCCACGCTTGCTGCCCAGCAACAGGCCAAGCGCACCGCCGACGGCGCCGCCGGTGAGGTACTTGCCGGCATCGCTGCGTTGCGTGTTGGCGGCCGATTGCAGGACCTGGTTGAGGATGGACTGGAGGTTCATGGCAAGCCTTGGGGTGTCTGATCGAAGGGGACTGTATCCAGCGCGACGATTTCACCGCCGGGTGGCGGGACATGACCCCTTCAGACCAGTGCCGCCACCACGTCGGGAGGGGCCTGCACCAGCTCGATCAGCACGCCTTCGCCAGCGAGGGGGAACTCGTCATTCGCCTTGGGGTGGATGAAGCAGATGTCATGCCCCGCAGCACCCTTGCGGATGCCGCCGGGAGCGAAGCGCACGCCCTGCGCCGTCATCCAGGCCACGGCAGCCGGCAGGTCGTCGACCCACAGGCCGACGTGGTTCAGCGGCGTCGTGTGCACCGCAGGCTTCTTGTCCGGGTCGAGCGGCTGCATCAGATCGACCTCGACCGCATGCGGCCCGGCACCCAGGGCACAGATGTCCTCGTCGACGTTCTCGCGCTCGCTGACAAAGGTGCTCTTCACCGTCAGGCCGAGCACGTCGACCCACAGCGCCTTCAGGCGCGCCTTGTCCGGACCGCCGATGGCGATCTGCTGGATGCCGAGAACTCGGAATGGCTTGGGGCTGGTCATCACGCAAAGCTCAGGATGGGTTGATCGACGGCCAGGCTCTCGCCCTTCCTGGCGAGCAGTTCGCCGACCGTGCCGTCTTGCGTCGCCGTGAGGATGTTCTCCATCTTCATCGCCTCGATCACCGCCAGCCGCTCGCCGGCCAGCACCTTCTGGCCCGGCTGGACCGCCAGGTCGACCAGCAGACCCGGCATCGGCGACAGCAGGAACTTCGACAGGTCCGGCGGTGCCTTGTGCGGCATCAGCTTCAGCAGCTCGGCCGCGCGTGGCAGCAGCACCAGGGTCTCGATCTGTGCCCCGTTGTGGCTGACGCGGATCGCCAACGGGTTCTTGGCACTGCCGCGCTCGACCTGGGCACAGAAGGCCTTGCCGTTGCAGGCGCCGACCATCAGCAGTTCGCCGAGCTTGCTGGCACTCTGGATCGCGAAGTGGCGGCCCTCGATCACCACGTCGGCCTTGCCCGCCACCGCGTCGAACTGGTCGATGTGGACCGGGTGGTGGCGGTGCCGACCCTCGGGGCCCAGCACGACCACCACCAGATCCGCCGCCTGCTGCGCGCCATGGCCGGCGAGCTGGCCGCTGATGCCGGCCGAACGCTCACGCGCCTTGCGGCGGACGAAAGCCGCCAGGGCCACCGGGAACAGCGGGTCCTCGTGTTCGACCGCGCGGGCATCGAAACCCTTGGGGTAGTGCTGGGCGATGAAACCCGTGTCGAACTCGCCACTGGCGAAGCGCGGGTGTCCGAGCAGCGCCGACTGGAAAGGGATGTTGCTCGAGATGCCGCGGATGACAAAGGCATTCAGCGCCTCGCGCATCTTCGCGATCGCGTCGCTGCGGTCGCGGCCGTGCACGATGAGCTTGGCGATCATCGAGTCGTAGTGCATCGGGATCTCACCGCCCTCGGTGACGCCGGTGTCCACGCGCACGCCGCCCTCGGCGGGCACGGCCGCGGCGGCGAACATGTTCTGCTGCGCAGGCACGAAGCGCACCAGCCGCCCGGTCGACGGCAGGAAGTTGCGCGCCGGGTCCTCGGCGTTGATGCGGCATTCGATGGCCCAGCCGTTGCGCTTGACCTCGGCCTGCGTCAGCGGCAGCGGCTCGCCTGCGGCGACGCGGATCATCAACTCGACCAGGTCGAGCCCGGTGATGCACTCCGTGACCGGATGCTCGACCTGGAGCCGGGTGTTCATCTCGAGGAAATAGAAGCCCTGGTCCTTGCCGACCACGAACTCCACCGTGCCGGCGCTCTGGTAGTCCACGGCCCGCGCCAGCGCCACCGCCTGCGCACCCATCTTCTGCCGCGTCTCGTCGCTGATGAAGGGTGAAGGCGCCTCTTCGATGACCTTCTGGTGACGGCGCTGGATGCTGCATTCGCGCTCGTTCAGGAACAAGGTGTTCCCATGCGCGTCGCCGAGCACCTGGATCTCGATGTGGCGGGGCTGCTCGATGAACTTCTCGATGAACACGCGGTCGTCGCCGAAGCTGTTGCGCGCCTCGTTGCGGCAAGACGCGAAGCCCTCGTGTGCCTCCTTGTCGTCATGGGCCACGCGCAGGCCCTTGCCACCGCCGCCAGCGCTGGCCTTGATCATCACCGGGTAGCCGATGCCGCGCGCGATCTCGACCGCACGCTCGGGCGACTCGATGGCGTCGTTCCAGCCCGGGATCGTGCTGACCCCGGCCGCCAGGGCGAGCTTCTTGGAGGCGATCTTGTCGCCCATCGCGGCGATGCTGGCGTGCTTGGGGCCGATGAAGACCAACCCCTCCTCTTCGACCCGGCGCGCGAAGGCTTCGTTCTCGGACAGGAAGCCGTAGCCCGGGTGGATGGCCTCGGCGCCGGTGGCCTTGGCCGCGGCGATGATCCTGTCGGCGACCAGATAACTCTGGCGCGACGGCGCCGGCCCCAGCAGCACGGCTTCATCGGCCAGGGCCACGTGCTGGGCCTCGCGATCGGCCTCGGAGTACACCGCCACGGTGGCGATGCCCATCTTGCGTGCCGTCTTGATGACGCGGCAGGCGATCTCGCCGCGGTTGGCCACCAGGATCTTCTTGAACATGGTCTTGTCTCTTCTTTGAACTCGAGTAACTCGTTCGGAAGTGGCGGCGCGTTCACCGCACCGCGCGGATGTCTTCGACCAGGTGCAGCGGCGACTGCGGCCAGCGCGCCTGGAGCCAGCGGGTCAGCCGCATGGCGTCGGCCGACGGCAGCGGTCTTGGCAGTTCGATCATCACGAGCAGGCGGTCTTCGCCCGTGGCCGAGGCTTCGGCCAGGCGCGAGCCACGGGCCACGGTGACCGCCGCGACCTGCGGCCACTGCGCACGGATCTCGGCCAGCAGGCGCGCGTCGGCCTGGGCCCCCTGGAGCGGCGCCTGGCGCATGCCCGCGACTTCGTCCTGCAAACGCTGGACCTGCAACGCCAGTTCGCCCATCGCCTGCGCCGACACGTCCGCGCGGGCCGGCGCCGAAGCGTCGCCGACCCGTCGCAACACGATGCGGCCGGCCAAGCCCCCGTGCACCCGCTCCAGCGTCGGCAGTTCAGCCCGCAAGCGTGATTCAGCGTCTTGACCCACGACAACCAGTTCCAGCCGCTGCTGCGGACCGTCCACGACGTGCGAGACCAGCCCCATGCCCGGATCGGCCTGGACCTCGGCGACCAGCGCGCGAGCCTGGGCGACCCACAGTTCCTGGTGCGCGAACCGCCAGCCCAGCCAGACGGCGGGCACCAGCACCACCGTCAGCGCCAGCGTGATGAAGCCACGGCTGCGCATACGGGCGATCTCGTCCAGACTCGCCAGCGGCGGCAGGCGCAACAACTTGGCCACCGCCAGTGTCGCCGCGGCGATGAAGACACCGTTGATGACAAAGAGGTAGGCCGCGCCCGCGGCCATGTCCCACCGCGCATTGGCCAGCCCGAAGCCCACGGTGCACAGCGGCGGCATCAGCGCCGTGGCGATCGCCACGCCAGGCACGACGTTGGTGAAGCCACGCCGCGTCAGCCCGACCATGCCGGCGGCACCGCCAAACGCGGCGATCAGCACATCCCAGAGGTTGGGGGTCGTGCGGGCCAGCAACTCGCTGCCGGGGTGGTCCAGCGGACTGACCAGGAAGTAGACCACCGAGGTCAGCAACGACAGCGCGATGAAGATCGCCAGATTGGTCAGTGCGCGCCGGATCAGCGCGATGTCGTTGATCGCCGCGCCATAGCCGACGCCGACGATGGGGCCCATCAGCGGCGAGATCAGCATCGCGCCGATGATCACCGCGGTCGAGTTGACGTTGAGCCCGACCGAGGCGACGAGAATCGCGAAGAACAGCACCCACAGGTTGGTGCCCGCGAAGCGGACACCCGCGCGCACGCTCTCGTCGATCGCTTCGGGGCTGTCCTGATCCTGCCGCAGGTCGAACAGCCGGGCCAGGCGTCCGCTCACAGCGGGATGTTCCCGTGCTTGCGCCAGGGGTTGTCGAGCTTCTTGTCCTTGAGCATTGCCAGGCTGCGGCAGATGCGCTTGCGCGTTTCGTGCGGCTGGATCACGTCGTCGATGAAGCCGCGCGCGCCGGCGACGAAGGGGTTGGCGAATCGGGCCTTGTACTCGGCCTCCTTGGCGGCGATCTTGGCCGGATCGCCCTTGTCCTCGCGGAAGATGATCTCGACCGCGCCCTTGGCACCCATCACCGCGATCTCGGCGTTGGGCCACGCGAAGTTGACGTCGCCTCGCAGGTGCTTGGAGGCCATCACGTCGTAGGCACCGCCATAGGCCTTGCGCGTGATCACGGTGACCTTGGGCACCGTGGCCTCGGCATAGGCGTAGAGCAGCTTGGCGCCGTGCTTGATGATGCCGCCGTACTCCTGGCTGGTGCCGGGCATGAAGCCGGGGACGTCGACGAAGGTCACCACCGGGATCGAGAACGCGTCGCAGAAGCGCACGAAGCGAGCCGCCTTGATGCTGCTCTTGATGTCCAGGCAGCCGGCCAGTACCAGCGGGTTGTTGGCGACGATGCCGATCGTGCGCCCTTCCATGCGCGCCATGCCGATGACGATGTTCTTTGCATAGTCGGGCTGGAGCTCGAAGAAGTCGCCGTCGTCGACGACCTTCACGATCAGCTCCTTGATGTCGTAGGGCTGGTTCGCGTTGTCTGGCACGAGGGTGTCGAGCGACCGGTCGAGTCGCTCGGCCGGGTCGCCACTGGGGCGCACCGGCACACCGCTCCTGTTGTTGAGCGGCAGGTAGTTGAAGAAGCGGCGCAGCATCAGCAGCGCCTCGACATCGTTGTCGAATGCGAGGTCGGCGACGCCGCTCTTGCCGGTGTGGGTGCCGGCGCCGCCGAGCTCCTCGGCGGTGACCTCCTCGTGCGTCACCGTCTTGACCACCTCGGGGCCGGTGACGAACATGTAGCTGGAGTCCTTCACCATGAAGATGAAGTCGGTCATCGCAGGCGAGTACACCGCGCCGCCGGCACACGGGCCCATGATCATGCTGATCTGCGGGACCACGCCGCTGGCGAGCACATTGCGCTGGAAGACTTCGGCATAACCACCGAGGGACGCCACGCCCTCCTGGATGCGGGCACCGCCGGAATCGTTCAGGCCGATGACCGGCGCGCCGACCTTCATCGCCTGGTCCATGACCTTGCAGATCTTCTCGGCGTGGGCTTCCGACAGCGCGCCACCGAAGACGGTGAAGTCCTGGCTGAAGACGAAGACCAGCCGCCCGTTGATCATCCCGTAGCCGGTGACGACACCGTCGCCGGGGATCTTGTTGTCGGCCATGCCGAAGTCGGTGCAGCGGTGCTCGACGAACATGTCCCACTCTTCGAAACTGCCGGGGTCGAGCAGCAACTCCAGCCGCTCACGCGCCGTCAACTTGCCTTTGGCATGCTGGGCCGCGATGCGCTTGTCGCCTCCGCCCAGTCGCGCCGCGGCGCGCTTGTTCTCGAGTCGCTCGATGATGTCGTGCATGGAGCAGGGTCTCCTCGTGGGTGCTGGGTTTCAGTGTGTCATGGCGCCGCGAGATCCAGCAGCTGGCGCGCCGCCACCGACGCGGCCAGGCGGCCGTCGCGGATGTCGGACAACACCCCTGGCAAGGCCGCGCGGACCGCCGGATGCTCACGAAAACGTTGTTGGACTCCGGCGTGGATGCGCTCCCACAGCCAGGCCTCGTCCTGCGCCTTGCGCCGGGCCTGCAACGCCCCGCTGGCACGCCGGGCGTCGTGCTGGGCTCGAACGGTGGACCAGAACTCGACCAGGCCCTGCCCGGTGATGGCGCTGGCCTGAAGCACCGGCACGCCATGGGTCGCATGGGGACCGAAGAAGCGCAGGGCGCTCGTGATCTGGGCCTGGGCGCGTGTCGCTGCCGCGGCATCGAGGTCGGCCTTGTGGATGACCACCAAGTCGGCCAGTTCCATGACGCCCTTCTTGATCGCCTGCAGGTCGTCTCCGGCGTTGGGCAGCTGAAGCAGGCAGAACAGGTCGGTCATCCCGGCCACCGCGGTCTCGCTCTGGCCGACACCGACGGTCTCGACGATGACGATGTCGTGGCCCGCGGCCTCGGCCAGCAGGATGGTCTCGCGCGTGCGCTCGGCAACGCCACCCAGCGCGCCCGACGACGGCGTCGGCCGGATGTACGCCGACGGGTGCACCGAGAGCCGCTCCATCCGCGTCTTGTCGCCCAGGATCGAGCCGCCGCCCAGACTGGACGAAGGGTCGACCGCCAGCACCGCCACCCGGTGCCCCTGGTCGACCAGCATCAGGCCCAGGGCCTCGATGAAGCTGCTCTTGCCGACGCCCGGCACGCCGGACAAGCCCAGCCGCAGCGCCGCACCCGTGTGCGGCAGCACGGCGTTGAGCAGCGCATCGGCCTGGACGCGGTGCTCGGGCCGGGTCGACTCGAGCAGCGTGATGGCCTTGGCCAGCGCACGCCGCTGCGCCGGGCCGGCGGGGCCGAGCAGGTCACTCATGCCGGTCGCAGCTTCAGGCGGCCAGAGCGAGCCGGATCTGCTCCAGCACGTCCTTGGCACTCACCGGGATCGGCGTGCCGGGTCCGTAGATGCCCTTGACGCCCGCCGCATACAGGAAGTCGTAGTCCTGCTGCGGGATCACACCGCCGACAAAGACGATGATGTCGTCGCCACCTTGCTTCTTCAGTTCGTCGACGATCGCCGGCACCAGGGTCTTGTGACCCGCCGCGAGCGTGGACACGCCGACCGCATGCACGTCGTTCTCGATCGCCTGGCGGGCGCACTCGGCCGGGGTCTGGAACAGCGGCCCGATGTCCACGTCATAGCCCAGATCGGCAAACGCCGTGGCCACCACCTTGGCGCCGCGGTCGTGGCCGTCCTGACCGAGTTTGGCGATCATCACGCGCGGACGACGTCCCTGTTCCTGTCCGAAGGCGGCGATCTCCGCCTGCAACCGGGCCCAGCCCTCGGCGCTGTCATAGGCTGCGGCGTAGACGCCGGTGACCTTCTGGATGTCGGCGCGGTGGCGACCGTAGACCGACTCCAGCGCGTCGCTGACCTCGCCGACCGTGCAGCGCACGCGCATGGCCTGGATCGCAAGCTCCAGCAGGTTGCCCTCGCCACTGCGCGCGGCTGCGGCCAGCGCGTCGAGCGCGGCCTTCACGGCATTGGCGTCGCGCGTCGCACGGATCGTCGCCAGCCGCTCGATCTGTCCGAGGCGCACCTTCTGGTTGTCGACTTCCCGCACGTCAACCTTGTCGAGGGTCTTCGGCCGGTACTTGTTGACACCTACGATGACGTCGGTGCCGCTGTCGATGCGCGCCTGCTTCCCGGCCGCGCTGGCTTCGATCTTCAGCTTGGCCCAGCCGCTGGACACCGCCTGGGTCATGCCGCCCTGGGACTCGACCTCTTCGATGATCGCCCAGGCCGCGTCCGCCATCTGCTGGGTCAGGCTCTCCATCATGTAGCTGCCGGCCCAGGGATCGACGACGTTGCCGATGTGCGTCTCCTCCTGCAGGATCAGCTGCGTGTTGCGGGCGATGCGGGCACTGAACTCGGTGGGCAGCGCGATCGCCTCGTCGAAGCTGTTGGTGTGCAGGCTCTGCGTGCCGCCAAACACCGCCGCCATCGCCTCGACCGTGGTGCGCACGATGTTGTTGTAAGGGTCCTGTTCCGCGAGGCTCCAGCCGCTGGTCTGGCAGTGGGTGCGCAGCATCAGGCTCTTGGCGGCCTGGGCGCCGAAGCCCTTCATGATGCGGCACCACAGCAGCCGCGCCGCGCGCATCTTCGCGATCTCGAGATAGAAGTTCATCCCGATCGCCCAGAAGAAGGACAACCGGCCGGCGAACTCGTCCACGTCGAGCCCGCGGGACTGCGCCGCACGCACGTACTCCATTCCGTCCGCAAGCGTGAAGGCCAGCTCGAGCGCCTGTGTGGCCCCGGCCTCCTGCATGTGATAGCCGCTGATGCTGATGCTGTTGAAGCGCGGCAT
>Ga0068876_10003001_pt1 | contig 12287 bp, 13 predicted proteins | sample NOAtaG_6_FD_66442 | JGI IMG/M metagenome (GOLD analysis project Ga0068876, IMG submission 66442) | Freshwater lake microbial communities from Lake Erie, under a cyanobacterial bloom - NOAA_Erie_Diel5S_2200h metaG | ecosystem: Environmental > Aquatic > Freshwater > Lake | place: USA: Ohio, Lake... | reverse complement strand
ATCCTAATAATCCGAGCTTTGGTTTTATTATTTTTTGATTTAAATTCATAACTTTTAACCTCCAGTTATTGTCTTCTCAATTATACAACTGTAAGATTAAATTTCAACTACTTCAGTTAACTTCTGCTCTTCTGGATTGGGTATTTTCAAATATTGTTTCATAACAATATTCCGCTCCAGGCAGTTCCAATGCCTTAAAACGCAATAACAATGGTTGAAACATAATAAAAATCCTTGAACGCTCTTCTAAGGGTATACTAGCAGCTAGCTGCCACCTAGCAAGAAATAACATTATTAAATTTGTGCACAAGAACAACTCGCCATCATTATTATCAAGCAAAGGTGAAAAATCATTAAGTTGATTAAGCAGTACTAGTAAGCGAGGGTTAGCAAATACCTCTCTTGTGTTTTGCGCAAAATGCTCGAAATGGTCATAAGCAAACACCATGGTTGCATTACGATCAACATCTATTAGATTATAAATTTCACTCAACAATGAATAAGAAGAAACCCTCAAACCACATCCCCTTAAATAACAAGCCTAGAAAGATATTAAAACAACGCCTCCCTAGGATTATTAATATAATATTAGCGCTTAGAAAACTGGAAGCTCTTCCTTGCTTTTTTATACCCGAATTTCTTACGTTCAACCCTACGGCTATCACAACGCAAGCAATCATTTTTGCGAAGTTCTGTACGAAGGTCTGGCACTGCTTCAGTTAATGCACGGCTAATTCCAAGCAATATAGCGCCAGCTTGGCCAGTTGTACCGCTGCCTTTGACTGTGCAAAAAACATCGTATTCGCCAGCAGTCTTAGTTAAAGCAAAAGGCTTATTAACTTGATAACGGTTTTCTGGCAACGGGAAGTACTCTGCCACGTCACGGCCGTTAATTATTATTTTGCCATTGCCCCGGCTTATCCAAACGCGAGCTGAGGCAGTTTTACGACGGCCAGTCGCATAGAAACGCTCAACCTGTTTTTCTTTTTTTTCTAATTTCTTAACTTGAATTGCTGAAGTAGCTGTTGCCATTTTTGTTTTTCCCTAACCTTTAACTTTTGATATTTTTACGATTACGCGCCGCTAAGTCTAACTGTATAGGAGTTTGACCAGCATGAGGGTGATTTTCCCCTGAATAAACATACAAGTTAGCAAACTGCTTACGTGCTAACGGGCTTTCTTTTGGTAACATTCTTTGAACAGCTTTCTTTATCACTCTCTCAGGAAAACGGCCAGATAAAATTTTACCAATAGACCTTTCTTTAATACCACCTGGATGCCCAGTGTGCCAGAAGAACAACTCTTTTTCTTCTTTCTTACCAGTTAGATGCACCTGACCAGCATTGATAACTATTATGTTATCACCACAATCCATGTTAGGTGTATAACTAGCTTTATGCTTGCCGCGCAAAATCTTCGCTATTTCTGACGCAAGTCTACCCAAGACCATTCCTTTCGCATCAATTAACAGCCAAGACTTGTTAATTTCTTTTGGTGTAATGGTATATGTACCAGCAGTATAAGAACTCATTTTAACTACATTAACCTTATAAAAAATCTCATTTTCTAGACATACCTCGATTCAACGAGAAAATGCTAACTCAGGCGATTATGCATATTACCTATATTAATGTCAATATTTGTTTTTTTAAAATAGCAAAAGATTGGCTGCCCTCGCATTAGTATTAATGAGAAAGAGTTCGATCTGCCTTAGATGCGGGTAATTCTGGAGTAGCATCTGGCTTTATAGCATCAGCTGCAGGCGTAGTATGTTCTGGAGAGCTAACCTCTGTAGCAGAATAATCACCTAAACCAATATTAACATCAACGACGCTAGATTTAGCTTCTTCTTGCATAGATAATTCAGGATTCATATCCTGTTCTGGCATTTGTGCAGCCGTTTTATCCTCATTAATCTCGTGCATATTATCCATCTCTGCAAATAGCGATAATAAAGTTAATTTATTAAGCCATGCGCCATCATGCATTTTTTCTTTTAGTTCAGCTATGTCCATTCCTTCATCAAGCAAATAAGACAATTGATTTACAGTCATCCCTCTGCCAGCTAATATCTCTAACTCTTCTTCGGTGAAGTTAGAAAGTAACATATCTCTCCATTCTCCTTGCTCTGGTGATAATTCCTGTTCAGGTAAACCCAGTAAAGTATCTATTTCTATATCATTCTCCAAGCTAAATAACTCAATGCCACCCGCTTCGAGTTCTCCGTCTTCAAATTCACCAATATAGCTATCCTTTTTGGCACGTATACTCGCTTCCTCTTCTTCGGTTAAGTCCTTGATTAACCCATACTTTCCTAAAATATCTTCTTTCAATCTTTTTTGTATTTCTTCAACACTTACACCGCTTGCAATCATTGCGTCAATTTCTGCTTGGCTAAAGCTAGCATCGATCATATCCATGAAAAGAGTTGCTTGCGGCGGTAGTTCATTATTATCCCTCGCCTCAACAAGCTGGCTAATTATCAGCCCCTCCCCTATAACTGTGCTTGGCTCAATAATGGTTTTTTCATCTGACGCAGCAGCTAGTTCATAATTGCCAGCCCTAGAAAGCTCCTCTCGATATTGCAATGGTAAATCCATCTTTTGAAAAGCATTCCTATTTTTAGGATCTGCCACAAAGTTGCGCAATTCCTGCCACTGCTCTTTGGTCAGCTGTGTTAGCATTTGCTGTATCTCCTCTCAGTCTCCTTTTTCAAGCTAACATATAGTAAGATAACATTGCAACATAGTTTTAAAAATAAAATCAAATATCAACAATACCAATGAGTTTAGCCGCATTCTCTTTGATAAAAGCAAAACGTGATTCAGGTTTTTTCCCCATTAGACGCTGCACTAAATCCGTTTCTGAATCAATATTTTCATTAGTAGCAAACACTACTTTTATTAACGTGCGAGTTTTAATATCCATAGTGGTTTGGCGTAATTGGGCTGGCGTCATTTCTCCCAGACCTTTAAAACGGCTAATGTCAATGCGCGCCTTACTTTTCTTTAATAATTTATTGACGATGCCGTCTTTCTCCTGTTCATCTTGCGCATAAAAAACTTTTTCTCCTTGCGTTACTTTGAACAATGGCGGTTGCGCTAAAAATAAATGGCCATTTTCTATCAACTTAGGTGTATGTAAAAAGAAAAAAGTCATTAATAAAGAGGCGATATGCGCGCCATCAACATCAGCATCTGTCATAATAATCACTTTTTCATAACGCAATTTTTCTTCTTTATAATTATTACCAATACCACATCCGAGCACTTGCACTAAATCATTTATTTCTTGATTAGCCTTCATTTTTTCTAAGCTACTACTCGCAACATTTAACAACTTACCCCGCAGAGAGAAAATCGCCTGCAATTCTCGATTACGCGCTTGCTTAGCAGAGCCACCCGCCGAATCACCTTCCACAAAAAATATTTCTGTGCCTTGTGAGCGCGGCGCAGTACAATCTGCCAATTTACCAGGCATTTTTAATGATTTGGTTGGAGATTTGCGAGACACTTCTTTATTTTTACGCGCTTGCAATCTTTGTTGACAGTTATTAATAATTTTATCTAAAACTTGTTTGCCAACTTGCGGATTATCAGCAAACCAATGGTCTAAATAGCTTTTAACCGCATTTTCCACTAACTTAGTTGCCTCGGGGTTTAACAACCTTTCTTTAGTCTGCCCCTGAAATGAAGGGCCTGCTATGAACAAAGAGAGAATAAAAACCGCACCTTGCAAGGCATCTTCAATAGTAATTTGATTAGCGATTTTTGCATCAACCATGCTTGCATATTGCCGAATGCTTTTAATCAATGCGTTACGAAACCCCGTTTCATGTGTGCCGCCTTGCATTGTATGTATAGTGTTACAATAAGAGGTTTGCACTACTGTCGCATCATCATCTTGCAACCAATTCAATGCCCACTCTAATTTCCCGACATGCTCTGTAAAAGTTGTTTCTTGATATATGCAATTTTCAATTATCGTTTCATGCTCAGTAATTTGCTGATTGATAAAATCCTGCAAGCCATTGGGGAAATAAAATGTTGCAGCATTGGGCACATCACCTTTAACGTTCTCTTCTACATGCTTTGCATCTTTATAATAACGCCAGTTTATTTTTACACCTTTGTGTAAATAAGCTTTAGACCTCACCATGGCAAATACGGTAGATGGATTGAATAAATGACCATCTTTGAAAATCTGCGGATCAGGAGTAAAAGTTATTTTAGTTCCAGAGCGCAAGGACCATTCTCTTATTTTCAGCAACTCCGTCGTGGGTGCGCCTTTTGCATATCTTTGCTGCCAAACTGCCCCATCACGCCTAACTTCGGCAATAAGCTCTTTTGCCAGCGCATTAACAACAGAAAGCCCTACCCCATGTAAACCACCCGCAGTATCGTATACTTTATTACTGAATTTCCCTCCAGAATGCAAAGTAGTTAAAATTACTTCTAATGCCGATTTATCAGGATATTTGGGGTGTTTATCAACAGGTATGCCGCGGCCATTATCAGTGACTGTAATAAAATTATCAGCTGAAAGCTCAACATTGATTTCACTGGCGTAGCCAGCAATAACCTCATCCATGGCATTATCAACTATTTCCGCTACCAAATGGTGCAATGCCTTGCTATCTGTGCCGCCTATATACATCCCAGGGCGTAGGCGTACTGGCTCCAACCCCTCTAAAACCTTAATATCTGCTGCTTGATAATTATGCTGTTTTAACATCTCAACTCCCAATTCATGCAGTTAGAAATTGATTCATATGGCGACTTATCTTTATAAACAACATTATATATAGCTTCAACCAAATGAGCATTAAGATTATAATTCTTAGCTAACTGCCTCCAAGCAATTATGGTTTTACATCCTTCTATTAGTACATCATTTTCGGTTAGTTTAACACTTCCCTTAGCCAAACGGAAGCCAAAATCTGTATTGCGTGAAGTTCGGCTATTGCAAGTTAGGAATAAGTCGCCAATACTCGCTGGGGAAAACAACTCCGCTAAGTTACCGCCCATTGCCTGGCATAATTGCATCATTTCTTCAGCACCTTTAGCAATGAGCGAAGCTCGTGCATTTTCGCCTAACTGCAAACCATCCGCCAAGCCAGCAGTAATTGCAATAACATTCTTTAACGCGCCAGCAATTTGCGCTGTTATAACATCTTTGGAAATAGTGATTTTAAAATTCTTGGTTTCAAATAGTTGCTTTATTTCTGTCGCTATTTGTTGATTTTGACAAGCGAGGGTCGCCGTTGCAGGCTTGCCCTTAGCAATCTCCAAAGCAAAGTTGGGGCCAGATAACACAGCACAATTTGATCTGGGGAAAATATCAGCGATAATTTCAGTTATTAATTTATTTGTGGTTATTTCAATACCCTTGCAACAAATAATAAAATTTGGCGCTGCAGTGAAATCAACTTCAGCAAGTTGCTGTAAGAAATCACGAACTTTTTGCGCAGGGATTGCTAAAGCAATAAACTTGCAATTAGATAGCGAGCGCAACTCACCAACTGCTTTTATATTTTCAGGCAATTTAATGCCCTGCAAACAACTTGCATGGCTATGCTCAGTGTTTATCGCATTGACTTTATCAACATTGCGGTCAAATAATAGCACCTGATCTTGATTATAACTGGCGCATATTGCCAAAGATGTTCCCCATGCCCCCGCTCCTATGATTGCTAGCTTAATTGGCGACATTATGATTCCAAATCAATCTTTTCAATTTTGATATTATGGTTGCTATAAACGCAGATATCAGCTGCTATTTGCATAGCTTTTTTTACTACTTGTTCAGCTGTCATCGCTTTTACATCCTTAAGCGCGCGGGCAGCTGCCAGCGCATAATTACCACCTGAGCCAATTGCCGCTATTCCATCTTCTGGCTCTAGAACATCGCCATTACCAGTAATGATTAACGAAATCTCTTTATCAGCAACAATCATCATCGCTTCTAAGCGGCGCAAATATTTATCAGTGCGCCAATCCTTAGCTAGCTCCACTGCTGCGCGCAACAATTGTGAATGATGTTTCTCTAGCTTGGCTTCTAGCCGCTCAAACAAGGTAAAGGCATCCGCGGTTGAGCCCGCAAAGCCAGCTATGATATGGCTAGCCTTGCCCAAGCGGCGTATTTTATTTGCTGAAGCCTTAACCACCGTTTGCCCAAGGCTGACTTGCCCATCCCCAGCGATGACTACTTGCTTTCCTTTGCGCACTAATAAAATAGTTGTACCGTACCAAATATTTGGGTTAACATGTTCCATCGTATTTGCCATAATTTCATATGCCCATAAAAATACGCTTTAAGCTAACCGATTGCAAGTAGATTTATAAAACATACCCAACAGACTTGAAGATATTGTTGTTTTTCTTGCTTCTTCAAATTGCTGCACCAATAGCCAACTCTCTATTAAACCTTATGTCATCCAAATAACTTGGCCAAGTATTATGGGCTTTTGGTTGGTTTTCTAGCATGTTGATGTAGGTTGTTTTGGTATTCTTCTGATTTTGTTGAGGGATACAATGTATTGTGCTAATAGCCAAAAATGATTCCATTGCATTGGCAAAATTTATTAAATCAGGTGATTGCGGATTTTTACTTATTAGATATAAACACCATCCCAAAGTACCTAAAATGATTGCTGAGCTTATATATCCATTAACTCCAAATCTTTCTCCCATAAGAAGACCTGAAAATATTACCCCTGGTAGTGCAGTAATAAATGATGCAAAAGCAAACCACAATGATATTTCAGGTGCATTGCTTTTATTCATTATGTAGGAGCATAATGCCAAAGCGCTTGCAACGGTAAGCATGGTTATAACTGGATGTACGCCAAAATCTTCCTCTATATATGCTGATAATATCATATTTCCGAAGTGCCAAATAAAAGCTAATAACATTGAACAAATCTCTGAGCCAGATGTATCTAAATTTACAGTTTTACCACCTTCAGTTATCAAAGCTTGCCCAAATGATGTTGCTTTAGTGTCTTGACTAAAACGATGCAAGATATTCATTTGCGTTTGCGGGCTTAGTAAATCAAAAAACCCTTTCTTTAATTCTCGCAATAACGCTCTAAAAGTCGGGTCATGATGTAAAATCGCTTGGCCAATAATATATTTACATGTCTCTTTTAATCCCACATCTAACTCTTCTTGACTAAGCTTATTTAAATGAGAAGTTATTTCTGAATCAGGTATTTCTCTTCCCATAAATTCACAAACATATCCTGTTTTCTGCAAAAAAGTATAAGCCAGATAACAAGCATTGTTATATCCAGCCCTACTTTTATATGTCAGAAGAAAATTGATATATCCCTCTGGCCATGGTTTTACTGGCCCTGGGCGCATTATACTAATTGCTTGCAATACATTAGAAATAATTAATTCGCTACCGTTGCTTAATTTTGGCGTACTATCCCTATTAGTTTGCAATTTTAGCATTGTATCCTCATTAATAATTAGCAATATCACCTGTTATATCTTAATATACTGTATTTACAGGAGTTTTTATGAATCTTTAGCTATAAACTCTATATCGGCACATAAATTATTGCGCTTTGTACATTTCTATTTATTGTATTTAAAAATGAAGAATTCTCTTCAATCCTATCAACTCCTTCCAACTCAAAAGAAGAGCAGCCGTTTAATGTATGGTACAAGAAATCTCTACCTGCAGAACAGTTTAATATATTGCCAAGAGGTAACCGATATCTATCTTCTACTCTTTTAAATCCCACTTGCTGCAATATATTGCAAAGTGGCGACCTCTCTTCAATTTGATGAACCATATACTTGTTGGATATCCTTTCTTCTTCATATTTGCTGCCATAATAATCTATGAATAATAATTTCAGCACTTCTACAACTTTGTCTGAATTTGCTTTGCTATCCAAAAACGTATTCGCTAATAATAAGTTTTGCGGCGCTTGAAGACAGATGACACACCCTAACACTTCATCTATACTGTTTTTTATTAAAAAAAACTGCTGATCAGAATTTCGATCAAATAATCCTCTCCAATTTGTATTTTCTATATCATCATAACTGGCTGGATACCAACTATAACCACCCTCAGAATCCCCTAACCTGCTTGGCAAAATACTCATATAACCCCCGTTTATTTTTGCTTGTTAAAAAGATAACAGTTATGATTTAATAGCGTAAAGCATAAATTTATATAAAATTAAATATATCATTAACCGTATGATAAGAATATATTTTAATAAATTATATTGCTATAAGGATATTTTTGTATTACACACATAGTGTATTCATGGCTTTGCTATGTATATTGATTGTGGATTAGGGCGCGTTAAGTGAATAAGTTAAGTGGCACATTAGTTGGCGAAAGTTCATTTGAATTAATAAATAATATTTTGCCGACAGTTCATTCCATGCGGGAATCTCTGCATTGCAACCGCTTTCGTGTATGCGGCATTGCGCGAATAGATAATCTTCTAACTATTGAAAAGATTTATGGCGCTAACACTGCAGCAAAATTTGGCAAATACACAGAAAAAACATTAAAAGCGAATTTAAAGAGTGAATGCAACATTATTCAAATAGGCTTAGGTGAGCATTTATTTATAGCCTCTTTCACAAGCCATGAAGAGTTTTTAAAAAAAATAAATACAGCATTCGAAGTGTTGCGCGCCGATTGCCTATACCAAGATGGTGTTTACATATACCCCATAATCGCTTTTGGCTATGCAGAATGTAAAGATAATATTTCAAGCGCCGAGATAATTGATAATGCGTTATTAAGCATGCATTGTGATCATAAATTTCGTGCTAGCGTCACGGAAAAAGTGAGAGCTGCAGAGTTAAGCAAGCATGACTCCATGCGGAAGGCTGGTTATTTTTACAAGGCATGCATAGAAGGCAGAGTGCGGCTCGCTTTCCAACCAGTTGTTAGAACTAGCGACTTTAAAGCAACGCATTACGAATGTTTGCTGCGTATAATAACCGAAGAAGGGGAGATAATCTCTGCTGGCCCTTTCATTGAAGCTGCGGAAGATTTTGGTTTTGCAGTTTTTATAGATAAGTTAGTTTTTCGGATGGCTGTTGAAGAACTGAAGCGCAACCCAGATATTTATTTAGCAGTTAATTGCTCCAGTTTATCTATGTATGGTAATGAATGGCTTTCTTTAGCACAGAGCTTAATTAGTGATAGTAAAATTGCGTCGCGTTTAATGGTTGAAATAACTGAAACAAGCTCCCGTAGAGACCTAGCGGTAATGACTAAATTCGTAGAACACTTAAAAAGATTTGGCTGTTTAGTTGCGTTAGATGACTTTGGTGCTGGTTATACTTCATTTGCCCAATTAAAAGTGCTGAATGTTGATATTATAAAAATTGATGGATTATTTATCAAAGATTTCCTAGTTAGCAATGAAAGCCGTGCTTTTGTTAAATTATTATTAGAATTTGCCAAAAGATGCAAAATGAAAACCATAGCAGAGTTTGTGGAAACTAAAGAAGTTGCGGATATTTTAACTGAGTACGGGGTTGACTATCTGCAAGGGCATTACTTTGGCAGTGCTAAATTAGAAAAGCCTTGGGAATAAAGCTGATTTATTTTACAATTCCCATACATGAAGAAACTCACTAGCAGATTGTTTTTTATTATATTATTTACATTGATTGGATGGTTGCTTTACCGATGCACACAGCCTGCGCGAGTTTATTTTAAAATTGGTAGTGAAAAATAAGCTTCTTACACCATCGAAGTGCCTTATAATATCGTTAAAAAGCAAGACTGTGCTGCCTTCGAAGAATGGACGAAGAGCAGTGCGCCTGCGTTTTTTGCGCAAAAAGCTTGCCCATGGGCAAAACCACTTATCAGCGGGGAGATTGGTAAGTTTATAATTAATGGCGTTAAATTCAACATCCCCTGCACCCCTTGCTCGACACATGATGAGTTATAAAAATCAGTGTACTAACTTGCTATCGCGACAGGATTATTAAATGCTTCTTTAATAAATTCTGCGCCAATTTTAATGCCCATCAAATCAATACCATGCCCTAACTTGGGCCTGAGGTAAGTTTTGGCATCAATACCTATAGCTTGCAGAGCTTGCTTTGCCTCCTGCATACATACAGGAGGAACTACTACATCTTCATTACCATGAATTAAGCATATTTTAGGCTTGCTTTTAAACTCATTCACAAGGCTGTCTTTTCCAACTAACCGGCCAGAATAACCAACAATCGCCGCCCAATTGTTAGGTTGGCGTAACCCATAATGCAAGGCCATCATACTACCTTGCGAAAATCCAACTATAGCGGCATTTGCTGAAGCAATGCTGTATTCCTGCAACGTTTCCTGCAAAAATTGTCCTAATATTTTCTCTGCTTTACTGGCACGCTCCAATGCAATCTCCTCATCCAACTCACCTTGTAAACTAAACCATTGCCAACCGCCAGGAATGCCAGCCTCACTTGGGAACGGAGCTTGCACAGAAATAAAGAATGTACCTTTAGGCAAATAAGACGCCATCTCAGGCGCCAATGTGATCAAATCACCAGCATGCGAGCCATACCCATGCAGTAGTATAACCACATGGGTAGGCCTCACAGACAAATCACCTTGATATGTTGTATATTCTAATTTCATGCTCTACATCAAATGTAAGGCGATTTCAACAACTCTATTTTTTGCTTCTTTCACATTATCGCCAGTATTAATGATAAGGTTACTTTCACCAAATGCTTTCATGCTGATCTCATCATCTATAACACCATGACGCTTCAACTCCGCGGCAACGGCTTTTGCTCTGCGCTCAGAAAGTTTCAAGTTATACCCTGACTTGCCGCTTGAATCAGTATGGCCGCCTAAGGCGAAATGTGCTTTGCCACCATTCTCTTTAGCGTATTTGACTGCTTCAGCAATTACTGATTTTGCATCTTTGTCGAGGCTAGCCCTATCAAAAGCAAAATACACATGATATGAGTAAACATTTACAGCAGCATCTTTCCCTGCACACTCACAGCAAGAAGCACTCCCTTTCCATTTAGTGCACACAGGGTTACCATGGCTATCTCGAACTATATTACCATTACTGCTTACTACAGGCATATAGCTTTCTTTATGGCCTCTTTCATGCCCTGCACTCGCAACAGCAGAGAAACTCATTGCAAGCACTGTTGCACCTAATAATAAAAATTTACCTTTATTTAACATATCGCCATACCATATATTACAAAATTAACAATTATTTCACATTAGCGCTAAAACTTATGCGAATCTCTTTTGATAGTAACTCTTATTAAGGATTGATGTCAATTAATTTTGTCTTGCCATCTACATATTAAGAAATATATATTAATAATTGGAGACTTGCCAAACGGAAAAAAGGGAGAGGCCGTGAGGGTTTTATTAATAGAAGACGATATCGGTATTGCACGCACTGTTGAGCTGATTTTAGCTAAGGATGGCGTAATATGCGACAGGGTTGAGCTAGGCGAAGATGGACTACAACTGAATAGACTTTACAGCTATGACCTTGTTATTCTAGATATTATGCTACCAGATATGGATGGTTATAATGTCTTAAAGCAGTTGCGCCATTCGCGCTCAGATGTACCAATTTTAATACTTTCTACAATCAACACATCGGAGCAAAAAATAAGAGGCCTTGGTTTTGGCGCTGATGATTTTTTAACCAAGCCGTTTGACCAAGAGGAGCTACTAGCGCGCATAAGGGCAATTGTTCGGCGTTCCAAGGGGCATTCCAGCCCGATAATCAAAATAGGAAAGCTTATTGTATCATTGGATACGCATAGCACTATGATCGGCGATAATATTGTGCGCTTAACAACTAAAGAGCAGGATATGTTAGAAATTATGGCATTGCGACGTGGGCAAATTGTTTCAAAAGAAGTTTTCCTAAGTCAGCTTTACAATGGCATTGACGAACCAGAGGCAAAAATCGTTGATGTGTTTATTTGCAAAATAAGAAAAAAATTAATGAAAGCTTCAGGTGGCATCAATTTCATCGAAACAATATGGGGCAGAGGTTATTGCTTAACTGAGGGTGAGTCTTAATATTTATTACTGGCTCGCAAGTAAAAATAGACTATTGCTATTGCGCTATATAAGGAATATATTCCTTATATATACACTATGTAGGGAGTATATTCCATGCATATACTGTAGAAGTCAAGATTTGATCTTACAGACAAGATAAACTAACAAAACTGATCAGGATTTAAATTCTCCCTTTCAGCGTTGTATTCAAGATACAAGATCTCATTACTTTTTTCAACCGC
>Ga0068876_10003000_pt1 | contig 12291 bp, 7 predicted proteins | sample NOAtaG_6_FD_66442 | JGI IMG/M metagenome (GOLD analysis project Ga0068876, IMG submission 66442) | Freshwater lake microbial communities from Lake Erie, under a cyanobacterial bloom - NOAA_Erie_Diel5S_2200h metaG | ecosystem: Environmental > Aquatic > Freshwater > Lake | place: USA: Ohio, Lake... | reverse complement strand
GAATGGGATGGAAAACGTGCCCTCCTTGCCCACCTTGACGCTGTCGAGCTGCACGGACTGCAGGCCCCGGAAGGTGCCGAACCTCACCCACTCGCCGGCCATGGATGGAAAGGCGCCCGAGATGGTTTGTGCGAAGTGGTCACCACCCAACAACAGGGCTCCTGCCAACAAGTACAAATTCAGAAGAAGTCGATGCTTCATGACACCCTTAAGGTAAGTTTCCTGAATTAGGAGCGCATGTATTGCTCAATATTTGAACATACCAATTCCAAAACCTCTGGATTTCTCCGACTCCTAATTTTTGATACAACGAACGGATAAACCAAACGAACGTTGATAGCTTTGTAAAGCAGCATTTTGCAATCCAATATACATCATATTGGCGTTGGTTGAATTTATGCTGCTTGTCCAGAAATAACCATCTGTACCCGCACCTGTAACAGTTCCGGTAAAAAAATTTCTGTATCCAGCCAAAGAGATCTTAACTGCGGCTCCAAATGAACCTAAGGAATTATTAACTGACCAACTTAGTCTTTCAGCATTAAATTCTGCATCAGTTGGCAATCTAAAACCAGAGGGACAAGGATTATTGATTCCATTTACACCCTGCCAAAGATTGTCATTCTGTGGACTTCTCCAATCATAGTTTCCGGATGACGTTGTGATGAAAGATCCATTTGCCGGTTGATCAGTGCTACTCAAAGTAGATGTCAGCGTTGAATTTCTACACTGATGTCCATCGATATTTCTTCCCCATTGATATAAATCACCAAAAGATTGAGCGTCCGTCTCAGAATTAGCTGGTCTTGAAGCACCTAGATTTCTATCCATCCAGACTTTACCAGTATTGGCATTTGTTACTTCATAGATTGGCGTTGGCCCATTTGCACAGAAAGTAGCACCTGGCGTATATCGATTGACCAAAGCAATAACATTGATAGAAAAAGTACATGATTGGGCACCCATTCTAACGGTAAAATTGGCGGTTCCTGAACCAATTGCTGTTCCTGAAATAGTAAAGGTAAGACTCCCCGATCCATTGGCCAGCGTTCCAGAGCTGAGATTGGCAAATAGGCCTAATACTCCTGTGGAAACAATCGTTTGAGCGGAGTAAGTACCTCCATTCCCACCAGTATATGGAACTGTAATTGAAACGTTTACTGCAGGAGAACTTTGTGTCACGGTACCTGTGGTTACAGCAGAACCACAGTTTATAGCTGTCACACTTGCATTGCCATCTTTGATGCATCTGACAGAGAATCCAAATCCTCTGGAAGCAGTATTGCTAACAGCTCCTGAATTGTAGAAATACATAAAACTGGAAAGGTTAGCGACAAAATTACTATTCCAGTAATAACCATAGGTACCGGCACTTGAAATTGAAGCAGTACTAAAATCTCTGTATCCTCCCATTGTTAATTTTAATGGAGAACCAAATGCACCACTTGTATTATTGGTAGTCCATGATAATCTTTCCGCTTCCAATTCTGACTCAGTCGGCAATCTGTAATTGTTTGGACAAGGATTATTCACACCACTGTAGCTTAGCCATAGGTATGGATTCTGAGGACTCCTCCAGTCGCCTGTTGACCTGATAAAACTTCCATGTGCAGGTTGATCAGTACTGCTTAAAGTAGTGGTTGTAGTCGAATTACGACACTGATGACCATCTGGCCCTCTACCCCATTGATATAAATCACCATAAGCCTGAGCATCTGTGCTGCTTGTTGCAGCTCTGCTCGCCCCCAGGTTTCTGTCCATCCAGGTTTTACCGGTGGTAGGATTTGTTACATCTACGATTGCAGTAGGTCCGGCTGCACAAAAGGTAGATCCAGTGGGGTATTGGGCCACCAACGCGGATTGCACCGAAATGGTGAAGGTACAGCTTTGTCCGCCCAAGGAGATGGCAAAACTGGCTGTCCCACTGGATGCCGGTGTCCCTGTGATTGTGTAAACAACCGACCCTGAACCTGAGGCCAAAATTCCCACAGAAAGCGTTGCGGTGAGGCCTGTGACGCCCGTTGATGCAACCGACTGGGATGAATAAGTCCCCCCATTCCCCCCAGTGTAGGGAACCGAGGTGCTCACGCCGCTTGATGCAGTTCCCTGTGTCAGGGTGCCTGAGGTATTGGCTGAACCACAATTCAATGCACCTACTGCTCCAACAGCCAAGTCCTTGACGCATCGCACGGAATTTCCACTTGCCCGTCCATCGACCGACATATAGGCATTCAAGTTGTCGAAACTCACGTATTTCGAATCGGTGCCATCGACCGTGCTGCTCCAATACCCGCCATTGGTGGCGGCCGAATAAATCAAGCCATCCAAATAATTTCGTGCACCTCCCATCGTGAGTTTGAGTGGCGAGCCGAATGCCCCAAGGTTGTTTTGGGGTGCCCAACTCGCCCTTTCCGCATCCAATTCAACATCTGTAGGAAGGCGGTAGCCGTTGGGGCATGGATTATTCACGCCATTAGCGCCTTGCCAAAGATTCGTGTTCTGAGGACTTCTCCAATCGTAGGGTGTGGTGGTGGAAACGATAAAGTCTCCGTGCGTTGGCTGGTCGATGGTGCTCAGCATGGTTGTTAGATTCGAATTCCGGCACTGATGACCGTCGCTTCGCCTGCCCCATTGATACAAATCTCCAAAGGCTGCGGCATCGGTGGAGCTGGTGGCCACCTGCGATGCTCCCAAGTTACGATCCATCCAAACCTTTCCAGTAAAGGGGTTCGTGACATCGATGATGGCGGTAGGGCCGGATGCACAAAAGACAGAGCCCGCTGGATATGGACTAGGCACCGGTGGCTTAGCCTTGATTTGCCCTCCGAAAAGTTGTGCAGTTGCCGAAAAATGCGCCGCTACCAAAGCGGTCATCAGCAGGCACGTTGTTCTCACAAATACAAGCATTTTCAGTCGGTTAGTTTTCCGTGGCCATGCTGACAAACACATTCGTGCCCGCGACGATGAAGGAATAAATATGGGTTTTGCCCGAAGTCATCGCAGATGTTCCCATGTATTTGACGGCAAACCCTGAAGCAGTAAATGTAGCGCTTCCGGTATTGGTGACTCCAGTGAGGATCAGAGAATAGGCGCCACCGTCTTTTAGATTGTTCAAGGCATAGGCGGTTCCAATTGCACTGCTGTATGCCAAGTTGCTCTGCGAGAAATCAATGGTAGTCGAGCTACCTGCATTGAAGGCTGATGTATTTGTGGCCGCTCCGTTCACTTGCAGCTTCGCAGTCGGCAAAGCGGTTCCGATACCGACATTGGCTCCGTTATTGAAAATGTTGCTGCTACTGACAACCCAAGCGGACCCATCCCAATAGGGTGTGTTGCCAGCGGCCGAGCCGCTGCTCAATAAGCCAGCCTGGCCCTGAGGTCCGGTTGCTCCCTGAGGTCCGGTTGCTCCCTGAGGTCCGGTTGCTCCTTGAGGTCCGGTTGCTCCTTGAGGACCGGCAGGGCCGGCAACACCCTGCAACCCTTGGGGGCCCTGGGGCCCCGTGGCACCTTGTGCGCCAGGTAGGCCTTGAGGGCCACGTACGTTTCCAGCATTCAGCGTCTGTCCATTCGTGAGCACCACAAACAAACTGTCACCCAAAACATAGGAGCTGTCCACTCCAACGCCATCTTGTCCATTGATGCCTGGAATTCCTTGTGGACCGCTTGCCCCTTGGGGGCCGGCAGGTCCGGCCACTCCTTGTTGTCCCTGTGAGCCTTGAGCACCTTGGGGACCTACCGGCCCCGTGGCACCCTGAGGACCGGTTGGCCCAGCAGGCCCGGCTACGCCTTGTTGTCCCTGTGGACCCTGCTGGCCAGTGGCACCTGTTTGACCTTGTGGCCCGCGTACATATCCGGTATTGAGTGTTTGGCCATTTGAAAGGATCAGGAAAAGGCTGTCACCCGCAACAAAAGATGTGTCGATTCCCACACCGTCTTGCCCATTCACTCCTGGCAGACCTTGGGGACCGGCTGCACCTGTTTGTCCCGTAGGTCCGGCAGGACCTTGGGGACCGGCTGCACCTGTTTGACCTGTGGGGCCAGCGGGACCTTGGGGGCCGGCTGCACCTGTTTGACCTGTGGGGCCAGCGGAACCTTGGGGACCGGCTGCACCTGTCTGGCCTGTGGGTCCAACCGGACCTTGGGGACCTGTTAAACCTGTCTGTCCAGTGGGGCCAGCAGGACCTTGGGGACCTGTTAAACCTGTCTGTCCAGTGGGGCCAGCGGGACCTTGGGGACCGGCTGCACCTGTCTGACCTGTGGGGCCAGCGGGACCTTGGGGACCGGCTGCACCCGGGGCTCCCTGTAAACCTTGTGCCCCCCTTACGAATCCGGTGTTGAGTATCTGCCCCGTTGAGAGTACCACGTAAAGGCTATCCCCCAAAACGTAAGAAGTGTCAATCCCTACTCCGTCTTGCCCATTCGAACCGGACGCACCTGAGGGTCCAATAGGCCCTGTTGCGCCTGTCGGGCCAGCTAGCCCTTGGGGACCTTGAGGACCTGCAGGTCCGGGAGTGCCGCTATTTTGAGCGTACAAGGCATAGGGTACACTCAACAACTGAGCCACTCCGGAGAGACTGTAAGCAGAGCCACCCGCAGGGTCAACCTCCGTCTTGATGAAGTAGGGGCCTTGCGACCAATCTATGCTGGCAAAATTTCCGGATGCAGGGTTACCTCCACCTATTTGAGCCGTTGCCAAGCCATTAGAATTCGTAGTAAGGGAATGCGTCTCTACATAAACCGCGGTTCCCGAAGTTCCCCCTTGCAACAAACTGAACCGAATACCAACGGGAGCGTTCACAATCAAGGCGCCCGTGCTGTTTCTGACTACAGCTTGGTAGGTAAACCTTTGCGGAGCCTGGGACCAAGCCAAATTGGCAAGACAAACCAAAGCGAGCGTTAAAAGGAGCAGCTTTTTCATGTTTTCAGAAATTTGCAGAAATGTTCCGAACAAAGGCCTGAATCAATGTTTGACAATTTTGAAGGTTCTACCCACACCACTCAGAGATGAAATGCGAAGCAAATAAGTGGCCTGAGCTACACCGGAAAGATCGAGCGGTGTAAGAGCCGACTCAACTCTTCCAGAGATCAAAACATGACCCGTCATGTCGGCTAAGTCGTAAGATTGCCCCAACAGGGCAGCCTCAGGAATCGAGATATACAATTCGTGAGAGGCAGGGTTGGGGTACACCTCAACCCCACTCATTGTTTCATCATCCTCATCGATGGCGGTCGGGCCAAATACCTCGTAGGGTTGTTGGACGCCTTGCAATTCAGAACCTGATGGCCCCGATAAGGCAATGCAAGCCACTTGACCAACCGTGTAGGCAACAGAGCCATCTGACCCTGAAAAGTCTCCCCCAACTGTTGAAGAAGCTTCCTGGGCGAAAGCAACCTGTGAGGATAGAGTCAAAAAAAAGAACCAAAAGATGATGATGTAGCGCATTGAAAAAATTTCAGTTCCAGGCTTTATTAAAGGAATCTTGCACCCCTTCATCTGATTTCGAAAATCAGACATCCTGAAACCTAAAACCGCTAACACTTAAACTCGCTTTTCAAATCCAAGGCAGCGAAAAGGTCCCTAGTACGATTCAACCCCCTATTTTAAGCCACAAATCGAAAATAGATTCCGAGTTGGAATAATCCAAGATACCTACCCACTTCGAGGCAGTATAAAGCACAGAATTGAGGTTAATTTTTCCCAGGCCAGCCAAAAGCGATTCGGCGAGTAATGATTCATGGCACCGATGTATCAACCCTCCATTTCGAATTGGGGCAAACGCAATGATCGCCCCACATGACAATTATTTGACATGCAATGAAGGTACACCTGAGAAACTCAGTCCTAAAAATCCTACATCAAAAAATACTCAAAAACGGTTTGTCTGTACATTGGGACCTGCCTGTGAATCTAAACCAAAGTAGGCGGTCTGCTATTCCGTATCAATCCTATGCCCTTTTGAAATGCCTCAGGGCCATCATCTGCTTATTCAATCAAAAACACTCTGGAAAAAAGGCGCCTCCGCTCATCACAGCATCGAGCATCGGATGGATTTTCTCCGCGACCTCATGTTTCAGGATGTAGCCTCTGGCTCCGGCTTGTCTCATTTTAGCCAAATCTTCGTTGTCGGCATGCATGGAAACTGCAACGATTTTTTGGTGTGGTTTCATCTCGTGGATGGCGGTGGTTGCTTGTATACCGTCCATGACAGGCATACTGATATCCATGAGGATGAGGTCAAAGTCTTCATGCGTGACTTTTTCAAGCGCAATTTCTCCGTTTTGCGCATGGGACACCTCCACAGAGAGGATGATGTCTTCCAGCATGGAGGAAATTGCAGTCCTCACCACCATGTTATCATCAGCGATTAGAATTTTCATGGCTCATTTTGGTTAATAGTGGTGCTCTAACGGTAACCGAAGTCCCCGCACCCGGGGCTGATTCGTAGTTGACTTCTCCACCCAGTATGTGGGCGCGTGCGTAGATGTTCCGTACCCCGATTCCCTTGGCATTTTCCAAGGCTTTCGGGTCGAAACCAGCTCCATTGTCAGTAACATTAACCACCAAATCAGACTCCATCACGGAAATCGTGATACGAACACGCTTGGCATGACCGTGCTTGCTTGAGTTGTTGATGAGTTCCTGTACAATCCTGAACATTTGGAACTCCATGCTTTGGGGAATACGCGAAGCATCCCCGTCGACCATGAGTTCCACTTCTTGACCGGTGAGCCCTTCCACCTGTCTGCAGGTGTCGCGTAGGGCTTTGATCAATCCATTTTCTTTCAATGCGGGCGGGATAAGGTTGTGCGATATGGCCCTGTATTCAGCAATCGCATCCTCGGTGACTTTCAGCACCGGATCCAGCACCGACTTGTCCTCCATTTTCTTATTGATGAGCATCAAATTGAGCTTGATGACGGACAACAATTGACCCAAACCGTCGTGCAGTTCTTGGGCAATCCGCCTGCGCTCATTTTCCTGACCATCGGTCAATGCGTTCAAAACATTGATTTCACCTGTCTTTTTGGCGGTGATTTCATCCAAAATCAACAAGATGGTTTCCTTGCCATCGATTTGTGGAAACATAGCCATGTTCACAGAAAACCAACGCATTTCACGGTCGGCCCCTACCATCGAAATTTCGGCTGTGGACTGGGTCTTGTACTTCCACGTTTCGGTGACTTTCTTTTGAAAGACCGGCCATTGCGTGATGGGAATGTGGGCACGGATGGACTTTCCGACTTCAAGACCCAATTCAGGGTTAGGCTTGTTCAGATACTCGATGATGCTGCGCCGGTTGATCCTCAAAATCACACCTGGTGCATTTTCGGCCAACAACCTGAATTCATTTTCGGATTTGACCAATTCCTCTTGGGCTTGGACGAACTGAAGCACCTGCGCCACCATGTCGGAGGCAAATTTCAACAGTTCCAGGTCTTCAGTACCGAAAGCGTTCTCGTTGTCGTAAGATTGAATGGCCAACAACCCCACAGCCTTGTGATTGGTGATCAAGGGCGCACCCATCCATGACATCGGAAGAATTCCGTCCGGTTCCACGACGTCATCGTCGATGAGCGCTTGGATATCACGTGATTTCAACAAAATGGGCTCACGTTTACGCAGAACGTATTCGGTCATCCCTTTGCCGTTTTTGCGTGGACCGATGCTTTTCACCCCTGGCAACAAGGTATCGACCACATAGGGCAAACTGATTTCATTGGTCCCGTGCTGATAGGTGGCAATGTAAAGGTTGCGGGTATCCAAAACCTTGGCGAGCTCATCGTGGATTTGACCGCATGCATCGTAGAACGTAACGGCAGAATCATTCACGATTTTCCCGATTCTGAAAATGGCTTCCCGTTGTTTTTCAACCATTTTGCAATGGGTGACATCCAAAGCGAGCAAGTTACATTGGTTTTTCTCATCGGCTTTTTTCACCGTGAGAAGGTAATGCCGTGGACCAAGTGGCAACTCAAACGGCACGGTAGAATCCTTCTCAAGATGCTCGGTGATGAGCAACATGCCCACAGGATGGGGTTTGCCGTTCTCATCCAAGAAATCGTTCAGGAAATTCTCGGCAGCGCTATTGTGGCACAAAAGGTCAAACGAATCGGAAAACTTCACCATCGTGGCGGTTGTCTCCTCCGGAAACCTGGAAAGACCGGGCTGAGCGGGCACGGTGCCATCCAAGCCCGAAACGTCAATGGCCGTGCCTTGAAGGAAATCCGGTTGTTCATGGTCGCCTTTGATCAACGTCAGGCTCTCCAACACACGAACACCCTTGCCACTCCTCAAACGCCAAGTGGACTCAAGGCTTTGAATCTTGCTGTTCCTCCCCAAAAACTCCAAATCACGAGGCTTTTCCAGATTGGTGACAAAATCTCCAATTTTCTTTCCGATCAAATTACGGTGGGTGGCAACGCCCAAAATTTGGGCAAATGCTGCATTGCAATCGATGATTTTACCGGACAAATCCAAAAGGAACATCCCAGTAAGATTGCCCTCGAAAATGGATTTGAACTTTTGCTCACGAACCTTGAGGGCTTCAGATGCAAAGTGTCTTTCTAGCGTGGTACTTACGAAATTCAAAAACTGCGTGATAACCTGCCTGGAGTCGGTGGATGTTTCCGAACCCAAAAAGGCTACGAAATTCCACTTGGGAGTGTACACCCGGCCCAATTTGGCAATCAGCATTTCACGAACCTCAGCTGAACGCTTGATTTTAGCGGGAATTTCATGCTCGACTTTGGCTATCGCCGAAAAAATTCCGTTGATCTCGATTTCATTGGTTACGTAACCGATTGGCTCAACCGCACCTCCACCCATCGACCTCATTTGTGTCAAAAAGACGTTGTCTGTTTCAATTTTACGCTCCAAGAATGCAGCCGGCCTGCGGCCAATGGTGGATTTCAGGTGGTCTTCCTTCAGCAGGTAAAGACCATCCACCTCTTCGGTGTAGCCAATGGTATACTTGGAAGCAGAAAGTTGGGTCAGTCCTTTTCGGACCATTTCGAATATTTTGTCTGCAGTACCACGGCCCGAAACGGTTTTACCCAACTGCTCTTGCAGTTTCAACCGTTTTTGTTCCAAGATTTTTTGGGAGTTCAACCTTCTTCTCTCCGACACATCGCGGAGGTAGGCCAACGTCACACCTTGGTTTTTAGCAAATCCTGATGTGCTGCAACTCACTTCAAGGGAAACAGTACCCCCTTTCCCTACAATCCAGTCAGCTTCGAACACATAAGGCTTATTCAATGCTCCACGACGGTATTCAGGAGCGCGATAATCGTAAGGTTCCATGAAGATTTCGGACCAGTTCTTGTCCAGCAAATCATCCATGGTAAGTTGTAAGATGTCGGCAGCCCGCTGGTTTACATTCAGCATGGATCCTGTCTCGGGATCTACAATCAAGATGCCCTCGGTGGAATTCTCAAACAGTGTAGCCAATTCCTGTTCGTAGGACTTGGCTTTCTCTTTCTCAGCCACCAAGTTGCTAACCTCTTGGAAAAGAACCACATACTGCCCTTCTCCAAGGCTTTCAGGCGCCCGTGAAATGCTGAAACGCACAAAAATTGCGGGATCAGTGAGACCGACCCTGAATTCAAATGGATGCTCGTAGGAAGCCCGCACGTCAGACTCCTTCAACAGGACCTCAGGATCCGGAGTTACAAACCCAAGCAATACATCGTCCATTTTGGACTTCAACAATGTATTCCTGTCTTTCCTTTGGGGTTGCAATAGCCTCAACGCAGCAGCATTCACATAGCGAATGGTGTACCGTTGATTCACGATAAACCCAGGAAGCGGAAGAGATTCCATCCAATCCAGTTCCAAGTCGGGTTCAACAGGGACCTCTGCAACAGCCTCGCGTGTGCGGGCTACGCACAACATATCATTTTGACCTTCACCGGTTTCTGAAAGAGCCAAGAAACTGAAGGAAATACTTCTCTTTTCTCCCCCCAGAACCAAATCCTTGGTCATTTCCAGGGGTTTACCGGCTTTTGTGGCCTCCTTGTACAGCTGTTCGACGTAGGACCGACCTGCAGGCATCATCAAATCCAACCATTTGCCGCCCGCTACAACATCAGGACCCAACCAGGAAACCCACAAAAGGCTTCGGTAGGTGATACTTGAACCCGCGAACTTACCATCCTTGGAGAAATGCAGGATGAAAGTGAAAATCTCCACATTTTCCGATTGCTGCTGATCGGATGAATATTCGTCAATATGTGAAGAGGTCGCTGACATCGGTTAAGCCTTCAATAGGAACTCAAGTAAACCAAACTTCGGTGTGAACACATGTTGGCATGATTCACAAAGATAAGTCTTGAGTGGGAAAGAATTCCTTGGCCATTTGATTTCATCCTAACATTTTTTGTACGAAAAAAGCTCATGTTGAGTTTTATTCTAGACACTTTTGGATTCCCACCCCCATTTTCTCAGGTATTGGCCCAATCAAGCGGATCGTCTCAAGACTTGGTATTGTCCAAATGTATTCAGGTGAATTTGATTCTGGTCATCCAATCATCCAAGACGAATTGGCAATCATAACCGCCAATTCCTGACCCAAACGTTTGATGGTCCTCGTTTTTTCGCCAAACCAATTACGCATCACTTTGGAATGTGCCTTTCGGCGTTGATGGACTTTATTCATTTTCATAATTTGGATATAAGGTTGTTTGTCATAACCCTTCCAAAAGCGGCCTTTAATTCACAATTAGCCAATATTTGGAAATCGGTTCTCCACAAATATGGGTGGACAATTTAATCAACCCCTTCGCCAAAAGACGCATTTTGTAATCTACGCTTTTTCACGTAGATTTGCCTTAGGATTGATTAGGTTATTTGGCAGTGAGAGTATGACCTCCATCAGGTTTTTTCCTTCAGCCAAATCAGGGAACTAAAATGTTTGGATTCTTTAAACAGGGAATTTTAAAAACTCGGAAATCGCTCAACGGATGGGCTTTTCCTCCCACCCAAAATTGTTTGGGGGCTGAAAATCGCATCTTCCGTTCAGTTCTTGCGTACAACCCTGAAACAAACTCTCTCAACATCCTTTCGAAAGCACAATCACCCTATTTATCATGAGTACCCACACCAATGAACCCATCAGGGTCTTGCTCGCAGACGACCATAATCTCATCCGGGATGGTTTGGCTGCCTTGTTGGCCGATGTGGACGGAATCGAAATTGTGGCTCACGCCAACAACGGTCATGCCGTTATCAGTTGGTTGGAGCAAATCAAAATCGATGTAGCGCTTCTTGATGTTAACATGCCTCACATGGACGGCATCGAGACTGCCAAATACATCGTGGACCACTACCCACAAGTCAAAACCATCGGACTGTCCATGAGCCATGATGAAAACACCATCACCAAAATGCTCAAGGCTGGAGTCAACGGCTATCTACTCAAAACCACCAACCAAGATGAACTTGTCAAGGCGATCCAAACTGTGTTCGCCGGAGAAGCTTACTTCTCAAGCGATGTTTCCATGATTATGATGTCGCGGTTCATGCCGAACAAACCCGAAGGAGTTCGACAAAACTTCGCACAGAACGTCACCCTGACCGACAGGGAAATGGAAATCCTTGAGATGATTGCCAGCGAGATGACCAACAAGGAAATTGCAGATAAGCTCTTCATTTCCCCCCGAACCGTCGATACTCACCGTCGCAATTTGCTTCAAAAATTAGGTGTCAAAAACACCGCCGGCCTGGTGAAATATGCCATGTCGATAGGAGTCGAGAAAAAAGGCTAAATCCCGTCCACTCCTTCCCTATCCCATCCAAACCGCTTGGCAAAGGCTCAGCGGTTTTTTTTATTCCAAACCGTAAATAGACGATGCTCCCAGTATGGATTCTTTCCTTTCTGTTAGGTTGAGCAATTCCTTGACTATCTATCGTAGCTTCTTGACGGCATTCAATCCCAGTGGACGCGGCTGCGATTTTACAATGAATTTCCAATCAACCAATTCAAACGTTTCACCACGGGTTAATTAGGGGTAGAGCTTGTGAACCCTCCACCCACCTACCCCACCGATTTTGTTGTTCCTTGCCGCGAACAGAAAAGGTGATTGACTGATTTGGCTCCTGCATTCAAGAGACTTGAATTGAAAGGGATAGCAAAAAGAGCTTTCAAGATGAGGATGCAGTTTGTCAATCCGGACAATCACCCCCAGTTTCCCAAATGGAAAAGAGCCGCCCCGGTGGGCGGCCCTTTTCATCCCTGCCGTACAGGCCGGGTCAGATCTTGACGATTTTGGTGGCGCCTTCGCTTCCGCCTTCGA
>Ga0068876_10002993_pt1 | contig 12302 bp, 12 predicted proteins | sample NOAtaG_6_FD_66442 | JGI IMG/M metagenome (GOLD analysis project Ga0068876, IMG submission 66442) | Freshwater lake microbial communities from Lake Erie, under a cyanobacterial bloom - NOAA_Erie_Diel5S_2200h metaG | ecosystem: Environmental > Aquatic > Freshwater > Lake | place: USA: Ohio, Lake... | reverse complement strand
AGCATTAGTGGGCTCATACTCAATGGAATTTCGGTCATTTTTATGTGCACCTTGACTGGCTGCATATACCTTAAGCTTCGATTCAATCCTATCAAAGCTCTCCAATAACTTTGATTGAATTGTTGATACATCATCCTTCATTTGTTGTAGCTATTGTTCACTAGTCATGTTATGGTGGTAACAAAGCCAATCGTCGTCGTCTCTCTGGGCACAGAAAGGATTACATATCTCGTCATTTGGGTGATGAACATTGTCAGATTCCAGGGGACAGCAATGGCAGAAAAACTGGCGTTGCTTACAGGCTCCACCTATTTGTAGCCCCTTCCAGCTTGCTGATGAGTCCATTGTGGCTGTAAGCTGGATCTCCTCAAAGCCATCAAGGGCCTGCCAAAAATATGGTGTGCCATCTCTCATTTTTGACTTGTCACCTGCTAAGGCGAAAAATTCAAAGAAGCCTCTGAAAGCTTGGTAGCTTTCCTTGTTTCTTTCGCCATTAGTAACTGAACAGGAAAAACATGGTCACGCGATTGGGCATTATCATAAATACCATCGACACAAAGAGCCTTACCCCTAATAGGGTTGATAGCATCCACATATTGCATTTTAAAACCTGCAGTTATGACATGCAAGTTTTTTGTAATTTGAGATGCGTCAATAGATTCAGATATTGAAACTCCGGTACGTTTGGCTTTCTCTGTAATTCCATACATGTCACAAGCAAGGCGAAGTGTCCTTGCCTCACAGAATTGAATACTCTTCCCCCACTGTGTTTGAACTTCTTTAAAATGTACCAATTCAGCTGCCTTTGCTTCTAACTGTTTTGCTGAGGAAAAAAAATCCTCTCTTTAGGTAACATGGCGGGGTATGCGGGACTACCCCCTATGGCTCGCGTATTGTGAACGCCTGCTGTGCATTCCGCCACCAAGATCTCTGTAACAAAAAAACCGAAAAAAGAAACATAACTTGTGTTTTGAGAGAAGGATATGGGCCACCAAACAAAGGATGGAAACGCAACTGGTAGCGGCAATGCTAGTACCAACAGCATCGGCATAAGCAGCAATATATTAAGTGGCTTACCATCTGTAGTATCAAGGAATAATAATGTGGTTGGGAACTCTGCTGTGGGAGGCATCAAAGGTGCGACCGCAAGCAGTTCTAGCACCTACAATTCCTTGGATGATATTTTCGGGAATGTAATAGGGAGATTAAAGGAAAACATGCATACGCCGGAGTTCAGTGTTATCGAAGAGCGAATAGATAAATTTATAGCAGATGTCGTGACGCCGTTTCTTTCTCAAAATCTATATGCGATGGGTGCGGGTTTGTTTCTCGGAGCGGCAGTAATATCCGGATTAATGGTGGGGACAGCTCTCTCTGCTGGAATTCTTTATCATCGATACTACAACACCCGACAACATTCTCTTACGTTGCCATCCTCTCTTTCTGGTGAACAAAGTAGTGCAGTGCAAGAGGGATTAACTCCAGACGCAAAGCAAGTAGAGATTGTATCATCTGAAGGATCTAAGGAAACCGAAACTAACAAAATCAATAAAACCGTTGATTCATTATCAGTAGCTTTAGGTCCAGTGATGCTACACTTTATACGTGGTACTATCAAAATCGGGCAGAGCTCATCAGTCTCAGAGGACGTGCTTGCTGCAACGCAATGCAGGGAGTGTTTGGAAAGTATCGACTTCTCGTTGAAAAACCAAAATTTAACTTGGTCGGATGTTAAAAAGTTGACAGTGTATATGGTGGCTGGTAAGTGCGATGTTGTCAGCTTTGAAGCAGCTCAGATGGAGTATCCAATTCCTAAGGACCACATGTTAACAACAATACTGTTCGTACAAAGACTAGAAATTCCATCTGCCTTTGTTCAGATTGAAGCCGTCGCTACTTCATTCCAACAAATTATGTAATTGTGTTCCCTAGTGCAAATTTTCCGGTGTGACTAATAAATACAATACTTCTGCTGATAGTGAAGTTATTTTATTATTGCACAAAACAAATGCGTGAACAGAGTTGCAGCTCCATTGGACAGTAGCAGTTTGACCACAATCAAATAGAACCTACGAATGATTCTTTTTCTCTCGCAAATTGAATTTCTTTTACGGGGTCTACCTTACAACATATTTTTGATCCAATTTCAATTGCATTAAAATTAAGGAGAGCCAGAATTTTGGTCCTGCTGCACCTAATTAATATAAAATTCAACTTGCCTCTCTAGTGCGTTACATTTGTCTATTATTATTATTAGTTTTATGTAAGAGTAAAAAATAAGCAGAGCCACAAAAAAAGTAACTTTAGTAAGATTTTCAGCCGGAACTAATAACAACTAGCATCATGCCATTATTATGTTACTTTTATCAGAGAAGAAAAGCTTCATGCTAAGAGGAGATAAGCCCTAAAAAAGGTATGAATAATTGTCCCAGTGAAGCTGATAGATGGTTATGCTCTTTACAGTTGCTCCATAGTACGTACCCCACCCATACCTGATATACTCTTCTATGTCAGATGCATTCTTGCAGGCAGATGCGCTAACGCATTCTGGACTTCCAAATACAGAATATTGAGATACAGCACCTGTTTGATTAAAGTACCATGGGTCAATGCCTGTCATTACTATGTGAAAAGTCACCTCAACCACTTTTCCACCAGCTTTCAGACAGGCGTTTTTATAGGCTTGTGTCAAGTTCGACAATTCCACGGTCCCATTGTACTTCAAGGAGAGGCTCCAAATGTTTTCATCGATTGTTAAATACGACCAGTAGCAGAAATCATTCACTGTAGTCGAATTGCAATTCTTATTCACGTAGTCTTCTATGTTTTCATAGGCTACTTCAAGACTATTACTCTTGTCATAAAGATTTTCCGATGCGTCCGTGCAAGAGATACGTTTCGCCTTAACATTACATTGCAGACAAGGAGCAAGCAGTAGTAAGAAGTATGATAAAAAAGTAGCATGGTGGTGGTATGAGATCATTGATAATTCGATTGTGATCGCACAAAGATAGGGGGGGGGGTAATAAATACAATTAGAAACAGCTCTATTAAAAGCAGGTTCTTTTTTGCTTACATTTTGATTTGTGGTAGCCATAACACTAGCAATCATGCGGTACGGTCATACGTATGCATATCCTTACCTCTTGAAGGGCTTCTCATCTTTTTCCCTTTTCTTGATGTTTTACTATAATTTGTATATATATATTGCACGATTGAATTAAATAATAACACAGTGATTGAATATTGTGCTACATGTGACTTGTGCTACGTGCACTGTGTATAAAATGTGACTTGTGACCTTATGATGGACCATATGCGTATGGACGACGTAAGACGTAATGCCTCAGGTGCTTACAAGCCATCTTGAACATGTGTGTGAAGAGTCAGCTGTTCTTTTCTAATTGCTGTTATCTTGACCACACAAAATTTCTTTGGTAGCTTTTTCTATTTTAAGCTATATTATTTAATTATCTGTTTCAGTCAAGACTTTTTTATCTTTAACTTGAATCTTTTATAAAATGGTAAGACAATTTTCAGTTAGTTTATCAGACCCAGACATTCTCTAAGTGTTTTGATGTCTTTTGTTACATCAGAGGACCCAAGATGACCAAGGGCATAGTATTCTTTGCTATAGTCTAATCACCGGTTATGACTGCAAAATACTGTTCAGGTGATTTGACTTACTTGTCTCCCTGAAAAGGTCAACAGCCATAGCGCTGGTGCTATCTATATCTCTATTTGAAGAATAGATAAAAGTTGAGGAAGCTCAACAAGCATTGAGGCAGCAATCCGGACGTTGCTCATTCACATAAGGTCTCATGGCTTATTGCCATCTGTACACTTATTTTTACTTTATTCAGGCAAAGGTAAATCCTAACCTAAACCCACTAATCCCTCAAGGACAGGGAGCTGCAAATCTTGGCGGAAACGAACAGCCTGTGGATGTGGTCGCTCAGCTTTTAGCTGCAGTACAAAATCAGAGATTCCTGATGGGACAGGCCTTGATGAGACTAGGACTCTCAGAAGTTGCCGCTCGTGAATTCACAAATAATGGCATTAACTCCTTGCAGCGTTTGCGATTACTAAACGAGGATGGCTTGGATAGGCTAATCAAGCAGATCCATAGGGATAACCAGGGGGCTGGTCTTTTCATCCCTTTCTTCTCTCAGGAATCAGTTCATGCAATCCATTTCTGGGTTAATCGCATGTACATACTAGGTCTGCCTTACAAGCTGGACCAAGTTACTGAAGAATATGCGACCCTATGGAACCAAGCACGAAAATCAGAGAAAGAGGCCACGAGAACAACTTCTGCCCTTGATCTGGTCAAACAGCCAGACCCTTTCAAGAAGGAAACCAAATGGAGGCAGTGGAAGGAGAGTATGACCACTTATCTTCATTCAAAAATTGGACATGCTGGACTTCCCTTGGCATATATTATTCGAGAACAAGATGTGCCTAACTACAACAAGGTGTTTAGCATGGTACACGATCAACTTGTTGAGTGTGCAATACTAACAGGACCCGAGTACAATATTAACAACGGTCTAGTTTATGACTTACTTCAGTCATTAACCCTTAACGGCCCGGCCTAGGCATGGATAAACATGTATCAGTCATCCAGAGATGGGCAAAATGCATGGAAATCAATGATTAATTACTATGAAGGAGAATCAGCAAAAACAAGAGGGAAGCAAGATTGCTATAATGCCATTATCAAGGCTAATTATCTTCGTCCCAGGAGAAACTTTGGCTTTAGTTCTTATGTTGGAATTCACCAACAAGCCCACCAGGATCTTGTGAGATTAGGGGAACCTGTTCCCAAAAACAAGAAAGTGCGGGACTTTTTACATGGTATCAATGACCCGCAATGTGCAAATATCAAGCTGAATGTACTGTCAAATATGACGTACATGAACGATTTCACACAAGCTGTTAATTATATCGCAAGTGCCATCAATATGATGACAAATAATACTTCAACTGTGGCACGTCAGATATCCGAGCAAAATCGCTCAAATATGCAGTATAATGATCGTGGCCGTGGGAGAGGTAGAAATGGAGGAAGAAATCTAAATGCCAGAGGTCGCGGAAGAGGACGAGGCAGAGGACGTGGCCGTGGAAATGGCGGAAGTGGTCGCGATTCCGATAACAGCAGTTTGTTTAACCTCGCTTGGTACGAGATCTTTTTCGGCCCAAGAGTGGCAGAATATGACATCCGCCCAGCGACAGGAAGTTTATCGCCAGCGTGACAGACTGGCAATGGCAAGGACTGTGGCAGCAGTAATCAATGAGAGCTTGGGGAGTGCAGCTCAAGGTCAAGGCGATGACATATCAGCAATCATATCACCTATGACAGGGAATAATGCAGGCATAGCTAATAGTCAGAATGAGAGAAATAGTCAAGGCAGAGAAGATATTTGTGTCAACCTAGAAAATATTAGTCAATTGATCACTAGAAGACAAAACACAAGTGCTTTTACAACTACTTCAAGGAAAAGTAACACAAGAGTTAATATAAGTCAGGTGCAACAACTGACAGATTTATTTTGGGAAAGCAGAGTTAGATTCACATACAGATACATGTGAAGTTAATGATGTGGCAAGGATACTAGAATATACTAACCAAGTTGTCGAAGTGACTGGTTTTGCCAATTCATTTCAGCCCTTAAGGGATGTACCAATTGTGAAAGCAGCTTTGGCCTATGATCACCCAGAGACAGGGGAGATAATTATCCTTATACTCAACCAAGCATTGTATTTTGGAAACCAGCTGAATGAAATCCTCATAAATCCAAATCAATTAAGAGCTTATGGGAATATTGTTGATGATGTACCAAAACAGTTTGGTGGTACCTCTCATTCTATCACTACCCCTCAAGGTGACTTGAAAATACCGCTTAAAATGAAATGAACTATATCATATTTCCCTGTATGTACCCCGTCTTTATACGAAATAGAGCATTGTACCAACATCATTCTAACGTCCGATAGCGAATGGGACCTCTATTCCACCGTATACCAAGAGAATGAGGGTACTGACACACTTTTCCATAGATCCATACAAAGTCTAATGAGTGAGCACATGGACCTGTCAGATGATGTGGCATTAAAAGTTTTTCAAATAGGGAAACTCAAGACTGATGACAGACGAAGTTTCAAGTCAGAAGAACAATTGGCAAATACCTGGACTGTACCTATCTTAGTAGCAAAAGATACCCTCAAGGCTACCACTCAAGAATTCATCCACAGCTCATTACATCCTATTGAACGTCGTTTCCGCACAAAAAATGCAATGTTACATTACAATAGACTAAGCTGCCAAATATATTCTGATACATTCTTTGCAAACTGCACTTCCCTAATTGGAAATAAGTGTGCACAACTATTTGTGACTGATTTTGGCTACCTTATGTTTACAGCTATGAAGAACAAAAGTGAAGCTGTATATGCCTTACAAGAACTTATCAGAGGTATCAGAATTCCCCCAAGAATCCATACAGATGGAGCAAAAGAACTTACCAGTGGAAAATGGAGAGAGGTATGCAGAGACACCAGAATTGTCATGTCACAAACAGAGAAGGACAGTCCCTGGCAAAATCGCACAGAAATAGAGATCCGTGAGTTAAAGCATCACGTCAGACATTTAATGGGACGCGCCAGATCACCAGCCATTTTGTGGGACTTTTGCTGTTTTTATGCGGTGGATCTTAGAAATCATCTAGCAAGACCGTTGCCCCAACTTAATGGGCGTACCCCCATTGAGAAGATCACTGGCAACACACCAGATGTCTCTGAATATTTGGAGTTCAAATGGTTTGATTTAATCTGGTACTATGAACCAGAGGCTTTTCCATGTGAGAGAAAACACTTGGCGAGATGGATTGGAGTAGCACACCGAATAGGGCAGGCCATGTGCTATTGGCTATTGCCCAGCTTCGGTATCCCAATAGCCCGAACAACCATACAGTTAATCACACTCGAAGAACTGGAGACTGATAAAGTTCAATTGAAAGTGTATAACGATAAATTAAGTGAAAAGCTCGGTGCCTTGTCAACTGAGGGGGCAACCTTGCATCTCTACCGTGAAGATGAAGATGATGACAGTGACAATAACGTACCTTTTGAACCTGAAGCTATGACCCCTGAAATTGAAGACATCAAAGTAGATGTATACGATGAACTATTATTGACCGAACCCATCTTGGAAAAGGGCGGAACCCTTGTCAGAGCTAAGATTACAGGCAGAAAACGTGACCAAGATGGAAATCTAGTCGGAAAGTATAACTCAAACCCACTCCTGAATACAAGAGTGTACATAGCGAGCTTTCCAGACGGCCACATTGCCGAATATAGTGCAAATGTGATAGCGGACTCCATTTATCAAGACATAAACAATGATGGATTAGAAGAGCTATTTTTTGATTCAATCATTGGGCATGAACGAGATGAGACTCACAAAGGAGATCCAATTGCAAAATATGTCACCAAGGGATGGAACATATGTGTATCATGGAAAGACGGGTCCACGTCATGGCACCCATTATCCGAAATAAAGAATTTATACCCGGTACAGTTAGCAGAGTACGCCAAAATGAACAAGCTTGAACATGAGACAGCATTTAGTTGGTGGATCAAACCTACCCTTAGACATCGACATACCTTCATGAAATCGACAAGAAAACGCTACTTAAAGCGTTCCCATAAATTTGGTATTAGGCTCCCCAAGACTGTAGAGGAAGCGCTGGAAATTGATAAACAAACCAAGACTACATTCTGGCGTGATGCAATACACAAGGAGATGAAAAATAACAGATTGGCCTTCAAGGTACTAGAAGAAGAAGAAAGAGTTCCAATGGGTTACAAGTGGATTAAATGCCATATGATATTTGATATCAAAATGGACTTTACCAGGAAAGCAAGATATGTTGCTGGGGGACATATGACTGACCCCCCTTCAAGTATCACTTACTCTAGTGTTGTCTCCAGAAACAGCGTCAGAATCGCCTTCCTATTGGCAGCTCTAAATGACATCGATATCCTAGCTTATGAAATCGGTAATGCTTACCTGAATGCCACCCCCCGCGAGAAGGTGTATACCACTGCTGGCCCAGAGTTTGGCGCCGAATTACAAGGAAGGAACATTTTAATAGTACGTGCCCTTTATGGGCTCAAGTCAAGTGGAGCCGCTTGGCGTTCACATTTAGCAAACACCCTGCATCACATGGGTTTCACCTCAAGCCGGGCTGACCCAGACGTATGGTATAGAGCAGCGATAAAGGTGGATGGGATGGAAAATTATGAGTATGTACTTGTGTATGTAGACGACTTACTAGTTTTATCACATCAGCCAGACAAGATCATGAAAGCACTTGAAGATTTCTACAGGCTGAAGGATGGTTTTGCTAAACCAGACCGGTATTTAGAGGCACAAGTTAAAGAGTGGCGTTTCCCTCAAAGATATTGTGGGCATTATCATCTTATCAATATGTAAAAGAGGCACTACGAAACGTAGAAGAAAATTTGCAGAGTCAGATTAAAGCTTTGCCAAGAGTAAATCAACCGCTTCCTACCGATTATCATCCTGAATTAGATATCAACTCACCTAGGATTGGACATCTTGAAGCCGTCTACCATATTTTTGGCTATTTAAAATGTCATGATAAATCAACTATGGTCTTTGACGGTACTTACTTGCATTGGAAGGATTCTGATTTCCCATCTGATGATTGGAGCGAATTTTACCACAATGTAGAAGAAGACTTGCCCCCAAATGCACCGCCGCCTCGTGGTATGCCCGTGCAAATAAACATTTTTGTCGATGCGAGTCATTCCCGTAATAAATTGAATAGACGCTCTCATACAGGAGTGCTTATATATCTTAACCAATCCCCCACCATTTGGTTTTCAAAGTCTCAGAAGACCATGGAAACCTCTACTTTCGGCTCTGAATTTGTGGCCTTAAGAGTAGCGACTGAACGTATCAAAAGTCTTAGGTATAAACTCAGAATGATGGGGGTACTTTTGGACGGACCAGTGAACATTTTAGTTGATAACGATTCGGTAGTAAAGAATGCAACCATACCATCATTGATGTTACAAAAGAAACACAACACAATATGTTATCATTTTGTCCCAGAAAACATTGCTGCAAATACTATCAGAGTGGCTTACATACCTTCCTCAGAAAATCTTGTAGACATGTTCACCAAACTACTTGGTGCCACGAAACTGAAAACACTTGCACAACGTATTTTGTATTAAAACAAACTTATGTCCATATTTTTGTTTTTTGGGGACTGATTGAATATTGTGCTACATGCTTGTGCTATGTGACATGTGACTTGTGCTACGTGCACTGTGTATACAATATGACTTGTGACCTTATGATGGACCCTATGCATATGGACAACGTAAGACAGCATAAGACGTTATGTGGAGATACTCAGCTTACAAGCCAGCCTGAACACGTGTATGAAGAGTCTGCTGTTCTTTTCTAATTGCTGTTATCTTGACCACAGAAAATTTCTTTGGTAGCTTTTTCTATTTTAAGCTATATTATTTAATTATCTGTTTAAGTGGAGACTTTTTAGATCTTTTACTTGAATCTTTTATAAAATGGTAAGACAATTTTCAATTAACAGTTTTGGCAGTTGTTTCATACGTACGTGGACTATGGAGGAGTCATGAAATCGAGCCACCATCTCGATCGCTGCTATTTCGCGTTTTTTTCTAGCAAGGGATGTAATAGAATAATGTATTAGTCGCTTCCCTGCATGTTTTGTAGTGAGGTGTGTAATAGAATGATGTACTAATAAAATTCGTAATACATAATTTATATTATTCACGCCTGCATGCAATATATCTAATACAATAATATAATAATGTATAATACAATATTATTCTCTCATAAAGCATAGGAGAGTAATAGTAGATATAATTTATGTATTATATTCACGCATGTACGTAACAGAGTAATATAATATTATTATTTTAGTAGTATATAACTTTTTTTTGGCTAGAGTGGTTTTTTTGTACTATGATTTATTGAGGTCTGTAGCACTTGTGACATTTGATGCAATAAACCTTATATAAACAAATGATTATTTTTATTGTGCCTAAGTTTAATGGCAGAGACAGAAAACAGGTCACAATACCCCGCCTAAGGTTGGGTGAGGAGAGGCCGGCAACTAACTATATACTGAGGCCAGATAATCAGAACTGAAGCTACTGCTAGATGAGGTAGACCCCAAACCATCATCTATGCCTAAATCAGAACCTTCACCTCCCTGGTACAAAGGACCCAACTGGGACTCCAGCAGACTCGCAGATTGTGATTCCTGGAAAGAACAATCTTCATCACGGTCCACGGAACTGTCATCTGGAGAGAGAAAGGATGAATTTGAGCAACTGGAGACCTCATCATACTGCGCTGACGGAGCAAAAAAACGTTTCGCAATTTGTTGTTGACGTGAAAGTTGTAGCGCTTGTTGCTGTTTAGCCTCTCCAAATGACCTTAACCAGCATGTTAGGGTGTCTCTATCTGCAGATTGATACGAGATAAGGGGGCGGTGGAAGATATATGCCCATTCACTCGGGACACAGAATGGGTCCTGAGCATACTCTTCATAAGCTTTGTGAAGTTGACATAACAGCTCCTCACGGTGGCGTCGTCAAGTCTCATCTTTGTCATAGCCATGGACAACGCCACACCAAAACACCCAGAGTTGATGAGCATACTGAAGCAGATAGTACACTAGATTGCCAGCCCAACGTTTGGAGGAATTATCGCTGCAGTGATCCCCATTGAACGCTAGCTGCCATGAACAGCTAATCCTCCCATGAAGGAAAGCATCCCAACCGAGACTGGTCTGGTCTTCAAAGACAGTAGAACAAGAGGGGGGTGGAGGTTGGGGAGAGGTATTAGGTTCAAAGCCTAAAACCCCACACTTAATTGCTTGAACGATATCGTCAGGAGTATTGATTAAATCAAGCTGGCTCCAAAGAACATTTTGTTGCTTCCTCCTAAATTCTACTACGTCAGGGGACGAACAAGCGAACAGACGCTGAATAGTCTCGGGGAAAGAGTTACAACATGGGCATAGATCCGATTTGCCATAAAACTTTTTATTTTGTACGTTGGTATTGAGTAACTTGTGGGATAGTTTGGTATAAGCGATTCTTTTGGTACTCCAAGTGCGCAGGAAAGCAAACTCATGGGCATGCCAATCAATTTGGTTAAACTGGGTAAGTGTCCAACCCTCCTGCTTGCAGATAGTTGCCTGTATAGAAGAAGAATATAGGTCCCAGCAAATAGTGCTTTGAATCTATGTGAGGAGGGGGTGGCCACCATAACTCATCAATACAGCGTTATGAGGTGGATTGATATATAGAACAGACCACAGGCTATAAGCAGCGCTCGATCTAAAGGAATTCAATTCGGACCCAAGATCCTCCATATGCTGTTTAGCTGCTCCATTACACTTAGTGGACGTAAGGTCACAATGAGTAAATTGATGGGATGATAGCTTCTCTAATTGCTTCTGTTGATATTGAAGTTCCACTATTAGATTGCCGTCATCATCAAGAGAGGACCAAACATTCCTGTAGCGAAGGTTACAGTAAAGTTGTGTTGTTGATTTACTGCTACAAAAGAGGGACAGTTTGCAACCTGACATCTGATGATCTTGAAGAATAGTTCGGAGTAGTTAGAGTACTTGCACTATGCTCTCTAGTAAGGATCGCCGCTCGGAGGATACGATAGGGTCTAGTTCGCGCGAAACTATTCCAGAAATGAGACGAGATGATGTATTGGATGAATACACAATCCAGCCATGAAGGACTTCTTAGTTGTCCAAAAAACTACGAATAGCAATAGAGACACCATTGGGGAGCTCATTGACAAGATTTGCTATGTCTGCTTCAGAGGGAGTAGCACTGGCCGGGAAAAGAGACTGGAAGTAGTTATGCTTGCACAACAGCTGATAGACTGTAACTCTTGGAGACGGAGTGGTACTAATAGGGGGTAGTGGAGGTCCAGAGACGGCTGACATCACACCTGTGTGGTCCAGCTGGATAATACCAGGTACAGCGTCGACTGGGAGACCAATCACAGGTTGACCTCTATCTGCATCAAAGACAAGTACAGGCGATGCTCTAGTAGTTCATCTTGGATTCATAAAACCTTGGATAACAGTACATTGGGTTGAAGAGGGGTCCCTGCGGTACAGTTTAGGCAAAATACTATCCTTGTACCAAAACCATGTTTGGTGAGACTCTGCTGATAACCATGCTCCTAG
>Ga0068876_10002992_pt1 | contig 12304 bp, 1 predicted proteins | sample NOAtaG_6_FD_66442 | JGI IMG/M metagenome (GOLD analysis project Ga0068876, IMG submission 66442) | Freshwater lake microbial communities from Lake Erie, under a cyanobacterial bloom - NOAA_Erie_Diel5S_2200h metaG | ecosystem: Environmental > Aquatic > Freshwater > Lake | place: USA: Ohio, Lake... | reverse complement strand
GATATGTTTTCCCAACTAGATGTATCAAGTCCTGAAAAAGTTTCTAATGTTACAAGATAAGCAAATCTAGGATTAACTTGAGCTTGATCACTAGTAAAAATCATTGACAAAAACTGTTTTACTTGTTGAGAAAGTTTTTGTTCATGATTTATTTCTTCAGAGTCTTTAATATCATCTGTCCAATCTGAACCTATTATATCTTCAGTATTTTGATTAGCTTCATTATCTTTTGGTTTAGCTTCTGTTTTAAAAGTTAAACCATTAAACATGTCTAAAGAAAGTTTATTAAAAACTTTAGAATTACTTAAAGATTTTATTGCTTGAAAATATACAACATCATCTATTTTTTGATCTTTTAACTCTTCGTATTCAGCTAAAATAGATTCATATGTTAAACGTAATAATGTATTATCGTCTTCTGGTACAGTATCTGAAGAATTAATATTTGAATATTCTTTCTTTAAGTCATCAAATGTACCAAGTATAATTGTTTCAGCTTCTCTAAATGCTGTTACTGAACCAAAGTCTTCAATAATTTCAGCATAAGACATTTTTCTATCACTTAAAGAAACTATTTCATTAAACAATCCACTATCAATATTATTAAAGAAAGTATTAATATCAGGTATTAAATTAACACTCATACCTAACCATTTACGAATACGGGTAAATAATATATTGAAAAAGTTTGATAATGGTTTTTTGTTTCTCCATTCTTGATATTCTTCTGCTATTCTTTCTTCAAGAGATTCTAAATCAGTATTAGGATCTAATCCAAATTCTTCAATAGCTTTTTGGTAAACTAATCTCTTTTGAGAATCGTTTAACATCATATCAAAGATTCTATGGAACAACTCATGTCTTGCTACATTTAAGTAAGCTTTGTTAAAATCGTCTTCTAACAAATAGATTATACCATTCTGATACAATCCCCAAGATTCTTTACCTTCATTTAATGCCATCATTTGAGCAGATGTAACAAATTTTATTTCTTCATCTGTCAATGTTTTATCTATAGATTTTAGATAAGAAACTATTTCTTTTTTATTTAAACTTTCTCCTAATTCTCTTCTAACACTTTTTAGTAATCGTTTAGTACGTCTGGAAGGTTTAACTAATTTTTTACCTCCTGTTGGAGCTTCTTCAATAGGTTGTTCTTTAACATTATTTATTGTAACAACAGCAGATGCAGGAGAAACACTTTCAAGACTATCTTCAAAGAACATTTCATCAATCTGACTATTGTTTATATATGCATTAGTATAATTTATAACACCACTACCATAAGTACCGTCATTAGATTCTCTTGGTACTGGTACTTGTAAAGTACTTAAATTACCTTCACTATCTGTTTCAAATATAAAATCTAAATCTTCAGGGGTTAAAGAAGAATATACTAATCTTTTTAATAATTCAGCATCATCACTTGTAGCTGTCCTGTTATATTTTTCTTCAAACTCTTTTAATATTTTTTCTTGTTTATCAACAGAATATTTAGAAAATTCAGCAATAAATTCTTCATTACTAATATTATTATACCTTGGTAAAAGAGATTTACCATAAGTAATTTTCATTCCTTTTTTATCTGTTTTTGATACTCTAATTGTTAAACCATTTACAGCATTATTAGATCTTGCTATTAAATTAAATATATGTTGAGCTTTTCCCGGTTTTCTTCTAGTAACAGTTTCTAGTTCAGTAATATCCTGTACTATTTCATTACCATTTTTTAATTTTACAGTTACATTTGAACCGTCAATTTTTGTAACTTCACCTGATACAACCTTATCATCTATTATAAAAGGATTAATTAAATTTTTAACTTTAACACCTACTATAACTTCTTTTTGTTTTTCAGTTAAAGGTTGATGTAATAAGTTATCTATTTCTTTACGTAAAGTAAGTATATCATTAGTTAACTTAATTTCAAGTCCTGTTTTAGTTTTTATTTTTTCAATTAATTTTGGTAAATAAACATCAGAAGATGAAATTATATCAGCTATATCATCTGCTTCATTTATACCAATATCATTAAACAGCTTTGTTATCTGTTTATACTTTTCAAGAAAACTCATTAAAGGTGTTAAAAACTCGGCATGAGTATTTACATTTAATCTTTTTCTTTTCAATGCAATTACTTGAGGTGCTACTTTTTTAGTACCTTCTTGTGTAGGATTTTCAATTAGTACATAAGGAGCTCCTGCATATATTACTCCGGTAAAACCTTGATTCTTTAACTCAGTTATTTCTTTTTCAGTAAAAATTCTAATTTTTGCCTGAGATGAATCAAAAGTTGGAGTTTTAGTAAAAAATCCTTTAAACTTATTTAAAATATTTTCCCAACTAAATGGCTGACTTACAGATGAATAAGTATATGTTAATTTAGATGCTTGTTTAACTTTACCTTCAGCTAAAACTATAGGTGTACCAACAGGTACTAAATAACCTGTATTAATATCAGTATTAAATTTAGTTAGTTGACCTTTTTTAGCTTCTATAAGTTTAGCATATATTTTTTCTTTACCTTTTGGAGGATCATTTAATTCTGCTTCAGATAACATCCCTACTTCAATATAACCATCTGGTCTTTCAACATATACACCAATAATAGGATATTTTTGAGAAGATAATGTTGGTATATAAACTACTTTTTCTCCGGCTGTAATTGGTTCAGTTAAAACATTTCCATCAGCATCTCTTAATCCGATAATATTTTTATTTTTTACATAAAGTAATTTAACTTCACCATCTTCAACTACAACTTCTACTTGAGGTTCTGGTTCTAAAGGATCAGGTATTATTTCTTCATCTTCTGTAAAAAATTCTTCATCTTCATCTTCAGGATCAGGTTGATCAGAAGGTGCATCTGTTGGAGGAGGAGTCGTTGGTATAACTGTTGCAGGTTTTTGAGCAGTAGGTACAAAATTACTATCTTGTTGTTTCATTTCTGCTTCCCTATCTTCTTGGAATTTTTTACGTCCTTCTTTAATAGCTTCTATGTTTTTACTAGTTAAAGCGTTAACATTAGGATCATTAACATGTTTAATATTTAATCCTTGAACAAAAATGTAATTTGTAGCTCTTGATAAAGCTGTATACATAGCCTGGTTAAAAGGCATTATACCTGGTATTCTATTAGGATTAATATAAACATATACCTCATCTATAGTTCTACCTTGTACATCTACATAAGATACTACTTCAACACCAAGATTTTTAGCTTTCCATTCAGATACATCATCAGGATGAACAATAACTGCTCTGGTTTTTCCATCAGATAAGTTTTTAGTTTTTAATTCTTTTTCAATAGCATCAGAAGCCATTGATCCATTAGCACCTAAAGTATTTTCAGGATTTGATGTAAAGTATATTTCTTCTTTACGTAAATCTTTTGGTTGATCAATAAACAAATCTTGAGCATCAACAACGGCTGATACATTAGTACGATACCTAATAGTTAATGGTGTAATAACAGTATATCCACCAAAATAAGTATCTAATATATCTTCTAAAGGAATAATAGTATTACCAAATCTAGCAGCATTATCAGTAATCTGATTAGGATCACCTAAACCTACTAGTTTTAATTTTTTACCAGTTCTTGCATTATAATTATCTATTTCTTCAATTAGTTTTCTTACTTTAATACCTTCTATAGCATTTATTTCATCTACAATTAATAACTTTATTTTATCAGATAAAGTACCTGATTGTAATGCTACTATCAATTCATCTAAAGATGGAGATTTACCTGTTTCTAAAGAATCATTAATAGCTTTAGATGAAAACTCATTATGCCCTGTAGCAAATACTTCATCTGTATTAAGTTTAGATAGTTTAAAAAACCATTTAAGAACTATATTAGTTTTACCAGTACCAGCATATCCTTTTAAATATGCCATTACTTCAGAACCACTTCTAGCTGTTGTAGATAAAAAGAATCTTAGTAAATCTCTTATTGCAAAAAGTTGTTGAGCAGATGGTACTATATATTTATCATCTTTAGATAACTGATTTTCATTTACCGTTTCTACGACAGGATTGTATTCAGAATTTAAAGCATCAAAAAACTCTAAATATCCTAAAACTTTTTCATGTAAATCTATTAATCTTTCAAGTTTATCAGTAGGTATTCTAGTATCAGGTTTTTCTGCAAGAATGTATTCTTTAAATTTCTGAAAATCAAAGTCTTTTAAAAAGTCCTTTTTAATTGGAGTACCACCTTTTTTAGATAAGTATTGTACAATTTTAGCAAAAGCTAATTTAGGATTTTTAGGATATACTTGATTAATATAAGAAACTAATTCTTTTAAAGAAGTATTAGATTGTAATGAAGTAACTACACCAACAAATTCATTTGTAACTTTATTTGCTTCGTTTAATAGAAATAATTTTTGCTCATCACTTAATAAACCTTTTAGCTCATATAATACATTATTAATGTATCCAATTTTTTCAATTGGTGACAAAGATTCAAGATCTTTTTCAATATCTTTACCTATTAATGATTTAGCTAGTTCATATATTTCTTCAATTACAACACCTTTATCGTTTAAACCAATAGATGTTTTTGCTTGATTTGATTTAGAAATAGTTATTTTTTCTTGTTGCTTTTCTTTATCAGCAAGACGTTCTTTAACAACAGAAATTAATTCTTCTGTTTTAGCTAGTAAGTCTTCATATTCTTTAATAACCCCATTATAATCTGAATCAGCTTTTTCTTTAAGAACCTTAATCATATTGGTAAGATTCTTCTTTACTTGTTCTAATTGAGGTAAATTTACATATTCTTCAGTATTACTAGCATTAAAAACAGCTGAAGAAGATTGATTTGTTAATGGTGCTAAAAGACTTTCCTTAACAGTTTTCTTATTTACATTTCTTTTATTCTCAATAGTTAAAGAATTAATTTTATCTTTTGCTTGAGAATATGTTTCGGCAACAGTATTAATGTCTTCTTCACCTTTTAAAATTCTATCAGCTGTAGCTAATTGCTCTGGTGTAAATATAGAAGTATCACCACCATAAGTTAAAGCATCTGCTGCTTCCATGATTTTACCTAACTCATCTAACTTAGTATCTATCTGAGATTCAAGTAGTTGTTTTGTTTTATCTGTAACAGATATATTTTCAGAAAGTAAATCATTTAATATTTCAGGAGCTTCTTCTCCATCAGCTAATTTTTCTTCAATACCTTTTTCAAAAAATTCAGCATCTATATTAGCTCCTTTCATTTTAAGCTCTTGACCAAACAATTGAGAGTTTTCAAAATTTGTAAACTGTTCAACAGTTGTATTCTCAGGATTAAAAGACTTTACTTTTTTAGTTATTGATTTTTTATAGTCTTTATTATAATATGTTTGTCCTTTATTAATATCAGATAGTTTAGCATATTCATTCATAAATTTTTCTTCTACTTGTTCAAGTTCAGAAATTTTTAAATTTAAATATGCTAACCTTCTTTGAGAATCTAAACTAGCTAAAGGATCAGATTCTAATTGAGATTTTTCAGCAGTAAGTTTATTTTTTTCAGTTTGTACACTAGAAAGTGTTGCACCTATATTATATAATTCGTTTTTACGTTTTCTAAAGTTTGCAGCTCCTTCTTTACTAGTATCTTTAGTTAACAAATTTGCATCTAATCTTGCTGCAAGTTTTGTAAACTGAGCTACTTTATTTTTCATTGAAGCTATAGTCTGATCTTTAGTAGAAGGATCAAAACCTTCTTTTAAGAAATCTTCATCTGAAAGATTTTCCAGATATTTAATTTTATTATCTAAAAGATTTTCAGTTCCGGTATCGTAATGCATTTTTACCCATTTAGCCAAAGAAGCATCTTTAGCTAATTGAGCTAATACATCATTACCGTTTTCTTCAGCTAGTGTTGCAATATCATCAAGATATTCAATATGTTCTCTATCAGCTAAAACAGCATTAGCTTTTGTTTGATCAATTACAGGATTACCATTACCATCAAGTTTGATACGTTGTTTAACTACAGGTTTTCCATCTACTTCTTCTGTATAGTCTTCTCTTTCAAATACATCGTTATTAAATCTTAAAGCAGCTCTTCCTAAAATTGAAGCTTCTTTAGCAGCCTTTTTAGCTTCTTTATTACGATTGTAATCTATCATTCCTGATCTTCCTCCCGATAATCCACCAATTATACTTCCAAGTAACATTGATTTTTTACCTTCTTCTGTGCTAAAGTTATTTATACCTTCATTAAATATTCCGGTATAAGTATCAATATCAAAAAGACTTGAGTCAGGGTTATTTTCAAAAAAGTTTGAAACTGCTAATTGAAGGTTTTCTTCAAAAATACCTTCTCTTGCCATACCTTTAGCAGCTTCTAATAAAGTACTTCCTGTTTTACCAGCAGCAAATTTTTCAAAACCTTTTATTGTAGCACCAAGATAAGGTACTTTACTTGTTGGTATTTGTTTACCAAAAACAGATATATCTCCTGTAGGTATTTTCTCAATAGTTTGTAAACCTTCTGAAGTTAATCCTTTTGGAGCTGTAGCTAATCTACCTGCATTTTTCATTAAACTCTTCATTTCTAAAAAGTTAGGTCCTGCAAGTAAAGCCATGTTTGTAGCAAAAGTTTTAGCAGCAGCCGGAGCTACTTCTCTATTTATTTCAAGTTGTTGTTCAGGATTTAATGTATCAAAATTTACCCCATATCTTTCTAGAGCCTTATCTTCTCTTAGTTTATCTCTAACATCTTTAGCTTCAAACATAGATTCAGAAGCTGTTTGTAAAGCTGTAGCTGTAATCCAATCTGTTGTTTTTGCAACTTTGGCAGCATTGGCTACAGGTCTTCCTATTGCAGATAGTCCTCTAACTAATCCAGCCCCAGAACCTATAGATGATACACCCATACCTGTTAAATAAGCTGAAGCTAAAAAAGCTCCTGCATCAACAGCATCTCCTGCCCAAAAATCAGCATCTAATAAATTATTAAAAATATTAACTTTATTAGCTGCTCTGTCTTCTAAACTATTATATAAAGGTAATGATTCTTCTAAATCTTTTTCTAGATCAGTAGCTAAAACTGATAATCCATTGTCAGCTGCACCTGCAATCCAAGCAGCTAAACCTTCACCATAATTTTCAGACCTATTATCTATACCAAGTAAACCACCTACAAATCCAGCTCCAGCAGCTGTTTTAGTTAAAGTTTTACCTGCTAATCTTGTTAAACCAATTCCGGTTTTTTCCCAAACATTTTGATTCCTACTTCTACGATTTTCTATTTCTTCATTTATAGCACCGTACAAATCTTCTTCAACAAACTGTTGACCTTTTTCTTGTGCAGCTTGTTCAAAACCTAATTTAACAGTTCCACTTATATTTTGAGGATCTGTTAATAAATTTTGACCATTATTCAAATAAGAACTTGCTCCAACAGAAGCATTATAATTTTTTATTTCTTCTAATGTAGGCATTATTTTTTCTTATTTATTAATTGCTGTAGCTAATTGAAAATAAATATCTCTGTTTGAAGGGGTGGTTTGATATAACCAAGGTAAAACCTGATTATCCCAATCTTCATTTGAAACAGTTATAGTTCCATTTCTATTTGTAATATACACATTATCCATGTCACTTTTTATTGCAACACTGGCTCTAACTGGTTTTTTAGTGTTTGGATCTATACCTTTTGTATCATATCTACCTTCTCTTAATGTTCTAGAAAAAGAAGCTAAATTATTAAACTTAGCATTATTAGTATCTTTATCTTTTCTATTACCTATAATATAATTTTTACCATTAATACTTACAACATATCCTGTACCTAAATGAGATAAATTATTAGCACCAGCATCATTAGCATTTACAACAGAACCAGGTTTAACTTTACCTACTATCCTCATCATTGTAGAACCTGCTGTTGGAGTAGATAAGGTTAATCCTTCACCTTTACCTTTTATAGCAGAACTAAATGTATTCCATTGTCCGGTTTCAGGATCTAGTATATCAAATCCTTCCATTTTACCTAAAATATAATTATCATCTTTTTTACTAATATCTAATCCTTCTTTAGATCCAAAAGTTTCATAGTTTAAACTTTCCATTTGTGATACTGGATTACCTTTAGCATCTGGAAATCTTGCATCTAATTCCGTTTTAAATCTAGAGTCACTTGGACTTAATGCTGTAAAAGCTGATGGTATTGGAACATTTATTTCTTTTAAAGAATTTTGTAATTTTATTATTTCATCACTAGTTATTTTTTGATGTGGTTCTTTTTTAGAATGTTTTTGTAATTTTACAAACAGTGAACTTACACCAGCACTAATAAGTTTATCATACAATTTTTGATCTTCAGGATTAGTAGAATTTTTTAAATTCATAGCTTTTTTATGCAAACTGTTTACTATAAAACTAAGCTGTGGTACTTCAGTTGGTTTTATAATACCTTTAACATCAAACAATGTAGCAACTTTTTTATTAGAAAAATCAGTTAATGTAGGACTAACTTCTCCTGGAGTAGGACCTGATTCCCATTCATCTGTAACGGGAGTAGTTGGAGTAGTTGCTAAACGACTTGCCGTAGCTGAAGCATTATATGATATTTCATCTGGTGTTTGTTGTGTATAAGCTGCTCTATTAGCCCAACCAGTTAAAGGATCATATAAATATTTTCTTGTTAATTGTTCTTTATATGCTGCACGTTGTTCAGGAGTAAATCCACGTTTTCTTGCTTCTATATTAGTATCTAATTCAATATTTTCCCATAAACCTTTTTCTGCACTAGCCATTTTAAGTACATTATTATATACTTCATTAAAATCAACCCTTTCTGTTGTACCAGATTTAGTATCATAAACTCCTGTTACAGGAGAAATTGTACCATTAGGTAATTTATCACCTTGTTTTACCCAAACTAATTCATCAACTTTTCTATTAGGATATTTATTAGCTATCCAATTGCTAGTAGCTGCTTGTAAAAATTTATTAGTATCGTACTTAGCAACAATATTTGGTACTGCAATTGGTGCAAAATTAAAAGTTTTTGTTTCAGGATTGAATGTTGTTTGTGCAACAGTATCGTTTATTAATTGTTGATAGTATTCTTTACGTTCTAAACTATCATCACTTGCTGCAATTTTATTTTGAAGATCTTGTATTTGTTGAGCTCTATCACCAAAAAATTTAAGATTATTAGCAGCATTTCTAGCTAAAGCTGCTGTTTGATGCCTCATATTGTGAAAATCACCTCTTTCTGATATAGCTTTAATTTCAGGTTCAAGAGATGTAATATAATCCCTAACCTTTTGTCTTTCTAAAGGATTAGCTACTTGTTCCGTTTGTTTAGCTAATTCTTGGAACATATTATATTGTTCGTAAGATTTGTCGTATCTGTCTTGGAGAATATCTCCTACTTTTTCAATAGCTGCAATAGGTACTTCTCTGGTAACAATATCAATTTTAGGACCACGGAAGTCGGCATTAAAATTTAAAGGCATATGTATAAAATTTACAATTACAAATATACAACTTTAAATATAAAAAGAAACCCTAAGATTTCTCTTAGGGTTGGCTATAATTTACTCAATTATAGGGGTTACTTTTTAGCCCATTTCTTAGCATTTTGTGCAAAGATAGCTCTTTTACGAGTTAGAGGGTTTTTACTATGAGTTAATTCTTCTGTACTTTTTCCTGTACGTTTTTTAGTAGCAGTAAATTTACCACGATTTTCAGGTTTAATATGGATACCTCCATCTTTAAATTCCCTAATCATTCCACCAAACTCAAAAGTTGTTCTACCTAATCTAGCTCTTTTTTGATTAAAGGTTGCTTGTTGATCAGGAGATAAACTTCTAAAGTAAGATAACTGTACTTCTTCAGGTAAAGCATCAATGTTTACTTCATTTTCTCTAGCTTTAGCTAATATATTAGCCATTTCAGTATCATTTCTAAATTTCTGCATACCACCAAATACATTACCAGTAGTACCAATCAAATCTTGAATAATTTGATTTTTCTGTTGTTGTTTCCACACATTATAGTTATATGCATTTTCCATATTCTGCCTTGCAATATCTTGATTAGCAGCTTGTTCTTGCATACGTATTTGCTGATTTCTTTGTCTAGCTTCGTTTAACAATTGTTTGTTAACATTTTCTTGACCTTGATATATTTTACCTGTAGTTTCAAGTTGGTTTAATCTAGCTTTATTTTTAAATGCTTGAGCAGCAGCTGAAGAACCAAATCCTCTTTGTGCTTCATCCATAGCAGATATAGCAGATCTATTTGCAGCATTAATATTAGCAGAGTAATCAACTAAATCAGGATTATACATACTAGATGAAAAGTCTAAATTAGATAGTTTTTCAGGAGCTTTTACTTTACTTAAATTATAAGCTCTTAAAGCTGCACCTGCTAAACCTGCTCCAACTTGTCCAATAGTACCCATATTCCTAGAAGCCCAAGATTCTGGTTTAGTAGTTGGTCCACCAGGAGGATTATCTTTTACATTTATACCTGAAAGATTTGGTGTTGGTTTAAAAGTCGGAGAACCAAATAATGTAGTATCATCTACATTACTAAAATCTCTTGTTGCAGGTGTTGTTGTTTTTCCTAATCCACTTAAATCTAATTCATCTATATTAATTTCTCCAGGAGCTTGAAATTCTATTGTATTTTTAAGTTGAGCCATTGGATCAACTGTAAGTTCTGCATTTACAGGACTAGGAGCTGCAAGAGCACCTGGTTGAGGACGTTGAGGAAATCTTGGACTAATTGTTTCTTGAGGGTTTACAGGACTAGGTAAACTTAATTGATTATAGTTACCAAATCTTTGATTACCTTGACTATCTAAACCACCATATTCCATACCAAAAGGAGTTGGTAACATATCAGCAAAATCATAATAAGTTGATACCTCATCTCTACTAAAAGCTTTTCCTGTTCTAGGATTTATTTGACCTAAAACCGGACCACCATTAGGATAATGAATTAGACCACCATGTTCATGTTTCCATTTAGCAGCATTTTTAGCAAAGTTAGCACGTTTAACTAAAGTAGGAGAATAATCTTCTTTATTAGCCATTATATGTGATGCCATTTCTTGTACACCTTTACCATGAGCTTTAGCATAAGCTGTAAACTTACCTCTGTTTTCAGGTTTGATATATATTCCACCATCTTTGTATTCAAACAATGGTTCTTGATTCATACCTTCTTCACCTATTGTACCACCTTCTTGCCAAGTAGCCCTAGCATAAGCTCTAAAGTATGGGTTTTTATCTAAGTTCTTTTTATGTCTAGCATAGAAAGCTTCTTTACCATATTTAGATTTACCTTTTTCACCCATCTTAGGATCACCAAAATATTTTTTAGTTCCGTCTGGTCCTATAACAACATGTGTTTTACCTTTACGTTCATTAGTTTTTCTAACAGTATAACCACCACTACCATACTCATCAAGATATTCTTCTACTTCAGCAGGTGACATATGTGCTTGAAGTCTAGGCATTAATACTTCTTTAGGTAATTTACCACCTTCAGCAAACATAGGGTCATTCATTAATTTACCACCAATAGGGTACATATATCCACCCATAGCCATTGTAGGATTATCATCTGCACCTTCAATATTCCAATTTTTATCAAAAGTTATAACTGCACCACCAGATCTAGTTTTAACTGTTTTAGCACCAAGTTTTTTAGCTTGTTCTTTTATAGCTTTCCAATCGGGAACCCAAACACCATCTTTATTAAAACTACCTGCATCATCTACTACAGGTATTGTACCACCATGAGCATACATGTATCCACCCATTTCCATATTAGCAATAATCTTTTCCTGAACATATTCAGGTAAAGCTCTAAAACCAGGATTATTTATACCTCCTTCGGCATACATATAACCACCCATAGCTTTTTCTTGAGCTTTAATTTTACGTTCTTGTTCTAACATTTCTTTAGTAGGTTTCTTTCCAGAACCTTTGTTAGCTCTAATGTTATCCCATAGACCTCTACGAGAGTAGCTACCATCAGCACGTTTAACCATACCACCACTAGCCATTTTTAAAGTACGTTTTATTTCTTTCATTGATTTATTGGTTTCTTGATCATCAAAGTAATGATCAAGTTGTTGATTTAAAAGATATACAGTATTAGCACTAGCTACGTCTTGAGGGTTATCTTGTAATTTCTTTTCAAGTTTAGCTATCTTAGTAGTAATAGGTTTAGTTATTTGAGCATATGTTCTGCCATTTTTATACTTTAATCTATCACTAAATATTTTTGTACCTTCTGGAAGGTTAACTTCAATACCACCATTATCATG
>Ga0068876_10002988_pt1 | contig 12315 bp, 9 predicted proteins | sample NOAtaG_6_FD_66442 | JGI IMG/M metagenome (GOLD analysis project Ga0068876, IMG submission 66442) | Freshwater lake microbial communities from Lake Erie, under a cyanobacterial bloom - NOAA_Erie_Diel5S_2200h metaG | ecosystem: Environmental > Aquatic > Freshwater > Lake | place: USA: Ohio, Lake... | reverse complement strand
GAAATTTCCTTCTCCAAATCGTTTTGCTTCGCGAAATACGGCAAGCTCAAATACGCAATTAATTCCCCCGACTTATTTTTTACCGGCAAGTACGCCGACAAATAGGCCAGATTACCCACATTCTCATCGTGCACAAATTCCGAACGTCTATTTATGTGCAATTGCAAATACGCTTCCGGATTCATCTTACGCGAAACCAATCCTTCATCAAACACCTTTCCTCTGGATGTTGCAAACAAATTACCTTCCAGATCATATAAATTGATATCCGTAAAGAATACATTCGAAAACTTGCGCAACAAATAAGTGGTGTATTCCTTATACGGTGCTGTTAACTTGTTATCCTCAATTTTTGATTCAATCTCTAACGAAACCGAATGGGCCTTCTCACTTATAATTTCGGAGTTCTTGGTCTGATACTGCTGCTGTATGTAATAGATGGAACCACTACCGAATAAGGTTAAAGATGCCAGCACAATTAACACCAATACTAATTGAATGCGATACTTAAAAGTCAATTGACTGAATGCATTACCTGCAACAATAATTTGGCGAAGGAACAACGCCAGCATCAACAACAAGCTATAGAGTGTGAAAATGTATGAGAATCCTGTAGTGATACTTAACCATCCTTCCTGTGGTTTGCTGAGCACAACGGCCGTCTCGCTGTCCGGAGAGTATACTAAGTGTTCGTAGTGCTCATGCACAACAAATTCATTCTTTCTTGCTGCAGCCAAATATTGTTCCGGCGATAAACTGAATTGAAATTTTCCGGCGTGATTTAATAATACACCATTCTTATATTTTGCATATGAATAGTTGAGCAGGCGTTGGTTCACCGTCAGTTCACGATCGAGCAACAACTCCGGAAAACCAACTTCTTCGTTCATCAACTTCGAATCCAGTTCAAGAAACAACGTTCCTTGTCCCAAAAACTTTTCTCTTCCCGGCCATTGCAACACCAGCTTTGCAACATACGATATGCGACCATCTCCTTTTGTCCGGAAATAAAAATGTTCGGTCTGAGTAGGTTCGCATTGACGATGAACAATCTCTTCCATCAACGTAAAGTTGTCGGAATACGTTGCAGCATGTCGTAATAAAGGCACGCACATCGTATCGAAAAACGCCACTTTAACATCATACTTTTCCCAGTATCCACTGAAGTATTGCTGAACCACACGTTTTTCAAATGCACTCAGATCTGCTTCCGGGCCTTGAGATAATTTAATCAGTACTGTATCGTACATCAATTTATCACGCAACTCGATAAAGAAATGCTCGGCGATCGGATCTTGTTCTGCGGCTAATTTTTCGGCCAGTAGTTTTCGAGAGTCGTGTTCCTTGTAACGGGATTGTTTCCCGATCATGTGTGTCGTGTAAAATGAAAATAAAAACACGAGTAACACAATTAGTGAAAAAGGATAACGACTTTCTTCGTTATCTGTTGGTCGTTGAAACAACACGAAAAGAATAGCAAAGGGCCAATAGACGGTAATCATGTCTACATTGCCTTGCAGCGCACATACAACAGTGAAGCCAACGGCAGCCATAACAAACAATGCCAGTTGTTCAATAAACTTCAACTGCATTCGTTTAATCTGAATGACAGCATGATCTGCCAATAAGAAAAATGTTGCAACGAATAATGCTAACAACAACAAACCGAGGTAACTGAAAACCGATAAATCGAAAATGTTGTTGACGTTAAATGAAATGTCAGAGTTCTGCACGAGGTCCTGAATCATCTGATTAATCAACCAGCCGCCCGCAACCGGAACCGCCATCATGAAAAGCGCCAACAAGTAGCGAGATACACGCTTTTGAGGAAAATTGATGACGAGTGATTTAGGGTGACGCAACACATAAATCACACCGAACAACAAAAGCAATGCATTCAGAAAAAAGTCGCCCAGGTTCGAATTCCAGAACGATTCTGCATCACCATAATGCAAAGGACTAAACAACTCTGAGCTATAAAACGTATCCGGAAAATGCAAGAGCAGCATTACAAAGCGCAACACTGCAAGTACAGCAAGAAACAAAATTACTTTCCACCGCATACTCAGGGTATCGGGTAATGCATGCGTCTCTTCGTGCAGATATTTAATTAATAATACGAACCCGCATAAGTTGAGCAGGACATTAATGATTCGCCACCACAACGGAATAATGGGTTGTGAACTTTGTTTGTGATCGAGCGAAAACAGATACGTTCCGTCTGCCGCAACAACTGCATTCACCGATCCGGGATTATTGATTTCGATATTCGTTTCCGGAGGCACATTATAATCACGCCAAAATTCATTGACGAGATACCGATTCTGATACGGATACGCCGAACGAATTAAAGACAAGCCGATATATGTTCTGCCTGAATTGTCGTGCTTACGAATAACCTGAAACCATCCGTTGCGCAATCGTGCCAGACGTTCGTCAAGACACACTTCCTTCATGTAATTTTCTACAGCAGCAGAATTATCCGACCAATATTTCAACGTATCGCCTTCGTACATGAGCAGCACAAAGCCTTTGTCTTTATAAAGAGTACGGTGTGAAGTTGCATTCGCTTTAAAAATTTCCTGAGGAGACCGGCCATTAGTCCTGCGCATTAAGGTGTCAAGATGTGCCACTAATTCCGATTCACGCAGGTGCAGCACACGATTGAATTGTTCAGCTGCCGGTGCAGGAGAACCTACATCACGAAGGACAATAAACTTTGCTAATGCCAGACACAGCAGTCCTGCAACCAGAAACAAAAAACGAGATTGGTAGAATCGTTGCCACATAATGGAAGAGCCCTGCATTCCTTGTTGGGTGAAGTTACCACTTTCCCGATGATGCCCAAGCGGGTTTTCTCTCCGCACAAATCCTGCCACATCGGAACCGTGCTTTTTTGTAGATTCGTGATACCTATGAGCAAAGCAGACCGTAAATCGAAAACAGCGAAAAGTTCGTCGAAAGCAACAACATTTACCTTACCGGAAATGAGTGGAAAGGGTTGGTTTTTTACTACCAATTTTCGCATTCAAGCTGTGGCTGTAGCCCTTATTGCCGTGTTGTTTTATGGGAATTCTTACAAAAACGAATATGCTCTGGACGATGATATCGTGATGCGTCAAAACACTTTTGTACAAAAGGGTTTTTCGGGCATTTGGGATATCATGGCTAACGATGCTTACAAAAGTTTTTATGCCAGCATGGGTGTTAATGCGCAGCTGGAAGGTGGTCGTTATCGTCCATTGTCCATTGTGACCTTCGCTATAGAACAACAATTGTTTGGTGAATGTTACGGTGAACGTTATGAAGAAGTGCGTGATTCCGTATTGGCATTGCGGAATGCTTCTATTCCCGATCCTCCAACCCTATCCCGATTAGTTGCTGAACAGAATGATCTCGATGGTAAGATCAAAGCAACCACCATGGAGTTGGCTACTGTGCGACATATTGTAAACATTATGCTGTACGCGCTGCTTTGTGTTGTTTTGTTGTGGTTTCTGCGCGAATGTGTGTTTCGCACCAACACTGATCTAGCGTTGTTATCTGTCGCGTTGTTCGCCATTCATCCCATACATACGGAAGTGGTCGCTAACGTGAAGAGTCGTGATGAAATCATGTCTCTGCTGTTCATCGCGTTAACGTTTATTTATTTCTTTCGCTTTGACATTTCCCGCAATAGAAAAGATCTGACCAAAGGCGCTGTGTTTTTCTTGCTGGCGTATTTATCGAAAGAATATGCGATTGCGCTATTGGCTCTAATTCCGTTAGGCCTGCACTTGTTTCATAAGCGCAGTTTTTCGAACATGGTTCCTCAAGGCACCGCCATTGTTCTTGTTACGATTTTATATGCGGTAATCCGATTATCTGCAACTGCAACAGAAGGTCCACGTGTACAAAAGAATAAAAACGCTGCTGATCCGTTGAACGAACCGTACATGTATGCAAAAGGCGATCAGGTTGTTGCTACAAAAATTAACCGACTTGATGATTACCTCGTACTGCTGGTAAAGCCCTATCCACTCGTGTCCGATTATTCGTATCAACATTTCCCGTATGTGCACATTTATCATTGGCAGGTGTTGTTGTCGATACTGATTTATGCATTGTTGGTTTATGTGTTGTGGCGCTGGTGGAAACAACAACATCCTTTGGCATTTGCACTGCTTATTTACTTCGGCTTCTTTGCATTGATTAGCAATCTGCTGTTTGACATCGGTGCTACCATGGGTGAACGTCTGATCTTTCATTCGTCGCTTGGGTTTTGCATGGTGCTCGCTTGGGGTATTGTGGCCGGCATAGAACGATTTAAAATAGCGACACCCGTAGCTTCTATCGTGTTTGTGTTGCTTTGTGTTCCTGCATTTATGATCACTGCACAACGTAATCTCGAATGGAAAAATGACGCTTCGTTGTTTATCAGTGATGTAAAAAAACATCCTGAAAGTGCATTGTGTAATGGCAATGCGGGAGCACGATTCATGGATCGTGGTGTAGAATTTTTAGGCAAAGACAGCTTGAAAGTATATGCATACGCAGACACCGCTATTCAATACTTGACCAAAGCAACGACACTACATCCGCGTTATGTTAACGGTTGGTTAAATCTGGGCTTGGCGTACTACCACAAAAAAGATTTTGATCAGTCAGCTGCAGCTTGGGCAAAAGTAAGTCCGATATTTCCGCGCAACCCGATTTTGCTGAACTATACGCAGATGTATATTAACACGGCGAACGCATACGCGCAAAAACAAGATTATCCCAATGCGGCGCGATATTTAGGCTATGCGGCTCGTATGAATCCTCAAGATAAAGGAGCTTGGGCAGATTACGCCGGAGCCAGTTTCATGAGTCGACAATTTGGAACTGCGAAAGAAGCATTCATCAAAGCGATTGAGCTTAACCCTGACGCGAAAGATCAACTGCAGGGCGGACTAAATGCTGCTGCTTCTAACGAATTAGCATTGAACAATTGGAAAGCTGATTCGGCGGATGTTACGAAAACCTTGATTCTCGCTCGCAACTATACGGGAACAGTTGCATTTTATCCGGAATCACGACGGCTGATCAACAAAGTGTTACAAGTAAATCCGAATGAAACCTATGCTCTGAAATTGCAGGATAGTTTGAGCGGTCTGGAACGTAAAGTGTCGTTGCCGAAGTAAGCTGCGTAAGGCGTTAAGGCAACGTTAACATTGTTCTGTTGAAAATTACGAACGACAATTAGTAACTTTTGCACAGCATTACTCGTTACATTTGCATGAATAACATGGCACTCCGTAACGACATACTTAAGCAATATTTCACCAAAGCTTCAATTGGCGGTGTTGTAAGCATCAATGATTTGCGTGACCGTGAATACAGCGGAGAATCTTTATCTGCTGATGAAATAAAGGCGTTGCGCAATTTCGACAAGTACCGTTTGGATCAGTTGAACAACATTCAGAACGATAAAGAATTTCACGAGAAATACCGCCAGATTCAAGTGATGGCCAACCTCGGCGACTGGAAAGATTTTCTGAATTTGTAAAATCTATAGATAAAAAGAAAGGCTGATCGTTGATCAACCTTTTTCTTTTTAGTGGTGATGACCACCCGGTCCGTGAACGTGACCGTGATCCAATTCTTCTTGTGTAGCAGGACGTACATCCACAACTTCACCAACGAAGTGCAATTCTTTGCCCGCCAAAGGATGGTTAAAGTCCATACCTACATGGTTCACTCCAATTTCAGTAACGCGACCCCAAAGGCGATTGCCTTCGCTATCCACCATAGGAACGTTCTTGCCGACAGCAATCATTTCCGTATCTAATTTACCTGCCTCATCCAAAAAATTCTCGATAGGTAACTTAACGATATGGTCTGCCATGTATTCGCCATAGCCGTTTGCTGCGCTGATGCGGAAATCGAAAGCATCTCCAACACGTTTTCCGTGCAGGTTTCCTTCAAAATCCGGTAATAACATCCCGGCTCCAAAAAGGAACACCATAGGATCTTCGGGGCGTGTTTGTTCGATTGTGTCTTCCCCGCCATTTTCGCCGGGTACTGTGAGATGGTAACTCACTGCTACCACGTGCTTGTCAGTAATGATCATTTATTAATTGTATTAGAATGAGTTACAAAGGTAACCTATTTGAAGCAGGAATGCGCTATCAGCGTTAAACTTAGGTTAACTAAAACGAGTAAAGCCGCGGAAACATTGCTAATTTTATGCACGTTCAACAACCTCAAGAACTCTCTATATGCCTGACTTTACAGGAACACTTGGATCAAAATTGCCCCGCGTGGGCACGACGATATTTACAGTAATGTCGAAATTGGCGGGAGAACATCAGGCCATCAACCTATCTCAGGGATTTCCCGATTTCGAATGCCCGAAACCATTGCGCGAATTGGTAAACGATGCCATGAAAAAAGGGCATAACCAATATGCGCCTATGCCGGGAATTATGCCGCTGCGAGAACAAATTGCGATTAAAACGGCGGAGCTTTATCAAACCAACTATGATCCGGAAACAGAAGTAACCGTTACTGCGGGAGCAACGCAAGCTATTTATACAGCCATTGCTGCAGTAGTGCGCGAAGGAGATGAAGTGATCATTCTTGAACCTGCGTACGATTGTTATGAGCCTGCTATCGAACTCAACGGCGGCAAAGCAATTTATGTGTCGTTGAAAGCACCCGAATACGCCATCGATTGGAACGCTGTTAAAAAAGTGATCAATCACCGAACACGGATGATCATCATCAACACACCGCATAATCCAACCGGAGCGGTGATGAGTGCTGATGATTTGAAGCAACTGGAAAAGTTGACGAAAAAAACCGATATCATCATATTATCGGATGAAGTGTACGAACACATTATTTTTGACGGACGCACACACGAAAGTGTAGCCCGCTATCCGGGATTAGCAGAGCGATCATTCATCATTTCTTCCTTTGGCAAAACCTACCATACTACCGGATGGAAAATGGGTTATTGTCTTGCACCCAAACAACTTATGGCTGAATTTCGCAAGGTTCACCAATACCTTGTATTCTCCGTTAATACTCCTGCTCAATATGCATTGGCAGAGTTTCTTAAACAACGCGAACACTACCTGGAGTTAGGAAATTTTTATCAAGAGAAAAGGGATTACTTCATTCAACTCATCAAAGGTTCGCGTTTTGAGTTTACTCCTGCACCGGGCACTTATTTTCAGTTGTTGAATTACAAAAACATCACTGACGAAAAAGACACCGATTATGCTGTTCGCTTGATTAAAGAATCAGGTTTAGCGGCAATTCCGATTTCTGTTTTTTATCACAAACCCGTGCAGGATAATATGCTGCGTTTTTGTTTTGCTAAACGCAACGAAACACTGGAAAAAGCAGCAGAGATTATTTGCAAATTATAACCGCGCTTATTATGATTGCTGAAACCATTGGAATAGCAGCCGTTCAATCTTCTCTTCATTGGGAAAACCGCGAACGTAATCTGGAGCACTTTACGCTCTTGTTGCGAAAACTTGATGAACCCGTTGATTTGATTGTGCTTCCCGAAATGTTCACCACGGGTTTCAGCATGAATCCTGCGCCACTTGCCGAGAAAACAGACGGACATACGCTACAATGGATGCGGCAGCAAGCGGCTTTGTACAACAGTGTTATTACCGGAAGTATTATCGTTGATGAGAATGGCAAGTACATGAATCAACTACTGTGGGTGCGGCCTGACGGTAGTTATGAGACGTACGATAAACGACACTTGTTTCGCATGGCCGGAGAAGATCAACATTATGCTGCAGGTACAAAACCGTTAACAGTAGATCTGAAAGGCTGGAAAATTCGTCCGTTAATTTGTTACGATTTGCGCTTTCCTGTTTGGTCGCGCAACCGATGGAATACAGATGGGTCAGTTGCTGACTACGATGTGTTGCTATATGTCGCGAATTGGCCGGAACGTCGTTCGAATGTTTGGAAAACATTGCTGCAAGCCAGAGCTATGGAAAATCAAGCCTATGTAGTTGGCGTTAATCGTATCGGCAACGATGCGCATCAGGTTTATCATACCGGCGACAGCGTCATTTTAGATTTCAAAGGCGAACCCATTACCTCGGCGTTGATTGCCACCGAAGAAATACTGACCACGCGTTTGTCCATGAAAGAATTGGTTGATTTCCGCACGCATTTTCCTGTAGGTCGCGATGCGGATGCTTTTACCGTATCATAACGCCCGGAGCACCTAACAGCGGAACGGTCATCATGTTTTTTTCAATGATGGTTTCCGGCAAGAACACGTAACGCTTGTCGTATAACTTATCGCCCATATAAAAACTGATCCAGTATTCATTGTTCATACCGAACGTGTTTTCCATAATGGGCTCCACTTTCACATAATCCAACGCAGAAATTTCTTCGAAGTAATGACGCAATTCGGAAGTCTTGCGCGGCATACCGTTCAATTCTCCATAACCACGCGAATTGATCAATACATTCTTCAACGGCTCTTCATACAAGTTGAGCAAATACACGTTGTACTCTTTCACGCCATCCTTTTCTTCCAGTGCCACAGCAACGATGATATCATCCACTTCCGGATGCTCAATATCTTTTCTCATAATGCGCAAATTTACGCATTCGGATCATTTTGATTGAATGATCTGCCACGCCGCATCCAGATAGTGATATACATCTTGCGGTGTATCGTCGCTATCGTTGGGTAAACGCTTTTGGCCCAAACGCACGACAATCAGATCATCTTCCGGAACACATAAAATATATTGACCCAAAATTCCGCGTGCATAAAAAACATATTTGCCTTTATATTCCGGAATGAGCCACCAGGTCAAACCATAATTGGTGTTTGGTGTGCCGTCATTATTCTTCAACCCTTGCGTCCTAACCGATTCCAACGCATACCATTCGGGAACAATCTGAACACCATTCCATCTTCCGCTATCAAGATACAACTTGCCGATACGCGCGAAGTCCCGCGCATTGCTATTCAAACAACAAAATGCTTTTTCTTCTCCGCCCTCATCATCCAAACTCCAGTAAGCATCATGCTCGCAACCCAAAGGCTTCCATAATTTTTCGGAAGCGTATTCAGCAATCGATTTTTTTGTAGCGGATTTTAAAACAAATCCGAGCAGTTGCGTATTACCGCTCAGGTATTCAAAATATTTTCCCGGGGAAATTGTGGTGTCGGTGTATGCAAAAGTTTGCTTCCGCAGATTTGTTCCGTAATACGCTTCTGCCGGATATGCTAATGGATTAACGTAATCTTCATCGAATGCAATTCCGGAACTCATATTGAGCAAATGGCGAATTGTGATGTTTTTGAATTGCGCCGTGTTCATTTCCGAAACATACTTTGCAGCAGGTTCATCAATAGATGCAATACTACCATCCTGCAAAGCGCAACCGATTAAAACACTAACGACAGTCTTCGCCATTGAAAAGGAATTCGTCTTAGAGGTATCACTGAAATCCAACGCATACTTTTCAAACAGTATGGAGTCGTGATGAATAACCACGAAGGAGCCGGTTTCCAACGAATCTATTTTCTGCCACAACGATTGATCAGGAACACTTGTATTGTAATTGTTTGTCTTCGGCCACAATTGCGGCGTTCCTGCTACGATGACGCGATTGTGAAAAATAGTGTATTCCGTTGCTGAAGGGCCCGAACGACCTTTCAAGTAGGTATTCGCTAATCCTTTGTACAAGTAGGTTCTTCCGGAAAAAATAATGAACGCATTAGCTGCAATCAGCAAAATAGCAATTGACCAAAAGAATACTTTTAAAAAACCACGAATAAATTTCACAGTAGTTGTACGTCTACTATGGCGCAAAAGTTCGTTACTGTTGTGAAATAAGTGTGCAGTCGAACTCGGCTTGAAAATGGCGGATTAGTTTTTCAGACACCTCGTTCATGTCTACCTCGCGACCAAGCTCGTGTTGCAAGGAAGTCACGGCTTTATCATCGATACCGCACGGAACAATGTGTTTGAAATAATTCAAATCGGTATTGATGTTAAACGCCCAGCCGTGCATGGTAACCCAACGACTGCTACGAACACCCATGGCACAAATTTTCCGTGCTTTCACCGGATCATTCGCGTCAATCCAAACTCCCGTGTAACCCGGATAACGTTCACCAACGACGTTGTATTCCGCCAACGTTTTAATAATGACTTCCTCCAGTGTACGCAGGTAACGGTGAATATCCGTGAAGAAACAGTCGAGATCCAAAATGGGATAACCTACTAATTGACCGGGACCGTGATAGGTAATGTCGCCACCGCGATTGATTTTGTAATACTTCGCTTGAATATCGCGAAGGCCGTTTTCGTCCACCAGCAAATGATCTTCCTTTCCGCTTTTGCCAAGCGTAAACACGTGTGGATGTTCGCACAGAATCAAATGATGATGAGTGGGCACCTGTTCCTGCTCCGGAAGATCACGGTTACGAATTTTGGTGTCGATGATTTCTTTGAACCACAACTCTTGTTGATCCCAGCATTCCTGATAATCAACGAGGCCGAGACGATGCAGTGCGACCGTTCTGTTCATTATTGGTGCTTCGCCAATTCGCCTTTGAGGAAATTGATCACATTCACTTCAACGGCATCAACACCACGCAATGCCGCAAGTTCAACCGACACCCAATCACCGAAATGAATGAGATACATCGTTTTTTCAATGGTTGAATTTCCTTTTGCATACACCTCCATAAAATGCGGCGTGTACTTGCGAATAATCTCAGCATTAATTTCGATGCGTAAATTATTTCTGTCGTATTCCTGAGGATCGCGGAACAACACAACAGCATATTCTTCGCTGCCGCCGGCCCATCCCACTAATTCGTTGTGATTCATTTCCGGAATCACATGATGCCAGCACAACACTTTCGCATTCTCATTCAATTGCTGACGAAAACGAACCGACACGCCTTCATAGTCAGAAGTGCTGTAAATTACAGGGATTCTTCCGTGCAACATTTTTGCGGTGGTTGCTGCTAACTCCTTAATTGAAGCAGATTCCTCATTTAACAATGCAATGGATTGTTCAATGGACGCAACTGCATCAGCAGGCAATAAACCGAAATGACGGAATACATACACCAGCTGAGTTAACGAATAGCCTAAGCATGAACGCGGAGGCATTCCGCCCGGAACAATAAAGTGTTCTAATTTTTTTGACGCAGCAATCTCTGCAACCTTACCGCCCGATGTGATAGCAATTACACGTGCACCGGCCGACATCGCTTGTTCCATGCACGCCAAGGTTTCTTCGGTATTACCCGAATACGAACTCACGATAACTAATGTATTGGAGTTAACCGATGCCGGAATGAAATAACCTTTCGTGATTTGTACAGGAACTGTGCTGCTTGCAAATGCCAACTCGGCAACAATGCTTCCACCAATTCCCGAACCGCCCAATCCGGAGATCACCACATCGGAAATTGTTCCTGCCGGTTTCAGCTGAACCTTGCTTCCGATTTCCAGAGCTTCCTTTAGTTGTGTGGTGAAATTGGCCACCAAATCGCGCATCTCCATGTTTTCCTATTTAGGGACGCCAAAGGTAAGCAAAAGAGCGTTTCCATCGCTAAATACTGTCTTTCAATGCTTTATGTTTTGCGGCAGGGAGCGACCTTTGTTAAAATTGTTAAAATTGTTTAATCTTTTTCACTTTTAATTAAACATTATTGAACTGCTGTGTGTTCAATGCATGTACTTACTTAAAATCCTCTTACTATGAGAAAAATGACTACAATAATCAGCGCCTTGGCGATTGCAGGCGCAATTCACGCGCAAACGGCCCGTGTCCAGGTTATTCATAACTGCGCAGATGCAGCAGCAGCATCAGTAGATGTGTGGTTGAACAACACACTATTGTTGGATAATTTTGCATTTCGCACTGCGTCCCCATTTGTTAATGCTCCTGCGGGAACTCCGTTCGATCTTACCATTTGCGGACCCAACAGTACAGACACTACACAAGAAGTAGTTCGCTTTAGCGGTGTAACATTAACTGCTAACGAAACCTATGTGATCACCGCTAACGGTATCGTATCTCCAACCGGTTATTCTCCGGCACAACCTTTCGATCTTGACATTTACCCAATGGGTCAGGAAACAGGAACGAACTCAAACAATACAGACGTATTGGTATTGCACGGTTCTACCGACGCGCCAACAGTTGACGTAACTGCAGTTGGTGTAGGAACCTTGGTGGATGATTTGGCATACGGTTCTTACGCTGCAAATTATTTAAGCGTACCAACTGCCAATTACAACATTCAAATTCGTAACAGCGCAGGAACTG
>Ga0068876_10002984_pt1 | contig 12326 bp, 7 predicted proteins | sample NOAtaG_6_FD_66442 | JGI IMG/M metagenome (GOLD analysis project Ga0068876, IMG submission 66442) | Freshwater lake microbial communities from Lake Erie, under a cyanobacterial bloom - NOAA_Erie_Diel5S_2200h metaG | ecosystem: Environmental > Aquatic > Freshwater > Lake | place: USA: Ohio, Lake... | reverse complement strand
GCCGCAAAGCCGCCGCACACCACGTCACCCAACACGTCGAAGATCACGACGTCGGTGTCCTCGAGCAGGTGGTGCTCCTTGAGGAGCTTCACCGTCTGTCCGGTGACGTAGCCGCCGCATCCCGTGCCGGCTGGCGGGCCACCCGCCTCGATGCACTGGACCCCGTTGAACCCCTCGAACATGAAGTCCTCAGGGCGCAGCTCCTCCGCATGGAAGTCCACCCCCTCGAGCACGTCGATGACGGTGGGGACCATCTTCTTGGTCAGCGTAAAGGTCGAGTCGTGCTTCGGATCGCATCCGATCTGCAGCACCCGCTTGCCGAGCTTGGAGAAGGCGGCTGACAGGTTGGAGGAGGTCGTGCTCTTCCCGATCCCCCCCTTGCCGTAGACCGCGAGGACGAGAGCCCCCTCGATCTTCTGGTTCGCATCCAGATGGACCTGAACGCTGCCGTCGCCGTCGCCGAGCGAGTCGAGAATGGGGAGTGAAATGGCGGTCACGTGGTGATTCCCTCCAACCGGTCTTCGAGATCGGCCGCTGCATCGCGCAGGGCCTCGAGTGTCGCGTCATCCGGGGACCAGAAGCCCCGGTCATTCGCCTCCAGCAGCCGCTGAGCGAGCCCCAGCGCCGCGTCAGGGTTGAGTGCGGCCAACCGCTTTCGCATCTCGGCATCGAGCACGAAGGTGTTCGAGGCCTCGGTGTACACCCACTGGGGCACCGTGCCGGTGGCGCCCGTGGCCGACCACCCCATGGAGGTGGTGAGGTGTCCCGTGATATTGCGGACGCCCTCGTAGCCGTACTGCAGCTGCGCCTCGTACCAGCGCGGGTTCAGCAGCTTCGTTCGCGATTCGAGGGCCACCTGCTCGCCCAGGGTGCGGACCTTCCCCTGCCCCTGGTTGTAGTCACCCACGTACACGGCCGGGGCCTCCCCGCCCTGCTGCTGCGCAATCACCCGCGTCATCCCGCCGAGTGATTCCACGTACTGATCGATGTCGGTGGCGCCGAGGTCGACGGAGTCGAGCCCCTGGAAGGAGACCGTGGCCGTACCCAGCGCCCGGCGCATGAGCGCCGGCTGCGCCGACGGACGGCCGTCGGCGCCATAAGCGAACCCCTTCCGCTGCACGAACAGGTCGGCCAGTTCGTCCTGTGACTCCCACTTCCCCGTTTCGATCAGGAGGTTCACGTTGGAACCGTACGCCCCATCGGCATTGGAGAAGACCCGCAGCGCGGCCTCGTCGAGGGAACAGCCGGTGGCGGCCATGGTCTCGAGGGCGTGCTTCCGGAGATAGTTCCGCTCCGGGGCCTCCTCGGCCTGTGCACAGAGAAGGGCCGCTTCGGCCAGCAACCGGACCTGCAGCGGCAGCAGGTCACGGAAGATGCCGGAGAGCGTGACCACCACATCGATGCGCGGGCGCCCCAGCTGCTCGAGTGGCACGAGCCGGGCGCCTGTCAGGCGTCCCACACTGTCGAAGCGGGGGGCGACGCCCATGAGCGCCATGACCTGAGCGAGCGGGGTCCCCTCGCTCTTCATGTTGTCGGTGCCCCAGAGCACCACCGCCACGGTCTCGGGGAGCGCACCGGCATCGGCCAGATGGCGTGCGAGCAGCTGCTCCGCCCGCGCCCGGCCTTCGAGCATGGCGGCCGCACTCGGCACCCGATACGGATCAAAGCCGTAGATGTTGCGCCCCGTGGGCAGGACCTGTGGATTGCGGAGCAGGTCGCCCCCGGGCGCCGGCTCCACGTAGCGCGCATCGAGCGCCCGGAGAATGCCGGCCACTTCGCGATCATCCCGCAGGGCGGCGTCGGTCCGGGCGAGCCATTCGAGGTGCCGGCGAAAGCCCGACTCGCTGGCGAATCGTACGCCATGGGCCCGTGCCTCGTCGCGGGCCGCATCTTCCGCCGCCGGGACCACCCCGCGCGCGACGAGCGCGACCAATCCGGCCCGAACGACCGCCTCAACGGCGCGCCCCGTGACATCATCCCGCCGCTCGCCGTAGCCGGTGACGATGGTCTCCCCGATGGCCGGCAGCTCCAACTCGGGGCGCCCACTGCGCGCCATCTCGAGCAGGACCTCGATCCGTGCCTCGGGCGCCATGGCCTCCCCCACCACGTGCAGTCCCATCGGGATCAGGCTGTACTCGAGCTCGAGGAGCTGCTCGCGGAGGGTGGCGATGCGCGCGTTCATCTCCGCCGGCGACCACCCGGGTTCCGCCTCCGCGAGCGACACGGCAGCCGCCTGCTGCTGAATGAGCGCGCGCAGGTCCTCGGCGTCTGACGCCGCGGCTTCGTTCAACTGCCGCCACCGGTCGAGCGACGTCTTCAACTCGAGCAGACCACGATAGAGCCCGGCGCTCGCGATCGGCGGCGTGAGGTACGACACCAGCGTGGCATTCCCACGCCGCTTGGCGAGCGTGCCTTCCGACGAGTTGTTGGAGGCATACAGATACACGTTCGGTACATCGCCGATGAGCCGGTCGGGCCAGCAGCGGCCGTCGAGCCCTGCCTGCTTGCCGGGCATGAACTCCAGCGCCCCGTGGGTACCGAAGTGCAGGATGGCATCGGCGGCGTAGTCCTCGCGCAGCCAGCGATAGAAGGCGCTGAAGGCGTGCGTCGGGGCGAAGCCGCCCTCGAACAGGAGCCGCATGGGGTCCCCTTCCCACCCGAAGCTGGGCTGGACCCCGATGAAGACGTTGCCGAGCTGGAGCCCCATCACGTACAACGACTGCCCGTCGGTGAGCTGACGCCCTGGGGCGGCTCCCCACGTGGATTCGATGGCCGCCAGATGCCGTTCGCGGCGCACATGGTCGTCCACCGGGATCCGGTAATGCACGTTGGCCGGCGCCCCGTAGCGCTCCCGGTTCCCCTGCGTGAGGCGCTCGCGGAGGTCGTCCGCCGACGACGGCAGCTCGACGGAGTATCCCTGCTCCTTGAGCGAGGCGAGCACCCGCTGCAGCGACGGGAACACCGCCAGATACGCCGCGCTGCCGGTGTTGCCGGCGTTGGGCGGGAAGTTGAACAGGATGATCGCCAGCTTCCGCGACGCCCGCTCGCTCCGGCGGAGACGTACGAGCCGGGCCACCCGCTCGGCCACCCGCTCCACGCGTTCCGGAATGGGCTCCGACGCCGCCGGCTTGCCTTCAACCGGCGCTCCCTTGCCACCAAAGACGGTGGGCGCAATGGCGCCGTCCAGCTCGGGGATGGCCACCTGCAGCGTGGCCTGCAGCGGGTTGAGCCCGCGCGCATCCCGCTGCCACTCGTCAATCGTCTGGAACTCGAGCGTCTGCAGCGTGAGATACGGCACGTCGAGGGCGCGCAGGACCTCCTGCGCAGCCGGGGCATCGTTGTACGCCGGCCCGCCCACGAGCGAGAAGCCGGTCAGGTTGATCAGACAGTCGATGGCGGGCCGCCCCTGCGCATCGGTGAAGTAGGCCGAGATGGCGGGGCGCGCATCGAGCGCGGACGCGAAGGCCGGACGGACCGCGAGGCCGCGGGCCTCGAGTGCCTGCACCACGGCCGCATAGTGGGCCGTGTTCCCCGCGAGCAGGTAGGAGCGTCCCACCAGAATGCCCACCGTTCCCGACTGGCCACGGCTCGGCAGGTCGGCCAGCCGCTCGCTGATCCCCCGTCCCGGCAGCGTCGGGTGCCAGACGCCGACTTCGGGATAGGTGACCGGTGCGGCCGGCTTGAGCGTCCCCTTGAGCGCAGCACGTGGACCGGTGGCGTACCGATCCACCGCATAGCGGATCATCTGCGCGAGATTCTCGTCCGTCCCGGCAAGCCAGTACTGGATGAGCAGCATGTAGGCCCGCACATCCTGCGCCGTCCCCGGGATGAACTTGAGGAGCGACGGCAGGGTCCGGAGCGCCCGCATCTGCCGCTCACCGCTCGACTTCCCGTCGCCCCGCGACCCGCGGAGCTTCTTGAGCAGGCTGATGGGGGAGAACGGCGACCGCGACTCGCCGCCACTCATGTCGAACTTGCCAAGCCGCGTGCACTTCACCAGCTCGGGCGTGCAGAGCGCACAGAGCACGGCATCGGCCGTGTCGCGCCGCTCGAGCACCGCCGGGAGGACGGCGTTGGCGTACTCCTCCTGAAAGAGCTGCGTGCACACGATCAGGTGCGCCTGCCGGATGTCGGCCCGCGCCCGCTCGGCAGCCTGCGGATCGGTCCCGAAATCGGCGGCAACGTGCATGCTCACCCGCAGCCCGGGCACGTTGGCCAGCATGGCCTGCGCCCGCGCAAACGCCTCGGCGAAATGCGAATCGAGCGTCGTGATGACGACGCGCATCTCGGGAACCGACCCGCGGGCGCGCTCAGCGGCCATAGAACGCCTTGGCCTCGTAGAGCACCTCGACGGTGATCTCGGCGATGCCGTGGTCGAGTGCGTACTTCTCGGTATTGCGCCGCGCCTTGCCACGCACGAAGAAGGGGATCTTGCGGAGCTCCGCCTCGCCGGACGCGGCCCAGGTCAGCGTGCCGGGAGAGGCGGCCGCGGCGACGGCAGCCGGCGCGAGCAGCTCCTCACCTTCCTCTTCAGCAAGCCCCACGGCACTGGCCGCCTCGGGCACGACCCACTCGTGGGCGCCAGACTGGGTTCGGGTGGTGAAGGCCGTCTCCGGCGTGGCCGACCGCCCCGGCGACGCAGTGCCTGACCCCTCCGCCCGGGCGCCAGCCCCTCCATGACCGAGGTGCGACGGCGACGCGCCGTCCCCGAATTCGAAGTCCTCGCGGAACATGTGCAGCAGATGCTCCTCGAGTCCCATCATGAGCGGGTGCACCCACGTATCGAAGATTACGTTGGCACCTTCGAAGCCCATCTGCGGTGAGTGGCGTGCCGGGACGTCCTGCACGTGAATGGGCGCCGAGATCACCGCGCACGGTACGCCGAGGCGCTTGGCGATGTGGCGCTCCATCTGGGTACCGAGGACCAGCTCGGGGGCGAGCGAGGCCACCCGCTCCTCGACAGCGAGGTAGTCGTCGGAGATGAGCGCCTCCACGCCGATCTGGGCGGCATAGTCGCGCACCGCGCGGGCCGACTCGCGGCTGTAGGTCCCGATACCGACCACCGTGAACCCCAACTCCTCACGCGCGATGCGGGCAGCGGCCAGGACATGCGTGGCATCCCCGAAGACGAAAACCCGCTTGCCGGTGAGGTAGGTGGAGTCGACGGAGCGCGAGTACCACGGGAGCATCGAGCGGCTGGCCCCGACCTCCGCAGCCCCGGCCCGTTCGCGGGCCAGCACGGGCCCCACGTCCACCCCCGTCACGCGCCCCACCTCCTCGATGAACTCGCGCGTGGCCAGCACGCCGATGGGCACGGTCTTCACCGTGGGCATGCCGAAGGTCCGCTGGAGCCATCGGGCCGTCGTTTCAGCCACTTCGGGATAGAGCACGATGTTGAAGTCGCCGGCCGGGATCCGCTGCAGATCGGCCACCGACGCTTCCAGCGGCGCACAGACGTGCACGTCGATGCCCAGGTCGGCGAGCAGCCGGGTCACCTCGCGCACGTCATCACGATTGCGGAAGCCGAGGGCCGTTGCACCGAGGAGATTGGCGCGCGGGCGGCGTCCTTCACGCGCGCAGGCGGCCGCGATGGCTTCGCGCGGCGGCGACCCGGGGGCCGGCGCCTGCGGCAGCAGCAGCGCGCGCACGAGCTGATACAGGGTTTCGCTGGCGCCCCAGTTCTCCTTCTTGGAGTACGCGGGCAGTTCGAGGGGCACCACGGGGACCGGAAGCGACATCCCCTGCGCGAGCGAGCCCGGCTGGTCCTGGATCAACTCCGCGGTACACGATTCTCCCACGAGCAGGGCATCCGGGCGGAAGCGGTCGTACGCTTCCTGCACCGACCGCTTCACCAGCTCCGCGGTATCCCCCCCCAGATCGCGCGCCTGGAAGGTGGTGTACGTGACGGGTGGGCGGCGATCCCGCCGCTCGATCATGGTGAAGAGCAGGTCGGCGTAGGTATCGCCCTGCGGCGCATGCAGCACGTAGTGCACGCCGCGCATGGAGGTGGCGATGCGCATGGCCCCGACGTGCGGCGGCCCTTCGTAGGTCCAGAGTGTGAGTTCCATGGCGTCCCCTAGACCGCGAGCCGTTGGGCCCGGTCGAGCGGCCGCGTGAAGAGCTCGGCGAGGTCACCCGCCTGCTCGAATCCATGAATGGGGGAGAAGACCAGCTCGATGGACCACTTGGTCCGCAGCCCCTCCGCCTCGAGGGGATTGGCGAGCCCCAGACCACAGACCGTCAGATCGGGGTGTGCCTCCCGGCACCGATCCAGCTGCCGCTCCACATCCTGCCCCTCGCTGAGCTGCACCGACTCCGGGAGGCGCGCCACCTCGGCGCCCACCATGAGCCGATCGAGGTAGGGCGTCCCGACTTCCACCAGTTCGACGCCGCACTCCTCGTGGAGGAAGCGGGCGAGCGGGATTTCCAGTTGACTGTCCGGGAAGAAGAAGAGGCGCTTGCCGGAGAGCCAGGGGCGATAGCGGGAGAGGGCGACCCGTGCGCGCTCCGCCGCGGGCGCGAGACAGGTCTCCACCTGGGTGGGGGCGATGCCCCACGCATCGGCCGCGGCGCGGAACCAGGCGCTGGTCCCCTCGACGCCAAGCGGGAACGGGGCCGACAGCAGGGTGGCGCCGCGGTCCATGAGTGCTCGCGTGGTATCCCCTACGAAGGGCTGGGCGAGCAGGAGCCTCGTGTTGGGGCCCACCGGCGGCAGCTGCCGGGCGCGGCGCGGCGGTAAGAAATGCACCGGGCCGATCCCGAGGCGGTCGAAGAGTCGCGCGAACTGGTCCTCCACCACATCGGCGAGGGTCCCCACGACCAGCAACTCCGGCGCCGTGGCGGCCGACGCGGGCAGGTGCGGCACGAGGGCCCGCAGACAGGCATCCTCGCCCTGCGTGAAGGTGGTCTCGATGCCGGAGCCCGAGTAGTTGAGGATCCGGACGCGGGGCATGGTCTGCGCGTTCAGCCGCTCGGCGGCGCGCGCAAGATCCAGCTTGATCACCTCGGAGGGGCAGGAGCCCACGAGAAAGAGCGTAGTGATGTCGGGGCGCCTGGCCAGCAGCTGCGTCACGACGCGATCGAGTTCGTCGTTGGCGTCAGCGAGGCCGGCCAGATCGCGCTCCCCGAGAATGGCGGTGGCGAAGCGGGGTTCGGCGAAGATCATGACGCCGGCGGCCGACTGCACGAGGTGCGCACAGGTGCGCGAACCGACCACGAGGAAGAAGGCGTCCTGCATCTTGCGGTGCAGCCAGACGATCCCGGTGAGGCCGCAGAAGACCTCCCGCTGGCCGCGCTCGCGCAGGACCGGCAGCTCGGCCACGGCGCTCATGCCGCAGCTCCGACCATGGCACCCGCGCGTCCCCGCTCAGCCGCTTCCTGCAGGCGGGCAGCGCGGAGCTTGAGCACGAACTGGATGGCGTTCACCGTGTAGGCCGCATACGCCACGAGCGCCAGCACCATGAGCGCGCGCGGCGGCCACGCGAGCCAGAGGCCGGCGAGATAGGCCGTGTGGAGCGCAATGACGCCCATGCTCACGACGTCCTCCCAGAAGAAGGGCGCCGCGAAGAGATACTGCCCGAAGACGACCTTCTCCCAGATGGCACCGGTCACCATGATCGTGTAGAGGACCAGCGTCTTGCAGACGATGGAGAGGTGGGCGGCTTCGAGCCCGGTGCCGGTGCGGAGATAGCGCAGGACGAGCAGCACCGACACGGCCATGACGAGGAACTGGACGGGCGCGAGGATCCCCTGGACCAGCGTCCACCGGGTCCCGTCGCGCCGCCTCCGCTCCTCTGGCGTGTAGAGGCCGGCCCGCGTCGTGGCCGGGAGTCCCGGGGGCACGGCACGGGCAGGATCAGCCGCCGCGGCGGCTGCTGCCTGATTGGTCACTGCTGTCATACGCCGTCTCTTCCGGGGGTTCGCTGCCCAGATGGTTCGATGGTACGGTCGGTCCATCAGGCTGTCAAGAAGAGTTTACGTCTGTTTTTCTTGACACTTGGACCAGGCGGTATCATACTGCGCGAACTTCGGTCTGTCTTCCCGTTTGGACCGAGGTTTCCTTCATTTTCTATTGCGCCCTGGAGGTCCGGCGGCCATGTTCGGCGCGTCTCCCCAGTCCACTGCTCACGCCCCTCGAAGGCACCGCCCCGACCCGGGTGCAATCCCCCCGTCGGATGCGGAACCGTCGCGCTCAGGGCGCCCCGAGCGACTCGCGCGTTTCGAACGCGCGATTCCGCATGCCCCCGTTTCGCACCTGATGACGAGCTTCCGGTCCGGGCCCCACGTGGTGCCCCCCGCCGTACCAGGTCGCCCGATCCACGAGGCGGACGTGGCGGCGTTCGTGCGTGCCGTCCGGAGCTTCGATGAGCAGGCCGGGGCGCAGCTTGTCCAGGCCCTGCTGCAGGAGGGGGCCTCCGTGGAGGCGGTCTACCTGCAGCTCGTGTCGCCGGCTGCCCGGACGCTGGGCACGATGTGGGAGGACGACGAGTGCGATTTCGTGGAGGTCACCGTGGCGCTGGGGCGGATGCAACGCCTCCTCCGGGACCTCTCCCAGCTCTTCCTCGCCGACGCCGGGCACGTCTCGCCCGTTGGCAGCATCCTCCTGAGCTGCATCCCGGGCGAGCAGCACACGCTCGGGATCATCATGGTGGGCGAGTTCCTGCTCCGCGATGGCTGGCGGGTGCTGGTGGGCGCCCCGTGGTCGGAGCAGGACCTGCACGCCATGGTGGGCAGCGAGTGGTACGACATCATCGGATTCTCCGTCGGCAGCGCCCAGCGCCTGTCGACCCTGAAACGCGATATCCGTCGGCTGCGGAGCGCCTCGCGCAACCCGCAGCTGCAGGTCATGGTCGGCGGACAGGTGTTTGCCGACGATCCGTCCCTTCTTGCCTCCGTGGGCGCGGACGCCATTGCCGACAGCGCGAAGGATGCGCCGCTGGTGGCCCGCTCACTGCTCGCCGCCGCCCGTGCTGTCGCGCCCGAGGCGCGCGCCGAGAGCGGAGGTGGGCGTGACCATCGCAGTGACGCCGCCCGACGCCCCTGAGTCGGCGTTCGGCACGCTCGAAGCGTCCACCGCCGCCGCCCTGCTGGCTGTCGGCGGCGACTTGGCGCTCGTTCTCGATGCCGGCGGCGTGATCCGCGAGGTCCACCTCGGGACCGCGGAGGACGCGTTCGGCAGCGCCACCGGGTGGATCGGGCGCGCCTGGCAGGACACCGTCACCACCGAAAGCCGGCCCAAGGTGGACACGCTGCTCAAGGAAGCCGCGCGGCAGGGGATGTCGAAGCGGCGCCAGGTGAACATCATCGTCGGGGATCTCGATGCCCCGGTGGCGTTCACCGCCCTCCGCCTGGGGAAGGATGGCCCCATGGTGGCCGTCGGACGCGACCAGCGGCAGACGTCCGCGTTGCAGCAGCGGCTCGTGGAAGCGCAACAGGCGATGGAGCGCGACTACTGGCGCCTGCGCCACGTCGAGACACGCTACCGCCTGCTCTTCCAGCTGGCCTCCGACGGGATCCTGGTGCTCGATGCGGCCACCCTCAAGGTCCTCGACGCCAACGCGTCGGCCGGCCTCCTCTTCGGCGAGGCCACGGAGCAGCTGATCGGACGGACGATGCCCTTCGGGGTGGATGCGCTGGGTGCCCGCAATCTCGAGGAGCTGGTGGCCACGGCCCGGAACAGCGGGCGCGCCGGCGACATCACCGTGGGGACCCCGGCGGGTCGGCTCTTTCACGTGTCCGCCTCCTGTTTCCGACAGGAAGCGGCCACCCTCATCCTGCTCCGTTTCTCCCCGGCCGACCTGCCCGCCGCGGTGGCGACCACGGGCGCGGCCTCGGCCCCCCGCCTGCTCGACCTCCTCCAGCGATCCCCGGATGCCTTCGTCGTCTCCGACCTGGACGGGGTGATCGTCTCGGCCAACCAGACGTTCCTCGACATCGCCGAAGCGGTGTCGGAAGAGCAGCTCCGGGGCACGTCGATCTCGACCTATCTGGGGCGCCCCGGGGCGGATTTCCCGGTCTTCACCAGCATGCTCCGCCGCAACGGGGTGGTCCGCCTGATGGCGACCACCGCCCGCGGGCTGCATGGCCACCAGAGCGAGGTGGAGGTGTCCGCCGTCTGGGTGCCGGAGGGGGACCAGCCGTGCATTGCCTTCACCATCCGGGATATCGGCCGGCGGCTGGCTGGCGGCCCGCAGGGGGCCCGGGACCTGACCCGGGCCGTCGAGGAGCTCACCGGGTTGGTCGGCCGGGTCTCGCTCCGCGATCTGGTGCGGGACACCGTGGATCTGGTGGAGCGGCACTTCATTGAAGCCGCCCTGGAGCTCACGAACGACAACCGGACCTCGGCGTCCGAGGTGCTCGGGGTGAGCCGGCAGAGCCTCTACGTGAAGATGCGCCGGCACAAGCTGGGCGACGGCGAGCAGGACGCGCCCCCTACCCCATAACGGACATCCCGAGGGGTTTTTTTCCGGTTTGCCACCGGACTCTGTCGCGTTTCCGTGCTGTCACGTATTGTAGACACCAATGACTGTCAGCTTTTCGGTACGCCCAGCCTCAGCGCGTCCGGACCTCCGTGCGGTCCTGACGCTGCTCAAGCCGGTCACCTGGTTCCCCCCGATGTGGGCGTTCAGCTGCGGCGTGGTCTCCGCCGGGATGCCGCTGTCGAGCGAGCGGCTGTGGACGCTGGCGCTGGGGATCGGGCTGACCGGGCCGCTGGTGTGCGCGTCCAGCCAGGCGGTGAACGACTGGTTCGACCGGCATGTCGACGCGATCAATGAACCGCACCGGCCGATCCCCTCGGGGCGGATTCCGGGGTCGTGGGGGCTCGTGATTGCCATCGCGTGGAGCGCGCTGTGCGTCGTGGCGGCGCTGCCGCTCGGGGCGCTCGGGCTCGCGGCCGTGACGGTTGCCCTCCTCTTCTCGTGGGGCTACAGCGCCCCGCCAGTCCGCTTCAAGCAGAACGGCTGGGTTGGAAACGCCGCCGTGGGGATCACCTATGAAGGGCTCGCGTGGGTGACGGGCGCCGGGATCATGCTCGGGAATGTGATCCCCCCGGGACCGGTGCTCCTTGTGGCGCTGCTCTACAGCCTCGGCGCACACGGCATCATGACCCTCAATGACTTCAAGGCCATTGAAGGGGACCGCCGCATGGGCGTGCGCTCGCTCCCGGTGCAGCTGGGGGCGCAGGGCGCCGCCCGCGTGGCCTCCGCCGTGATGCTCGCCGCCCAGGCGGTGGTGGTCCTCCTGCTCATGCGCTGGGGGCGCCCGCTGCATGCGACGGCGATCGCCGGCCTGACCCTTGTGCAAGCGGCCATGATGTGGCGCTTCCTCGGCGCGCCGCGCGAACGCGCGCTCTGGCTCAGTGCGCTCGGAGTCCCCTTCTACGTGAGCGGCATGATGGTCGCCGCCTTTGCTCTCCGGTCCTTACTGGTGGGAGGTCCGACGTGAGCAACGGATCCCTGCTCTCCTGGTGGCAGCTGGCGCGCCTCGGCATCGTGCAGGCGGCCATCGGCGCCGTGGTGGTGCTGCTCACGACCACCATCAACCGCGTGATCGTGGTCGAACTGGGGCTGCCGGCCAGCGTCCCGGGACTTCTGGTGGCGCTGCACTTCGGCGTCCAGCTCATCCTGCGCCCGAGGCTCGGCCACGCGAGCGATGCGCACGGTCGTCGGACGCCATGGATTCTTGGCGGTCTGGCGCTGTGCGCGGTGAGCGGCGTGGGCGTCGCCGCGGCGATTCCGGTGATGGCCGAGCAGACCGTGCTCGGCATCGTGTTGGCGTGCGTGGCCAGTGTGCTGCTGGGCGCGGGGGTCAGCGCGGCGGGGACTCCGCTGCTGGCGCTCATGAGCGAACGGTCGCATCCGTCGCAGCGGGCGGGGGCCGCCGCCATCACGTGGATCCTCATGATCGTCGGGATCATCCTCACGGCGGCCACCTCCGGCGCCCTGCTCGATCCCTTCACGCACGGGCGGCTGATCGCGATTGCCGGCGGCATCGGCGGGGTGGGACTGGTCCTCGGATGGATGGCCACGTGGGGCGTGGAGCGCGGGGCGCGCCCCGCGATGCCCCAGGCACCGACCGCGTCGGATGGCGGCTTCCGGAGCGCGCTGCAGGCCGTATGGGCCGAGCCGGCGTCACGCCTGTTTGCCGGCTTCGTGTTCGTGGCGATGTTCGCCTACAGCGCGCAGGACCTGATCCTCGAGCCGTTCGCGGGGATTGCCTTCGGGATGACGCCTGGGGAGAGCACGGCGCTCTCCGGGATGCACCATGGCGGCGTACTGGTGGGAATGGTGGCCACGGCGCTGCTGGCCACCCGTCGCGGTCAGCTG
>Ga0068876_10002983_pt1 | contig 12328 bp, 9 predicted proteins | sample NOAtaG_6_FD_66442 | JGI IMG/M metagenome (GOLD analysis project Ga0068876, IMG submission 66442) | Freshwater lake microbial communities from Lake Erie, under a cyanobacterial bloom - NOAA_Erie_Diel5S_2200h metaG | ecosystem: Environmental > Aquatic > Freshwater > Lake | place: USA: Ohio, Lake... | reverse complement strand
CAGGTAACAAGCAGGTCGCCCAGGTAGACCGAGGCTGCATAGTTGAGCGATTTGCGATGATTGAGTTCGTCCTCTCGCTCATGCACACCAACCACCACGTGCTCGGCACCGAACTGCTGTAAGAATCCGGCCATCTCATCGGCTGCGTTAGCAATGTAGACACTCAAAAAATTATCCCCATAATCGAGTCCGTGAGCAATGCCCGCTCCGAGCGCATAGATATTTTTAAGGACCGCAGCGTATTGCACGCCCAGGATATCGCCACTTACGATCGTATTGATATAATCGCAAGAGAATAACGCTGCGATCTGCTGCGTAGCCTTTAGATCGATACCCGAAAAAGTGAGATACGAAAGTTTTTCTTCTGCAACTTCTTCGGCATGACAGGGCCCCAGCACGGCAAAATAATCATCGAGCGCGACGCCGAATTGATCTTGTAAAAAGTAATTCAGTAACTCGTTCTTATCAGGTAACAGTCCCTTTATGGCCGATAGTATTTTTTTTCCCTTAAAGTCATCGGCAGACAGCCCCTGCAAGCTACTCTTTAAGTAAGCCGAAGGAATGGCCATCACCAATAGATCACAAGACTTTACCACCTCGTGAACCTGCGTGGTTAATGTAAGTAACGAGAGATCGAATCGAGCCGAAGGGAGATACTGCGGATTTTGCCGCTTGCGTTGTATATGCTCCAGTTGATTAGGGTGGCGCACACACCAATGAACGGAATGACCGTTTTGATTCAAGATCTTAACCAGTGCCGTAGCCCAGCTTCCACTGCCAATGACGCCAATTTGCATCCTGCAATGTTAGGAAATTTGAGTCACTACTTCTCGTAGAGCTCCTCTTTCTTGACGGACTTGACCTTAGCGCCGTCCTTAAGCGTCTTACTAATGGCAGAGTATGGGGCCGTGATAACCTGGTCTCCCTCCTTAAGGCCGGAGAGGATCTCTATGTAATTGATGTCTTGAACGCCCGAACGAACTACGACCTTCTTGGCCGTACCGTCCTTTTGCAATACAAACACGATCTCTTCTAATTCATCAGTGGCCGAAGCTTCGGTAGTAGTGGCCGAAACATCTTCGCCTTTCGACTCCGACTCTTCTTTCTTTTTATCGGCCACGCTCATATCACTGCCTTTAACGCGGGCATTGACAGCCGTGATGGGTACGGCCAGCACATTCTGTACCACTTTGGTACGAATATCTGCCGTAGCATTCATGCCCGGACGAAACGGAAATGGTAGTTTGGCCAGATCTTCATAAGAAGATCTGTCAAGCCGTATGCGTACTTCGTAATTCGTAACATCATTTGAGGTTGCTAAGGCCGCTCCGCCCTTGGTGCTGCTGGCGATCTTGGTAACAACCCCTTTGAACTTTCTGTTGTTGTACGCATCGACCTCTACATCTGCCGAATCGCCGATGCTGATCTTAACTATGTCGTTCTCCCCTACATCTACGCGCACTTCCAGTACCGCCATATCGGCTACAGTCATCATCTCGGTACCCACGTTAAAACTATTACCTGCTACCCGCTCCCCTTTTTTGACCTTGAGGGATGAGACCACCCCATCCATGGGAGCTACCAGCGTGGTGCGGCTGAGGTCTTTATTGGCCCGGCTTAAACTTACCTGTGTGCCCTGCACCGAAGCCTGTAAGCCACGAATAGACTGCTCGGCGGCATTTAGATTGGCCTGTGCAGAGCGAAGTGCCGTTTCTGTTTGTTCGAACTCGGCACGCGAGATTACTTTTTCGTCGAATAGTTTTTTATTGCGGTCGTAGGTAAGCTGGGCTTGTCTAAGCGTAGCACGTAGTGCATCTTGAGCCGCCTTGCTATTCTCCACGTTAGCCGAGGTCTGGTTAACGCGCGAAGCCGCCTCATCGCGCTGCAAAGCATATATATCGGCATAGATACGGGCCAATACCTGCCCTTTGCGTACCGAGTCGCCCTCCTCTACATTCAACTCGGTGATCTCACCGGATATATCGGGACTGATCTTAACCTCTATCTCCGGATAGATCTTACCACTAGCGTTGACCGTCTCTACAATAGTGCGCTTGATGGCATTTTCTACCACTACTTTTTCTTCTTGATCGCCCTTAGTGAGCGCTCGGCCAATTCCACCCAGCACCAACACCGACAACGTAATGATCAGACCCCATTTTAATTTCTTATTCATAATTATTCGATTGTAATGATTGCTATAAACTTTTTAAATGCGATTATTGTAAGCGAATACCCTGCCCGCGATAGAACTCGAGTAGCTTCATCTTAAAGACAAAATCGTATTGTGATAACAGCGACTGAATGCGGGCTCGCTGTAAATTACCCTGGCTATTGATGAGCTCGAAGGCAGAGAGCAAGTTCAACTCGTAACGACGAGAAGCAAACGAAAAGGCCTTTTCTGCCGTGGTCAGCGATTTTTTATCGGCCTCGTTCTTTTGCAAAGCTGCCACTGCATCGTTGTATGCTCTGTAAATATCTTGCTTGAGTTGTCGCTCTCCTTGTTCAAGTTGCAAGTTGAGCTGCTCCAGATTCAGTTTGGATCTATCGACATTAAGTCGTGCCGAACGACCATTAAAAATGGGCAAGTTCATTCCCACCCCAATCGATTGCCCAAGGTTGGCATTGAACTGCTTACCCACAGCGTCAGGTTTAAAATAACCTACTATGTTATTACCAAAGCTGTAATTGGGTACTTCGACCGGAAAGAAAACGCCGCCGGCATTCACGCGGGCGCCGGAAGTAACGTATCCATTCAACACCTGGTTATAGATCTCCTTTTTAAAGCGAATAGCATTGGTATTTAAACTTCCAAAAGCCGAGAAGCTGGGCAACAAGCGCGCACGGGCAGCCTCAATGGTTTGCTGCGCCGACTGAATACGCAGCCGATTTACTTTTTGCTGGGGCAGTAAGGCCAGCGCATTCTGATAGACCGCCTCGGGTTGCAGATCGGCCAGCGCCATGACCGGTATCATATGGACGGGGGGCTCCGCAATGTCAAAATCAGCACCGGCGTCGAGATTAAGCAGGGCCTTTAATTGCAATAGTAGCTGCACCGAAGCGGTCTGTGCCGTGATGAGCGAAGCACTGTCGCGCGCCAGTTGGGCTTCGAGTTCGGCCGCGTTGATCTCGGGAAGTACCCCCGCATCCACTCTTTTACGAGTATCGCTGAGCTGCGCACGAACCTGATCGACTTGGACGACGGCCACCTTTGCTTGCTCTCTGGCCAGTAATAGTTGCAGATAAGAGACCGCCACGTTTAGCGAAATATCATCCATGATCTTGCGGGTCTGTTCGCGGTCGGCCTCCCAGGTAAGTCGGCTGGCCTCGCGATTCTTTTTTATAGCAAACCAGTTGAACAGACTTACGCTGCTTTGCATTTGCATCCCCACGTTAAAGAAGTTATTGTCTTCGAGCACACCGGTGGTGGGATTCTCGGAACGTCCCAAGCGGTATCCGGCATTGGAATTAAAATTGAGCGTTGGAAACTGTCCGAACTTGTTGCCCAGATAATTGAGTTCGGAGAAACGGGCCTGCAAGTCGGTCTGGCGCACAGAAATATTGTTCTGGACCGCATATTCTACGCATTGCCGCAAATCCCACTTGGGCTGGGCCAGTAGCGGAGCGGACATTATCAGCGCCCATAAAAAAAGAAGGTTCCTTTTCATAGACCGCAAAATTAAATCAATTGCTCGCGGGGGCCACTGATTTTTTACAAGCGGTTAAAATGGCGTGGCAGGGGTTAAGAAGGGGCTTTTAATGCAGTATCGGACCTGTCGCAGCTCGACGTAAGGTCATAAAGGCGGTAAAGTGCCTACCTTAAAATGGCTTTTGTACAATACTTCGCTACTTCTTGCGGTGATAGAAAATAAAGTAGAGCGCCAGAAAAAGGGCTAGCAAACCCGTGCCGGTCAAGGCCGCATTCAGGTCTTTCATGAATACCCCAGTGGCGATGACAACATAAGCCAGAATGAAGAAAGTGGCAAAGAATGGCGTGTAACGCGTAAAACCACCCAGATCGGTCTTTTGTCGTTTGCGAAGAATGAACAGGGCTGCAGCCGAACTGGCCATGCCAATGCAATCCAAGAACATACTAAAGTTGAGTATCGGATCTACCCCCTTACCCAAGAAACTTACGGCAATGGTCACTATCGAAAAAACCGTTAGCCCGGCCGTTAGAGCACCGGTCCTTTCGTTTCGGTTCGAAAAAATCCGGGGAAACACCTTGTCAACACTCATCGCATACATTACTCGAGGATTGCTCAAGAGGATCACATTAACATAGGCCATCACCGATACGAACATCAGCATATCGAATATTTTGGCACCCGCCTTTCCAAACCAAGCCTCACATAGTAATGCACCGATAGCGGTCGCATTTTTCATGGGCTCAAAACCAATCACTCTTGTATACGCCAGATTAATGGATAGGTACAGTAATACAACGATCAGAATACCGATCAAGATCCCCTTTGGAATGCCACTGGGTTTTTCGGCCTCGGCCCCAAAATTGATCGTTTGCTGGTAGCCTCCGAAAGCAAAACTGACCGGAATCAACGAAACCACAAATAAAAATAAAGGACTGTGATCGGAGAGCTGATATAGTGGATCGCCCTCGTTATAGCCATGGGGCGAGACCGTAACTCCTTTTAGCATGCTGGCGATAAGGATAACGATCATCGACAATTTAAAAATGGTCAGCAGATTCTGGGTACGACTGCTCGTACGTAAACCGAACAGATTCACCACATAAAAAATACCCACCGCAACAATAGCCACCAGGGTATTGAATAGCGTGCCGCTGGGTTTTCCATATAACAGATCGCTTACGTAATCGGCCCCAATGAGCGCCACAATGGCCAGTGAGGCGGCATTGCTGATCAAGATGATAGCATTGACCGAAAATCCAATAGCTGGGTGATAACATTCCGCGAAAACTTTATAATAGCCCCCCATGGCCGGCAAACGCTGCCCGATCTCCGCATAGGTGAGCGCCCCGCAAAGAGCGATGAACCCGCCCGTGGCCCAGACCGAAAAAAAGATCCATTCCGTGCCGGAGGTAGCGGCCACAGAGGCCGGCACACGAAAGATGCCCATCCCAATAACAAGGCTGACTACGATGAGGCTAATATCAAAAAGACTTAATTTTTTTATTGCAGCCATCGGTTTTTATTATCGACCAAGTTACGGTTTTAGTTTTTAACAACGAGTGCATAACTCGACATGACGCAATTGAGGGACACCCGTACCTTCGCTTCGATACGGTTTCCCAAAAAGGGAATGAAAAGGGAAATCCGGTGTAACATTTTATTGTGAATCCGGTGCTATCCCCGTAGCTGTAAATCCTGCTTTACCGAGGCCATCACGCCAGGAAAAGCAACGCTGAAAACAACGCCACTGTGAATAACGGGAAGGCCCTCAGCGAGGATAAGCCAGAAGACCTGCCGCATCGCTTTTATTATTCAGCTTTCGGGTGAAAGGCTTGAAGATTTAAAAGTGTAAGGGCACTTTTTTATTTTCTACTTAAACATCTGGAAGCAGTCACACAAAAATTTTGCATCATGCAAAGACATTTTTTTGTGGGGGCTGCTCTGGTTCTGAGCACGCTGCTCCACGCGCAACAAGACAGTGCCTATCTGCAAGAGGTCGTCGTTACGGCTAACAAGTACGAGAAAAAACAAACCCAGACCGGCAAGGTCGTTTCGGTCATTAGCAGCGAAATGCTTCGCCAAAGCGGAGGCCGCTCACTCGGTGAATTACTCAACCAGGTAGCCGGGGTCACCGTCCCGGGCGCTAACAATAACCTAGGTAGCAACCAGACCATCAACATCAGAGGGGCCTCTGCCGGCAATACCCTAATCTTACTCGATGGAATTCCCGTCAATGATCCCTCGGTGATCAGTAATTATTTTGATATCAACTTGCTCAGTATCGATCAAATTGAGCGTGTAGAAATTTTAAAAGGAGGCCAATCGACCCTGTACGGCTCCGATGCTGTCGCCGGCGTTGTCAATATCATCTCTAAAAAAACAACCCGCGAAAAAAATAAACCTGCCTTCAATGCCTCCGTTTCGGGAGGCAGCTTTGGCACCCTTCGATCATCACTGGGCGTTAGCGGTCAGCAAAACAAACTGGACTACCTACTACAGTTATCGGCCATCTCTTCGCAAGGCTTCTCGGCAGCTACCGATACGAGCGGCATTGCCAATTTTGACAAAGACAACTACCGACAGCAAACTGCCCGGCTCCAGGTAGGCTACAAGACCGGTACTCACTCCCGCCTATCACTGAATAACCTCTACAGCCGCTACCATACCGCGCTGGATGCAGGCGCGTTCGCAGACGAAAAGGATTTCATAGCCGACAACACCAACAAATTAAGCGGCATTGGCTGGCAACTAAAAAAAGAAAATACCCTTTTGCAACTCAACTATCAATATAATGAAGTAGAAAGGGATTATCTGGATGATTCCAGCTATCGCAGCAGCAGTTTTGTAAATTTTGTGAAAAGCAACTACACCGGTATCACTCACTTTGCCGAAGTGTACCTCTCTAAAAAATCAGGAAGCATCGAGTGGCTGGGAGGTGTCGATTACCGAAAGCACCAGACCACGCAATCCTATTGGTCCACCGGACCCTGGGGCCCATATGCCCCTCCGGTATTAAAGGCTTCTTTTGATCAGCTAAGCCCCTATGCATCGTTGGTTTTTAGCAAAGACAACTTGATCATAGAGGCCGGAGGGCGCTTCAATCATCACTCCGTATATGGAAATAATCTAACATACACCTTTAACCCAGCCTATCGCCTCAACGCTCACACCAAATTATTTGCCAATCTCTATAGCGCTTTTAAAGCACCCACCCTTTATCAGCTTTTTGATCCCGGTGCAGGCAATACGTCACTCCAGCCTGAGCAAGGGTCCATTCAGGAACTTGGGTTAGAATGGACTAAAGGACGCATCTTCCGGGGACGGGTGGTAGCATTTAACCGCGAGAGCCGCTCCACCATTATCTACAGCTACAACCCGGTCACCTGGAGTGGAAACTACATCAATGCGTCTACGCAGCATAATTACGGAGTAGAGATCGAAACCCAGCTAGCCATCAGCGCTGTTACCATTCGTGCCAACTATGCCTATACCGATGGACGAATTGAAGGCCGATACAGCGGCACCGGTCTTCCTCTAGGAAAAGACACCAGTTACTTTAATCTGTATCGAATTCCCAAACATGCCTTCAACGTAAGTGCCAGCTATGGTAGCGGCCAATGGTTGTTTACCCTGTCCGGAAGAGCGGCGAGCAATCGACAGGAATTCATTTACGGCGCTGCCCCACAAGAGATGGATGGGTATGTAACGTTCGATTTGTATGGGGAGTATCGATTCAAGAACATTAACGGCATGCGTGCCTTTATCGATCTTCGCAACCTAAGTGATACCCGATACGAGGAGCTACGCGGCTATACTGCCAGAGGAATTAACTTAATGGCCGGATTACTTTTTAGCCGATAAACGATCGCAGATCGATTGAACCGGCCCTGCTTCAACATATCGTAATCTGAGTCCGATGTTCTTGGCAGTTTGACTACATTTGAGAAAACAAGCCCCATGGAGTTTAACCTCAAAGAGTTTTTGACCCTAAGCTTTACCCTCTTTGCGGTGATCGATATTTTGGGTACCATCCCCCTGTTAATCAGCATCAAGAAAAAGATGGGGGATATTCATCCCTTTCGGGTCACGTTGATCTCTGGAGCGCTGATGGTCCTTTTCTTCTTTGTCGGTAAACCTTTCTTGAATATGCTGGGTGTCGACATTCGCTCCTTTGCCGTAGCGGGATCTATCGTCATCTTTATCTTAGGCCTTGAAATGATACTGGGCATAGAGTTCTTCAAATCGGAACAGAACGGACCCACCACTACCGTAGTACCGATCGCCTTTCCGCTGATCGCCGGAAGCGGAACCCTCACTACCATCATGTCACTAAAAGCCACCTTTGAACGTAGTGACAAGAACGAATACATGATATTGCTGGCCATACTCGTAAATCTGATCGTTATTTACCTCGTGATCCGTTCACTCAACGTAATTGAGCGATTGCTAGGCAAAGCCGGACTGATGGCGGTGCGTAAGTTTTTTGGTGTAATTTTGCTAGCTATTGCCGTTAAGATCTTTGCCACCAATGCGGCAGGTCTCTTTCGGTAACCGGCCTCGTAGTACAATGGATAGTATAAGAGTTTCCGAAGCTCCAGATACAGGTTCGATTCCTGTCGAGGCTACATGTTTTATTACTGGGCATACGGAATGAACATTGAATCGGCAATGGAGATTCCGGAGATGCTTCCACACAGAGGAACGTCGATCGACCTGAAGATCCGTTTTGGAAAAGCCCCGAACAAGATTCCAGACACTCCCCTAAAAGAAATAGGCAGCTTACAAATGAGCGCCGATCACTTTCGTCTAGAGCTTCCGATTGGCACCTATTATGTTCGGGAGGGAAAAGAAATAATAGTCGATACAAAGCCCAATGCCGATGATAAGTCGTTACGCTTATTTTTGCTGGCCAATGCCATGGCGGCGGTACTTCATCAACGCTTACAAGTCGCTTTGCATGCAGGCGCCATCAAAACAAAGCAAGGATTGATATTGGTCTGTGGCCACTCCGGTGCTGGCAAGTCTACAACTATCAGTGCACTACGGCAAAAGGGGTACCAGGCCTTTACCGACGATGTGGTAGTGCTTTCTCAAGAGGGCACAAAGATCACAGGAACTGCCAGTTACCCCATCGTAAAGCTTTGGCAAGACAGTATAGAAAAGCTACAAATCGCCTATATTAACGAGGAGCAACGAATACGAGACCAAATACCAAAATACCAACAAGCCTTTCATGACGAGTTCAGCAAAGACACGACCGAGATCAAAGAAGTGTATTTCTTAGAAAAGAAGCCGGGCTCTTTTTCCCCTACGAAGGAATCGCTACAGGGGGTACGTGCCTTCCAATACCTGAAAGAAGGGCTATACCAAAATACGCAAGCACATTCAGCCGCTTACAACGAACACCTCTTTCGGCTACTAGCAACCGTTTGCGAAGAAATCCCCCTCCACTTAATTACTAGAGGCGAATCGACCAATAGCATCGAGGAAGTGGTTGGGCTCATCACAAAAAACATCCATTGATAGTATAACGACCGAGATCGGTTCTATAACCGGTAACTATGTACGATCCGCAAACCGTCCACGCATGCCCTAGCAACCGCTCCCCGTCACTCGCACTAAACCCTACGAACAACAATAACGGAATACCTCTTCTTCGAACCAGGATCCTTGCAGTAAGTGCCTGGGTGTAACACTCCGCATCCCAGGGAACATAACGCATACAGCGCGCCAAGGCACGCTTGATGGCTTGTAATTGTTGGAGCTGCTCCGAACCAGGCTCCGGCAGCTGATATCCGACATCGACAGAGGTCCCCATCCAACGTAAACGAACAGAACCGGATAAGAAATTCAGCACGACACGAACAGCCCCTGACACCAGTACGGCCTCTACAAATAACAAGAATGAAAAGATCTTACTCCTCAATCAAAAGCATTTTTTTCGCCTTAAGCAGCGACAGAAATTGATCCACTTCCGCGTTACAAACTGAAGGGTCCACCGCGTAGACTCCCATGAGGTGCTCCACAAGTGCCTCTAACGTAAGGGGGTTTTCGAGTAGTTCCCAGATGGTAGTACCCACCTTGTTGATCCCGAAATACTCACCGGAGCGAGCATCCATCAATACGGTCTCACCGGCGACTCTGCTAATCAAAAAACCGTCGGTGACACGCCTGTACGTCCTTAGTTTCATGCCTTAAAGATAGCCCAATTGTTTAATTTTAACCCAGTGATACCTATCGAGAATATTTGTACGACCTATGGTCATCCAATGGGAGTGGTCATACAAGCGTGCAGGGTGCATTTTGGCAGCGCCAATACAGAAGCGCTTCAATCACTATTGCAAGTAACCGAAGAGGATTGGATCTCGATTGTCAAACTGGCTAGACAACACCGGATCAGACCTGTCGTTCTCAAAGCCTTACTATCATGTACACTCCCTGCCAATATCCGAAAGATAATTGATGGCGAACTGAAACTGGTACTTAGAGATGAGCTCAAAAGAACGGGTGAAACAATTAAAAAAGCAACACTCCTACAAGAAAACGGGATAGAGGCGTTGCCCTATAAAGGGATTACCTATTCGTATGAATTCTATGGTGAGTATGCGATGAGAGAGAGCAGTGATATGGATTTTGCGATCGATCCCAATCAACTACCCGAAGCCGATCGACTACTGGCATCCGATAACTATTTTTCTGCCGAAAAAAAATATTACAATTACCTTGGACATGATCTGTATGTCAAAAGAAATAGAGGATACAATTTTAAGAAAGATGATCAAGACACACAGAACCTTATAGAAATGCACTGGGGAATGTTAGAAGATTGTAACCTAGTATCGGGAGTAGAGAATACATTTCATTTTACAGAAAAAAAACGTGCCGACGATCAGGCCCATGCCACATACACTCTCAATAAATTCGAACACTTTAAGGCCATCTATCTGCACCACACCGTTCAAGAAGGCCTGACCTACCTTAAGACCATAATTGATATTGCTCAAGGTTTATCCGTTGTAGCTCACCCGAATAGCGATCTTGAAAAAAAGATATTATTCGATCTTGTCAGGCATCACCGGCTAGAAGAAGTAGCCTGGCTTAGCTATCGACTCTTTGGGGTAAGATCTTCATTTACGACCAATTCGAAAGCTACTATGGAGCGACTTGAGAAATTTCCATTTCTTATACAACTAAGATCGATCAAAAAGCAAGGGAGCTATTCGTTCTTGAACTACTTTTCGTACCATAGTAGATTACTATGGGCGAGAATATTTTTCGTACAAGGAACCATACCTACATTACTCTTTCTGCTCAAAGCGGTTGGCAGAGTATTTACCTATGACATAGATGATTACAAGTGGGCCAAGATACCGAGAAACCTGAGCTTTCTTTACCACTTTATAAGGCCCATCCGAAAGATTTTTTTTCCAAGCAACCCATTGCATCGATAAACCCAATAAACTACCTCCAGGGGCTTGGACCGACTAAAGAGCCGTAAGTGCCGCTCTCAAAAAAGGACCGGTTGGCAAACTACTGATGATCGCCAACTCTTCTTGTATGTTGCTCTCGTTATCCAAGAACCGAAAGATCTTTCCGGCCTCATTACGCTCAAACAGCCTGGCAAAAACTTGATCACCCGGCCAATAGCCCTTTGCCAATACATTCAATAAAACCCGGTCGTAAAATCGAAAGCGAACGGGGTCTGCTTTTAGAGAAAGTAAGGCATTTTCATAAACTAGCACATCACGCCTTACTTGAGCGCTATTATTGATGGCCAGTAGTCGGGCAGCGATGCCCTCCGATTGCTTTTGAATGAACTGAAAGGTGTAACCACTCGAAGCCTTTGTTTGCCCTCCTGCCGTACCTAAATTGAATATCCCCTTTTCAAAAAAAGAAAAGGCCTGGCTACTCATAGGAATGATACCAAACTCTTGCTCTATCACCCTATATTCCGTAATACCCAAATATTCCTTGATATATTGCCGCAATCCCTCCTCGTAATCAGCGGGGCGTAAAAGCGACGGGGTAAATAGCGTATACTCCACTAAAGCCCGACGTGCGTCAAATGGCATAACGTAAACGAACGTAGCCCCCTCATGCTGAGGCACCCTAAAATCCATTAGTGTCGCTCGATCTTTATCAAAAGCAGGCCTGCTGCCATAGTCACCTGTTGGCGAATCGGGAATTTCGATCACCCATCCCTTAAAATGTTGAAGAAGGTCAACTTGCTTAGAAGACGTTACCGCAGGTTTATAAATGGAGTTGAATACTAGTGGAGCGCTTAGATTCCAGGTAAAAGTGGATCCTGATTCGCCCGGTGCACGCAGGTCTTGCGACGCAGCCGATCCTGGAGATCCTTTCAAGATTAGTGTGTCGTTAGTACGACTTACATCGGCCAGAGAAGCCTCGACCCACTCTACCTGCCCCGAACGCTCAAGCAAGTCCAGGCAATACGAGTAAAAATCGACCCCCCGTATCATCTTATACCGATAACCGTCTAGCAGAAGGGGCGAAGAAAAGTGAGCGCTAAAAAAATCAAGTTGACCCCATTGCCGGTGCACGACATCTTCAAAATAGCCCACTCCCTTTTCCCAGAAACACCAGGTACGATCATTATTTTTTTTGGAATCGCGGTCGATGACCAAAATCCTTGCCGTGGCATACTGCTCGGATCGTAA
>Ga0068876_10002981_pt1 | contig 12333 bp, 7 predicted proteins | sample NOAtaG_6_FD_66442 | JGI IMG/M metagenome (GOLD analysis project Ga0068876, IMG submission 66442) | Freshwater lake microbial communities from Lake Erie, under a cyanobacterial bloom - NOAA_Erie_Diel5S_2200h metaG | ecosystem: Environmental > Aquatic > Freshwater > Lake | place: USA: Ohio, Lake... | reverse complement strand
GCTATCGATGAAGCCTTGAGATGGGTAAAAAACCAACCCGATTTGCCCGTGCCCATGCACCTTCGGAATGCTCCCACGCAGTTGATGAAGCAAGGTGGGTACGGATTGGGTTATAAGTACTCTCACGATTTCCAAGGCTGGGAGGGAAATCAGGAGTTTATGCCAAAGGAAATGTCTGGGCATGAGTTTTACCGCCCCACCGACCATGGTAAAGAGAAAGAAATCAAAAAAATGATGGATCAGCAGTGGGGTGACCACTACGGTAGAAAGAAGTAGGTCAATCTGCGGTCGCGAAAAAGTACTGCTTGGTGGCACGGTCGCGAACTTCCTTTTCTATGGCATTCGGGTTGTATGAGATTTCGCGTAGCAATGCGATGGGTTCTGGAAGCTGTCCTTTGGAGTAAGGGATTCTGACAACTACCCGCTTGATTCCCCATTGATGACAAAACTCGCCTTCCCAATCCAACCAAGGATGGTCCCAATTGTAGTCACCGACCAAAACAATCACCAATGGGCTCTCTTTGAGGGAATAGGCCAACAACTCAACATTCATGGAGCCATCGGCAAAGAAAAATCTACGATCGTCAATGGAAATGGCCGTTACCCGTTCACCGAGTTGACCTTGTTGTGCCCATTTCATGACTTTGCTTCTGTAGCGCTCATCCTGAGGGGCACACGATATGATGACATGACGTTGCATAGAACAATCCTGAGAAAATAATAATACAGCCTAAAAACAGCGTTGAAGATGCTTCCCTGTCATCTGCAACGAGTACAATAATAAGGATCTACCTGAAAAGGTGTTGTTTGCAATGCAACTGCTGAATGCATTACTTGTCCCCAAATATGGGTGATTTTGTGCAAAAAAGGAGCTTTAATTTGATGGTGTAATTTTAATTGCACAAATACTCCTCCAAAAACCGCATTTGGGTGCTGTTTTTGAGCATATTTGAATTGATTAGTTTTGTCCACATATTTGCTTCACGCGTGGATATTCTTTTTGTTGCTGCAACCGTGCCGGAGTCCAACCGGCTTGCCCATTCGCTAGGAGGGAAGGCTTGGAATTGCGGGCCATTGAGATTGGTTGGTGATGAATCCAGGTCTTTGTTGGTTACCGGTGTGGGCATGGTGAACACGGCAAGGTCTTTGGGGATTGCACTGGAGTTGCTCAAGCCCAAAAAAGTGGTGAATTTAGGGATTGCAGGTTCCTTTCCGGGTGGTCCCATGGTGGGCGAGGTGGTTGAAGTGGTTCAAGAGGCATTTTCTGAGTTAGGCGCTGATAGTCCAAACGGGTTCATTCCCTTCCAAGAATTGGGTTTTGCCTTGTTTGAGAAAGATGGAACTGCCTATTCTACCAACCTGAATAATCCCAGCCCCTCCGATATGATTTTGAGGAAGGTGGCCGGCATCACGGTGAACACGGTCCATGGGGATTTGTCGGGTATCCACAAGGTGGTTGCAAGATGGTCACCGGAAGTTGAAACGATGGAAGGGGCAGCTGTGTTCCAGTGTTGCATCCAAGCCGATGTCCCTTTTGTTTGTTTGCGCGCCATTTCGAATGTAGTAGAACCTAGGAATCGGGAATCATGGAAAATACCGCAAGCCATCAGTGCTGTGGAGGGGTATGTGCTCCAACAATTTTTCGGGCAGAGGACGTAACTTTGAGCCATGAAGATCAAACTCGGTTTCAGCACCTGCCCAAACGACACCTTCATGTTCGATGCCATGGTGCATGGCCGCATCCCGACTTCGGGATTTGAGTTTGAAACGGTGATGGCTGACATTCATCACTTGAATCTGATGGCCATGGCGGGGGAATTGGACATGGTCAAGGTATCGTACAATACATTCGGCCATTTGAACCGACAATATCAGCTGTTGGAGGCTGGAAGTGCCATGGGCAAAGGTTGCGGTCCTTTGTTGATTTCGCGCCAATCAGAATCCATTGAGTCGCTGGTCGCGAGAAATGCTCGTGTCGCCATCCCAGGCAAACAAACCACCGCCAATCTGTTGTTGTCCTATTTCGCACCTCAATTGGCCAACCGGGAAGAGATGTTGTTTCATGAGGTGATGCCGGCTGTTTTGGCCGGAAAGGCTGACTTGGGTTTGATTATCCATGAGAACAGGTTCACCTACCAAGGACTGGGTTTGGTATGCATCCAGGATTTGGGCGCGTATTGGGAAGAAAAAACCGGGCTTCCGATTCCTTTGGGGGCCATTGTGGCCAAAAAATCTTTGGGAATGGAAACGGTGGCTGCGCTCGACCGGATCATGCATCAAAGTGTCGCCCATGCGTTTGCCAACCCTTCCGATTCCGCTCATTTCATCAAGCTTCATGCCCAGGAATTGGACCCAGAGGTCACGAAGGCACACATCGCTCTGTATGTCAATGACTTTTCGCTTTCGCTAGGCAGTGAAGGGCATCAGGCGGTCGACAAGTTGCTCGACATCGGAAGCCAAATGGGGCATTTTCCTGCACCTGTTACACCTTTTTCATCCTAATCGACCACTATGATCATCATTACAGGGGCAGCCGGATTCATTGCAAGTTGTGTTGTGGCAGGTTTGGCATCAAAAGGCCATAGAAGTTTGGTGTTTGTCGATGACTTTTCGAGGAAGGAAAAGGAAGCCAATTATGTCGGAAAGCCTTGCATTGTATTGGTAGAGCGGGAATGGTTGATTGACTTCATGCAGGACCATGTCTCAGAAATTGAATTTGTGCTGCATTTGGGAGCTAGGACCGACACAGCCGAAATGAATTGGAATGTGTTTTTGGAGTTGAATTTATTGTATTCCAAAGCCGTCTGGGGTTTCTGTGCAGACAATGGCATTCCCTTGATTTATGCTTCAAGCGCGGCCACATACGGAGATGGGAGCCTTGGTTTTTCAGATGACCATGCGCTTGTTCCCTCGCTGAAACCCTTGAATCCCTATGGGCAATCCAAGCAGGATTTTGATGTTTGGGCATTGAGGCAACCCAGAAAACCACCTTTTTGGGCAGGATTGAAATTTTTCAATGTTTACGGCCCGAATGAATACCACAAGGGCAGGATGGCCTCAGTGGTGTTCCATGCCTACCATCAGATTTTGGAGAACGGTTGCTTAAAGTTGTTCAAATCCCATCGGCCCGACTATGGAGACGGAGAACAAAAAAGGGATTTTATCTACGTCAAAGACATCGCGGAGGTAATCTCATTTTTGATGGGAAAGACGGCCGAGTCCGGGATTTATAATTTGGGAAGCGGCAAGGCGCGAACCTTTCTTGACCTCGGAAAGGGTGTTTTCAGGGCCTTGGGTAGACAGGAACGGATTGAATTTGTGGACACACCCGCCGATATCCGAGACAAGTACCAATATTTCACAGAGGCCGACATGAGCAAACTTAGGAGACAAGGATATCAAGAGCCATTTACATCCCTTGAAGATGGAATCCATGACTATGTAGTGAACTACCTTAGGGAGTCGAAAAGGCTCTGAATGGTATTTTTAATGCTTTGAATATGAATTTAATAGGGACAATTTTTGCGACAGTTGAACCGGATTGAAGTTTGAAGGTTTTATTGGTATATTTATAGAGCAGATAATTTGGTTATATGGTTTTGGAAACGCTGGAAACTTTGCTCAACTGTAGCTTGCTGTTCGCCGTTGTAGGCGCACCCAGCGTGCTCCGGATGGCGATTTGGTACCGGCGGAATTTCACCAAGCCAGTATTCATCTGGGCCAAACCAGAAATGGTCGTCCTCACCATTGTATTCTTCATTGTTTCTTTGGTTCTCCTCATCATCGGGGTTTCCTGCATTTTTTCTCATTTCGGATACCTTGACACTGAAAAATTCCCAGGATACATCGCGGAACAATATTTAAACGTGGGCCTTTCCTGCTTTCTGATGGTGTTCGGCATTGGCATCCTCTACCTGAGCATGCGAAAACTGCTGGTGACAGTGGTCTTGGAACAGGGCATCGTGTTGAATCTGGGCGTATTGCCAAGACGACGGAACATCCGAACCATTTCTTGGGACATCATTTCAGATTATTATGTGGTGCCTGATTATCCTAACGCCACGTTCTCTTTGATTTTGCAAGAATCTAGCCTTCGATATCAGCGGATTTCGCTCAAGGTTCCTACCTACCTGAAGGATGATTTTCAAGCCTATTTGGATCAAAAACTGCATTTTGTCCAAGAGGAACGCAACAAAGCGCATGCCGGGAAAAGGCGTTACACTTCCGAAAACTGAACTTTGCCGATAATCCTGTAAATTTCGAACATGAGGCGTTCCTCACGCTACAGGATTGATTTCTTCTTGGCAACTGCCTTGGCCTGCGCCTTGGCATTGGCTGTGTTGGTATTGCGGGATGTTTCAAGGTCCGAATCAGTACTCAAAAATCAAATCAGGAGGGAAATCCAGTCAGACTTCCTAGGTTTATTGGAGGGAGAATCCAATCTTCTCGGCCAAATCGCCCGTGAATACGAGGTCAACCGGTCATTGGGTCCGAAAGATGGTACCATCCGGGTTGCAATGGATTCAGACTGCAGAATGTTGGATTGGAGCCATGCTGAACTTCTGCCATCCAAACTGGTGTTGGAAGGCCTGTGTAAGGAATTCAAAGGCAAAGGTTTATCGGACAAAAACAAAGCCTTTTACCTGCTTCACTATCAGGAGGCTGACCGTCATTTTTTGTCATTGATTCCTCTGTCCGTCCGTTACAGGGTCCAAAACGGGTATTTGCCGAGGAATTTGTATTTGGGAAGGTATTCCAACCGTTCAGACCTTCAAGCTACCGAGGGCGGTGTAGAGGTGCATTTGCGCCAAGTACAAAACGGATTGGAGATAGTCGATTCTCAGGGTGATTTTGCATTTTCCATTTCTGCTACCGATTACGGCGTGTTTGAATATCCCATGCGAGATGCGGTTTTGCTGCTCTCTTTGTTGTGTTTGCTTTCCTTTTGGATTGGCTGTTATCGGACTTGGAAAGGCAAGAAGCTGAATTTAAAAATCGCGAAGCTGGATTTCGCTTGGATTTGGATTGTGGGAGTCCTTCTCTCGCGGGCGTTGGTGTTTGCATCTGGATTTCCTGGGCATTACCGGAATTTGGATTTGTTTTCACCCATGGTGCTTGCCATTGGCCCTCTGAATCCATCTTTGGGAGACCTTTTGCTGAATCTTTTGACCCTGTTGGGATGTGCCTGGGTGTTGTATACTTCCGGTCGGAGAAACAGGAGCCTTGCGTTCAAGCACATATTGTCAACCAGATGGCAAGCTTGGACCGGTCAATTCACCATGATGATGGGTTCAGCTGGTTTAGCCGCCCTGTTTTTCCACTTCATTGAAGAATTGGTCCTTCACTCGACGATTCAATTTGAGTTTTCCAACTTATTTTCACTCGACCTGTATTCTTATTTGGCATTTGCCTGCATCGCTGCAGCGTTGGTGTCCCTTCAACTGTTCTGGTTTGAGCTTTTCAGGTTTGCCTACCACTTTTTGCGATCAGGATTGGGGTGGGCTAGACCGGTTTTCAGTGTTGCTTCTTTCCTCTTGGCGAGTTGGGTATTCAATGAAGGCGATTCCATTCTTTTGGTTGCGGCATTGATGGGATTTGCTGCCATGTTGGTCATGTTTGGTCGAACACCCAGCCGACCTGCCTTTCGCTTGGATTTGCTAAATTTCTTGTTGATTCTGTCCTTGTTTTCACTCTTTGCCACCACGGGTTTGGTTGCAGCAGTGGAGGAGAGGCAAGTCCGTGAAATGGCCTTGGAGGCCGACCGTCAAAGCGACGACCACGACCTCATCACCGAGGCCCTTTTTGAACGCGTGATGAGGGATGTGGAAGCAGAAGCCTACCTGTTGGAGCATACGACCCCGGAAGGCTTGTCCAAGCGACTCAACGATCAATTTTTTGCATCCAGTTTCAAAGGGTACGATGTCCGGATTTTCATCTATGACAACCAATTCAATTTGTTGGACAAGACAGGGGATTATCGGCCATACCTTTTGCCCAACTCTGACCCCGGTTTGGATGATTTGGGCATTCCGACCAAGACCCGGGATCTTTTTTTGGTAAAATACTACAACGGTCTCTTTGAAAGCATCTATGTGGGACGCTTTGAGCTACTGCTGCGAAGCTTTGGTCGATTGTATGTCTGGGTTGAATTGTTGCCCAATGATTCCCAACCTAATCAATTGTATCCCAATCTGCTGCTAGATGAAAGTGTGCGCAACAAATCTCAGGTCAGACCAGGTTTGGATTTTGCCGTCTATAAATCGGGTAGGCTGTTTAGGAAATCAGGCGGAAGTAGCTTCCCCTTGTTGAACGAATCTGTAGCGATGGATTCCACCAGGAGACTTGACACCGTGTTTGGCGGATTCAATCATCTATATGTGTGGCCGGGACAAGATAAAATCGTGCATGTGCGCCACCGTATGAGCGATTGGATTGACATGGTCAACTTGTTCTCATTCATTTTTTATTTCTTCGTTTTGCTTGCCATCGTCGTTTTGGCGCCCAAGTGGACCGTGGAATTGCTGAGGTCGCCACAGGCAGCCAGGAAATTGAGCTTGAAGACCAAAATCCAGGTGTTTTTCCTCGGTTTTGCGATTTTACCCCTGTTTGTGGTGGTGTTTTTCCTGTCGCCATACATACGGGCACACCTGTACCGTGACATCCAAAGAGATTTGCTCCAAGAAACCCAACAGGTCGCCAACCTGATCCGGGAGGACTACCTTCGATTGAGGAGGTTGCGCTTGTCGCCCATGGTGTCTGATTCCCTTCAGCAAATTGGTTTTCAAGATCTCCAATCCAAATTGAAAAGCGTCGAGAAGATTTATTTCAACGACATCAACTTGTATGGCGCCAACGGGGAACTTCAATTCACCACGCAGCCTTCTATTTACGAATTGGGCTTAACCTCCAGATTCATGAATCCTGAGGTATATCGTAAAATGCGGGAGGGTTTGCAATCTGATGCCGTGGTAGAGGACAAGATTGGCCGAATCCTGTTCTTTTCAGCTTTTTACCCCCTGCAAAATGATGAACGTCAAATCGTTGGGTTCTTGAATATACCATCCTACAAGAACCAGGACCGGGTCGATGCACAGAGTTTGGGTTTGCTTACCCTGTTAGTCAATACCTATGTCTTCATCTTCCTGGCAATCGGAATATTGGCGGTGCTGATTTCAAACAGCATCACGCGCCCATTGGCACTGCTCAGCCGAAAAATTGGATCGACAGCCCTAGGCCGAAGGAATGAGCCGTTGGATTGGGACAGCGATGATGAAATCGGGGAGATCATTCAAGCTTACAACGACATGTTGGGCAAATTGTCGGAGAGCGAAATGAAATTGGCCAGGTCCGAACGGGAGTCGGCATGGCAGGAAATGGCACGACAGGTGGCCCATGAAATCAAAAATCCGCTTACCCCAATGAAGTTGAGCGTGCAGCATTTGGTACGGGCATGGCAATCCGACAAACCTGAATCCGAGCGTCTCAATGCATTGTTTGACAAGGTAACTCAGACGACGCTCACCCAAATCGACTCTTTGGTCAACATTGCCAACTCGTTTTCCCAATTTGCCCAGATGCCTGAACCGGTGCGGGTACATTTCAGGCTTCAGGAAGTCGTGGAAGAGGTTGCCAATCTCTACAGCCATGATGCACAGGTGCAATTGGATTGGGATGTTCCCCAAGAACCATTCTACGTATTTTCAGACAAGGACCAACTTTCTCGCGTGCTCAACAACCTTGTGAAAAACGCCATGCAGGCCATCGAGCACAATCATGGAATGGTCAAAGTAGGCATGCAATTTCTGGAGGGTAAAACATGGTGTAGGATTTCGGTCCAAGACAACGGGAAAGGAATACCTGAGGACATCCAACCGCGGATTTTTGAACCCAAGTTTTCAACCAAAACATCAGGAATGGGCTTGGGATTGGCAATCGTTCGCAAAATCGTGGAATCCTGCGGTGGTACGATTTCTTTTATCTCTGAGGAAGGAAAAGGGACGACTTTTTGGGTTGACCTGCCCGCTTCGGATGGGCAAAAAGGGCCGATTGAATGAAAGGACCCATGGGGAGTGGATTTGAGAATAGCACCTTGACGGCTCCTGACAGGCCACCGACTCATTCACCTGTGGTCTTGAAACACCAGAGGCGGGTTGATACCTTCATGTTTTTAGCCCTGATGTTCGCGGTGTCATTCTCTTGGGGGCAACAAACGCAAAAAGTCAATGATACCCTGTCATTCGTCGGATCAGACACATTGAGGTTGGGCGTGGCCTTCCTGGTTCCTTTTTCTGAAACCATATTCGTCGACGGTGTCCCCGTGGCACAAGACGCCTACCAAATCGATTACAAGAATGGGACATTGGTATGGTTGGCCTCGCCACGACCCACCAAGTTTGTATTCCAGGCTAGGAAATTCACGGACTTTCTACCCAACAGCCTCGCTTTCCGAAGGTTCGAACGTAGGATGGACAGCACAGGCAAGCCGGGGCTCATCACGGAAGAATACCCGGATGAAAAAAGTGAACTCCAAATCGTGCCGTCCACCATGCAACGCAGCGGGTCTATTTCCCGAGGGATATCCGTGGGTAACAATCAAAATTTGAGCGTATCCAGCGGATTGAGGCTACAATTGGAGGGCGATTTGGGTGATGACCTGAAATTACAAGCAGCCATCACCGATGAATCCATCCCCATCCAACCTGACGGCACAACCCAGCAAATCAACGACTTTGACAAGGTGTTCATCCAATTGCTCCGACGAGATGACCGGGTGGTTTTAGGTGATTTTGAAATCAACCATGGGGGCACTCAATTCGCAAATTTTTACCGAAACGTGCAGGGCATAGGATTTCAAATCAACCAAAAGGGATTCAGTGCGGGCGTGAATGGGGCAGTTGCCAAAGGCAAGTTCAATACCGTGAGCATCCAAGGGAAAGAAGGAATGCAAGGGCCCTATCGCCTCACCGGAAAAAACAACGAACGGTTCATCATCGTGTTGGCAGGATCGGAAAAGGTTTATCTGAATGGAGAAATCATGACAAGGGGTGAAGGAAATGATTACGTGATGGATTACAACACGGGCGAGTTGACCTTCACTAGCCAAAGGGTCATCAACAGCGTCAGCAGGATTGTGGTGGATTTCGAGTATACCGACCGAAATTACAACCGTTCCCTGTTTTTCACCGAATTCCAATCCACTTTGTTGAAGGACAAGCTGACCATCAAGGGGAGCTATGGCCGTGATGCAGACAATGCAAATGCTCCGGTGGAGGGCCCGTTTTCTCCCGAAGAGGTGACTGCCCTGCGAGAAGCAGGAGATTCGGCGTTTGCGGTCGTATCCGGAATCGATTCGGTGGGTCCTGCAGACAATGAAACCATCATCCATTATGCCCGCCGGGACTCTTTGGTCGCCGGAGTTCTTTATGAAAGGTATTTCTTTTCAACCGTCGCGGGAATCGCTGTTTACAGGATCACTTTTTCCGAGGTGGGACAGGGTAACGGCATGTACGTGAAAGATCAAAACCTCGTGAATGGAACTGTCTACAAATGGGTGGGCCCTGACAGCGTCACGGGATTGCCCAAAGGGAATTATGCACCACTCCGGGTCTTGGTTCCCGCCAAAATCAAACAGGTTGTGGATTTGGCCCTGACCTACAAAATCAAACCTAATTTGTCCTTGTACACGGAAACGGCCGTGAGCAGTGAGGACTTGAATCGACAATCCGCATTGGATGAGGCCGATAATTTTGATTTGGCCAACAAAACAGGCATCCGTATTGATAAAATCAAACTGAGCGACAGCCTACAACTGAGGTTTGATGTCTCACACCGTTTTGTTGGTGCACGATACAGCGGAATCGACCGCGTGTACAAGGTGGAATATGGACGTGAATGGAATTTTGATGATAAAGCCGATAGGTTGAATGAACAGGTTTCAGAAGCGATTGTTGAAATCAGGCATGGTAAAACGCTAAGATTCAACATGAATGGAGCTACAAGGTTTTATGGCGATCAACTCTTTTCTACCAAGCAGACCTACGAGGCCGAAAGCCAGCACAAATGGGTTCAAGGGAAATACACCTTCACATCCGTGGGTACAGAGAATAAAAGTACGGGCTCTTTTTCCAGATGGAACCGGCACAACGGCAACATTTCAAAACGGATGGGCAATTGGACACCGGGTGTTGAGATTTGGTTGGAGGACAAAACCAACGAAATTCAAAGCCAACAGCAGGCGGGAGCGTTCCGATTCCAAGATTTGAAACCTTACTTGAAAACAAAAGAGGGTGGGCCTTTTCAACTCCAATTGGCTTACAACTACAGGCAGGAGTTCGAATTTGCAGATTCCGCGTACCGGGAGAAATCGATTGCCCACATTGAATATGCCAAACTGATTTGGTCGCCCATCTCAACCCTCAGCCTTCAAAATACCACCACCTTGCGCCAATTCCAGGTTCAGGACAGCAGCTTCCGAAAATCGGGCTTGGAGGATAGCCAAACGCTTGTGACCAACCTTCAAGGGAATTGGAACACCAAAAACCAACTTGTGTTTGCCAACGTTTTGTACGAGATCACTGCCGAACAACTAGCTCGAAAGCAGGTTGCCTACGTCCAAGTGAATCCAGGTCAAGGTGACTACGAATGGATCGATGCAGACAGCAACGGCATTCAAGGTCTCGATGAATTCCAATTTTCGGTGAATCCCAACCGAAGTAATTTTTTCGTGAGGATTTTCGTTCCCAGTACTGAATTGTTTCCGACCACATCCCTCAATTTCACCGGGAATTTCAAACTTGATTTCAGGAAAGCCATCGCGAGGTCCGACAATCCATTGAAAGAGACGCTGCGCAATATATCCGCCATCACCAATTTCAGGGTGTCCCAGAAACAGGAAGCAGGTCAATCCCTTCAAAACTATTTCATCAGATTGGGAAGTCTGTTGGAAGACAGCACTTTACTCGATGCACAATACAACATCAGGCAGGATTTGTATTTTTTCAGAAACAGTCCGAAGGGCGATTTCAAGTTCACGTTCGGGGACAACAAGAGTAAATTGTTTCTCGTTTCCGGAGATGAGTTACGCGGTCATACTTACTATGGGTCCGATCAAAGGTTGAATTTTGGGAGAGATAAAAGCATTGAAAATGAATTTCGCATCGGCAATCGACTCAGTCAGGCTGTTGCATTCGACTCTCGGAATTTCAACATCAACTATTGGGAGCTGAAGCCTAAGGTGAATTACCAAGTCAGCCAACGCTTGCGTTTGAGTTTGGGATACGAATACAAACACAAAGAAAACACCAACGATTCTTCCGTAGTCGATGCCCGTGTGAACATCCACAAGGCTGTTTTCGATTCCAAGTTCAATTTGAAAGAGCGCAACAACTTGTTTGCCAAGTTGGAGATGGTGTACGTGGGGCAGGAGGGAAACGGTAATTTTTCGACCGAATATGAATTACGAGACGGCCTTCAGAAGGGTATAAATGGGATTTGGCAGGTTTTCGCCACGATTTACCTCAACAAAAGCTTGGAATTGGGACTTACTTACGATGGTCGGGCCGCAGAAAACACCAAGGTCCTGCATACCGGCAGGGTACAGTTAAAAGCGTATTTTTGACTACAAATCGATGCAATATGCCTTCCCGTGGATGGAATTCCGAAGGTATTGCCCTATATTTGGGTTGAGTTTGGAAATTGGTCCAAAACCCTCGATTGTAACCTAATTTCAGCCAAACATTGTTTTTGGGAATCATGGTTCTGTTGGTTGCTTCAGCCGTCTTTTCTTGGCTGCTCAACCGCATTTTGTTGCGTTTGTCGGTGGGCTTAGGCTCAAATCGTCAATCCGAGCAAGTGGTACGCTGGGCCAGCACATCCAAACCAACCATTGGGGGCATCAGCTTTTTCATCACCTTTTTGTTGGCTTCCGTAGTTTATTTCATCGTTTCCCGTGGTTCTCATGCCGGAAGTCAGGAAATGATGCCATTTTTGATTTTGCTCGGTGTCGTTACCTTGGGTTTCCTCATCGGATTGCATGACGATGCCTTCAATACGCGCCCACTGCTCAAATTTTCTGGTCAAATGTCGTGTGCCATCATCATGATTGCCTTCAATCAGCACATCCAGTTGTTCGACTTTTGGCCGGTTGATTATTTCCTGACCATCTTGTGGGTAGTTGGAATTATGAACAGCATCAATTTGCTCGATAACATGGATGCCGTCACAGGCACAGTTTCGTTGGTAATATTGGTGATGGTCGTGGTCAGGATGTTGGTTTTCGACGTGGGACCTGAAAGCGATCCGTTTCTGTTTGCATCCTTAGCCAGCATTGGAGCA
>Ga0068876_10002980_pt1 | contig 12333 bp, 6 predicted proteins | sample NOAtaG_6_FD_66442 | JGI IMG/M metagenome (GOLD analysis project Ga0068876, IMG submission 66442) | Freshwater lake microbial communities from Lake Erie, under a cyanobacterial bloom - NOAA_Erie_Diel5S_2200h metaG | ecosystem: Environmental > Aquatic > Freshwater > Lake | place: USA: Ohio, Lake... | reverse complement strand
TGGGGGGGGGCGGGGGGGGGGGGGGGGGGGGGGGGGGGGGGGGGGGGGGGGGGGGGGGTGGCGGTGAAGGTGGTGGCAGCGGGGTGCTCCACCAGGGGGCGGCGAGGCGCTCGGGGCCGTCGGCACGCAGCACGGCCAGGTGGGTGTTGCGCCAGTGGACCATCACCGGCGGGCCATCAGGAACAACGGCCATGACCTGGGCGGGCTCGGGCGTGGGGAGCAGGCAGGTGGGGCGTTCGGCCAGCAGGGTGGCGGAGGGCTCGGCGGGTGTGGGGGATGCGGGAGAGGCCCAGAGCGTGCGGTCAGCGCGGGCGATGGCGGGGACGGGCCTGGTGGCGCGTTCGGGCACATGGGTGGCGACGGGGGCGGGGCGGAGGACGGCGTGCGGGCCGATGCGGGCGACGAGGGTGTCGACCAGTTCGGCGGCGTCGGCGGCGTCAGGTGAGGGGAGATCGGTGGAGGTGTCGGCGGTGGTCAGTTCGCGCTGGCGGAGGTGCACGGGGCCGACACGCAGGGCCTGAAGGGTGAGACGCTCGACACCGAAGCCCAGGTGGGAGCGTTCCAGGCGGTCGCGAAGCAGCGACCAGAGGTGGCGTGGGGAGCGGCTGGCGCGGCTGAGTTGGGCCTGGTGGGTGATGGGCTGGGCGTGGGGGCGGGTGAGGGTGAGTTGCAGCGAGCGGGCGCCCTGGGCGGAGGCATCAAGCCGGGTGATCAGGTCGCCGAGCAGTTCGCGGGCGGCCAGGGTGAGGGCGTGCAGATCGGTGACCGGGCCGTCGAAGACGCGTTCGACCAGCAGGGGTTCGGGCTGGCGGATGCAGGCCAGGGGCTCGATGGCCTGGCCGAGGAACTGGTCGATACGCAGGGCGAGCTGCGGCCCGTAGCGGGCGGGCAGGGCGGTGCGGGGGAGGGCGAGGGCGTCGCCGATGGTGCGGACGCCGAGGGTGTCCAGCCGCTGGTGGGCGGCGGGATCGGGCCTGAGGGCGAGCAGCGGGAGATCGGCCAGGGCCTTGCCGGGGCAGGTGCCGGGTGGCAGGGGCGGGAGGACGCACAGGCGCGAGGGGCCGAAGCGGGCCAGGGCCCAGGCGATGCCGACGGTGGGGCCGGCGCCGAGGCGGGGCTGCAGGCCGAGGCTGCGCAGGCGGGCATCGACGCGGCGGAGGACGGTGTGGCGGCGGCGGTAGAGGCGGTGGCAGCCGGAGAAGTCCATGAGCAGGCCGGCGGAGCCGAGGTGGTTGGGGAGCACCTGGGCGTCGGTGGGATCGAGGGCGACCGCCGGGCAGAGGCGCAGGCAGGCGAGGGCCAGACGGTGCAGGGCGCGGGCGTCGGCCTCGGGGCGGTGCTCGGCGATGAGTGCCGCGGCGGCGGCGGTGGTGGGCAGCAGGGCGCGGGCGTGGGTGAGGTCCATGCCGGGGCGGACGCCCAGGGCAGCGGCGCGCGGGCAGCAGGCGGCGATGACGCGACGCTGGTGCACGGTGTGGTGCAGCAGCATGAACGGGGCGGCGGGGGCGGTGGAGGTGGAGGGGAGTGGGGCGAGTTCAGACCGCGCTCGCCAGCGGCGGAGCAGCAGGTCGGTGGACCAGGTGGGCAGGAAGACGGAGACGAACAGACTCACGGCAGGACTCCACAACCCAACTGGCCAGGGCCGGCATGGGGTCCGGCGACGGCATGGGGGCGTCAACAACGGCGGCAGCGGTCATGACGGGCGGGTGTGTGATGAGCGGGTGGAGGGGCGTGTGTTTGGGCGGGGGGCCGGCACGGGCAAGGCCGGACGCGCCGGCGCTGATGCCGTGCCCCTTGCTTCGCAGCAGGCGGACCTGCCAGCGGGCCAGGGGCAAGTCGTGCTCGTGAGGTGATTGGGGCGGGCAGGCCAGCGGGGTGGCCCACCAGCGGGTGGAGGCGGCGGAGAGTTCCTGACGCTCGTGCGGGGCGCGGGCGACCAGCCCCAGGGCCCGCACACCGGCGTGGGCGGCCAGTTGCAGCCGGCGGGTGGCGGCCATGTCCCACCGGCGGCCGTCGACGATGACGGCGACGCAGGACGGGCTGCGGAGGGCCAGATCGGCGCACCAGAGGCGTTCGGCGGGCGTGTCGGCGTTGATCAGCAGGGTGCGGCGGGCCAGGCCGGGGGCGGCACGGTCAAAGGCCTGCAGGGCCTGCATGGCGGGCCAGACCTGCCGGCCCACCCACACCACCCAGGCGTGGTCGCTGCGCCAGCCGGATTGCAGGGCGTGCCGCCAGGCGCAGGCGGCGGCGTGGAGCAGGAGGGTGAGGGGCGGGAGCCAGTGGCCGTCGGACGCGAAGGCGGCCGGGGGGGTGAGAGAGTGGGGGGTGAGAGAGTGGGGGGTGGGGGAGTGGCTGAACCACTCGTGGGTGGCACGCAGGGCGAGGCGGGCGGGGATGGTGGTGGTGGTGGTGGACGGGGAGTCGGGCGGGTGCCAGCCGAGGTCGATGGCGTGGTCGCCGGTGGTGGCGGTGTCGGCCCCGTGACGCAGGTTGATCTCACGGATGCGTTGGGCGAGCTCGGCCAAGTGGGCGGAGCGGAACGGCTCCGTCCTGTTTGTGTTATCCAAACGAAATGGGATCAGATCAGATCGCATTTTGTTTGAGTCTACGCCGGGCTGAAGAGCTGTCAAGGGTGTTTGTTGTGTTTTTGATTGGTATGTATAGGCGTACAGACCCACAACAGATTGTGGTGCTGAGGCTGGGCCGTGACGGGGTGGAGCTGGGCCGGGGCAAAAAGACAACCGCGGCCTTTACGGGAAAGGCCGCGGTTGCTGATTGCAGGTTCCACCGTTTGCCCATCCGGCGGAGGGGCAAAGGGTGAGGTGTCGGTGGATCAGGCGCGCCGGCGGCGGAAGGCGGCCAAGCCACCCAGGCCGAGCAGGGCGGCGGCACCGGGGGTGGGGATGACGAAGAACTGGTTGCCGGCGAAGTTGTTCATGTTGAGCTGGCCGACGGAGCCGTTGAAGCCGCCGTTGCCGTCACCGCCGAGGTTGCCGGTGCCGGCGGGGAGGGCGCCGAGGAACTGGTTGGAGGCGTAGTCGTGGTTCTGGCCGTTGATGAAGGCCATGACGCGCATTTCGGAGCCGGGGGCGACGCCGAGGGAGGCCCAGGGGATGGCGATTTCAATGCCGGTCTGGGAGAGCAGGGGGGAGCCGACGTTGGCCGGGCCGCCGCCAACACCGGAGGTGTTGGAGTTGTTGATGGCGACCAGAGCGTTGAGGAAGTTGGCGCCGCCGCTGAGGGCGCCGCCGTTCTGGCCGTCGTTGGTGCCCAGGTAGCCGCCGGTGGCGCCGGTGCCGCTGAGGGCAGCGCCATCGACGAACATGCCGTAGACGCCGCCACCGATGTCACCACCGGTGACCGAGAGCCAGAAGTTGGCGCGGAAGCCGGTGTCGAAGGTGAAGCCGGTGAGGTTGTTCATGGCGCCGACGCCGGAGCCGTTGACGGAGGACTGACCGCCTGCGGCGCCGGTGTCGAAGAAGAGCTCGAGCTTGTTGAAGTTGGACTCGAGGTTGCCGGTGAGCAGGAGGCGGAGGTTGGTGCCGTCGTTGGCGTAGAAGGCGGCGTTGAGCTCGGAGCCGTTGGCGAACTGGAGGTCGCCGACGTTGGCGTCACCGAAGCCGGTGCCGACCTGCTGGACGGCGACGGCGCTGCCGTAGAAGGGGCGGTACTCGCCGTTGACGGCTTGACCGAAGGCGGGGGCGGCCATGAGGCCGGCGGCGAGGGCGAGAGCGAGGGTCTTCATCTCCGATTCTCCATGACGAAAGCACGTTGTTGGTACTGGGCAGAACCGCCACATCCACGAGGCTGCGGGGCATGACCAATCCAGAATGGAGGATGGGCGGACAGACCGCCGGCAGATCTCTCCATCTCCTTGCCAAGGCGAGCGCGGAAGCACTCCCCGAGGCATTGAAACATAAACGAAAACGACATGAAGTCAACGATTAATTCGGTGCTGCGGGCCCGGAAAAAAGGGTGCGACCGCTTTGAAAGCGGTTTCAGTCGCCGAAGTGGTTGCGGACACCGTCCGAGAAGTGATCTGGTGGCCCCCCTGGGGCTCAGCAATGAAAACGCCCCGCCAAAAGGCGGGGCGTGCGAGGAGGCGGGAAGAGGTCAGGCCCGGCGGGGCTGTGGACTGGGCCGGGGGTAGATTGGGCCCTGCGCCGGGTGCCGGGCCGAAGGGTTACTTGGCGGCTTCGCTGAGGGCCTGGCGGAGGCCGGGGACGTGCTGGGCGCCCTCGGGAACCTGAATGCTGGCGCCCTTGAAGTCGTCGCCGACAGGTTCGAAGCGGCCGCCGAGGTGCTGGGCGAGGAAGGCCTCAGCGACGGCGTAGAAGGACATGCGGTTGGGGGGACGGGCGAAGCCGTGCCCCTCGTCGGGGTAGAGCACGTAGGTGACGGGGATGTTCTTGCTCCGCATGGCGGAGACGACCTGCTCGCTCTCCATGAACTTCACGCGGGGGTCGTTCTTGCCCTGGCCGATGAGCAGCGGGCGCTGGATGCGGTCGACGAAGTTGAGCGGGGAGCGGCTCTCGAGGAACTTGCGGCCCTCTTCGGTGCGGTGATCGCCGACGCGGGCGGAGAACATCTCGACCATGGGCAGCCAGTGGGGGGGCAGGCTGTTGAGGAGCGTGACCAGATTGGAGGGGCCGACGATGGCGACCGAGCAGGCGAAGACATCGGGCGTGAAGGTGACGCCGACGAGCGCGGAGTAGCCGCCGTACGAACCGCCGTAGATGGCGACCTTGGCGGGGTCGGCGATCTTCTCGGCGACGGCCCAGTTGACCGCATCGATGAGGTCGTCGTGCATCTTGGCGGCCCACTCGCGGTTGCCGGCGTTGATGAACGACTTGCCGAAGCCGGTGGATCCGCGGAAGTTGACCGAGAGAACGGCGTAGCCGCGGTTGGCGAGCCACTGGTGCTCGGGGTTCATGCCCCAGGCGTCGCGGGCCCAGGGGCCGCCGTGGACATTGAGGACCATGGGCACGGGCTTGTCGGGGCGGCCGTTGCCGTCGGCGTCAGCGCCGGCGGGGAGGGTGAGGTAGCTGACCATGTCCAGACCGTCGCGGCTCTTGATGACAACGGGGGTCATGTGCTGGAGGGGCTGGCCTTCGAGATCCTTGCGGTTGGAGAAGATGAACTCGGCCTTTTTGGCGGCGCGGTCGTAGACGTACACGCGGGCGGGGCCGTTGTCCATCAGGTACGAGACGGTCCAGCGGGAGTCGTCCAGCGTGCGGGAGGAGATGGAGATGTCGCCGTCGGCAACGGTGCGGAGGTAGTCCAGATCGGCCTGAATGGAGGAGTCGAGGACCTTCCACTCCTGGCGCTTGTAGTTGAAGCCGACGGCCTGAACAACACGGGTTGTGGGGTGGATGAGCACGCCGCCGGCATCGGCGCGGGCATCCTCGGCGAGCAGCTTGCTGTTGCCGGAGGAGATGTCCACGGCGACCACGGCGGCGGTGTCGCGGTTGCGGCTGTCGAGCATGTAGAGCACGGTGCCGGTGCGGTCAAAGCCGACGGGCGCGGTGGTCAGCGAGTCGGCCATGGAGATGGAGGTGAAGGGCTGCCACTTGGCAAAGCCGGTATCGCCGGCGGGGCCGTCGGGCTTGAGCAGTTCCGAGCCGCCGTCGGCGGTCATGCGGGCGGCGAGGCGGATGTTGTATTCGTCGTCGGCGGAGAAGCCGGTGAAGCCCTCGTTCTGCTGGACGAGCTTCATCTCGCCGGTGAGGATGTTCAGGCGATAGAGGTCGTGCAACTGGGGGTTGCGGTTGTTCAGGCCGATGAGGATGGTCTCGGGGTAGCGGTGGGACACCTCTTCGATCTGCACGGTGGGGCGGAGGGGCTGACCGGTGGGCAGCATGATGGGCTTGCCATCGGGGCCGTTGATGCTGTCGAACGGGGTGAGGTCCTTGGCCTGGTTGGTCTTGAGGTCGACGACGTAGAGCTTGAAGTTCTCGTCGCCGCCCTTGTCCTGCAGGTAGAGGATGTGGTTGCTGGTGAAGGCCCAGAAGAACGAGCGGATACCCCGCAGCGTGTCGCTGGTGACCGGGCGTCCGGCGGCGGGGTTATCCGACGGCGCGACCCAGACGTTGAGCACGCCGGCGACGGGGGCGATCCAGGCGAGTTGCTTGCCGTCGGGGCTGATGCGCAGGGCGGTGCGATCGGGGTTGCCGAAGAGCACGTCACGCGGGATGAGCGGAACCGTCTGCGCGGACGCGCCGGCGGGGGCGGGTGGGGCGCCGGCGGTGCCGGCCGGGGCGGACTGGGCGAAGCCGACCGATGCGGCAGCAACCAGCAGAGCAGGTCCGACGCAACGGGCAAAGCACAGGGGCATGCGGAATCTCCGGGGAAAGTGGGAAACGTGACCGCTCAAGCACGGGCCGACCAGCGGGTCGGTCCGCCCTCTGACGACGGATGATCTTTGGCATCGAAGCCGGGGCTTTTTCGGTTGTGGGACCTGCTGCCCGGAGGGGACATACCGGGGCGGGTATCCGGAGGTGATGGGCCGCGGGCGAGGTCCGAAAACACAAGGCGAAAAAAAACCGCACTGATTTTCATCAGCACGGTTTGAAGATTTCGAGAGTTGCCGTCCGGGTCGGATGAATCCGGTCCGGATTGGAGGCTCAGGCGCGACGGCGACGGCCGGCGAGGACCAGGCCACCGATGCCCATGAGGGCGGCGGCACCGGGGGTGGGGATCACAGCCGTAGCGACGGCGTTGATCGAGTACAGCCCGGCGGGGGTGGCCTGAGCGTTGGAGCCGTTGAGGATGAACGAGCCGAGCAGGTTCGGGCTGCCGCCGAACCAGGGGAGGACGTTCACACCACCGAAGGTGGCGTTGGAGAAGGCACCAGCCTGGGACAGGCCCTGCAGCGACCAGGTGTTCACGCCGGAGGCCACGAAGGCGGCCGTCTGGGGAGTGACACTGGAGGTGTAGGTGTCGCCGGCGAACGCACCACCGAGGGTGATGGTGAAGCTGCCGGAGGTGGCGAAGCCGTTCTGGACGTTGATCACGCCGGTCCAGGTGGCGGGAACGCCGGTACCGAAGCCGGTGTAAACCGGGCCGGGGTACACGCCGGTCTCATTGATGTTCAGGAAGGTCTGGCCGGGGGTCGGCAGGCCTTGGAAGGTGAACGAGTTGCCAATCACCACGGAGCCCGTGAAGGGGGCCGGCGGATTGAAGCCGACAGCGCCAGCGGGGACGTTGGTCAACGCGCCAGTACCGTTCTGGCCGGTGTACAGGGCGGCGAACAGGGTGCCGGAGCCGAGGACGGGGTTGGACCCCAAACGGACCTCAAGGTCACCGGGGTTCTGGGCGTTCGCAGCGGAGGCTGCGAGGCCCGCCGCGGCGAGCACAAGAATGGACTGGGTGATCTTCATAATTCTCTTCTCCCTACTAGGAATGACAACTCTCGATAGACGCGTGGGCGCAGGCCCATCACGCTGGAGAGGAGTATACCCGTTTGGCCAGATTGTGCCAGAGAAAACTCCTGCGGATGATAAAGATCCGCGCGATTTATCAGGGGTCGATGGGCCGATAAATCAAGTCTGATTGAGGCCTGTTCGGTGTGGAGGGTCTGCGAGGCGCTCATTTTGACCTCATGTTTTTGCTGATCTTTCGTGGGTTGCTCTTTGTTCGTAAAAAAGTCGGTGCTTCCGGCTGGATTTGTGGCCTGCCAGCGGCGTCCGCGCGGGGTGGCGGCGGGGCCTGGGGCTTGGCGGGTGGCTCATCGTCCATGGGGCTGTGGGCGGCCGGGGTGATTTCCGCGATCTCTGGCGATCAGGCTGCGGGGGCGGTTTTGGCAGTGTGACCGGGCGGAAATGACAACCGGCATCGACGGCGATGCCGGTTGGCGGAGGGGTGGCGGCTGGCGGGTGGCGGGGTGGGAGGGGGAGCGGGGCTGGGTGGCCCGAAACTTGAGCCGCCTCAGGTCGCCGGCGGGGACTGGTCCGAGGGCGTCACGGCTCCGGTTCGCGAGGCCGTTGATGGCTGGAACCTGGCGAAGGGGCGGGGGGCGGCGTCCTCCGACTCGGCCGGTGCGGGGTCGACGAAGCTCTCGAGCTTGCGGGTGCGGACGGGATGCTGGAGCTTCTTGATGGCCTTGGCCTCGACCTGGCGGACGCGTTCGCGGGTGACCTTGAAGATGCGGCCTACCTCTTCGAGGGTGTAGGTGTAGCCATCGCCAATGCCGTAGCGCAGCTTGATGATCTCGCGTTCGCGGTAGGTGAGGCCCTTGAGGACCTGCTCGATCTGGCGGCGGAGCGCGTCGGACTGCACGCACTCGCTGGGGCCCCTGTGTGGGTCTTCCAGGAAATCGCCCACGCCGGAACTGTCTGCGGAGTTGATCGGCTTGTCGAGGCTGATGGGGTGGCGGGAGAAACGCTGAACCTTGCCCAGTTCGGTGACGGACATGCCCAGGTCGGCTGAGAGTTCGGCGATGTGGGGTTCGCGTCCGAGCTGGACGGTGAGTTTTTTCTGGGCGGCCCGGACCTTGCCGATGACCTCGATCATGTGGACGGGGATTCGGATGGTGCGGGAGTGGTCGGCGACGGCACGGCTGATGGCCTGCCGGATCCACCAGGTGGCGTAGGTGCTGAAGCGGTAGCCCCTGCGATACTCGTACTTGTCGACGGCGCGCATGAGGCCGGCGTTGCCCTCCTGGATGAGGTCCAGGAAGGGCAGGCCCCGGTTGCGGTAACGCTTGGCGATGGAGACGACCAGGCGGAGGTTGCCGCCGGAGAGGTCGCGTTTGGCCTGCTCGTACTCCCAGAAGACGGTCTGGACAGCGGCGAGGCGAGCGTCAGCTTCGGCGGGGAACTCGTGAGCCAGTCCGACCATGCCGTCGATCTGGAGACGCATGTCGGCAAGGTCCTGGACCTGCTCGGGATTCAGGTGAAGACCGGCGGCGGCCTGCTGGGCACGGCGGATGTCGCAGGTGAGCGCGGTCATCCGCTCGCAGTGGGACTTGAGGCGGCGGACGGCGTGGACAATCCGGGAGGTTCGGACGCCGAGTTCCTCGATCAGCACGGCCATCTTGCGACGGCGGGTGTTCATGCGATCGCGGACGAGTCCGACGAATGGCTCGCGGCCCTCGTCGGCGGCGTGACGGAGAGCCAGAAAGTCGTGAGCGTTCTGGGCGGCGAGCTTGTCGAGGGTGGCGAGGTTGGCGGGCAGGCGGCGGAGCACAGCGTCGCGATCGGCGTCGGAGGAGGCGCACAGGGCGCGGTCGAAGGGAAGGGACCCCTCGCGGACCTGCCGGACGGCGTAGATGAGCTCGGCGGCGACCATGTCGCTCTGGCAGGCCCGCCTGCGGAAGATCATGCGTGTGGTCTCGATCTTCTTGGCCAGGCGGATTTCCTCGGCACGGGTGAGCAGGGGGATGGAGCCCATCTGCGCGAGGTAGAGGCGGATGGGGTCATCGGGGCCGCGGTCGTCGGCGTCTGCGGCGGTGGGGGGCAGATCGGGATCGCCGAAGTCGTCGGCGTCCAGATCCGCCAGGGGGTCGTCGGCGGCGTTTTCGGCGGGTGCGTCGGCCCGTGTTGAGTGGCGTTCGGTCGGGAGGGGGCGTGCCGAGCGGCGTTCAGAGCGGGAGGCTTCGGCGGCGCCGATCACGGTGCGGACATTCCAGTTCATGCATCGCCAGCCCTCCGGCGGGGTGCGGTCTCCGCCGATGACGGTGGGGGCGCGGGCGGGCCGCTCGTTGGCGCCGAGCAGGGGCGGCGGCGGCGAGGGCTGCTCGCCCCGCACGCGGGCCTCGCGCCACTGGCGGGTGCGGAGTTCCATCTCGTCGATGAGTTCAAGGCCGAGGCGGTCGATGACCTGCAGGAGATCGTCCATGTGCTCTGGCGTGACCCAATCGTCGGGCAGACGCTCGTTGAGTTCTTCAAAGCTCACCGATCCGCGCGGCTGGCACTGTCTGAGCAGGTTTGCGACGGCGGCGGGAAGATGGTCGAACATGGCGGAGTTCCGAAGGCGAGCCTGAACGCGTGGGCGGAGCGGAACGAATGGAGCGGGAGGCGGGGACGTGCCGGTGCGCAGGTGCGAGAACCGGTGGTGTGAAGCGATGCGGACGGCGAGCGGGCGCGAAGCGGAGGAGGCGAAGCGGACCGGGAAGCTGGAGCAAGAGGGCTGAGGCGAAGCGAGGGGAACCAGTCGGACGTGCCCAGAACGGGCGAGGGAGGAAGTCTGTCCGCCGGCGGGCCAGGCGGGCAACCGGGAAACGTGCTGGGTTTAGCCGGGTTTGGGAATGGATCGCGGGTCTTTGCCGACCGAGGCGTGCATGCTCTGGCGGGCGGCGATGCGGGCGAGGACGGTGGCCTGGTCGTTGCCGGCGGGCAGCGCACGGTCGGCGTTGCGGCGTTTGACGACCAGCAGGGCGTCGTCGAAGGCGCGGCGGAGGTTCTGCGGGTTGCCGCCGGTGATGTGCTCGACATCGGCGACCATGGAGGCGGCGAGACGCTGCAATTCGGGGTCTTCCAGCGAGGAGAGGGCGCGGGCGGCGATGAAGCCGTCGGCGGGGCCGGCAGCGGGGAAGACGGCCTCAGCGAGCCGGCGGGCGGGGCCGTCGGGCAGCGAGGCGGGGGCCAGCAGCGAGCGCTGATCAGCGGGGATGGCGGTCAGCAGCGTGTCGTCGGTCAGAACGGCGGCGACCAGGAGTTCTTCGGCGGAGCGGGCGGCGCCGCTGCGCGGGCCGGAAGTTCCGGCGGTGCGGGACTCGCCATCCTGCCCGCCGGGGGTTGTCGGGGCGGGCACGGGGGGCTGGGCGGCCAGGGCGGTGCGGACGGTGGCCTCGTCCACCCCGGCCAGGGCGGCGATGCGGCGGACGATCATGGCGCGGCGGACGGGCGAGACGCGGCTGAGGCCCAGTTGGGCCAGGCGGGCCATTTCGTCATCCACCAGGGCGGCGCGGGCGGACATGGTCATGCCCTCGGCCTGCTTGACCAGGCGGTCGAAGCGGAAGGTCAGGGCGTCGACGCCGCCGGAGTTGAGCAGCGCGGTGAGGCGTTCCAGCCCGCCGGGCTGCTTGAGCAGTTCGTCGGGGTCCTTGGCGGCGGGCAGGCCGGGGGCCCGGTTGGGGTCCTGAGCGGAGGCGAGGGTGGCGATCTTGACCTCCATGGGGGAGGCGAAGAAGACCTCGATGGCGCGGTCGGCGGCGCGTTGGCCGGCCTCGTCACCGTCGAACAGCAGCACCACCGTCTCGCACAGGCGGCCGAGGATGCGGGCGTGCTGCGGGGTGAGGGCGGTGCCCAGGGTGGCGACGACGTTGGTGATGCCGGCCTGGTGGCAGGCGACGCAGTCCATGTAGCCCTCGGTGACGACGGCGATGCCGCTGGAGCGGATGGACTGGCCGGCCAAGTGCAGGCCGTAGAGCGTGGCGCTCTTGTTGAAAAGCGGGTTCTCGGGGCTGTTGAGGTACTTGGCGTCGCGGACCTCGTTGCCCTGGTCGTCCTTGTCGCGCAGGCGGCGGCCGCCGAAGGCGATGACGCGGCCCAACTGGTCGCAGATGGGGAACATCAGCCGGTCGCGGAAGGTGTCGTAGGGCTGGCCGCCTTCCTGGGAGCGTTTGACCAGGCCGGCGCCAAGGAGCACATCGGCGGAGAGGCCCTTGCGTTCGGCGGTGAGGCGCAGGCCGTCCCAGCGGTCGGGGGCGGCGCCGATGCCGAAGCGTTCGATGGTTTCGGCGGTGATGCCCCGGCGTTCGGCCAGAGCGCGGGCAGCGGCGCCGTGCTGCGGGTGGCGGAGGATGACGCGGAAGAAGTCGGCCGCCATGGCGCTGGCGGCCAGCAGTTGCTCCTTGCTGACTGAAGGGCCGTCGGTCGGCTCGGCGATGATCTTGCGGGGCGTGAGCTTGACGCCGAAGCGGTCGGCGAGGAACTGCAGGGCCTCGCGGAAGCCCATGCGGTAGTAGTCCATCACGAAGGTGAAGACGTTGCCGCCGGCTCCGCAGGAGAAGCAGTGGTAGATGCGCTTGTGAGGGACCACGAACATCGACGGCGAGTGGTCGTCGTGGAACGGGCACAGGCCGACGTACTCGCGTCCCTTGCGCTTGAGCGCCACGTGCTCGCCAACCAGCCGAACAATGTCGGCAGCCTGCAGCACGCGTTCTTTGTCGTCATTCTCGGCAAACGCCAAAGGAGTGGTCCCGAACGAGATGCGGCCGGTCGCGGCGTTCGCCCCGGGAGTCCTCCCGGTGCGGACATGCCCAACGGACAGCAAGCGAAGACCGCTTGCCGCTCCCGACTGCTCAGACAACATAGTCGGGATTGGGGACGGTGCCACGATCACCTGCTCGCTCCTCACCAGAGTTTGCGGTCGACATCAGGTATCCGAACA
>Ga0068876_10002974_pt1 | contig 12350 bp, 11 predicted proteins | sample NOAtaG_6_FD_66442 | JGI IMG/M metagenome (GOLD analysis project Ga0068876, IMG submission 66442) | Freshwater lake microbial communities from Lake Erie, under a cyanobacterial bloom - NOAA_Erie_Diel5S_2200h metaG | ecosystem: Environmental > Aquatic > Freshwater > Lake | place: USA: Ohio, Lake... | reverse complement strand
TAACGGACTGTGCTTCCAAGGCTCATCCACCAGTTTTTGTTCAATTCAACCGCCATGCTGGGTTCCATGTAGCAGTTGATGGTGCACCCTTCACAACCGGGATGACGGCCCTCCAATGCAACCAACTCCTGCACCTTTTCCGACTTCCACAATGACTCCAATTCGCCTTGGATTGGAAACGAATCAAGGCCCAAATGGTAACAGGGAAGGACCAATTTGTTATCCGGACTGATCACAATGGTACTGCTACCTGCGCGGCAAACAGGATTGGAAACATGATTACCTCCCGCCAACCGCAAATCCAAAAAGGCAGAATTCAGGTAAACGCCGGGCTTTTTCGTCCATTTTCGAAGCTCCTGCAAATTATTCTTTCCCAAATCATTCCCGACAGACTGATAGGCAAAAATCGGATTCAGGATCAGGATGAGGCCTTTTTGGCAATGGAAACGTTCGTAAGCTTCTTGGATTTCCCAAATGTTGGCATCCGTAACAGTAAACAAGATATCGGGTTTCTCTCCCAGGGACCGGGCCAAATCAATGCTTCTCTGCACAAAGGAAAAACACTCGACTTTTCTAGACTGATTGTGCAGGGATTCATCCACACTGTCCAATGAGAAATGAAGCATGTCCACCAATCCAGCCAATTGGTGCGCACGTTTTGGGTAGAGCAGACAATTCGTGGTCACCGTTGTGATGAATCCCAAAGACTTTGCTTCAGCCAAAAAAAGATGTAATTCAGGATGAAGTAAAGGCTCACCACCGGTGAAATCAACCACCCTTACGCCCATTTTGCGCAAAGATTTTAGGTTTTTCACCACATCTTCCAGCTGAATATAGGGCGATGGCTTTTCCCAAATATCACAAAAACTGCAGGAAGCATTGCAGCGATATGTGACGTAATAATTGCACAGGACAGGCCGATTGATCAGGCGCATGCCTTCTATTCCCCTCCCGTCATTTCAACATTATGATGAGGCTGTGCACCTTATCTCTAAGGTCTTTGCGATCGCAAATGAAATCCAGGAATCCGTGCTCCAACAAAAATTCAGAACGTTGGAAGCCCTCTGGCAAATCACGGCCGATGGTTTCTTTGATGACCCTTGGACCGGCAAACCCGATCAAAGCCTTGGGTTCTCCGATGTTGAAGTCACCCAACATTGCAAAACTCGCCGTGACGCCACCGGTGGTAGGATCGGTTAGAACAGAAAAATAAGGCAACTTTGCTTGGCCCAACTGATTGAGTTTCGCACTCACCTTTGCCATTTGCATCAAGGAAAGGGCTCCTTCCATCATCCGGGCCCCACCACTTTTGGAAATCACCATGAGTGGTTGCTTGGTTGCGATGCAATGGTCGATCGCCAAAGCGATTTTTTCTCCCATCACAGAGCCCATGCTGCCCCCGATGAAATCGAAATCCATGCAGCACACCACCAATCCTTCCTTTTCGATTTTACCTTCAGCCACTTTCATGGCATCGTTCAAACCAGTTTTGGAAATGGTGGCTTTGAGGCGGTCCGGGTAAGCCTTGGTGTCGACAAACTCCAAAGGGTCACCTGCTACAAGGTCTGGAAAAAGCTCTTTGTAGGGATCGTTTCGGAACAAGACATGGAAATATTCCTCGCTGCCGATTCGAAAATGGTGGCTACACTCCGGACAGGTGTAGAAATGTTCCTCCAATGCACGGTGATGGGATGGCTTTTTACATTCTGGGCATTTGTGCCAAAGTCCATCGGGAGCCTCGTGCTTTTCCTCCGTCGAAGTCAGGATTCCTTCTTTTTGACGCTTGAACCAACTCATGGGATTCTGTGGGTTGTGTCGAAAATTAATCAGGACGGCCAAACCATCCAACCATTATTTACGTTTGAAAGGTCGCTTTTTGGGCTTGTCCTTTTGCTCCTCAAGCATGGCCTTACAATCCTCCAAAGTTAGCTCTTCCGGAGTTTTTCCTTTGGGAATTTTAAGATTTTCTCCTTGCATCTTCACGTAAGGGCCAAATCTGCCATTCAATACCTGCACGTCAGGGGCAAGCTCCTTGATGACTTTGTTTTTTTCGGCATTCCTTTTTTCGTCAATGATCTCGATGGCACGCTCCAGGCTCACCGTGTAGGCATCCTCCCCTTTCGGAATCGAGAAAAACTCCTTTCCGAGTTGAACATAGGGACCGAAACGACCCACATTTACCCTGATTTCCAATCCTTCCAATTCCCCTAGGGTACGCGGAAGCTTGAACAGCTCCAATGCGTCTTGAAGTGAAATGCTGTCCAATCTTTGGTCAGCCCTCAGTTTGGCATACCTTGGCTTGACTTCGCCCTCCGATGAACCCAGCTGAATGAAAGGCCCGTATTTGCCGAATTTAGCCCAAACCTCCTCACCAGAGACCGGATCGACACCTAAATTCCGCTCTTTGGAAACCCGTTTGGCCTCATCCTTTGTTTGTTGGACCGTTGCGGAAAACAAAGTGTAAAACTCGCCAATCATTTCGTTCCAAGCCATTTTCCCGTTGGCGATTTCATCGAACTCCTCCTCGACCTTGGCCGTGAACTCAAAATCTAGCACAGTGGGGAAGTAATCAATCAGGAAGTCCGTAACAAGCATGCCGAGGTCGGTGGGGAACATCTTGTTTTTTTCCGCGCCCAAAACCTCTTTGGTGTCTTTGCCCACCACCCTGTTGTCTTTCAGTTCGAACAGTTTGACAGGCTTTTCTTCACCTTCTCGGCTCTCCCTGACCACATAATCACGTTTTTGGACGGTACTGATGGTAGTGGCAAAAGTAGACGGCCTTCCGATGCCCAATTCTTCCAGTTTTTTAACCAAGGTGGCCTCAGTGTAACGGGGTGGATGTTTGGCATATCTCTGCTTGGCCGTGATGCGGTTCAAGGATAGTTTTTGACCTACTTTCAGGGGTGGAAGCATGCCATTTTTTCCTTCTTCATCGTCCTGTTCTTCGTCGCGTCCCTCCATGTAAACCTTCAAAAAACCATCGAATTTGATGACTTCACCCGATGCAACGAACTCTTGGTTGTTGGTTGAAACGCTGATGACGGCAACCGTTTTTTCAAGGGCAGCATCTTCCATTTGACTGGCAACCGTCCTTTTCCAAATCAGGTCGTACAATCTTTGGGCTTGATTTTCTCCTGGGACCGTTTGGCTTCCCATGTCGGTGGGGCGAATGGCCTCGTGGGCCTCCTGTGCATTGGCTACTTTGTTCTGGTATTTCCTCGTTTTGGAGTAATTAGCCCCATAATTGCGGGTCACCACTTCCTTGGCTTGGGCGATTGCAAAATCCGACAAACTGACTGAGTCTGTCCTCATGTAGGTGATGTGTCCGCTTTCGTAAAGACCTTGGGCCACGCGCATGGTTTGTGCAACCGAAAAACCGAGCTTTCGGCTGGCCTCCTGTTGCAGAGTCGAAGTTGTGAATGGTGCCGCAGGACTTCTTTTTCCTGGCTTGGTCTCCATCGACTTGATTTCAAACACCGCACCCACACAGGATTCCAGAAAAGCCTGAGCTGTAGCCGCATCGGGTACTTTGTCACGCAGTTCGGCAACCAAAAGCACTTGACCGTCCAAATTGAATTCTGCCAATACCCTGAAATTGCTGGACTCCTTGAAGGACATGATTTCCCGCTCACGCTGGACGATCAACCTGACCGCTACGCTCTGTACACGGCCTGCACTGAGACCTGTGCGCACTTTGCTCCAAAGGACAGGAGACAAATGGAACCCCACCAGACGGTCAAGTACCCTCCTCGCCTGCTGAGCATTCACCAAATCAATGTTGATTTGCCTCGGTGAGCCAACTGCTTCCGTGACGGCTTTCTTCGTGATTTCGTTGAAAACTACACGGTTTGTTTCGCTCAAATCCAAGTCAAGAACCTTTGCCAAGTGCCAAGAAATGGCCTCCCCTTCGCGGTCTTCGTCGGTCGCGAGCCATACCGATTCGGCCTCCTGAGCTAACTTTTTCAGCTCCTTGATCACTTCTTTTTTGTCTGGCAAAACCTCATACTTGGGCTCAAATCCCTTGTTGACGTCAATGGCGTCATCCGCCTTGGGAAGGTCGCAGACGTGACCCATGCTGGCTTTCACCACAAAATCAGGCCCTAAATATTTTTCGATCGTTTTGGCCTTAGCTGGCGACTCAACGATCATCAGGTTCTTTTTTCCCATGCGATAATTGTTTGGGTTTGGGATCCGAATCGGTGCAAGTATAACAAAAAGATAAGTCGATGGTTCCCAACGGCACCTTCAAACCTGCTCCCTTTCCTCCTCATAATATTTATATTATGGTCGAGAAAAAAAAGTTCCAAGCCTTCCGGGTCTTTCCATTCTCAGATAAGTTGTTTTTTTTCACAACATGAATTCCGTTGCAGACATCAAGGCAGGTTATGTAGACGAGGATTCCGAGTTTGAGCACGTTTACAACATCCGTTGTGCTGTTTTCCAACGGGAATTGGGGATGAGCGAAGATTCGGACATGGATGGTCACGAACATATTTCCCACCATTACCTGGCATGGTACGACGGGATCCCAGTGGGCGCCGGAAGATGGCGTTTGACCATGGCCGGGAAAGCCAAAATCGAACGGGTTGCGGTCTTGCCTGAATTTCGTCGGTTGGGGGTCGGGAGCAAACTTATGGAGCTTATTTTGAACCATGTGCCCGAGGGACGAGAGGTCGTTTTGGAATCTCCTCCTGTTGCCGTTCCTTTTTTCTCCAAACAGGGATTTGTGGAGCGCCCCAATGAAATGCCGTCAAACCAAGTCATCATGATTTGGAATGCCTGAAATCCCAACCATTTTCGACGCTCATTCCTTACATTAGCCAAAAACTTGCACCATGCAATCCTTCGAACATACCCTTTTCGAGGTCAGTGACCGAATCGGAACCATCACCCTCAATCGCCCCGACAAGCGCAATGCGTTGAACCATCACATGGTCGGGGAATTGATTGCCAGATTCAAGGAGGCAGAAGAAAGAGAAGATGTCAAGGTGGTGATTTTGAAGGCAAATGGAAAAGCATTCTGTGCAGGTGCGGACCTTGAATACCTGCAGATCCTTCAATCCTACGACTTCGACCAAAATCTTCAGGATAGCACCCACCTGCGAAATCTGTTTGAACTGATTTACAAGACCCCCAAGCCGGTCATCTCCATGATCCAAGGACACGCTTTGGCAGGCGGAGCAGGGTTGGCCACGGTATGTGACTTCAGTTTCAGTGTTCCAGAGGCACAATTTGGGTACACAGAAGTGAGGATTGGATTCATACCCGCCATTGTCATGACATTTTTGATCCGGAAGTGTGGCGAGACAAAGGCGAAAGAATTGTTGCTCTCAGGAGACCTCATCGATGCTGAAACTGCGGTGAGGTACGGCATGGTTACCAAGGTCGTGCCTGCCGAACAAATCGAGGAGCATGTGGGTGCGTTTGCTCTTCGCCTATGCAGTCAAAATTCAGCCCAGTCCATGGCCATTACCAAAAGGATGATTGGGGACCTGTGGCACTTCCCCATTGCCGAGGCACTCAATTTTGCGGCCCGGATGAACGCGAGGGCAAGAGGAAGCGACGATTGCAAACGGGGCATCGCGGCTTTCTTGGAAAAACGACCCATCGAGTGGTAAGAACTTCCGAGGGGAACCGCAAATGATCCGCATTTCGCATTCGGAAGAACACAGGATTCCCTTGCCTCCGCAACACCGCTTTCCTTTTCAAAAATACGAGCTTGTTAGGATGCAATTGGAGTACGAGGGGGCCATCAAACCATCCCATTTGTATTCCCCTTCGATGATGGACGATTCTATCATCATCCTCACACATGACCCGAATTGGTGGTCGAAGGCCAAAAACATGCAATTGAGCACTTCGGAATACCGCGACATTGGGTTTCCAAACTGCCCCGAATTGGTCAACAGGTCCATCTCGTCCGCAAGCGGCACCCTACAATCTGCTTTGTTTGCACTGGAAGACGGCGCTGGCATGAATCTTGCCGGTGGTACACATCATGCGTTCTTTGACCGTGGTGAGGGGTTTTGCCTTATCAACGACGTGGCCATTGCCTCCAATTACCTTTTAAACCAAGGTTTGGTCCGGCAAATCCTGATTGTGGACCTCGACGTGCACCAAGGTAATGGTACCGCCCGTATTTTTCTGGACGTTCCCAACGTATTCACCTTTTCGATGCATTGCCGGGAAAATTATCCTTTCAAGAAGGAAAAATCAGATTTGGACATTGAACTGCCAGCTGGTACGGGAGATGATGTTTACCTGTTTGAATTGGCCAAGCATATCCCACGGCTTTACGAGGAATTGAAACCTGATTTGGTTTTTTTTGTGGGCGGGGTAGATGTTTTAGGCAGCGATGCGTTAGGAAGGCTATCTTTGTCCCGTGAAGGGTGCAGGTTGCGTGACAAATGGGTCATTCAGGAGGCTGCCGCTAGGAAAATTCCATTGGTTTTGGTAATGGGCGGAGGGTACTCGGAAAGGATGAATCTTTTAGTTAGCGCGCATTGTGAAACCTATAAACTTGTTTTGGAACACTATGAAAAGAAGCCATTTCCCTTTTGATAAATTATTGATCGCAGGCCTTTTCATGCTGGGATTTACCGACATGATGGGCCAAAAATCATTTGAGGGCTCAATCTCCTATTCCATCTCTTTGACCGGAAAGGCAGCATCGGACATGATGTTGAACGAACCGCCGAAAAAAATGGACCTCCACATCAAGGACGATAATTTCATCCTTTCCCTTTCAGGAGGCCGAATCCCCCGCACATTCCTGTTCATCGGTGACAGCAGCGAGACTTACAGCATCGACATGAACAATCAAAAGGCGTACAAAAACACCTATTACCGCGACACGGTGACGGTGGTGCCTGTTGCGAAACCCACAGGGAAATCCGTCGTGGTGAAGGGCGACACTTGCCAGGAATATGTTTTGGAGCGCCCTTCCGCGCAGGAGACCATCTATTATTACGTCGTGGACAAATACCGTGTGGACTCCAAATTGTATGAGGGTAAAAAGGACGCCAAAGCCGACTTTCTTACTCCGGGTTTGGAGGGACGCATACCATTGAAAAAGGTGATTCAAACTCCCAATGTTACGACCGAAATCAGCCTGATGTCCATCAAGCCCAAAGCATTGGATGCCTCCAACTTTCAAATTCCCGAAGGATTTGTGGTGAAAAAGCGCGACCCCCGTCTTTAACAAGACCCTATCAAAAAGGCTATCATTCCAACATGGCTAGACACAACGAGATTGGCAAATTAGGCGAAGATATCGCTGTTAAATATCTTGAAAATGAAGGATTTAGGATATTTGACCGAAACTATAACTTTGAAAAGGCAGAGGTAGACATTGTAGCCTATTGGGAAAACCCTGAGAATCCAGGTGCCACCGCACAATTGCATTTCATTGAAGTGAAAACTGCCACTGATACTCGGTACCGCAAGCCGGAAGAAGCTGTGGATGCTGCCAAAATGCGAAACATGGTCAAGGTCGCTTCCTTTTACCTGTTTGAAAGGCAATTGGTGACGGTTCCGACCGTTTTCAGCGTGATTGCGGTCAGCTTGGACGATTTTGAAAACCCTTTGGTGGACTTTTTCGAAGACGTATTCAGACCTGAGAGTCCTTATTGACAAGGATTTAGGCATGAAATGAGCCAATATTGAATTGGAGACTTGATTGGGTCAGGTAAGAATCCTGTCCGGATTGAATCAGTGAATCCCGATAATGGCTATATTTGCTTCTCAATTTTCAAATCAAGATGACTGCAGAACAATTGAAAGATTTGACAGCGCGGAGAAATGCGCTGAGGAGGTACCTTTGACATCGATCAGAAGCTGATTGAAATCGAAGACAAGGAAAGCCTTTCCGTATCCCCAGGATTTTGGGACAAGCCTGCTGACGCTGAGCGAATCCTGAAGGAAATCAAAACCTTGAAAGTATGGACCGACGCCTACAAGGACGCTGATGCCAAAATCAGTGACTTGGAAGTGTTGTTTGACTTCTACAAAGAAGGCGAAGCATCAGAGTCCGATGTGGAAGATGCTTATGGCCTTGCCATGAAGGCAGTCGATGATTTGGAATTCAAGAATATGCTATCCGGCGATCAGGACAATATGGACTGTGTGTTGGAAATCAATTCCGGTGCAGGGGGTACCGAAAGCGACGATTGGGCAAGCATGTTGCTGAGGATGTACTTGCGTTATTGCGACCGGATGGGCTACAAAGTGACGGTGGTTGACCAAAAAGACGGAGAGGTGGCTGGGATCAGCAGTGCGACCTTGGAAATCAACGGTCCTTTCGCCTATGGTCATCTGAAAGGCGAAAGCGGAGTCCATAGATTGGTGCGTATCTCACCTTTTGACAGCAATGCCCGAAGACATACCTCTTTCGTTTCGGTGTTCGTATACCCGCAAGTGGATGATACCATCCAAATTGAAGTCAATCCTTCGGACATCAAATGGGACACTTACCGCTCCGGTGGTAAGGGTGGTCAGAACGTGAACAAGGTTGAAACGGCAGTTCGACTGCACCACTTGCCTTCCGGAATCATCGTGGAATGCCAACAAGAGCGTAGCCAGCTTCAAAACAAAGAAAAGGCCATCCAATTGCTCAAGAGTCGCCTATACCAACAGGAAATCGAACGACAAAATGCAGCCCGTGATGTGGTGGAAGCTGGCAAATTACGTGTGGAATGGGGTTCCCAGATACGCAACTATGTCTTGCAACCCTATAAATTGGTGAAGGATGTGCGCACGGGCGTTGAAACAAGCAATACCCAAGCCGTTTTGGATGGGGAAATCGACGATTTCGTCAAGGGATTCCTCATGGAATACAGCAAGGTGAGCAAAGCCAGCGAAAATTGAACCCTGGGCATCAACAATCCCCGGCCGATTTTGGTTAAGGACCAACAGATTAACTGGTTGTGCTTTACATTGCTTGGTCTCCGGTCTATGCCCACCCTCTTCCTGAATGCCATCTCTTTCCGATGGCGAAATACGACCTCATCCCAGAGCAACTGCTTTACGAAGGCACCATCCAAGCCATCCAGTTGCATGCTCCCCTTCCGGCTTCCGATTCAGATATTCTACTCACCCACGATGGTACCTATTGGCACCGCCTCAAAAACCTTCTGCTTAGCCCCCAGGAAATTCGAAGGACAGGTTTCCCGCACGATTTGGCATTGGTTCACCGCGAGCAAGTAATCACCCAAGGAACATTTGACTGCGCAATTCAAGCCTTACAACACGGAGTTGCCATGAATGCTTCCGGAGGCACGCACCATGCATTCCGGGACCGAGGCGAAGGCTTTTGCCTGTTGAATGACATCGCGTTTGCCGCCAACAAATTATTGAACGAGGGCAGATGCAGACAAATCCTCGTTGTGGACCTCGACGTGCATCAGGGCAATGGGACCGCTGATATTTTCAATGGAAATCCATCGGTTTTCACGTTCAGCATGCATTGTGAGGCAAATTATCCCATGCTGAAAGAACGATCGGATTTGGACATAGGTCTACCAATCGGAACCGAAGACAAGCTGTATTTGGACATATTGATGGGACATCTTCCCTGGCTGATAGAAGAAATTCAGCCTGACTTCATTTTCTATTTGAGCGGTGTCGATATTTTGGAGACAGACAAATTGGGAAGGATGAAGGTTACCCGGGATGGTTGCAAAAGGCGAGATGCATTTGTATTCCAAATCGCCAAAAAGAATCGAATCCCAGTTGTCGTATCCATGGGAGGTGGGTATTCGCCTCGCATTTCTGATATTGTGGAGGCCCACTGCAACACTTTTCGTTTGGCACAAGAAATATTCTTCTAGGTTTCGGTCAAATAAAAAGGCCTCCGTTTTGAGAAGGCCTTTTTGAATCAATTGGGATTGCTGCTTGTCAAAGCTCTGCAAGAATCATCTTCGCTTCTTCCATTGTGGTTGGGTCGTCCTCGGTCACGGGTTTGAGTTTCAGCAGGGCCTGCAGGGTTTCTTTGCATTTGGCTGTGTTCCCCAGGGTATGGTAGGAATTAGCCAAATCAAACATGTAAAGGATGTAGTTGGGTCTGTACCTCAATGCATTTTGAAAACAATTCACAGCATTTTGATTGGACGCACCCTGCGGGATACCACCGAAAAGCATATTTGCAGCAGCTTTTTCAGCAAAATTCAAATTGGCGACCTTTGCATTCCAACGACCGAGGATGTGCCAAGCACCTGCATGTTGAGGGTTGTAGCGCAAGGCAGTTTCTGCATTTTTCTTGATGTCCGCACTGGAGGCCACCCTTTCCTTTGAGCTGGAGATGAGGGCAATCTTTTCCAATGCCACGCCCATCACGAAATACCCTTCGGCATCCGTAGGGTTTTGTTTGATGGCACGGTCAGCAAAGTCCTTGGCTTTTCGGAAGTAAATCGTCTTAGGGTCAACATCCGACTCAGGCAACCTGGACCCAACGAGGGAATGCATCAGGCTGGCATTGTGGAGTGCTTCGTAATGGTTCGGATTGAGCTTCAACGCCTCATCGTACTTGACAAGGGCAAGGGCTTCCTTGTGGCCATCCCGAAGGCGGTGTCCCGTCGCAACCAATTCCTTTACTTTGGCATCATTCCCTTGTGCCCACAGGCTGCCTGTCACCAACAGGAGAATGAAAACAGCAATTGTTTTTTGCATAATGCTCCTCAATAGACCTGTCAGTAGCATTTGTGGATACTCAAGATCCTGCAGTGAAATCACGCTTCACGGTGAACCAACCAGGGTAGGTCACAGGACGTCCGGCCACATCGACGGTGGGCTTTAGCTTCAATGCTACGCGAGTAGGTTTGTCGGAAGCATCTGCAAGACCAAAACCAAGATCCAACAATTGCTCCTTTTTCAATGTGCTGAACAGCTGTTTCAAGTTGACGGATACATTCAAGGGCAGGATTGCAGTGCCTCCGTTGGCTGGCACTCGCAATGGCTGATTGACATTGCCCGTCAAAATGGTGGTTTGGTCCAACAAAGCTTCCCAATCCAACTTGGTCATGGCTGCATCCATTTTGTTGGGGTTCCTGACGGCCACATTGAGGGTAAATTCCAACGGCAGTTTGCCTGAGGCAAACGCGGCGACCACCTTCGTGGCATCGGTGAGTTTGACCTCATTGAAACCTCTCAGGCCATGGATGGACAAACCAGCCAAGCGTGTATTCTTGACAGAGTCGATTTTGAACTCACATTTGCTCAAGGCGGCCATTTGCAAAAGCGTGCTGCAGGCACTGACCACCAAGGCAAGCGCGGAAAACAGAAGGATGTGTTTGATTTTCATATGTCGTGCAATTTAGTCTAAGCAAAAGGATGTTGCAACCGCAATGAATGCAACCAGGCCCTTTCATTTGGTTCAATTCAAATCCACCTCCAAAATAAAGGGTTCGAATACTTGTGAAATGTACAAATGTCCTTTCCATTGGATGGCGGTGGATCCGGCGCTGATGTCGTCACCACGGTCGAAAAACAAGAGTTCCGGTTTGCCCGTAGACCAAGGAACCCTGTAAACCGCCGTTGGTGAGATTTTATTCGCATTCATTGCATGCTTCATGAATTTCATTCCACGCAAATGGCATGCCACAAGCAGTGCTCCCTCAACCTCTCGAAGATTGTCTGGCCCGATGAGCTTGCACCATTCCGACCGTTGGGTTACCGAGTCGGACCGAATCTCATACCTGTAAATGGCATTGCCACGCGTTGCCGCTTGGTACATCCTGCCCTGCCTCACCAATACTCCATTTCCAAAGGCGACAGGAAGCCCCGTAACGAATTGATGATTACCCTGACATTGCACCAATCTGGATTTGGCCTTGGTCATCAAAACCTCCCCCATTTTATCCTTGTCCCATCGGTCGTTGCTCACCCAAAACAAGTCATCCTTCATGCCAACAACCGCATTCGGGGAGGTGAAATGGGGACTTGAAACCGATTTCAGAAATTGTAGTGATTGAGCCGAAATGCGGTACACAAGGATGGCGTCAGTGAAGGCATCGGGATGGTTGACCACAAACAATAAGCTTCCCATCGAATCGGGCACCACGTCTACCCCATGCGGATGAAATTTCAACCCCTCTGGTTCCCCCACCCGCGGCAGTGTGTCCATTTGCCGCGAAACCAAGTCGAATCTCAAAATCATCCCTTGGGTGCATTCATCCTTGCATCTCCGATCGTCGCAGGCAATCAGCAAGGCTGGATTCCCGTTGACCGAATCGATGTCCATGTCCTCAGGACCGGCATGCGTTTGGATTTTTCGGGAGGGCATCGGGCTTTCTTCGGGTAAAGCACGGCAGGACAACAAGATGGTTGCCATGACCCCAAAACGGATGAGTCCTTTC
>Ga0068876_10002971_pt1 | contig 12356 bp, 20 predicted proteins | sample NOAtaG_6_FD_66442 | JGI IMG/M metagenome (GOLD analysis project Ga0068876, IMG submission 66442) | Freshwater lake microbial communities from Lake Erie, under a cyanobacterial bloom - NOAA_Erie_Diel5S_2200h metaG | ecosystem: Environmental > Aquatic > Freshwater > Lake | place: USA: Ohio, Lake... | reverse complement strand
CCTGAAGAACCAAACATACCCAGAGGGTCAGACCAGCCGAAGCTGTAACGCTCACGGGCCTTGTAACGCACGTTGCCGGTGTCGAAGTCGCCGTCCATGCTGTTAGACAGCGGAGTACGAACGAAGTGCTTCAGACCGTTTGGCACGTCTGTAGTCAAGAACCAAGCGTTGGTGTCTGTCAAGAAGTGGTTGACAGTGTAGCCGCCGGGAATTGCACCCATTTGCTTGATGGCGTTGATGTCGTTGTCCGCTGTAGACACACGCAGTTCGGTGTCTAACAAACGTTTAGCGACAAACATCAAGTTTGGAGGAACAATCATCTTGACAGGCTTGGCTGCAATCAACAAACCACGCTCGTCTGTCCAAGCAGCGATCTGGATAACGGCGGCTTCCAAAGAAGTCTCGTTCAAATCAACTTGGGTAGAGGGAGTGTTGCTGTTGACACCGCCAGTAATCAAGGGGTGGCTGGTATTAAACAAAGACACGCCGTCGCCACCGGGGTAGCTAGAGCTAAAGCCATTGTTCAGGACGGCAGCAGCCTTGACCTGTTTGGTGTAAGCCATAGCGCGAGCCAATGACTTGGTGTAACGAGACGACAAGCTGTCGTACAAGTTATCTTCAATCGCTTCTTCAGTGATTGAGAAACCCAAGGCGATGGTTTCGTGCGTATAGCGGGTTGACCATGCCTCTTGTGCATTGTCATAAGCGATGGCAGAACCTTCGTTTTTGACTGGTGCAGCAGAGAAGCCGGACAGTTTGGTTTCTTCTTCAAAAGAACGCTCAGAAGTCTCAGATTCGTAGATTTCTTTGTGTTCTTCGCCGTAACGTGAATACTCCATACCGAACAAGGCGTTCAGGCCGGGGAGCAACTCTTTCAGCAGTTGTGCGCGTGAAATAGCCATGATTTAGCTCCTTTTAGGCAATGCCAAGTGGGTTGAGGTACATGTGACCGCCGTTGGTAACGCCTTCAGCATTGATGCTTGGTGCGTTGAACTTGACGATAACTTCGGGGAACAGCACATTGCCGCCGGAAACATAAGACGTATCAGGGATAACGTCAACGATTCGCATTGGCAGAGTGGCTGTCACAGCGGCGCTGCTGTCCAACAAGGCAACGCGAGAGTCGCCAGTGGTGGTCAAACCAGCATTTTGAACCAAAGCTGCATTGGTGCCAATCTCGGTGTACTGAATGCCGGTAACGACAGTCGTACCAGATACAACAGCAACTTTGAACAATTGGTCAGGATCATCACCGATATAAGCAGTAATGAAAGTACCAGTTGGCGCGGTTGTGCTTGCTGGGTAGTACTGAGAGAAGATGACTTGCCCTTGTGCGTTCACGTATGAACAGCCCAAGAAAACACCAGCAAAACCCGTTGCCGGGGCAGTGGTAGTTTCATTTGCCAAAACGATTGTGCCGGTAGTTGTCAGTTTGACGGCATCACCGTAGAAAATTGCTGTGTTGTAAGCACTAGCAATTCGACGTTGACGGGTCGCACCAGCAAATACCTGCCCACCGATCAAATTGATCGGCTGTAGCCCGTAAGGGCCTGAGACGGTTGGATATGCCATTTAAGGACTCCTAAATTTAAGAACCAGAACCGAAAGTTACGTTCGACTTCTTATCAGCGAATAACGCCATATTAGATCGAGCATCCCTTTCACGAAGGAAATTGTTGTCCACCGAATCCATTTGCATTTTGTTCTTGTCTTCAAAGTGCTTGGCACGTTGTTCCATGAACTCAGCAGGAATACGACAGAGCAACAGCCCACCAATTTCAATACCGCCTTTAAAGCGGCCTTCAATGGCAGCGTGCATCATGAGTTCAGGATATTCCTCTGCTTTGCAGGGTTCGTATCCCTCACGTAACTTAGAGGAGATATTGCTGGGGTCAGCATTTCCCAAAGTGCTTAAACGGATATAACGATGTTTCCAACCGGGACGCTCATCCGGCATAGGTAGCGCTTCAGGGGCCTGCCAATAGGTAGGTCTGTGAGCTTGCACTCGGCTGTCCAATGCGCGATCCAAACGATTCTGCGGCTTTTTTGTTTCTACGTTTTCCATGATTAAGCACCTTTTCTAAGTAAAGCAACCTGTCTTGCATATTCTTCAATGGGCACCCCAAGACGACGCGCTTGCGCGGCTTCTGATGCTTTGAGTCGTACGCGACTAGGTGGTGTACTCCGTGTAGCTGGAGCTACAGGCGAAGTAATTCTTGTTGCACGGCGCGGCGGATCATATTCATCATCCTCGTCAACCGGTTCTGACGTTCTTTTCTTAGGAGGCGGTTCGTCATCCTCATAGCTCTGTTCACTTTCAAAGTGTTCAGGAAATCGTTTGCGCATCGTTTTATCGATGGTTTGAAAGTACTCTTCAGTACCTACATAGTCCGCACCATACTCTTTCTGTAACTTCCTGTCAATACCCATAGCGGTCATTGTCATTTCGTCGTCCTTGCCCCACCAATCACTGTTGCGATCAACCCACTTTCTGGTGCGGGGAGTAAGGTTAGGTTCTTCTGGCTGTGCTGAAGTAAAGTTCTTTTCTTCTACTTCGATGGGCCTCATACCACGGGTCTTATCTAGTTTTAACGTAGCTTCAGCAATCTCTGCTTGAGCATCAGTTAAAGCATCTACATCCCCCGCTTCGTAGGCTTCCTTGTACTTTTTCTTGGCGGAATCAAGCTGAATTGCGGCAGAGGACTGCGACTGCTCAATTAGTACTTTACTTCCACTAGAAAGTTGTTGTTGGAGCTTTTTGTTTTCTTCAATAAGCTGTTTTGCATAGCTCTCGGTCGCTTCGCGTTCCCGCAGAGCTTGTTCTTTTGCGCGGCGTTCATCGTGGTAGCCACGGGTGAACTTCTTGATCCGTGCCTGAACTTTTTCGTCGTAGGAAGATAACTCTTCGTCGGTTGGGTCTTCTACCTTCTCCTTCATGGGCTTGCGGCCACGGTCTTCGGGAGGGGTATCGTCCTCAATCTCGATCTCTAACCTGTCTTCTTCCTCGACTGCTGTTTTTTCATGAGGAAATTTAAATTCCTCTTCAAATCTTTGTGTAGCCATGTGTTACTCCTTATGCAGCACGGGTGATACCGCGCGGGTCTTCCACAACTGCTTCGACCGAATCATCGTTGATGATGCGGAATTCACGGCCATGAATCTTCAGACGGGTGCCTGAATTGGGGCGGACGATGACGAAGTCACCTTCCTTGCAGGATGCGCCGCTGGGGAAACGGGTGGCATCCTTATAGGCATCGGGGCCAAGTTTGACGACGAACAGTACTGGGGTCAGCACTTCTTCGTAGTGCATGGTCTTCGAGTCTTTAATCAACCCAACTTCACTGTCTTGGTATTCCTCCATTGCTTCGGGAACAACGCACAAGAGTCGAAAAGTTCTGGGGTCGGGCAACTGCTTAGCTTTTTGCTCTGCTGTGGTATTCAAAATACCCGACAGATCAACGGCAGCGACATCAAATTCAGTCATCAGCTTTCTCCATTTTCAACATAAGTTCTTGGATGATGTTTTCTGCGTAGTTCAGACCGTGGACGATCCCGCAGACTCTTCGGTAGTCCTCGATGTTGTCGCACCGGCCTGCTGCCACGTAAGCTTCTCGCTCTTGCTTTAGCTTTCCAATCTCTTTAAGAGTCATTGAAATTACTGTGTAGTTACTCAATTACGATCCTTCTTTTGGTTGCTGGGCGATTTCTGCGCCGCCCGTTGCGCTTGCTGTACGGCCATCTGAGCGCGGTGTTTTGCAGCGTCGATGCCCATACGAACTCCTTCAGCTTCCATCTGCTTGTTCAGTTTGTCTTTTGCAGCGGCTGCGGTGGCTCCCACCTGCATGGCCGCGATTTCTTTTTGCGCCTCGATACGAGACTTCTCGATCTCCAACTGGTCGGCTTTGGTCGCAGCGTCGATCTGTTGCTTCTGCGCTTTCAACTGCAAGTCTTGTTGCTTGAGTTGAAGTTCTTGCATCTGCATCTGAACAATCGGGTCTTGCATCTTCTGCTGGTTCTGCTGTTGTTGCGCCTGTTGTTGAGCTTGTTGGGTCAACTGTTGTGACGCTTTCGCAGTCATCATGGCAATCTGATCGGCCAACTCTGGAGGAACCTGCTTGTTCTGCTCCTCGTTTGGCAACGGCATACCGATGGCCATCTCTACCTGCTTGCGATACTCGAACGCAATGTGCTCGTTGATGTGGGCCATAGCTGCTGCCATGATCGCTTGAGCTTGCGGGTTCATCTGCATCAACTGCACAATCTTTGGATTCTGGATCGCCGCCATGTGCGCTTGGATGTGCGCCTCGTGGTTCTGCTCGATGAACGCCTTGACTGGTTTCATGATGAGGAGGTTCTGGTTCTCCTGCACTGGGTCGGTTGGCGTTTGGTCATCTTCCACCGGCACTAACTTGCTGGCGTTCTTGATGCCAAGCACCTCAATCATCTGGCGATGCAACAGAGGTAAGTTATAGAGTTGTGGTGCAGACTGAGCCAACTGAAGAACAGCCTGATACTGCACAATCTTTTGTGCCATCGTTGCTGCATTTGGGTCACTGACAGGAATAACATCTGTGCTGTCATAGTCCGATTTCTTGGCTTTGCGGCCAGCCTCTTCAGGTTCATAGTCATACTCCTCGGGGGTGTAGTCAGCGATGATAGTTTTGAGCAAGCGGAACTCTTGCTTCATCGTGTAGTGCAGACGGGCTTGAACAGCCGTCATCACCTTGAGTGTGCGCTCCAACAGAGCTAGTGTTGTACCTACTGGGGCGTTGGTACTCATATCAGACACGTTCATGTCGCCGCTTGATGCGAACGCACGGCCTTCTTGAACTATGTTCTGGAACAGAGCAAACAGAACCTGACTTGGCTCCTTGTATGGCAGGGGCAGGATGTTGTCTCTGATTGAGCCACTTGGGACGTCTACGTCTCGGAACTCTCCGGGCTGGATAGGTGTATCGTCGCCTTTGATGCGGAGACCACGAGACTTGAGGCCACCGGGTAAATTCGAGAGTGTTCCCGCATCCACGAGTTGACGGATGAGCATCGTTGCGCTCTTCGCGTAGCCGCCGATAAGGTGGATAAGACCGTAACCATAGAAGCCAAAACCGGGGATGTATTGGTAGTGAACGAAGTGCTGTCGTTTGGTGTGGAGTTCATCATCTTCGTACCAATTCCTTCTGATGGCCAAGACCTTGCGTGTGCCCTTCTCAACTGTCACTACGTATGGTAGCGCGATACCCGTCTCCTTACCTTTCTTGTCAGTGTGCTCAAACCCAGACAAGTCCAAGTCAACGTGCATCTCAAGAAACCGGAAGCGGTCATCATTTAGTGCTGACATGCCGCTCTCTTCAGCCTTCTGCTTCTCGATGTCGTCCAACTCATGCGTGGGTTCACCCAAGTCCACGTCGATATAGAAGCCAGCTTCCTGCAACTTCTTGACCTCATTCTCAGTCTTGCGCATCACGTGAGTAACACGCTCTGCTGACTCAAGATTGCTTGCGCCATACGGCACGACGATGTCTTCGGCTGGGATGAACACAGCCACTTGGCGACCCTTGCTTGGGTCGTAGTACACCTTCTTGAACGCTGAACCCGCCAGTGGCAACGACCACAACATCTTCTCGTGTTCTGGGCGGTACTCAACCATCACCTCGGTCAGTTGGTAGTTCATGTCTTCGCGCACGCGAGCGGCAGCTTCTTCACGCAGCAAGTCAACCGCGCCAACGATCTGCGTCTTCACAGGCCCCATCGCTGGGAACGTCTCCATCATTGCTTCACTCTGGAACCTAACTACGGACTCTGTGAGCATTGGGTGGAACACACCACACGCGCCCTGCCAAGGTTCTGTCCGCTCCTCGTACTGCAAGCCCAACAACTTCAGGCCATCGACGTAGGTACGTATCCAATCTTTGCGGTCGTTGATGTCTTTGCCAAAGTCCTCAACCAAGTCCTTGCCCAGCGAGTCCAACTCAGCGTCGTCCATGTACTCAGCGAGGTTGGCATCGAACGTATCAGCCGTCTCTTTTTGTGGTTTCAAGTCGATCTCGATGTCGCCCAGACCAATGTTCACTTCCTCGGGGTCTTCGATCTCAATCTCGATGTCGGGTGCGCCCTCTGGCATGAGTTCTTCAAACCCTTGGGGTGCTGCGTATAAGCCTTTACTGATTGCCATGATGTGTCCTTACACTGTGTAGTACCGCTCGGCGCGGTGACCTTTGAAATACCGAATGTCTTCAGGCTCATCGCTTGGTAAGCGCAGGAACCCACCTTGTCTAAATCTCATGAGTGCCAGAGTTGTTGCGTCCACCAAGTCATCGTGTTCGCCTGATGGGAATTCAGCAATCTCGTCTACCAATTCTTCAGCCCACCTAGTGTTTGGCACCCATACTTTCCCAGACGCAATTATGTCTGAGACTGCGTTAAGACGGGCAACTTTGTCTTGGCCTTTACCCGGCGTGAACTCCTGCACAGGTATGCCCATCGCACGTAGGTCATAAATCAACGGCGCTCCTGACGCTTTCTTCTCTATAAGCACCCCGTCCGGCTCGTACGTGTTGTACTCCTTGAGCACGTCGCGCTTCAAGTCTGGGTACTCCACCCGCTTCTTATATGTGTTGAGCAAGATGATGTTTGAATTGCCGTAGTCTTCGTCGTTCTTGAATATGCCCCACGTCGTACCCGCAGAATAGTCAGCCCGGTTGTTTTTCTCAAACGCCGTGTCCCATGTCTGGAGGATGTACTCACAAGCCGGTGGGCGGTCTTCTTCCCATATCTTCCACCAGTCGCGCTTCACAATAGCTGACTCGTTACCTACAGGGTTCTGTTGATACTGCGCCTGCCATTTGGCGTTTGGCAACTCGTTTCTGAGCGCTTCCAACTCCTCCATCGACCAAAATTCTGGCCAAAGGGGGTTGCCAGATGGCAATATGGCCGGGAACTCGATCACTTCCCAGTCCTCGCCAGAGCGTTGGGCCGCAGCTTTTAGCACCTGACCAGTCAAATCTCGCTGAGACCAGCGTGTCATCACAATCACAATCGACCCGCCCGGCTGCAAACGCTGCCGTGGCCCTGATGTGTACCATTCTATAACTTTGTCGTACACTTCTGGGTTGCTTGCGGCCATCGCCGCCTCTTGTTCTGAGTGTGGATCGTCAATAATCAGCACGTCCGCGCCCTTACCGGTCACTGCACCGCCCACACCAATCGCAAAATAGTCACCGCCCTTGCTGGTGTTCCACCGGCCAGCCGCTTTTGAGTCACTTTGCAAGCTCAGTTCGGGGAAAATGTCGTGGTAAACCTCGGAATCCACCAAATTTCGCACTTTTCGGCCAAATCCCACCGCCAATTCAGCCGTATGGGACGCTTGAATCACCTTTTTATGAGGAAACCTACCCAAGAACCAAGCAGGAAGTAGATAAGAAGCAAACTCGGACTTAGTATGTCGAGGAGGCATGTTGATGATGAGTCTTTTGCACGTTCCATTTGCTACCCTTTCAAACGCTTCAGCCATTCTCTTGTGGTGTCTGCCCGAAATGAAGGTTGGCCAGACCTTTTCCACGAATTTTATGAACCGAGTCTGGGCAAGCTCACGATCTTTGAGCTTCTCCAATTTAGTTAGCTGAGCCTCTAGTACCCGTAAGTCCGTCTCGCTCAACTTCCCCGAGTGGATCAGAGCTTCGATGTCCTTGAGGGAGATGTCACTCATTATCTTGTACCTCGGTTTCCGGGATTTGGACTTCGGTTTCAGTACTTATTGCCGGTTTTTCTTCCGGTGTTTCGGGTGCTTTGTGCCTCCCCAACTGCGCATCCAAGTCGTCCAGCGGTGTGATGTCTGACACTTCTGTATTGAGTAAGCGTTTTACTCTTTCCTTGATGGAGTTCTCAAGTGACGCAGAAGTTGTGTGGTGGACGGTGATCTCGCTGCGTTCGGTGAACAGGCCAATGTCCGAGTGCTTGCCCAGCAACTCCAACGCCTTCAATTCAATCTTCGGGTCACCGTTGTCCGCCAACTCGATCAGCTTATTCGTGATGAAGTTTCTGGCTTGCATCACATCCGAGAACGCTTGGAAGTCAAACCGCTTGACGAGGTGATGGGCTGCGGCTGCTTCAGCAGACTTTGAAAGTGTCTTGGGGGCGTTGGGTTTGGCTGTGCCTGTTATGAGATCAGCAGCTTTGTGCAGGTCTTCATTGTTGAAGTCGATGCTCGGGCCAAGACTATTTATAAGGTCAACTGTGTTTACAGCGACAGCTATGCTATCGGCATGAGTCTTTGGTTGCTCATCCGACAGATCGAAAGGAACAGGATGTTCTGACGTAGGTTCAAGTTGAATCATAAGCACCACGTGAATGGGAGTGGCCCGACTGTAACAGAAAAAATATATAGGGGTGGGGGGTTGACCAAAATAAAAAGTGACGGGGGGTGTTTCCGCCGAACGGGTTGAGACTCGTAATTGGAAAAACGAAATGGGGGGAGGGGGGTGTATGTAACAAAGGTACGTTTCGCCGGGTACCGTGTGTTGAAGTACAGAATCGGGAAAAAGTACCACGGTGTTAAAAAGAGTATGGATGTTGGTACTAGCGTACCGAAAATAAAATATACCACGGTGTTAAAAAGAGTATGGATGTTGGTATCGGGTGTGCTGCACACAGTGTATGTAGTGTACCTCCCCTATTAAGTATTTTGGGGTGGTGGGGTGTCACTCGGCTAACCCTCTAACTTTTGTTAGACCGTGCCCCATACACATAGATTTATTTTTTACGCTAGAGTTGAATTGCCCATTATTTTGTGGTATAATATAGTCATGCAAACGAAGAATCGATTGCATACATAACATAAGTTATGTTCCTCGTTAGTAAACTTTGAAAGGTTAGAAAATGGAAAATACAGTAACTCAAGTAGCAGTCATTCCCTTGTACGAACTGCGCACCGACTTAGTTAAGTCGGCCAAGAAAACCGGCCAAGTGTTGAAGGCTTATGCGAACGGCTTATGCTCAGCGTTCGACCTTGTTGACAATGAGGGCAACACCACTTCCAAGTGGTACGAACTTAAGGGTAAGTTGAAAGCGGGTATCAATGACGAACGCAAGTTATTCGTTGAAGCGTTCAAGGCTGAGGGGTTCGGTGACGCCACAATAACAGTCTACTGGCAACGGGTGAAAGAGGCGTCCGGTTATGTGACAGCCGGTAATAAGGTATCAGGCGGTGAAGTTGATATTGACGCGAAAACTTTGGCTGAGTTGAAAACGATTATCAATCGTATATTCAAAGCCGAGGAAGCGGGCACGGAGTGTAAAGCCTCTGAAGTTAAGGGCGAATTGATGACTGCTTATGCTATCTTAGGTGGTGACATCGACCAACTAGGCTAATCGAATGGGGGAGGGTTTTCCCTCCCCTGTTTATAACAAATGTTATATTTAACGGAGAATCCAAAATGATGCACAGCACAGAGAAAAAATTGCAACAACTGCAACGAATGGCCGAATGCGCTTACTTGAACGGCTTTGATTTTAAGGAAAGCCCAAGGTTTGATGCACAGGTTTTAATCAACGAAATGAGGGAGGCCATTATTCAGGAAATGATTTTGGCGCGTGGTCGTGGTGTTGTGCATACCGCGCTACTGACAGACTAACCCTTACCCTCTTAACTACAGCCCGCCTTGCGCGGGCTTTTTTGCGTCCGCTCGTTATAACAATTGTTATGACGAGCTTTTGTTTTGCCCCGAATTTTTTTGAATACCAGTTCTCTGTGCGGGGGTAGCCTTAGCTAAACTGATACACTGCACGCAGTGTATCACCCAATTTCTCGGTTTGTTAATAGGTACAAACCCTTAACTAGACCAGTTCTCTGTGCGGGGGTAGCCCTGAGCGTAACAAATGTTATGTTTCGAGGTGTAATGTTATATCGTATCACACGCAAGTGGTTGATTCATAAGCATTGTTATATGTTACAATGTTACCGCAGTAGTATGAAACCCTGCCAAGTTGAGCAACCCAGCAAGTGCATAACATCACACATATCCGCACCTTGACATTGTCAAGTTCTATGGACTCTCTCTTTCTTAAAAACCATTACATTATAACATTACATAAAAAACTCCCCGCAAACCCGCGCCCTGCTTGAATTCCTTGTGTTATGTTTTCCGTTATAAAAACCCAAAAATCCCATAACATTCCACATTTCCATAACACACATTTCGTTACACAACGCAACGAACACTCCACCTAAAAACTTGACAATCTTATAACTTTGTGGTATAATATATGTTGGTAGGGAAAAAACAAAAACAGCCCTGCCAAACCCCGAAAATATAACATTTGTTAGAAACAACGAAAGGTAAACCATGATTACAAACGAGTTCGACACCGACTGCGGCAAGTACACCATCAAGAGCCACGGCAACGGTTGGGGATACGAAGTGTTCTGCAACATCACAGGCGACAACCTATGGTTTCAAGACCATGACGCTGACCAACTGCAAGCCACTACCAACAACTTTGAGGACACCACAATCCTCTCTCAGTACTTTGAGAACCTGTACAACTGAGCCATGCCCGAAAAACTTGACAATACTACTATTTTGTGGTATAATATAAGCTGGTTGGGAAAAAACAAACCAAACCCAATCAGCAAGTCCAAAACATAACATTTGTTAGAAACAACGAAAGGTCAGATATGAAACGATTAGAAGCCATGCTCGAACGAGCCTACATATTGTCGGCGCAAGTACTCAACGGAGACACGCCTGATATATCCCTTGCCGAAGAAGTCTGCGGTGAATGCTCTGAATTGCTCGCCCACATCAATGGCGACCGAGGTGCATTCGAGTCCGAAGAAGTTATGGATGCTGAGTTAGTAACACTTGCCAAGGAGATAACAAATGTTAGATAAAGAAATCATCGCCCTCTCGCAGGGCTTGTACAGCCCATTGTTTGCAACCCGAGACTCAATCAAGGAAGCAATCACTTACGCCTACGGCATCGCCAAGGCATCCGAGAACCCTGCGGCAATCACCACTGCGCTTCATGTGGTACTCAATACCATCGCCCAACATCTCGAAGACACAGTACGCACAGCGCACCACGCTGATGCCGAAGCCTTCATCGAGTGGGCAAACCAAGAATCAAGGGAGGGCTGAGCTATGACACCAATACTTTACATCCTCGGCTCTTTCATATCCTGCGCATTCCTCTATTTCGGATGGGATGGCGAAGGGTACATCCACAAAACCTGCCTCATCGTGGGCGGTGTGTACTTTGGTCACCTGCTGACCGAAGCCTTTAACTACAACGAAACCAACAAAGAAGGAGCCTAACAAATGTTAGATTTTGACTGGAAAACCTGTATTGACTGCGGTGACGATGTACCTGCTTCAAGGTACCAAGCGTTCTGTTTGTTCTGTGAGCGTGACCGAGAGCACAGTGCACAGGTGGAGCGCAGTTCGTGGTGCATCGTGCAAGAGTACGGCAAAGGCCCATATCAGTTAGTAACACCTACTCAAGCACCCACAACCTTGAAGCAGACTAACCAAAAGGAGTTGAGAACATGATGACAAACCAAGAATTGACCGCATTAAAGACAGTACTTGACTACCTTGCGGAAGAGGAGGATGACTGCAAAGTGTTCGTGGAGATGGGCGGCAACCCCGACGACCACATATTCTTTTACATCCAAACGCTCAAGGACTATGTAAGAGGGCTGTATTCAACAGGCAACATCAAGGAGACAAACCATGAGCGACTTACAGATTTTGATTGAAGAGATTGCACGGATTGCTTTAGAAGATGAAGCTACCACGCAACGCATCGCCCATGAGTTGGGCGAGACCGAAGAAAAACTGCAACAAGTGGCGGGGTATCTCAATTCCCTGCTCGACCCAACCAACCCAACCACAGGAGAGTAACGATGACTGAGCACGACTACGAGAAAGCATTGAAGTTGCTGGTTGCGGTGGAGTTAGACCTACGCAACTACTTGAAGAACCCTGCTGAGTACCAATCATCGTACTTGGAAGACACGCATTGCTGTATGACCGAAGCCCTGAGCCTGCTTGAAGTGGAGACAGGTCAGCCCGACTATGACTACTTTGAGATGGAGGAATAACAAATGTTAGTAGATAAAGACACAGGGTACTGGGTGGTCACAGTATTCTTTGACCACGAACCATCAAGGATATATGGGCTGTTTGATTCTGAAGAATCAGCAATAGCTTGGACTGAGTCCGACCGAGATGGTTGGGATGCAATGGTGGTGCAACAACTAAGGGGGAGGCGGTATGAACATAGAAGGACTAACAATGTTAGGTAACCAAAACATAACAGTAGAAATCAAGGATGTGTATGGGGTGGCGAAGGTGTAC
>Ga0068876_10002969_pt1 | contig 12360 bp, 10 predicted proteins | sample NOAtaG_6_FD_66442 | JGI IMG/M metagenome (GOLD analysis project Ga0068876, IMG submission 66442) | Freshwater lake microbial communities from Lake Erie, under a cyanobacterial bloom - NOAA_Erie_Diel5S_2200h metaG | ecosystem: Environmental > Aquatic > Freshwater > Lake | place: USA: Ohio, Lake... | reverse complement strand
AATTATGATTTGGACAATACCATGCGACCGGTATTTTATGCAGCTGTGTTAGGATGGATTATTGTGGGTATATGGATCAGCGGAATACGTTACCGCATGCGTAAAATTAAAGAAGCGCACACATGAAAAAATTAGCTCTGCTTGTTGTTATTCTAATGTCTTTTGTCGGATCTGCTTTTTCTCAAAGCAGTATGGATGAAGAGATATTCAAAACCATACGTGGCAATGCGTCCATGAATGTGGTGATTGTTGTTGCTATGCTTATTCTGGCGGGAATTTTCTTCTATTTATTCCGTTTAGATCGTAAACTCAACAAGTTGGAACAAGAAGTTAATGAAGGGAAGAAATCATGAAGAAGACGCACATCATTGCTATTGTAATAATTGCGGTTGCCATAGCCAGCATGTTTACGATGTTGAACAATTCCAGCACGTATTCTGATTTTGAAGACGCGAAAGAAGCTGATCCTGATGAAAGTGTTCACATTGCAGGAACTTTAGTTCGAGAGAAACCAATGGAGTATCGTCCTGAATTGGATCCCAATAAATTCACCTTCTACATGGCCGATCAAAAAGGTCAGGAACAAAAAGTGGTTTTACTAAAATCAAAACCTCAGGACTTCGAACGTTCGCAGCAAGTAGTAATAATTGGTAAAATGAAAGGCGATCATTTTGAAGCAAAAGATGTTTTGATGAAGTGTCCGTCGAAATACAATGACGGCAAGAATACTGCTGCAAATCCTTAAACGAAATAACGCCTACGAAATTTATGAAAAGCATCGACTACATTGGAGAGCAGGCATGGTGGGGACAGTTAGGTCATGCATTAGTAATTGTCGCATTTGTAACTGCGTTTTTCTCGGCCTTAATCAACTACTTCCGAACCAAAAGTCCGGAACATAACGAAACCTGGAAAGGCACAGCTCGCCTATTTTTTAATATTCACGCGTTAGCTGTCGTTGGGATTTTCCTGACGCTGTTGCTCATGTTGATTAATCATCGTTTCGAATACCAATATGTTTGGCAACATTCGAAACGTGATCTTTCGATGAATTACATTCTCGCTTGCTTGTGGGAAGGTCAGGAAGGGAGTACGTTGCTTTGGCTGCTATGGCACAGTTTGATCGGTTTGGTATTGATGCGAACTGCAAAAGACTGGGAAGCGCCTGTGCTAAGCGTGCTTTCTATGGTTCAGGTGTTTCTCGCCATGATGCTGTTGGGTTTGTATATTGGCGATACGCATATCGGAGCTTCGCCGTTTACATTGATTCGGGAGCGAGAAGAAAATATCGGATTACCATGGACACAACTTGCTGATTATCTACAACGCGTTCCTATGTTCAAAGACGGACGCGGGCTGAATCCGTTACTACAAAACTATTGGATGACGATCCACCCTCCTACTCTGTTTCTGGGATTTGCATTGGTAACAGTTCCCTTTGCTTTTGCAGTAGGGGCTTTGTTAACGAATCGTTTATACGACTGGCAGAAACCCGCGTTACCGTGGGCATTTGCAGGAGTTGCCATTTTAGGAACCGGCATTTTAATGGGCGGTGCTTGGGCATACGAATCATTAAGTTTTGGCGGATTCTGGGCTTGGGATCCTGTAGAAAATGCATCCTTGGTGCCGTGGTTAACTTTGGTTGGAGCTGCGCACGTCATGCTGATATATCGAATTAAGGGTCAATCTTTGTACACCACATTTTTTCTTACGGTAATATCATTCCTACTTATCGTTTACTCCACTTTTCTTACCAAAAGCGGCGTCCTTAGTGAAACTAGCGTTCATGCGTTTACGGAAGACGGCCTTAATCAGGAGTTGGTCTTGTTTATGGGATTTTTCCTGTGGTTTTCTATCGTGTTAATGGCCAAGAAAAATTGGTTGCGTTGGACTTATACCGGCATTACGGTTTTGGTTTTGGTGATGTTTCTTCAAAACATGGTTGCCGTAGGAATGCTGATATTATTATTGACATCCATAACCGCGCTTATTATCGGTCATCGTTACTTCCCTAAAGAAGAAAAAGAAGAAGAACTATGGTCGCGGGAATTTTGGATGTTCATAGGAGCAATCGTTATGCTCGTGGCATCATTTCAAATTATATTTTACACGTCATCTCCGGTCGTTAACAAGTTTTTGCGAATTGATTTCTTGCACAACTTTTTTGTTTCCATGCACGAATCGCTGGGATGGAAATGGCTGAATACACTGGCTGAAGCGCGAATTGCACCTGATGAAAATGTCGTCTACTTCTACAATAAGTGGCAAATTCCATTTGCAGTTTTGGTTACTGTTCTTATTGCGGTAACGCAATTTTTCAAATACAAAAAGACGGATACCAAGCAATTGCGAAAACAACTCTTCTGGCCTTTTGTCTTAGCACTATTTATTTCCGGTGTCTTATCCGCAATTATCTACTTCAACGAATCTTTTGGAACATTAACAGCCAATAAACAGCGCATCCTCGTGATGAGTTCTGTTTTATTTTTCTCCACCGTGTTTGCAGTCTTGGCCAACGGAACCTATTGGCTGAATATTCTGAAAGGCAAAATTAAAAATGCCGGTGCAAGTATTGCACACATAGGATTCGGATTATTACTTTTAGGAGCATTAATCAGCACCTCTAAGAAAGACACGATTTCTCAAAACACGTCTGAAACTGACGTAACTTCCATTGCGCAAGAAGGTAATAACGCCGAGAATATTTATTTGCGTAAAGGCGATACCTTACCAATGGGTGAATACCTCGTTACTTATAGTAATCGCAGTCGGGAAATAAAAGACGGAACTCCTTACGTATACTTTGCGGTTGATTTCCTTAAACCGCAAGAAACCGGAAAGGCTGAATATCAGTTTACACTACGACCGTTCATTCAGCTTAATCCTATGATGGGTAATGCTGCCGAACCGGATACCAGACATTTTTTACATAAGGACATTTACACGTTTATCAAGTTTGTGCCAATGACTTCGCTGGAGGATTCCGCATCCTCTACTAGTGATCAATTTGATGATCCGAAGAATTATACCATTGCGGTTGGAGATACCATTGCCGCGAATAGCAGTATTGCAATTTTAGACAGCGTGCGCAAAGTGAGCGAATCACATCCATTATATAAACCGGAAGAAATTGGTGTAAGTGCTCATTTTACAGTCATTGACAATAACATGCAACGCAGCAATCCGGTAGCATACTATTTCGTGAACACGACCACAGGAAGCACTTCCCAACTCGACGCAAAAGACCCGAATACAGGTTTGAAACTTACGTTCTGGAAAGTACGTCCGGAGAATGGTAAAATTGATGTGTATATGGCCGAATTACTGTCGAAAAAAAGCGATTTCATTGTAATGGAGGCTTCTGTATTTCCTGCAATCAATATTTTATGGATAGGTTGTTTAGTCATGATTATCGGTACATTCATCGCGCTTCGCGAACGTATTCGAAGGAGATAAGCTAAATCCGGAATCATGGGTACTACAAAAATTCATGGACTTCGTATATGTCTGATTGGTTCCGGCAATGTCGCAACGCGGTTAGGAATTGCACTGAAGCAGTCCGGTTCGGAGATTGTTATGGTGTACTCACCTACCCTTAAAAATGCTGAAAAGCTGGGAAAACAACTGCGTGCTCCTGCAATAAATAACTTACACAATGTACCGGACGATGTTGATGTGTTCATCATTTGCACGAAAGATGATACTATTAAGCCGATAGCCCGACACTTACGAAAAAAAGATGCGTGCGTTATTCATACTGCAGGAAGCGTATCTATGGATGCGTTGCGTGTATGTAAGTGCTTCGGTGTGCTTTATCCCGTTCAAACATTGTCTGCACAACGAGAAGTTGATTTTCGTGTCGTGCCCATGCTGATTGAAGCGAACAACGCAAAATCTAAAGCCATCGTACGTAAAGTCGCCTCTACATTATCAGGAAAAGTATATTGGATGAATTCTAACCAGCGTTTGCATGTGCACCTGGCTGCAGTATATGCCAATAATTTTGTGAATTATATGTATCAGGCAGCAGGGAAAATTCTGGAAGCACACGATCTTCCTTTCGACCTTTTGCAACCCTTAATTGAAGAAACGGCCAATAAAGTAAAGAAACTCTCTCCCGCCAATGCACAAACAGGTCCGGCCATTAGGAATGATCAGCGGGTTCAGAAACTTCATAATGCCGCATTAAAATCATCACCGCGTTTACGAAAATTATACAAGGAAATTTCTCAAGCTATATTTTTAGACGCCTCAAGCAGAAAGTAACATGTTGAATTTTAAACAACGGCTTCCCTCGGTTAAAGCTGTTTTATTTGATATTGATGGTGTACTAACCGACGGAAGTCTTCAAATGCATGCTGACGGAACTGTTTCACGGACTTTTCATGCACGGGACGGATTTGCATTGCAACAGGCTGTAAAATCAGGATTAATTGTAGGTATTATTAGTGCAGCTCGTGAAGAAATTCTTAAGGAGCGATTTCTTAACCTCGGAGTTCACGAGATAATTCTGAATTGCAACGATAAACTTTCAGCCTATGAGCAGCTGAAATTGTCGCACGGATTAGCAGACTCTCAAGTACTTTTTATGGGCGACGATTTACCGGATATCGATGTGATGCGTGCAGTTGGAATTCCGGTATGTCCTGATGATGCGGCGCATGAAATACGCGCTGTCAGTATGTACATCTCTCCGTATAACGGTGGCAGTGGTTGCGTTCGGGATGTGATTGAGCAAGTTTTGCGAGCTCAAGGTAAATGGAAATTTTAGTAAGCTCCACTTCGTTTACGCAAGATCCACTCTACTGTCCATAAAGTAACCGCGATTAGTAAAATCCACCAGAAGTCAATTAAATCGGTTAATTTTCTGGAATAATAAATCACCGGACGAACATCTTCACGGGCGTTCAAGCGTTTAGCCAATTGACTGATATCTTTAGGATAAATCATTTCGCCGTTGTGTTCCTTCGCTAATTGGAATAGTATACGATGATTGGCTGTTGTAGATGTAATCTCTGCCACCAACGGTGTTACAGTAAATTGACCTTCGGCAGTAAGAACTTTGTTGTTCTGTTTAGTTCGTGCAACATAGCGATATTCTCCCGGTGCCATCATTCCTGCATCCAAACGATAAGCGCTGCCGGATTTTGAGAAAGTATATGGAAAGCGCTGCCCTGCATTATTGATGATTTCAATGGTAACATCTTCTGTATTGATCGCTTCATAACTCGCGTTGTATACTTCAGCATCAATGATAACCGGTTCATTTTCCTCATAAAACGATTGGGCATTAACCCTGAAGAAACTTTTGTTTTCACGTACCGCAAGGTATTGAATGGTTTTACTTACCAATTCTGAGAATAAATCCGCATTGCCTTTAGCCGCGTAATCTGCAAGTTTCCATTTCCAAATGCCCTCGCCTATCATTACTGCCGACTTCACACCTTCCTTTTCACTAAACAACATTAAAGGAAAATCAGTTTTTAACGCACCGATTTTCTGTTTCAGAAAAATTCTTGCTCCCGGAGAAGTTGGAAAATTGCCGAACGGAACAGCTAAGGCCGGCCATTTTGAAATTCCTTGTTCTAACTCAGAGGAAACGGTGAATAATCCAAATGTTGGTTCAATTACGCCTTCTACATCGTTTGCTTTACCGGAACGAGCTTCAATAGTAACTCCTAGTTTTCGATTATTAATGAGATTGTAGCGCAACTGATTGCTGGTAATATACCAAACAGGAATTCGTGCATTATCAATCTTGCTCATTAAATCGTCCGCAGTTTCTGACTCGGACGGTATTCCATGAAGTATAACCACATTATACTCTGCCGGACTACCTTTAAAATCAGCAGCAACAAACGTTTCAACCTGATAATTATCATTGAGTTCAATGGTATTTTTCAGTGCACTGACATCAGGATGCGGAGCATCACAAACAATTAAAACTTTCTGACGAGCATCCAGAACATCAACATAAAAAGTTGAAGTGTTATTCAAGATATTTCTCTCGCCATCAATAACACTCAACGCCACCGTATATTTTTGCAAACCCACGACGTCTGCATTTAACTCAGCCGGCAACGTCACTACGAAAGGATCTTCCGTAATTTCAATCTTTTGAGAAAACAAAATACGAGAACCTTTACTGATCGTAGCTACAGTAGACTTTCCTTTACAACGATCCGATTTAATCACCAATTCAACCGGAAAAGTGTTTCCTAAAAATGCCAGTTTATTGTGAACCACCTTTTCCAAAACCAAGTCCTGATAAACTGTAGTATCCCCCAAAGCAATTGTAAATACCGGCGCTTTTATTGGTGTAGAAGCATATACAGGATTTAATCCGCGATTGTAAATGCCATCACCGGCAACAACAACCGCACCTAAATTACGTCCCGCGTAGCGAGCCTCCAGTTCCCGAAACAATTCACCGTAGTCGGTTTGCTTATCAGTGAACTTTCCCGTTAAATTTTCGCGGAAATGATCACCAAAACTATACGTCCTCACTTCATAGTTATCACCAAGTTCCTCCTGCAGCAGCTGCAACTGTTTCAGGTAATCTGTTTTATAAAACAGAGAATCCTTATTTAACAAAACCGAGGCAGAAAAATCTTGCGCAATAACCACAACCGGTTTTTCTACTTTCCTGAATTCCGTATTTAGTAAAGGTTCCAGTAATAGAAAAGAGACTAGGAACAAGGCGACAAAACGCAAAGATCCCAGCAAAACAATCATTCGTTTGCTGAGATCTTTTAGCTTGGAATTTTTATAATACAGCAACATCGTACCGCCTGCCGCAAATGCGACACACAGCAATATGAACCACGGCGATGATTCTGTAACGATGCTTGCCTTCAAAAGAGCTAAGAATTAAGTCAACATTCCACCACAAACATTCAGCACCTGTCCGGTAATGTAACCTGACATATCGCTTGCCAAGAACAAGCAGGCGTTGGCGACATCTTCAGGTGATCCACCTCGCTTAAGCGGAATTCCTTCGCGCCACTGCTCCACCACCTTTTGATCAAGTGCACCTGTCATTTCAGTTTCAATAAATCCGGGAGCGATAACATTACAACGGATATTTCTTGAACCCAATTCCAGTGCAACCGATTTCGAGAAGCCGATAATACCCGCCTTAGAAGCCGCATAATTCGCTTGACCTGCATTGCCTTTAACGCCAACTACAGAACTCATATTTATAATAGAACCGCTACGCTGCTTCAACATTGGACGCTGCACAGCTTTCGTTAAGTTAAACACCGATTTCAAATTGGCGTTAATAACTTCATCCCATTGCTGTTCGCTCATGCGCATGAGCAATGTATCGCGGGTAATACCTGCATTATTGATCAGAATGTCAATCGTTCCGAAATCAGCAACAACAGCAGTTACCAATTCATCAGCTGCTTTGAAATCGGCTGCATCCGAACGATAGCCTTTTGCATTAACACCAAATGCTTTCAATTCGTTTTCTAATTCCATACCCTTCTCCACTGAAGACAGATAAGTGAATGCAACGTTGGCTCCGTGACGGGCAAAAAGAACTGCAATACCGCGACCGATGCCGCGAGATGCTCCGGTGACCAGAACAACTTTTCCGGTTAATAATTGAGTCATAGGTTAATTTTTGTTGAAGGTTCAAATATACACATTACGCAACTGACAGGATGACGTAAACTGTGCAGTTTTGACGGTTTTATACACTTGGTGCAGCGTTTGTAGTAACTTCCGTAATTATAAACTTTAAGATATGTTTTTCGATCCTTTGTATTTGATTTTGATGGGTGCTATGATGCTGATTGGCTTTGCTGTTCAGGCTCGGCTAAAAAGCGTTATCAATAAAGCGCTGACAGTTCCACTTAAAAACGGTATGACCGGTAAACAAGTTGCGGAACGCATGTTACGAGATCATGGTATCAGTGATGTTCGTGTAATCTCTGTGGAAGGTCGACTTACAGACCACTACAATCCCAAGGATAAGACAGTAAACCTGAGCAATGATGTATTTCATGGGGTGTCTGCAGCTTCGGCGGCTGTAGCGGCACATGAAGTAGGTCACGCTGTGCAACATGCAACTGCATACCGATGGTTACAGATGCGCTCTGTTCTGGTACCTGCTGTTAATGTTGCCAACACGTTGATGAATTTTTTATTCATCGGAATGGCTTTTCTGGCATTTTCGTTCGAAATGTATAATCAGGCTTTGCTGTTAATTATTATTGCACAAGCAGCAATTACTCTTTTTACCTTAATTACGTTACCGGTTGAGATTGATGCCAGCAAACGAGCGTTGGTATGGCTCGACGGAGCAGGTTTAACTTATGGGGAAGAACACGAGCAAGCTAAATCTGCATTACGCTGGGCAGGAATGACATACATTGTTGCCGCATTAGCAGCTACTGTTCAGCTTTTGTATTTCATTCTTCAATTTATGGGTCGTCGTGATGAATAATTTAACAGTAATCAGACAATACATAACTAAAAAATAAGCACATTTGCACTGTTCTGCCGCCCGGCAGAACAACTTAGAAGGGCAGCGCTTTTGGGGTTAAGCGTTGCCCTTCGCTTTTTTCACGGTGTTAACATACATCTGTATTTGATTTTCTATTTTCGCTTCAAATACAACCTATGAAAAGTAAAGTTTCCCTCCGAGAAAAACTACGTTATCGTTTTGACAATACACTTTCAGCCGGTCCTATTGCCATTATTGGTTGGCTAGCAGTAGTTTCGTTTATAATAGTAGTTGTAGCTGCAGCTATCATAACCTCGCTTCATATTCCATCAGATCCTGATACCGGAGCCGAATGGTCATTTATCGAAGCAGTATGGAACAATTTTATGCGTGCTATCGATGCGGGTAACCTTGCAGGTGATAACGGTTGGGGATTACGAGCAATCACCTTCATTGTTACTGTTGGCGGAATTTTTATCGTCAGTACATTAATCGGTACTATTACCAGCGGCATGGAAGCTAAAATCGAAGAATTACGTAAAGGCCGTTCGCGGGTATTAGAATCCAATCATACATTAATATTGGGCTGGTCTCCTAAAATTTTCACTATCCTTTCCGAATTGATCATTGCTAACGAAAGCGAACGTAACGCTAAGATTGTTATCATGGCGGATATGGATAAGGTGGAAATGGAAGATGAAATTCGCTCTAAGCTGCCCAATACAAAATCCACCAAAATTATTTGCAGAACAGGAAGTCCTTTGGATCTGGATGATTTGGAAGTAGTGAACCCGCATGAAGCCAAATCAATTATTATCATTAGTCCTGAACAATCGGAACATCCGGATATATATACTATTAAAGCAGTACTTGCAATTACCAATAATCCAAACCGAAAGAAGGAGCAATATCATATCGTGGCAGAGTTACAAGATGAGAAAAATCGCGAAGCCGCTGAATTGGTTGGTGGTGATGAAACCACACTAGTGCTCTCTGCAGATCTGATCGCACGTGTAACTGCACAAACGTGCCGCCAGGCGGGCCTAAGCGTGGTATACACAGAGTTGTTAGATTTTGATGGTGCCGAAATTTATTTTAAAAACGACAAAGCGTTAGTAGGAAAAAGCTATCGGGAAATTGCTAACTCTTTTGAAAGCAGCACTGTTATTGGAATTTACACCGGTGAGCAGCAGGTAATGATTAATCCACAGGCGAATTACATTTTAAAATCGGACGACCAGGTAATCGCTATTGCAGAAGATGATTCGACACTTAAGATTGACGGACAGCCAAATCCTGTTATTCAGACGGAATATGTAACTCAAGGAAGAGAGCTAATCAATCAACCTGAACACACACTTATTCTGGGTTGGAACGGCAAAGGAAAAGCAATCGTTCAAGAATTGGATAATTATGTTGCAATCGCATCAACAGTAACTATTGTAACTCCTAATGAAGAACACGAAAGCGAAATAGCTGAATTACCGGCATCATTGAATAGACAACTGTTGAAGTTCATTCAGCAATCATTCACGCAACGAGCTACAATAGAAAGTCTGAATATCACGCAATACAGTCACATTATTGTTTTGTGTAATGATCAGGCGGAGGTTCAGGAAGCTGATGCAGAAGTATTAATTACATTATTGCATATACGTCATATCGGCGAGCGAACCGGACATGATTTTAGCATTGTCAGTGAAATGCGTGACAGCCGTAACCGTGCGTTAGCAGAAGTTGCAAAGGCGGATGACTTCATTGTTAGCGACAAGCTTGCCAGTTTAATGATTTCGCAGATTTCAGAAAACAAACATTTGTCTCGCGTTTTCTCGGAACTATTTAAATCAGAAGGTTCAGAAATTTACATTCGACCTGTTACAGATTATGTAAAGACCGGTGTTCCGGTATCATTCTATACAGTGCTTCATACTGCATTATCTCGCGGAGAAACAGCTATTGGTCATCGACTTGCACGTTATGCACACGATGCAACTAAAGGCTACGGTATCAATGTAAATCCGGTCAAATCAGCTGTTACCACGTACAGCGATGATGACATGATTATTGTATTGGCGGAAGATTAATGTGAAATTAATTTTATACCAAATGGTATAATACTAAATGGTATAAAATTACGATTGGTAAATTTCATATCCTCTAGACGACTGAATGATTACAATGAACTATTCTTCGGCAACAGAAGGTTCCTGGTTTAAAAATGTTTTTTTGAACCATATTTCAAAAGCCGGATCAAGAAACTCATAGGCGTCATCTACTAAATGAATGATGTCGTGATTGAGTAAAGTTGTTTTGTTTTTACTGACATTACGAGGCGTACCAAGAGCATACTCGCTCATTACACTTACGCCGGTTAGGCGCTTTTCTCCTGATGTAATTGCTTTTAGCAAATTCAGTTGGGTAATACTTAATATTTCAGCGTCTCTTTGATACAAAGGACTGTTGGCATTGAGAAGTTCTTTCAATGCAGTATGGATCTCGATGTTGCCCGCTTTTTTATGAGTTAAATTCCAGGTATAGTGTGATAGCTGCTGTACATACCACGAATGATTGCGCATGAGTCTTGGAATTAAGGCTGCTGTTTGGGGATCGATATTTTTACCGGTTTTTGCAAAACCATCTGTGATAAACTCCACCCACTTTTCCTCACTGATTTTTTGAAGCATCATGATGTCGCCGAAACGATAAAATGGTTTGGAGGAACTATTAAATATTTCGGTCATCATGTGGCGTTTGCTCCCATACAGACAATACGTAACATATTCCTGACGCTGCCAATTAGCACGTAGCTTTTTTTCGAAAACCAGCGAATTTCGGAAGTAACTCAAATTCTGAAACTCATCAAGACAAATAATGAATTTTATTTTCTTTTTACGAGCAATAACCTCCGGTAATTGCAGCACTTCATGACTGTTTTTGCGTAAATCTTTCCAGTCAAAACTCACACTGAAATCGCTGTTGGGATCCACACCAACACTCAGTTTTGGTGTTAGTTGTTTAAAAAACTGTTTACCTGTTGCCATCCAATCCTCCCACTTTGACGATGACGCTTTAATAACCTCTTTAGCAAACAACTCCAAAAATTCCTCTTCTGTTCCCACAGAAAATAAGTCCATCACAACTATCCGGATATTCTTGTGCTTGGACTGAATTTGACGAACGACTTTTTCTACGAGAGAAGATTTCCCCCAGCGTCGAGGCGATATGATAGTAGTATTGATTCCGTGGATTAGATTGGATGTCAGTTTTTTTATTTCTGCATCGCGATTGGTAAATGCGTGCGTACTGACCGTAGTTCCGTATATAAATGGTGAATCTTTCATACTTTATACTATATAGTATTATACCCAAAGGTATAAAATATTCAAGAATTACATTCACCGTATTTCTTCGTAATTCCGGCTGATATACCGCAATAAAAAACCCGCGACGGTGTGCTTCGCGGGCTTATAACGCTCATTCCGGTCAGGTATTTGGCGAGCGTGTTAATTTTTTAAAGGAACATCCATTTGTAACTCGGGCACATAGGATGCTTTGTCTAAAATACCAATTTGCTTCGTTACCGGCGCATATCCTTCTGCTTCTATTACCAAATCGTAATTGCCGGGTGGTAAAATCACAACGAAACGACCGGTATTTCCGTTGGGAACATAATTGCCCACCAGCTCGTTGGTCTTCTTATCATAAGCCGTTAAAAACACCGAATTAAAAGCAGGCTTAGAACTTCCTTCAAACTTGATTTCACCGGTGATAACAGTGTATCTGGGCTCAATATCATTAAAGGTTACACGGTAAATATCCAAATCACCCATACTGTCATCACGCTTCGCAGCTAAATAACCGTAACGTCCATTTTCAGAAATTCGGAAATTTGAATTATCCTCGGG
>Ga0068876_10002968_pt1 | contig 12361 bp, 16 predicted proteins | sample NOAtaG_6_FD_66442 | JGI IMG/M metagenome (GOLD analysis project Ga0068876, IMG submission 66442) | Freshwater lake microbial communities from Lake Erie, under a cyanobacterial bloom - NOAA_Erie_Diel5S_2200h metaG | ecosystem: Environmental > Aquatic > Freshwater > Lake | place: USA: Ohio, Lake... | reverse complement strand
CATCACTTGGGCAATTGCATCTGAAGCAAAATTTTGAGCTTCCTGTTGATTGAAACGAGAAGCGTTGCCACGACGTGAATAATTCTCGTTGTAGTCTCCGCCACTACCTGTTATTAATGCCATGTTTACGACTATCTGTTATCAGCTAATTCTATCACTGCATTTCTTCTGAATATTCAGTGACTGTTGGTAACTTAGGACGATTAGCTTGTGCAATAGCGGCGTTAACTGCCGCGCCTACTGCAGCGCCAGCAAGTGCACCTGTTGCTCCACCGATCAAACCACGGCGTGTTAATCCGCTGCGCACCGTTTCAGTTGTATGTGAACGATAGCCTTTACCTGGTACTTGTTTAGACGGTGTGTTGCGAATACCTGCAGCTAAACCAGCAAGACCACCAAGAGCAGTCGTCGCGGTTGCAATGTTAACTGGATAGCCAAGCATACGAGCTTCTGGAATTCCTTCCAAGTTTTCAGGAGTTACTTTTAAGAGTCCCATGAAGCCGCTATCTTGGTAGTAATTCTGCATGAAGTTTGCATAACGTTCTGGCGTCAAGCTTGGGATTTCTGCTTTTGCAGTTTCATATTTTAAAGGCGCGCCTTGACGACCAAGGAAGAAACGATCGAATAATTCTTGGACTGGTTGTTCTGTTTCTCTGCGGTCATCTGCACCTTCAGGTGAATACGTTTGTGCGTACCCAGTGGCACGGAAGGCTTGGCCTGGGTTAAGAATATTAAAAGCACCACTCATGATTGTGGTTGGGATCGCCACACTTGCAGCCATCAACCCGGTTTTTGTTTTACCTAAATCGCGGTACGCATCTTTACCAACCACCGCTTTCATTGTGTTTTCAATACCAGTATCCAATATTGCTAATGGGTGGTTGTAACGCCAATACACACCCCTTGTACCGTCATTAGTTAAATCAGTCGCTAAGCGTGTACCAAAAGCTCCAATGGCTTGGATGGGTGTTTCTTTTAAGCTAACACCTTGAGCACGCAAAGCTTTGTGATATTTACCAGCAACATTTAATACGCTTGGATAAACTTCTTCCGCAATACGTGTAGCTTTTTCGCTCTTGCGTGCACCTTCTTTTAATGCTTGAGAAGTATTTGATAGTAGTTGCTGAAACCGATTTGGATTAGACACCGGCTATGCTCCCCATCATTTGTTGAATGTCGCCTAAGTTGGCGTTAACTCTTGTGTTAAACATCTCATCACGCATTGACTGACTGTTGGGCAAGCCATACGATTGGAACATAGTGCCAGGTGCATAACGACCTGCTAAATCATTTGCATGGTTAATGATCTCACGTTGTTTATTTTGTTGGAGGATTGTAAGAATTTGTTCGTCAGATAACTGGGCTAACTCCTCGCCCGTCATCTTAGTTAAATCAATATTGTTTGGATCAATATTCTGTTGTGTTCGTTGTGTCTGTTGTTGTGCGTCTTGTCCGGTTGATTGGAAACCATTAAATAAAGACGGACGACCAAGGGCTGCGCTAACTAAATTACCTGCACCAATAGCGCCCACAACATTGGCTGGAGTCTCCCACCCACTGCCTTGATATTGTTTAGTTACTTCGCCGGTTTTTAAATCTTTGATTTCTACATTTCTACCGGGTTTAAGTGCACGTACTCCAGCTACTGCACCCGCTGATCCCAATACGTCAGCAGCACCATAAAGCAAAGCCGCTGGCAATGAATCACCCGTCGCTAAACTAAGACCCGCACTAATACCTCCGCTTGCCAAGCCTGGGCGAAGCGCCTCGAGCAATCCTTGGAATAGCTTTCCCTTGGCCATTGGAATATAGTTTTCTTTTATTATAAAGCGTTAGGCCTTGGACTCTTTTTCATCTTTGTCTTCTTTCTTGTTCGCAAGAAGTTGTGCAACTGATTTGTTATCATCTACTTCGTTCTTTGCTTTGGCTTCTGCTTGTGCCATCAGTCGTCCTTTGGGATCAGGATTTGCAAATGATGGCATTGGGTTCTCACTACGTTCCTCTACCGTAGGACTCAACGCATACATTTCTTTCCACATCGGATTGTAATCTGGTTGATCTTCTGGAGTTTGTTTAGTATTAGGACGACCGGTATCAAAGTTATAGTCGCGTTGGCGATTAAAAGGTTTACCGATACCAGCGAACACTTCATTAGGGATTACACGACCTTCTTCGTCTTGTTTAAATTCAATAAACCCAAGACCTGGGTTTAATCGCTGCTTTCGTGCTGAGATATTTTTCCTGATGTCAGTTTCGGTAAAACGACCAGGAGAGAACGGTGTCTCAAAACTATCTGCAGGAATAGTAAAGAGATCTGCGTAGCTTAGATTTTTCTTTTTCTCAAAGATATCTTTTGTAAAGTCAATGTAACGCTGGGGTTCATTCTTGGAAAAGTAGTCACTCCCATGCCCAGCAAGGCGTGAATCTCGTGCCATTAATCTTCCTCAGCTTTACGATACTTTTTCTTTTTCAATGATACTAAAGTCTTTCGCAAGTTTGCTTGTTTAACGGTGGACTTATCGTAATCCTCTGGATTGGCAAGTACGTTTTCTTGTAACTGCGCAGTGGTAATTCCTTTTTTAGCTGCTTTCTTGGTGAACGCACCCTTTTTAATTTCAGCCTTGTCAATCCAGTTTTTGTCTTTTTTCTTTTTATCAGCCATGATTAAACTCCTTCAGATAATTGCCGTAAAAGTGCTAAGATCAGTATCCCATAAGCCCCAGACGTGGTTGATTGGGATTTAAACGATTCCGCAGATTGATTTGTTTGATAGTCAAATTAGTAATAGGTCCGGCAACATTTTCCCTTTCAGGCTCAGGGAAAAAGCCTGGTTGATAAACTTCTGCGTTTAAACGATTTGGACCAACATTCCTAAACTGCGGTTCAGCACGTACTGGGCCTTGCATTTGAGGTGTTGGTTGACCTGCCGATAAAGCCAGTGGCAACTGATATTCTTCGGTTGCCAGGATATTAGGCTGAATGACTACAGGAGAACTTGCAGGCATTGCACGCTCTCGTTGCATTCTGGCCATGTAATTTGCAAGGTTAGTTGCGTAGACATCTGCTTCGGTAGTACGTGCACGTGCAATAGGCGGAACAACGTTAGAAGGGAAAGCAAGCTGTGTCGGTTCCAAGTTGCGTACGGTTGGTTCCGGTGTTGGTGCTACTGGACGATTAGATAACAGAGTTGATGGTCCAGAAGTACGTGCGGAAGAAGGTAGCTGTTTATTGGCTCTACGTGCTAATTCATTTAATGCTACTCCGGTCATAGCATCGGCAACATCTCGTGGATATTTGGCATACACACCTTGAACAGCACGGCTCATATCAATTGCATCTCGTGCTTGTTGTGTCGGTTCTTGTGTGTACTTATAGGCTTGTGGATCTTCGTACGAACTTGGATAAGTAAAGAATTTAGTAACAGGATTACCTTGTTCATCAACTTCAACTTTACGTACACGATGCACAGGTAAAGCGGATTCGGTAGCAGTTGGTGGACGGTTAGCTGCTTCTGTATACTCGCCTTGTTTGGACATTGCAGCAGTACCATACTCGGCAAGTTCAGGCCCATAGATACCAATAGATGCCCTGGTATCTAATCCGGCAACACCACCGCGTCCACGTACGTTTACATCCGCACCCATCCGCTTACCTGCCAGTTTCTGAACATTTGTTTCACCTGTATCAACATTGACATTGGGAAGAAGAATACGTTCACCGGTATCAGGGTCAATGCCAAGATCACCACCAATATTTACAACAGACTTAGCGCGTCCACCAGAGAGAAGACCACCTGGTACAATTTCGAGTTGCTCTTGTGAAATGTAATTACCAACCGGACGTCCACGCTCAATATTAGAAAGCTCACCTTCTTCAACGACCATATTGTCAGGTGCCGTGAGAACAGGGCGAACGACAATACCTTCTTCAACGCCACCCATCAGTTTCTGAGGAACGGCAGCCCTTCGAATGTTACGTGCGGTTGCTTTCTCTGCACCAGCGAGGCGACGCTCACTCATCTCGTAATTACGCAACGTTTCGTTAATACGTGCGTCAAGTTCATCTTGAAGATCTAAAGCAACTTCACGTCCACGACTCGCTGTTAAGTAGGCGTCACGTTCTTGCGGACTAGAGAAAGACCTACGTTGTTCGCCCAGGTCAACAACATCAGCTTGTAAGGCTGCATCACGTGCAACTAAGTTGTCAAGCTCAGTAGCTAAACCAATTTGATTACGTGTTTCTTGTAAACGAATATTACCAAGCCAATCTTTATAGCCTTCAACTTTATTTGCTAAGTTTTGTGCAGTATCTTCCATGTACACACCTTCTTTCAAGGATGATACAGGGAATTGTTCTCCAGCAATCGTAACGGTTCCTTCGTTTAAGTTTTCGAAGAACTGCTCGTTACCTGCTGCGCCAAGTTTAAGTGCGTTACGACGTCTTGTAGCTTTAGGATCTTCTCGCCATGCTTCAGGACCAAACGCCTCGGCTAATTGGGTTTCTAAGCGCCCAGGGGTACCTGCGTCTGCCATCATCTTCTCGCGTCGTTGCTGGAGAAAACGTGCTGCCGAACTTTGTCCTAGGTCTGCACCAGGGGCTGTTTGTAGTTCGATAGTGCCGCCAGGAGCAAGGCCCGTACGTGCAGGGCGTACGCCTCCAAACTTAAAGCGTTCTCCGGTGCGGAGGTCGTAGCCAATACCTTCAGCCTGATCAATGGGCAGACCATCAGGTAATAATTTGGCGACTGTGTTAATTGCTACGTCACTTTCAACACCAGACCATTCGCTGGGATTAGATCCCATCATTGCCTTATAGTCGGCATCAGCTTGTGCATTCAATTGAGCAATTTGGTTTTTATCCAGGTCTTCGTTACGTGAGAGTTGTTGCCACACACGACCTGTTTGTTGTGCAGCACCAGATTCAACTGCGTCTGTTGCTTGGTTCTGTACTGCAGGATTACCACCAAAAGCACGTTGGAATTGTTCAAAGCGTGCTTCTTCTGCTTGCTCCAAAGTAAACCCAGTGCTTGCAAGAACTTGCCTTCCAATCTGTTCGTCTTCTAAAGCGGCTTGACGAATTGATTCTTTTGGATGCGACGAAAGCGGATTCTTGAGATAAAACTCTCTTCCATTATCGTCCATAAGCATAAGTTCATTATCATATGGATTTCCTGTCAATACATAACCTTGATTACCCAAACCCTTGTGGAAGTCAAGGAATTTACCCTGTGGCTGAGCACGGGTTGTTACTTGAACAGGAGCAGGAGATTGCGACTCTAAAACGTTAAGATCCACAGTTGCCATTGGAATGGCTGGTCGATCTGATAATGAAGACGCAAATAAACTTCCTTGTGCAGGTGTTGCAGACAATGGGCGAGATGGTGCCTGCATAATAAATTCACCTGTTTCTTCTGCTAAAGCATTAATAGGCGAACGTAATGCCATCAAAGTTCCTTGTGTGCCAGGGATTTCAAGTTGGTATGTGCCTTTACGATTTTCTGCTGCTTGCAATAAATTTTTAGTTGCTGCTTGACGGCGTGCATCTGCTACCTTCCTTGATACCATCTCTTTAGGATCCGGGCGATAAGGTACGTATTCTTCTTCAAAACCTAAGTCTTTACCAGATGTAAGACGATTGGCAAAATTAGTAGGTGTAGTTGGCGGTACACTCGGAGGAACATTTGAGTATTGCTCCGGTGCATGTGGAGCAACTGGTCTTGGATTCTCAGTTACACCACGATTGCCCGTAACACGAGCAGAACGTGACGGTGGAATATCAACAAGTCCAAAATCACCGGTACGTCGTGCGCCAAGATCAGTCATTTGTACACCACGGGGGCGTTCATTGCGTGCAGCACGTGTTAATGCCTCTGCCGCCGCACCTTTTCCCTTGAGGTTACGTAATGCGTAGTAGCCACCAGCTCCAGTGAGGGCACCTAAGCCAAGAAGGCCGGCCATTCCCAAGAGATTAGGACCTTCATTCCGTGATTCGCCGTAATATTCCGCCATGTGAGTCCTATCGTCTGATATTTCTATGATATCTGTATTTTAAGGTGCAAAATTCAAGAAATAACAACGTACGTTAGACTATATACAAGAAAAGTACCAAGAAATCAATGGATCCGGTAGACAGAATGCAACGTGCCGTAGCAATGCGTGCCATTGCAAGTAAAACGGCGGATTTAGAGAAGGCAGGTGCTGATCCTGTTACGGTAAAAACGTTTTCTTCGGGTGCATTGCGGGAATTAGCGCGGCAAGTACCAGATTCCGATAAGTATAAAAGCGCATTCATGGCGGCAAGCAACTTTAAAAACCAGAATTCCAAAATTCCTAACCCTGATTCCAATTTTTAATTTTTAATTTTTTAGTAAATAACTAAATCTACGTAAAGCCGGGGTAGAATCCCCGGCTATTTTGTCTAAAAACTTGGGCAAACTCCTTGCAGCGTCTACACTTTTTGTTGATAGTGTACGACTTTTCGTAAAAATGGCCCCTATATACCCAAAATAGGGAAAATATTTTTCTGACGGTTCTTACAACACCTGTGGGAATGCGAATGTGCATAGAAAAAAAAGAACGGTGGGTGGGTAGAGAATAAGTTGGAGCGAAGCGGGGGCATGCACGAGTTTTCCACAGGTTTTTCCACAGGCTGCAACACTTTCAGACAGCGTACGAATCCCTGAGATCCCTTCGCGCGCAATGCTTTTCGGCTACACGGCACTGCGGGAGATACAGAACAGTTCATCGAGAAGCTCGAGGTAATTGTCACTGTTTCAACACAAGCAAGACAGAAGAGTTAGCAATAGATCCAAGGGTCATTCGTCAAGCTGGACGTTAAACGCAGCCGTTACTTCTGCGCACGTTAGTCGCAGATCAAGAGGATCAATCATGATCATCTACTTCACCCTGACTACAGATGAAGCCATCTATCAGTTCCAGGTGAACAAGGAGGAGAATCTGGTGCGTGTCACCAAGATGATCCTCAAGGCTCAATGCCCAGGAGAGTGGCATCGCTCCACACTCATGACCGTAGACGCAGGGCGCAAGCTCGTGCGTCAACTACAGAAGACCAGGTGAGTTATAGCTCCCAAGCCAGGTGCAATGCCTGGCTCTGGTCATTGCCACAATCCAGTGGCATCTACTACCTAACACCATGGGTTTCCGTACATCCCTCGGACGTGCATTCTCTGCAGCTACTCAGGCTGCATCACAAGAGTGGCACGAGTCTCAGCTTGATCGTCGCATCACTGGCGACGTCATCCGTTACAACGACCGTCGTATCACTGGCGACTACGCGCCAATCAACCAACGCAACAACTCCCGCGTTACTTATAGCGGGCGCTGATCCGTAAGCGGACAGGGAGGTGCAAGTCCTCCCATCAGCATTGCCACAATCAGTGGCATCTACTCCATACCAACCATGACTCAACAACTAGCTGCCGGCATCATCGCCGTTGCTACAACCATGGGTATTACTACCCAAGTCACCATCCATCTCCTGGATGTAGCTACGGCTAAGCAATGTCGCACTCATGACTGGCCGGCAACACAACACAGCGCACACATGGAATGGTGCGCAACCAACAACTATCCAACCAACTGATCCGTCTAAGCGGGTGACCAGGTGCAAACCCTGGTCCAGTTATTGCCACAATCCCGTGGCATCTATCCCATACCAACATGGCGGACATGCAAATCTTTGCAGTTTACAAAGACAATAGCGACAGGTATATATCTGCTTGGAGAAATTATTCCGACGCATATGCGGCGGCAGGTGAAATACAAGCTATGGATCCAGAAGCAACTTACTCCGTTCACACTATTGAAGAGGAAGAGTTTTCTGATTTCTGGTTCCACAATCTACATTTAACACTAGTCTGATGGTGCAGGAGGGGTTCGATTCCCCTCCCAGGCATTGCCACAATCCCGTGGCATCCACTCAACACAACACTATGTATTACATCATCATTGATGGCGTACAACATGGTTTCTCCCTTCAATGGGAAGAAGCACTGATCGAAGCTGCACAACAAGACCACATGCTTAACTCGCCGGAGTTAAACGACGGCATCCAAGGCACGCATGACGTACAAATCATGTCCTTCCAGGAGATGATGGAGGCCGACGACGTTGTGATGGTCATCTGACCAGGCGTGAGCCGGGGCATCGAATGCCCCATACAACTATTGCCACAATCCCGTGGCATCTACTACACAACACCATGTTGATCTACCAGCCTGAGTTTGACACTCGTCATCGCGTCATCTGGAATGGAGGTGACAGCTCTATGCTTCACTTCCAGAAACTGAAGGACGGCGAATGGAAGTACCTTGATAGCGTGACGTTTATGTCCATGCCTACAGGTACCAAAGAACTTCTCTACGAGATGAGAGAGTATTACAACTTCTCTATGACCATGCTCCAGGACATCATGTATGCGATAGCATTCTGATCCCTGCACTTAACCCTTCCGTTGTGGTATGCATGTACTACGACGGTGGGTTCTCTGCAGGACTCACATCCTGCTCATCAACATCACAGTATTCTTATGTTCAGCTCCACAATCATTGGCTATGTCACCGACCTCAAGGTGCTCAAGTCCAGGGAAGACGATAGTTATTTCCTGGCGGTAAGTATTGCAGTCAACGATCCATTTGGTGGTTCGTGCCGCTTGCGGTTTACGAACAGCAATGGGTTACTTGCTGCATACAACAAGGGCACCTTGGTGACAGGCCATCAGCTCATTCTCACGCAGTGGAATGTACGCATCAGCACAATCAAGACGCACTACCAGAAGGATGGACAACTAGTGACACTCAAGTACCCTGAGATCAAACTCACAGGTGTACGTGCCACTATCGGTGCGGCACCAAGGCCCAAGGCTATTGCTGCACCGTCTCAACCTGAGGAAGAAGACTACCTGGACTTCTGACACACCATCTAAATCCAACTAACAACTCATGTCCAACTCATTCAAAGACTCCTGTGTTGCTCTTGTCATTGGCATTGGTAGTGGCTTACTCCTATCTACTGGAGTACAGAAGCTACTCAACCAACACTACGAAGAACACTGCAACGCAAGACCAAACCACAACCTTATACGTACACAAGGACTCTTAGGAGACACATACTACTGTATCCACAGTAAGTACCTGTAATCTGCACATAACTCTCCCGGTAGTACACATGTATTGCCGGTGAGTTTTCTGCAGGTCACACCTGCACTACACCACACGACACCAAGCTAGTTCCATGAACTACCAAGCTGTTGAACAACTTCTCACGCAGGATGCTCGCCTGCTTGCCAGAAGAGATGCCCCTGTCATTGATCAAGAACTTGAAGAACAGCGTCAAGCTGCTCTCGAGATCTTCTTCCAATGGCAGGATGGCATGCGTGAGTACCAAGACCTTATGCCGTTCTGCGTTGTACTCCAACGTAAGGTAGATCTCAACAGGGATTTGCTTCGTTGGGAACGCAGGCATGAGGACTGACTCCTGATCGGAGGGGCTTTGGCCCTTCCCACCAGGACTCTATATCCTGGACACCAAACCATCGCACACGACACGATGATCACTATCGGTAAAGACGAGCTTGACAACGCAATTGCTTTGTTCAAGATCGATAACTATTACATCGAATGCAAGAAGAATGTTTGCTACCTCCAGTGGGTAGCAACAACAGAACAAGCACGTGAGTACATCGATGCATTCCTTGAGTGTCTCGATGTACTGATCGATGGTCAGTGGGTGGATACCTACGGTTCACACGAACAAGGGAACCCTGTCTCACTCCCTGACCAAGACTACATTGCTTGCCGCTACATCCTTGCAACTATCTGAGATGAAGACTATTTACCGCATCGGCAAGGGCTATGTGCAAATGGATTCTTATGGTGAGACTTATGAGACTCGCCTAGGATCATTTGCTATTGCCCTCCTCGCACTCCTCCTCGCCACCATCAGTGGCAGTGCACTTCTGGGTGTGGATCTTACCAAGATCAATCCACAGTCAACCCAAGCTCAACCTGCGCTCAAGCCTTGACATGACAACTCAACTCAAAGAACACATCCAAGTTCTCGAAGCTCGTATCAATTGCCTCATCGACAAACTCCTTGCGAACTATGCTACGCAGTACGGAGATGGAGGCATTGCCTTTGACATCGTCAAGGGTACGAAGTACTACAAGCTGATCCAACGAGACACGAAACGCTCTGCACTTAGTGGTAACACTGGTGCATGCGTCCATGCCTTCATTGACAGGCAATCTGGCTCTGTCTACAAGCCAGCCACTTGGAAGGCACCGGCCAAACACGTACGCTACAACTTGCTTGACGACGTATCGTTTGCAACCTGCATCCAGGATGCCAACTGGCAAGGTAGCTATTTATATATGAAGTAACTACAAATCACTGGGCATCCACTATTGAGAATCATTCGCAAGAGTGGTGTAAGTCCCATGCTCAACCGTCCACTTACTAACTCAACTCAACATGACAGAAGACAACAAGCGGTATCACCTCATTATCAACGTTGATGAGAAGTATGCAATCGTCAACGCTTTATCCTTTTATCATGCACACCACATCCAAGGTGCGTTGATGGATGAGGATGAGCGTGAACAATACATGCTCGCATTCCAAGAAGATGGTCCAACCCTTGTTGATTCCTTAGCAACAAAGGTGGCCAACACCTTCTGATCCCTGGGCATCCATGACGTAAGTACATGGTGTAAGTCCCAGGCTATTCTTCAATCCTCATGAACAAACCAATGCGCACACGAGTATCTATCGTCAAAGAAGATCGGATCTGGCAACTGAGATGTCAAGGGTATAGCTACGATTCAATTGGCAGCATTGTCAATTGCAATCCTGGTTACATGACGATTGTTATCCGTCGTGTACGTAGGCGTCCACCCATCGAAGTAGATCCGATCAAACGCGGACGTTATCACAGCTTCCTTAGTGATGATCAAGTGAATAACATACGTATGCGCAAAGCTAATGGTGAGACTTGTCTATCTATTGGCAAAGACTATGACCTCAGCGAATCAGCGGTTTGGTGTATTGCAAACCATGTTACGTACAAGGAACCTGCACATGACAGTGGTTATGCATACAACTTTAGTAATCGACTGATGCGCTAGATAAACCTGGGCAACACCGACGTAAGTACGGTGTGTAAGTCCCAGAGATTACCGTCCATTCACTTCAACTCAAACCATGAGAGACCTTAACTTCATCGACGAGCAGCGCAACGCTGATCTCCTCGACGCAATGGCTGACCGTGACCAAGAGTTACGCGAAGCCATGCAAGAAACCGATCCACAAGAATGGGAGTTTTACGATGACCAAGCCTAAGCATCAAGACATTGACATCATCTTGATTGTCATTGTCGTCATCTCAATCCTGATCACAACCTTACTGGATGCAATCCAATGTCTTATCTCTCTGACCTTAAGCGCTTCTACCCCAAGTCCTACAAAGCGCGAATCGCAATTCAGCAATACAACGCCCACGTTGAGTGGGAAGGTCAAGACCCAACGACTATCACCATCCACGAAGCCATCCTCAATTACGGAGGACCTGAAGAAGGAGGATGGTGGTACGAATCAGGATACCCCTGTCTTACGCACTGTGTCTTCTCCAAGAAGCAAGCGATCAAGGAGTATCTCATCTACTCAGAAGAGTACGAAGTCTGGGACCAGCCCGACCTCGGGCTCACGTCGACGCACGGCAAGTACGACATCAACTATTCCAACGACTACGCTAAGCTCTACCCTGAATCCAAACCATACTACTGCTGAACAGAACAATGACAACAACAGTGACACCACCGCTTGGTCTGACCATCAACCAAAGGAACATCTACATGTACTTCCTGAACCACAGGAAGAAGTACAAGAACACACCGTGTTACGTACCAAGATGTCCCGGTCAAAACTCAAGGCTTGAACAATATCTCAATGCCTTGGTCAAGCTTGAGATGTACGGTTTGATACGTGTAGACAGAAGCAGTGTTAACTACACAGGCTGGATCATACTCGAACCTAAGACCAGGCTATGACTCCATAACACTTCCGTAGTATTGGGTGGCACGTACAAAGTGCCAATACATGCCAATACATTAGTCCACACCTGGGCTTTCACCTGACAAGGTGATGTAAGTCCCAGGGTTCACATCAACCTCAACACTAAATCAACCATGGAACAAGCTAAGAAGTATCCAACAATTGACTGGACCAAACGGGAGTACCATCAACTGCAGTTAGTAGTCGATGCACTCAAAGCCATCTGTGCTCGCGAAGATAAGCGTCATCAGATGGACGAGCATCTCGATCCACATACCCGTGACGTTATCGAT
>Ga0068876_10002967_pt1 | contig 12363 bp, 9 predicted proteins | sample NOAtaG_6_FD_66442 | JGI IMG/M metagenome (GOLD analysis project Ga0068876, IMG submission 66442) | Freshwater lake microbial communities from Lake Erie, under a cyanobacterial bloom - NOAA_Erie_Diel5S_2200h metaG | ecosystem: Environmental > Aquatic > Freshwater > Lake | place: USA: Ohio, Lake... | reverse complement strand
ATCTTAACCTTACCGGTTGCTTTGATTAATTCTTCCATTTTTTCCTCTGGTTGTTTTGGTTGTTGAAAAACTACTAATCAATACTAGTATTTATACAAAATTTATAAACTATATCCAGTTCCAACATAATCTCCTGCCACATACGGTGATGCAGAGAATCTACCGTTCACGAAATAACTATCTACCCAGATGGTTCCACCCGCATCCGTTACAGTTTGTGAGTCAGAAACATTCTTTTGTGGTTCTAGAACATTGGCGTCAGAGACAGTTACCGTGTCTGTTGGAATTAGGTAATCAATGTCAAATGCTGTTGCGTCTGACAATGTGATTTCTTCCACTAAATCACTGCTTGCGTCATTAAGTTGTGTGAAATCTGTTGCTATATCATCAACAAGTGTGAACGTATCTGAGAGTCCAAGTGTAATTTCTTTCACAAATGTTTCAGAAGTACTTATACTATCAGTTGCAGTATTGTTTACACTTAATGATACCACATCTACAAGTGGAAGATTTTCAGACAATTCACTGGTGTCATCATGTGTTTGTAGGAATTCAATTTCTGTAACAGTATTTAATGAAAGTTGTTCTGAGAATGAGAAATCCTTATCTTTTGTAACTGTTTCTGTGATGTTAACACTATCAGACAATTCCACTGGAATTACAATCAACACATCTAAACTATCTGAAGATGAAACACTATCTGACAAAGCAATTGTGGTTTCTACTGATAAGTTGTCAATGAAATTTTGTGAATCAGATAATGTGTATTCAATGTTTTTTGTAAGAACATCGGTTGTAATAATACTATCAGATTTTTCAAGTTCTGTGTTTATTGTATTTACATTATCAGTAATGGATTGTGTATCAGTAAACACATATTCAGTATTTAATGCAATGTTATCTACGACACCCACATCTTCTTGTAAATCTGATGTTGCGTCATTTTGTTGATTGAAGTTTACATTGGTAGTATCAGACAATGTAATAGTATCTGTGAATACCATGTCAGTCACAAATGTTGTAACGTGTGATGTTGAAACTGAATCAACGTATGCGTTTTCTGTTTCTAGTACTGTATCATCTGTTGTCGTGAATGTGTCAGATAAAGATTTTTCTACAGCAAATGATGTGACATCAACTGTAGACACATCTTCTTGTAAATCAGATGTTACGTCATTTTGTTGGTCAAAATCTTGGAACAAACTATCAGTGATGGTTAAACTATCGGTAAGTGCTATGGTTACACCAAGAATTGCTTCATCCGTTACCGTGGTGCTATCACTTAATGGTTTTTCCACATCTTGTGCTAACACATCACCTGTTGTCACAACATCAGTTGCACCAAGACTTGTATCCATTGTCAACACATCTGTTGTGGATACGGTGTCTGAAGGAGTTTCAAGATATACAATAGCTACTTGTGCTACATCAGATACAGATACCGTGTCTGTGGTTACGGGGCGACTGATGGCTTTGGCCACCACTTCTGATACTGTAACTGTTTCTTCCAATTCACGATATGGCAAATCTTCAATGTCCACTTGATTGAAATCATCATCCACTGTGATTTCTTCTGGTGTAAGGTTACCAGTCAACAACAAATTGGAGAACATCTTGAAGCCCGCAGGATGTGAGCTCTTTAAATATGTGCTCTTCCAGTTGGATAATTGTTCTGTGGTTTCAATGACATAAGAATATGGTTGATAATAATCATTGTCTTGAAGTGTGATGATGTCTGACAAGAAGCCGGCATTATCAACATATTCACCAGGTGCATGATAGATGTGACCTGTGGCAAACGTGATGGCGGCAGTTGAAGAACCTGAACGACCATTATTGAAGTCCACGGAGAAGGTTTTCACAGGAGTATATCCGGTGGAAATGTTCACTTCAAACACAGCTCCAGTACCTGAACCCGAGGCGGTCAGCGTTGTTAAAGGAAGTCCTGTGGAGGGATTGATTTCTGTGCTGTAGTTGGAACCACCGTTCACCACAGTGACTTGTGTGATTTTACCACCAGACACTAACACACGGAATTCAGCACCTGAACCGTCACCCACAAGATTCACAGCTGTGGCACCCACGGCATATCCAGAACCACCGTCCAAGATGGTGACAGATTCAATCACACCTGTCTTACGAACCAAGAACTTCTCACCGCTATCCACGATGGACAACAACTTAATTTTACCACGGGTAGGAGCAGATGCATAATCACCGAACAGTGTGTAATCTTCAAGGAAGTATTGTTCAGCAAATGTGTTTTCTGTTTTAACTACACGAACAATGGCGTTGTTTTGCAGTAGTTCATAGGCGTAAGCAGCAGACCCAGCGGTAACTTCTGTATAGTCACCAGCAAAATATAACCCTTCTAGACCTGTTTCTGAAACGAAGTAGGTATCGTCACGACGGAATCTACTACCTGGTTCATCAACACTTAAAACAGAAGTTAACTGCTTAGAGATGGTACCATACGTAATGGTTTCATCTCCAACATATTGTACATAAACGTGAGTGTCGTAGAAACCTAAACTTGGTGCTAATGTAAGGTCGGCAGAAATGTCATCTGGAAATTGATAGTTGGGATTGATGTCAACTTGCAATTGATAGATGTTGGGACGTGATGTTTCATAGACATCAAGGCATCGTGTAGTAACTGTTCGTGCAAAATTACCAGCACCTTCAATGTATTCCAAATAATATAACGTGATGACTTTTTCTTTCAGTTCGTAGATGTTTTCATTTGGAAATAAAGTAGTATCTACCTTGATGAAACGTTTTCTACTCCAACGACCATCTGAAGCACGAAGAAGATAATCACCTGGATATTTTACTGTGGCTGTATCATTGAACATGAAACGGAAAAACATTTCCGTGGATGTTTCTGAACCTTTGGCTTCATAGTATTGATTGATGTATTTTATCAAACGACGGTTATCAAGAACCGTATCGCTTGGCATATCATAAGTGTATTGATTTCTGAAATATGGAATAAACACATCCAATGTTTCATCAATGTCCATCCAATCCATGTTATTGAGCAATACATCATGAACTTCACCTTGATTTTCTAGAAACTTATAATAGTGTTCTAGGAAGGTGACAAACTGCGGGTATTCAACCCGAACAAATTCAGGAATTTGTCCTGAAATTAAATGATGCAGCTTTCTCTTAATCGACATTATACTTCAGTGAATGGACGGCAAGAAATTGTTAATCCAGCAGAAATGTTAGCTACTGAATTGCTTTGACTATCATCTAATGTTAAAATACTGTTTCGTGATGGAAGTGCTGCCACGGCAAACGCAGAGGTATCTGATGTTCTTACTACTGCACTTGAAATGTTTTGATATAATGGTTGAGGACGAACTGACAAATATAATTCATTGATGTTACCAAGATACCCAGATACAATGACATTTTGTAGTGTTACCAATCCCGCATTGTAATGTACTGTTCCAACTGTGGCTATTGGTAATCTAGTTTGTGCTTCAATGAATTTAATGGTGCCATATCCATCATCATTGGCAACAGCATCATCACTGAAATCTTGTAGATATCCTTGATATGTCAATCCATTAATGTTAGTTACAAAGTTACTGCTTCGAAATGTTTCAGGATCTATGGCAGTTAAGAAATTCAACTCTTTGGAATATCCTGATGTTGTGCTAATACCCACAGGAATTCTTTTTTGTAATCGAAGTTTAAACACAGAACTTACAATAGATGTGTTAGTGTTTTTCACTGTTTCTGTCAATTTAGATAAGAAAAATGTTTTATCTAATGTTCCCAATTCCGTGTCAAAATAGTTTTCTATTTCATTTGTCACAAGAACTGATAAATCTGAAGGCTTTAAACTAGTCAACTTAGAATTGTAATTCACAATGCCTTCAATACCAAGATAAACATATTCTGGATCCACAAATTCATGTTTAATACTCATTACACTACGCGGACGTAGAATAGATTCTTTAATGAAATCTTTGTCTGCATCAGTTAACACAGCATTGGTTACTGGGTCAATGGAGATGAACACGGATCCATATACAGGAGGATCATTTTCTTCTCCTCCCCACACAGTAACTTCTCTGGCTTTTGTGAAATTTTGCTTGATGAGTGTTCTGTAATCTTCTGCTGTGACTGCTCGATTTCTGTTAGCATTGAATTTAGGTGCATTGAAACGAATGCTATCAATGCTTTCTCTTGATGCTCCACCAGCTGAGGGTTGAATAATAGTGATGTCTACTTGGTCTTCACCATCAATATCACCAACTAAAGTGAATACTCGTGCGCCGTTGGCATTGGAACCTTCAGACACAAGATAAGTGATGGTGACAATGTTGCCAGCTATCAATTTAGCGCCAACATTATCATCACCAAATATCACTTGATATTGACCTGCATTGTTTTCTTCCACCCAAAACACTTTGCTAGTGCTAGTTACATCTACAATGCTAGAGGTTTTCACCCAATCAACACTTGTTAAATTAGAGGTGGATGTTTGAACAGAAACTTCTACTGTTGAAGTATCTACGTTACCGTTAGGTATAATGAGCGGTCCAGATAAATTATCTGCACCAATTAAAAAACTATTAGATAGATATACACCCTCAATCAATTCCACATCAGTAAACACAAACTTGTTTTCATTGTTTACTGTGGCAGTTTGAGATTCATTAACATTGAATGTATAAGATGTTCCGTTTATTGCAGCATTAAACTTCACAGCGGGTGTAATAGACAATGTGTTACCTACAGTAACATCTTTTGTTACTGACAAATCTACACGTGCTTTAGCAGATGTTGTGGAACGTGGGCTATATCCTAACATTTTTGCCAAAGAAACCACAGATGTTCTTTTAATGGCAGTGTCAATGAACATTTCATTGGCTTGTAAATTGGCAAGAACTGCATTGTAATGTGTGTTATATGATAACACATCTAAAAGCAAATTCAATGCTGAACCAGTGAAATCATAATCTGTGAATTCAGGCTGAGCAGCTAGATAGGTTCGTAAATTATTTTTAATGGTATCAAAATCTAATTCTGTGACGTTAAGTTCTGCCATTATCGTAATCTCTCTAGTGTTACTGTTAGTGATGTAGGTTGATTTATACCTAACACAGTGAAGTAAATGGATACTTCATAACTGTTTTCTTCTTCCACAGGAACCACATCAACTAAATCTAAACTCACACGAGGTTCATAGGTTTCAATGGTGTTTTCTATGCTTCGTTTCAATGTTTGTGTCGTGATGGGATCAATAGGCTCAAACAGTAAACCTTGAATCTTAGAACCCACTTCAGGTTGAAACAATCTTTCTCCCATGTTTGTGAATAATAACGTTTTCAAAGATTGTTTCACGGAATTCACATCAATTTTTTTCAGCACATCTTGTGTTTCTGGATGTGCCGAAAATGTGATGTCCAAATCTTTGTATAGTTTGTTAGGAGAAAGAATAGGCATTTTTATTGAATATTTATATGGTTACTTTAGACGTTACCAAGATTTAACAATGCGCCACGGCCCCCAGAAGCATATCTGTGATTCATGAATGTTCCAAATGTGTTTCTACAGCCATTTCTGTTAAATGTGACGTGGATCCATGGCATTCTGCTGCCTGTGGTCTTGTATTCCAAGAGTAATTGGTCAAAATTCACATTGGCTTTAATCCATTGAGCCACTTCGTAGTATTTGTCTTTGCTGAATCCCGGGAACTGCAAGTCGGCTGCTTGTCCATATAAGTGTTGAGAATTCAAAGCACCACCCTCAGGAACAAAGTCTCGGAATCCGCTGGAAATGATGACATTTGGATATTGTTGTTTGATAGGGTCAATGCATTGTTCTGCAAGAGCCTTTAAGTTACACGCCATGTCTTGAATGGTGTTTCCATTAAAGGCACGTAATTGGGCTCTGGATGCAGCTGCGTTCGTGAAGTTTCCAATGGTGAAGAAATTGGAAATCTTCAAACTATTGCTAATGGTTTCTTGATTGTTAATATCACCACAACCAGGAATCACTTGTCGTCTTGATGGAGCTGGTGTGTTGTCTGTAGCTGTGGCAGGAGGTTGAGGACGATTCAATTCTTCTCTTGTAATCAATCCTTCATCAATGGCTTGTTCTTGAAGTTTCTTGATAACAGCAGCATTTTCTTCAAAATTTTCACCCAACAAATCCAATGTGAATGTAAGAACTTCTTCACGATTTGGAACTATAAGTTCTGAGAATTCTGGAAGTGTTGGTGTTTTTTCATCTACAGGAGTTAAATCACGCACTGTAGCTGCATCAAATGTAGGTACTGGTGTAGGTGGTGATACAGACAAGGCGCCTTTAAATGTTCCTTGAAAAATATTTCCTTCTGTGATGGGACTACTGATGCTTGTTTTAGTAGTTCCCCCCAATTTCATAGTACTACCGGCTTTCACTTTCATTTCACCAGATGATTCAATGGCAACATCAGCACTTTTGATGTCAATTTCTGTTTTTGCATTCACACTTAAATCTTCATTGGTGTATACTGTCATGGCTTTACCTGAGGCGATATCTATTTTACCCGCCACGTTCAACTCGTAATCACCATGTACATGAGTTGTTAAATTACCATCCACCTGTAAGTCACAATTGTTCTTCACATAAATTTTGCAATTACCTTCAATGGTAACGTTGCTGTTACCTTTAATTAAAATGTTGTTGTGACGAGCATAAATTTCATAATTGTCACCTACAACTTTATGCACCATGGTACCATTTCTATCTACATCAATGAAAGTACCTGCTTTATGATACATGGTGATTCTTTCATTGTCTGTGGTATCATCAATTTCAATGGTGTGTCCAGATTCAGATTCAAATACATGATTATAGGGATAGCTGGCATTGTAGGCAGTTAAAGGTTGGTCCCAGGTGCCTTCTAAAGCCATAGATACACTTTTTTCACGACCATCATCTTTAGTTTTCACAATGGTCTTAGCAATGGATTGATTTCTTGCTAAACGATTTGTATCAGGTTCGCTAGTTTCTAGATAATCGGATTTAGGGTATACTTTGTCTGGGTCTTGAAATCCTTTATTGGTTCCGCGCAATCTATCATAGTAACCTTTACCTGGGACACCTGCCATGGTTCCGATGATGATAGGTTCCTGACCATCTTCACCATCTCGAAAATATCCAGTCACCCAAGTTCCTTCAACTGGGCCCACAGGCGTAGTACCTATGCCAGACATGGCAGCTGAGGTGATGGGTTGTAGGGGATATGCCCATGGCAAATCAGCAGTAGGTAGTTCTGCCTTGTCAGCAGTATGATATCCTACAATGCGAACACGACAACGACCCAAGAACATTGGGTCCTTTCTATCTTCAACAACACCTATCCACCAATAAAATCCGTTACCGTAAATGTTTTCCATAATTATTATAATGGTTGCTTGAATGAATCTTTCATGATTTCCATCGTCATTTCATGTTTGTTAATTGTGAATTGATGACGAATGCTAGTAATTAAATATTTTCCAGATAGATAAGGATCAAGATAATCCGCAGTGCTAGCATTACCTTCCAACGCTTTGGCAATAGGCTTTGGAATCAACACATCAATGACTTTACCTACTTCAATGTCAGTTCTACCAGGCACTTCAATGCTAAATCGTAAATTGCTTGCTTCATACATTAAACTATTTCTTTGCATAACCCAAGTTTCATACATAGGGTCTTTGTTTTCTTCAAACATATTATATTGTTTTGTTCTTACACGACGATAAGCATCTGCATTTTTAGGGATGGTTTTCGGGAACGTTTGTGTATCACCACGTTCATGTAAGTTGTATACTTTTTTATGATACTCATATTGGTCATGACTGAATTCTTGATATTGCTTCAATGTAATGTCATGAGTTATCAACTTACTTGTATAATACCCATAATCTTGCGCACGAAACACATCCATGTATGGAATAACACTCATTCTGGTGATGCTTTTATACTTGTTGGACACATTTAAATCTGTATTGCCTTTTGGTAGGAAAGAGTATGTGTCAAACACAGTATCACCGTCACGGATCAATCCTTCAATACTTGCCAAATAGAAATTTTTGTTGCCTTCAAAAAACAATACATTAGGTGCTTGTTTGTAACTTCTATTACAAATCCAATTGATGAATTTCAAAGGTGACCAAAATGTAGGTACTGCTGATAAACTAGTGACATGATTTTCTTTGATAACAAGATTTTTCTTGTCTTTTAGATAATCATCAAACACCTTTTTCACGATGCTATGTGTGGTACCAGAAAACTTTTTACTGATACGAAGAACATTATCAGATACAGCTTCCACAGAAATGAAGTTGATTACATATCCTTGTTCTTTTTCTGCTATTGCACGTTCTGAAACAGATGTGACATAAAATGTTCTTTGAATACGTTCTGTTCTGAAACCAGGTGTACGGAATGATAATGTAATTTGTTCTAGACCAGAAAAAGGAACTTTGTTGATGAAGTTAGTGGCGTCAGAAACCACAATATATCCAGTCATCATGTTGGAAAAAATATCTTCGTAAATCACGGTTTGTATAGCTAAGGTACGAATATCATAGCTTTTACCACGTGATGTTACAATGATTTTCTCCGTGATTACTTCAGACGGATCTTTTAATAGTTCAGAATTTTCAGACATTATTCACCACGAATTAAACTATCAAATTCTTGTTCAATAGTAGGTATCAAAGCAGGATCTAAAACTTTTATTGTTCTTTTAGCATCATTTTCTTCCACTTCATATGTGTAGTTGGTGACAGGAACGGTGTTCATAGAATAATCTTCATCAACAATATATCCAAGTTCTGTGTCATAGTAATGATGAACATCTTCTTCTGGGTCAATAATGGATGTTATAGTTAAATCTTCAGTTTCTGTTGTTACATTAGTTAACGTGTTCGATGTTGTCAATAGAATTTTTCCAACTTGAGAACGCATATGAACCACATCATCCACAACCTTACTTACTAGAAATTTTCCATCATTATCTGATGTAATGACATCATTGGCAGTATATTCAGTTCCATCAGGAACTGTGATTTTGAAATCATATTTCAAGTACACTAAATCTGTCACCTTGGCATCTAAAATAGGCCATTCTTCGCGTGGGTTTGTGATGTCATTCACCATGAGAATCACCCAATGATAGGCAGGTGTGCCATATAATTTATAACTTACTTGTTCAGGTGTTTCTCCATCTTGAGTGAAGTAATCTTCCAATACCACAGAGTTTTCACGAAATTTATCTGAGATGGAAACACGACGAAGAAAATCTGTGATGATAACAGGACGACTGTTACTTGTCACAATCATGTTGGGAAATTTAGAAAAATATTTCATTAGAATCCTTGTTCCACACGTTCTTCTGTAAGAACTTCTAGTTCTGTGAATGAAAGTGTCATGGAAATTTCTGCAGGTGCACCATTGGTGCCTTTAAAGGTGACGAAATCACTACCACCATACTCAATCTTTAAATTGGTTAAGGCGCAACTACTGATTTGCGGTAGATAGGTGTTTCTTCCATTTTCTCTGTAATGATATTCAATGTTGAACTCAGCAGGATAACTTAAGAAAAACTTATCAGTTCCTTGCTTGGGGTGCATGTATTTTCTAAATGTTTTAATGATGTTTTGTATTTGAGTAAGTTCTGCCACATTTTTAGGAAGAAATGTATAATCGAAACTGAAGGTTCTGAATCCCATGCTTTTAAACAATTGTGCCTTGTAGGGATTCACAGCTTGTCCTGTTGCAGAACTGATAAGACCTGCTGCATCACCAAACTTTCCAAGAACACTATCATTGGCATTTTTAATACCTAAGGCAGCTGTGGCAGCTCCCAATCCCACCAATGTTTCTTTGGCAGCATCAATTCTTCCAGAAATGGCACCTTCACCTTCTCTACCAGTGAACACTTCTTTCAAATCAGATGCAATTTCTGGAGCTCCACCCAACACACCCAGTTCTGTGTCTTGCCAATTGGCTGTGTATGACACTGAAGGTTTGTTGTTCAAATATAATGCAATGGCGGTTTTCAATGTCACTTTGTCACGGTTGTTGGCCAACACGGCACCTGCTGCTCCACCGGCCACGGCTCCAGTGACAGCTCCCGCCACTTCAACTTTGCGCGTGACTTGTGATGGGATTCCACCTTTATTTAAAATGTTACTACCCTTGTCTACCACATCAGCCAATGCTTCAGCACCTGCAATTGCACTCAGTGCCGCAATAGTCAATGGACCAGCTTTTTGTTCTGGGCGATTCTGTCTGGAAAAATCCACAGGTGTGGATCCTCGGGGTGCTGCTTGTTCTGTAGCACTTCTGTCACCATCTCGCTTGCTGATGTAAAACATCACAAAATGGGGATATTGAATGCTTCCCACTTCAGTTGGATAACGATACACCTCTAACCCAGCATTTTTCAACTTGGCAGTGGCAACACTTTCACCTTCTGCAGGGTCAGTTCTTCCGAAAGGATTGGCCCCTGCTGTGAAGTTTCGTGAATTAGGGGGACGTTTTCCGTCTATAGGCATAAATAATTTCCTTGAAAGACTTTACAGATATTTATATGGCTTACACCAAAGATACGTATAAAGGAAGATTCATACCAAAAAATCCCCAGAAATATGTCGGGGATCCAACGGAAATCATATATCGCAGCAGTTATGAATTGAAGTTCATGAAATGGTGTGATACCAGTGATTCGGTATTGAAATGGGCCAGTGAAGAAATTGTGATTCCCTATATAAGTCCCATGGACAATCTAGTTCATAGATATTTTGTGGACTTCTACATAGAAGTCATGGAAAAAACTGGGAGAAGAAAAAAATATCTTGTGGAAGTGAAACCGTATAGATTCACGGTCCCTCCACAAGTTCCTCAAAGAAAAACACAGAGATTTATTTCCGAAGTAAAGCAATGGGGTGTAAACAACGCAAAATGGAGTGCGGCCCGGAGATTTGCTTCTCAGCACGGATGGGAATTCATGCTTGTTACAGAGAAGGATTTAGGAACTACTATAAATAGTAAGTAGTTTTTAACTTCATTCCGGACATAGTAAGTTTAACACGTTGTCAAGTAGTAGTCAAGTACTCAATTTTACCATTTATGCCTCCTAACCAGTCAGAAACAAATCGTCAACGTGAAACACCGGGAGGAACTGAACGGTGGTATCAAGACATGGTTAAACGGCTTGGTTCTGGAAAAGGAAGCAAAACTTTACAAAGTGAAATTGGTGAGTTTACAGGTTCAGCTCAAGTAGGAAGCATGTATGTATTTTCCTATGACCCGAAATTGGCTGATGTTCTCCCATACTATGACACAGTACCTGTGGTAGTTCCATTCAGAATTGTATCAGATGGTTTTTATGGATTGAACTTTCATTATCTATCACCAATGCTTCGAACTGCTCTGTTAGATAAAATGATAGATTTAACTACTTCTCAACCACTAACAAACACCTCAAGAATGAGTTTGACCTGGAGATTGTTAAATAATGCCTCACGTTTTCCTGGTGTCAATACTTCAGTGAAAAGGTATTTGTATAGTCAGATGGGTTCACGATTATTGAAAGTGTATCCGAAAGATTGGAGAAAAACCATTCTATTACCAATAGACAATTTTGAAAAATCCTCAAGAACCAATGTGTTCAGGAATTCACGGAGTAAAATTTAATGACCGGTCCTCGCCCAGAACCACAACAACTACCAGCAGTAAAAACTTCTGCAACTGTTCCAGTTCCAACATTGGAACAGTTTCTTGGGTTTGTTAAGACACAAAATCTTGCTCGTCAAGAACGATTTTTTGCACAGTTTTATAACATAGGATTGGGTGGTAGAGATTTAGCTTTGTTGTGTCATCAAGCATCTTTACCAGGTAAAAATATTGGAACACGCCAACTTAGAATAAATGGTTTAAGTAGAACCTTCGCTCAAACCGCCGATTACATGGGTGATAGCATCACGTTGGAATTTTTAATTGATACAGACTTCACCCCAAGAATCATCATGGAACAATGGATGGAAAGTTGTGTATCCAATTTTGAATCTGGAAATGAAGTGGGATTCTATGAAAACTATGTCCGAGACATCACATTACATGCATTAGCTCCCGCAGGCATTCCAGGTGAAGCTTTGTTTAACTGGAGTCCTACTCAGGCAGATTTAGGATTGCGTGACAAAATAACAACAAGTAATCGTGGATTAAATGTTGCCATTGACAATGTGTTCAGAAGAAGCAAGCGTTTGGCAGACAACACATTTAATAAAGTGAAGTCTCAGGCCTTTGGTGCAGTTCGGGGTATTGCTGCTCCATTGTTAGATTTAGCCACAGACTCAG
>Ga0068876_10002965_pt1 | contig 12367 bp, 12 predicted proteins | sample NOAtaG_6_FD_66442 | JGI IMG/M metagenome (GOLD analysis project Ga0068876, IMG submission 66442) | Freshwater lake microbial communities from Lake Erie, under a cyanobacterial bloom - NOAA_Erie_Diel5S_2200h metaG | ecosystem: Environmental > Aquatic > Freshwater > Lake | place: USA: Ohio, Lake... | reverse complement strand
TCATAATGGTATTAATTTTCGTTGATCCAATTAGCTCTATCTGCCTGACTAAATTGCCATGGCGCACCGTTGTTCTCAATATTGGTAAACATGGTATTTAATTCGCTCGGACTGTTACTTTCTTCCATCACTAAATAACGGCGCATTTCAATAATAATTGCAAGAGGGTCTATATTGATCGGACATTCCTGCACGCAAGCGTTACACGAATTACATGCCCAAATCTCTTCGTGTTTAATGTAATCACCTAATAACGATTTGCCATCATCTACAAAGGTTCCTTTATTGGCATCAATATTTTTTCCAACTTCTTCTAATCTATCTCTTGTATCCATCATTATTTTACGCGGCGATAATAATTTACCGGTAAGGTTTTGCGGACAAGCAGACGTGCATCTTCCGCACTCGGTGCAACTATAAGCATCCATTAAATTTTTCCAGTTAAGATCCTGTACATCTTTAACACCAAATCGTACCGGATTATTTGGATCGGTTTTTGGAACATAAGCCGGATCAAAATTTGGAGCAACTACATCGGTAACAGACTCAAGTGTTGTGAATTCACCTTTTGGTTTTAAATTAGAAAAGTACGTATTAGGAAATCCTAAAACAATGTGTAAGTGTTTAGAAAAAGGTAAGTAATTTAAAAATCCTAACACCATTAAAAAATGACCCCACCAGCCAACTCGTTCAATTAAATGTAAGCCACCATCAGATACACCGCCAAATAACATAGGGCCTAAATGACTACTAACCGAAAAACCCAAAGTGCCTTCGCCAAGATCTTTTGCATGAGATAAACTTCTTGAATAAAGAACTTCATCTGCACCATTCATCATAAAAATAAAACAGATCAAAATGATCTCACTAATTAATATAATATTGGCATCTAATTTTGGCCAACCGTTTAATTCGCTTTTTACCAAGCGAGGAACTTTTAATAAATTTCTTCTTGATAAGAAGGCAACTGTTCCTATAAATGCAAGTACCGAAAGAATTTCAATAAAACTTACCATGAAGGTATAAAAACCTCCCAACGATTCTCTAAAAGCACGATGACTTCCTGCAGCTCCGTCAAAAATAATTTCAAGTAATTCTATTTGAGTAATGATGAACGCTGCGTATAAAAACAAATGTAGTATTGCAGGAATTGGTCTTGAAAACATTTTTTGTTGACCAAAGGCAACTAATACCATTGTCTTTATACGATCGCCGGTGCTGCCTGAAAAAGAAACGTTTTTGCCTAATAGTATATTCCTTCTGATCTTTTTTACATTAATATAAAAGAAAGCAGAAGCTCCAATTAGAAGAATAGTGAAAATAATAGAACTTATCATTTTTAGTTGGTTGTTGGTTTACGAGACTTTTTTCCAAAAACAGAGAAGTGGATATAGCGCTCAGGATTCATACGCAGATCTTTTAATAATTTATCTAAGTCTTCAGATGACTTATTTAGGTTATTGTATAAAGAATCGTTTTTAGCTAATTTACCAATGGTACCTTGGCCTTCGTTAATTCTGGCGAGCATGATATTTAATTCCCTCATAGATTTATCGGCATTAGCAATAGCATCTTTAAGCTGCGCCTTTGCTAAACTATCTGTCATGCTGCTAACATTGCTAATGATGTTATCAATTTTTTGTCCGTTTTTATTAAGGTTTGTGGTGATCTGGTTTAAGTTAGAAAGCACACTTGATATTTTTACTTTTTCAGAACCTACTAAGTCATCCAATTTGTAAGCGGTTTGCTCTAAGGTTAGGATCGCTTTTCTAACACTCTCAAATGATTTGTCTAGATTATCACGCGTTTTTGTATTTAAAATTAAACTTACAACAGACATAACACTATCCATACTGCTAATTAAATTTTCGGCTTTTGCTTGGATGGGAGCGATACGTTTATCTAGCGCTTCTTTAAAACCTTCCTCTGTAGATGCAGTTAAAGTATCGCCACTTTTTACAAATTCTGTGGCATCGCTATAAATAATTTCAACTGCTTTAGAACCTAACAAGTCAGAGCTGATAGCTTTAGCAATTGAACCTTTAGGGATCATTACATCTTCCGTTAATAAAAATTTCACTAAAACTTTATTTTTTCCACCTTGTTGAAATAACGAAATGGCATTAACCTGTCCGATCTTAAAACCATTAATAAGTAAAGGGTTTGCCGGAATTAAATTGTCGATCTTTGGATATACAGCGTATAAATAATACTTATGTGAAAAAAGGTTAGATCCTTTTAAAAAATTTATACCCCATATAAAGGCTGCGATAGCCGATAAAACTACAATTCCTATTTTAAATTCTTTACTTATCTTCACAAAAAAGTATCTATTTTTAATGCATAAATATAGGTATTTTATATTTATTAAAATAGCCCCTAAAATGAACCAGAAATTAAAGAATGAAGAGCTAAACAGGCTAAATGTTGATGAATTTAAAAATGCTAAAAAACAAACACTGGTTGTTGTTTTAGATAATGTTCGAAGCCTAAATAACGTTGGCTCTGCCTTTAGAACAGCAGATGCTTTTTTGATCGAAGAAATTATTTTATGCGGTGTTACCGGAACACCTCCCAATAAGGAGATCGAAAAAACCGCTTTGGGCGCCACTTCTACGGTTAAGTGGACTTATTTTAAAACTACTTTAGAAGCGGTTGAACATCTTAAACAGCGCAATTACAGACCATTTGCAGTAGAACAAGCCAATAAAAGCATTCCTTTGAACGAATTTACTTCGTTTGATGAGAAGGTAGCATTAGTTTTTGGGAACGAAGTATACGGTGTAGATCAAGAGGTGATCGACGTTTGTGATGGGGTAATTGAGATCCCTCAAGCCGGAACCAAACATTCTCTTAACATTTCTGTAAGTATGGGTATTGTTCTTTGGGAGATCTTCAGGCATTCTCTGGTTAATTCTTCTAAATAATAATTAATAACAGTTTTTTATTAACTTTAATTGAAAATACGCTTCAAATTAATGCCTTAACGTTTAAACAAAAATGATCGGTATGAAAAATTTTATTCAAAATGTCTTCTATTGCGTTTTAATTTTTATTCTAAGCCAACAGGCTAGATCTCAAGTAAATTTTCCGGCATTAAATCTTAATGTGCCAATTAATACGGTTGTTGGAAATCATTCTTTTGTATTGATCAACTCTTGTCAATCTCAAGATTTTCATGTTATTACAACACCAACCAACGGGGGATTAATTCCTGTAGCAAGCGGCGTGCAATTTGTTTTAAAAATCAGTGGCATAAACATTGCCTTTCCAACCGTATCTTTAACTTGTTTACAAACCGGCACTGTTCCGGTAGTTGTTGGCAATACCTATACTTTTACCAACCCTAATAATCAATTTCAATTTACCTGTGTTGGGCCGGCTACAGTTAATTGTCAGTTTTTATTGGTTGGAACGCCTACAAATTTAAATCAATCTTACGAATGTGGTTATGATGTTGCGTTTACATTGGGGAATTGTCAGAACTCGTCTATTTTTAGCGGCTATACTCAAATGCCAATTGTGTCGAGTCCTTCTCTTTGTAATGTAGGTATAAGTAATGGGTTAATAGAGAAAAGTAATATTTCTAAAACAGAGATTTTTCCTAATCCTAGTAATGGAGAATTTTTTTTACAATTAAATCCTATTACTGAAGACCTTAACCTTGAGGTATACAATGCCATTGGGCAATTAGTTTTTAAGGATCCTATTACAGAAATAAATTCTAAGATCAGTTTGGTTAATTTGCCAAGCGGAATTTATTTTATGAAAATAAAATACGGCGATAAAATTATCAGAACAGAAAAAATTGTAAAAGAATAATTTTACTTATTCATTAATCCGTTTTGAATACGAATACTTTCTTCGTGTAACAACTGACAGATCTTTTCTACATGATTAGGCGAAAGGCCTAGTTTTTGCGCAAGTTGAGCCCGAGTGCGTAAAATTTCCTGCCAACGGTCTAATTGAAAAATAGTGATGTTATGTTCTTTTTTATACATGCCAATTTCTTCAATGATCTGCGCACGTTTTTTTAATACATGAATTAATTCTTCATCCACATCATCAATACTGTTTCTTAACTCGTCGAGTTTATCTATAACAGAATTATCCTTGTAATTTTGATTCCGCAACACTAAACTCGAGATCACCTCGCCCAATTGTTTTGGTGTTAACTGTTGTCCGGCATCACTTAGTGCGACAGATGGATCGAAATGCGATTCTATCATTAATCCATTCATGCCAAGATCTAGCGCTTTTTGCGCAACAGAAGGAATTAGTTCTCTGTTACCGCTAATATGGCTTGGGTCACAAATTATTGGTAATTCCGGAAACAAAGTGCGTAACTCAATTGGCAATTGCCATAAGGGATTATTACGGTATTTTGTTTTACCGTGAAAATGAAATCCTCTGTGAACGGCCGCTAATTTTGTAATGCCGCTGTTATTAATGCGCTCAAGGGCACCTATCCATAATTGTAGATCGGCATGCACCGGATTTTTTACCATTACAGGAACATCCACACCTTTTAAAACATCTGCTATTTCCTGCACACTAAAAGGGTTAACTGTGGTGCGTGCGCCTATCCATAAAACATCAATGCCGTATTTTAATGCTAATTCGGTATGCTGTGCATTGGCAACTTCTACCGTAATTTTAAAACCAAATTCTTTTTTTACTTCGTTAAGCCATTTTAAAGCCTCTTCGCCTTTGCCCTCAAAGGCATTTGGGCGGGTACGGGGTTTCCAAACACCTGCCCTGAATAAACTTACCCTGTTAAGCGCTTTTAAGCTTTTTGCAGTGGCCATTAACTGTTCGAACGACTCTGCGCCGCAGGGGCCTGCAATTAGCAGAGGCTCTGCGGTTATTGGTAGCCAGGTATTTAAAGGGGCAATTTTCATTTAAAGAGTAACAAATAAAAGGGTATAAGGTTTCAAACATGAAAATTACCCTTTTTACGGTATTTAAAAAACTAAATGATTGAATTAGTTTTACGGTATGAATATTGAAAAGCCAAAAGCACTCATATTTTTTCAGAATAACTGCCCTACAACTGTTTTTACAGAATGTTGTAAGAAGAAGAATGATTGCTGTAAAAAATTCAAAAAAGGCGACCGTTGCAAAAAATGCCCGGGTAGGAAGTAATAAAATTCACTTACAAATTCTTAAACAATTCTTCTTTTAAAGTTCTTACGCCGTTAACCGCTGTTTGTTTAATGTGTTGAAGTCCTTTTACATGATCCAGATTAAATTCGCCCGGATCAACTAACCATTTTGGCGTATTTGTTTTTACAAAATGTAAAATACCTGCTGCCGGATAAACATTTAAAGATGTGCCTACTACAACAAAAAGTTCGGCTTGTGCAGCTATATCATTTGCCATATCCATTTGCGGTACATCTTCTCCAAACCAAACAATATGCGGGCGCAACTGAGAGCCTTTAATGCAATTATCGCCAACTACTAATTCGGCTTTGTTTAATTGGTAAATTAAACTAGGGTCGGCAGTACTTCTTGCCTTCATTATTTCGCCGTGTAAATGTATAACGTTTTTACTTCCTGCGCGCTCATGCAGATCGTCTACATTTTGTGTAACTACTTGCACATCAAATTTATTTTGTAATTCGGCAATAAGATCATGTGCACCGTTTGGTTTTGCTGCCATTACCTGCTTACGGCGCTGATTATAAAACTCTAAAACCAACTCGCGATTTTTTACCCAGGCATCAATAGTTGCTACATCTTCAATGCGAAATTCTTCCCATAGTCCACCCGAATCGCGAAATGTTTTAATTCCGCTTTCGGCACTAATTCCTGCACCTGTAAAAACTATTAAACGTTTTTTGGCCATTTTTTAAATTCTCTTTTACGAATTTAATTTTTTTAGAGTAAATATGTAAACGTGTTAAACCACCACTAATACCATGACTTTTATTTGGGTAGATCATAAAATCAAAGGGAATGTTTTTACTAACCATAGCGTTTGCTAATTCCATGCTGTTTTGCAAATGCACATTATCGTCGGCGCTGCCGTGTATCAATAAAAATTTACCTTTAATATCCTTTACAAAATTAGTTGGCGAATTATCTTCGTAACCACTTTTGTTATCTATTGGTTTACGTAAAAAACGCTCTGTATAAATATTGTCGTAGTATTTCCAGTTAGTTACCGGAGCCACAGCAACGGCAGTTTTAAAAACGTCGCCACCTTTTGAAATTAGTAACGAGGCCATATAACCACCAAAGCTCCAGCCTTGAAAGCCAATACGGGTTTTATCAACAAAGGGTAAACTGCCTAAATATTTTGCGGTTTCAATTTGATCAATGGTTTCTAACTTACCTAGTTGTAAGTAGGTGCTGTGTTTAAACTGGCGACCGCGACCTTGCGTGCCTCTGTTGTCAACACACACAACCATATATCCTTCTTGATTTAAAAAGTTATGCCAGAAATAATCTGTACCATCCCAATTGTTATTTACTTCGTTAGACCCAGGTCCTCCGTATGCATACATATAAACCGGATATTTTTTTGTTGAATCAAAATTTTGCGGTTTTAACATCCAACCATTTAATTCAACACCCTCTGAGGTTTTAAATTTAAAAAATTGTTTTGTAGACAAGTTATAGTTTTTCATTTTGCTTTTTAAAGCAGCATTATCTTCCAACACTTTTACGGTTTTGCCATCAATACTGTTTAATTCGTAAACGGGAGGCGTATTTGCATCGCTGTATGTTGAGATGTAATATTTATAACCAGGTGTAAATTCAAAACTTGTAAATCCCGGTCTAGTCGATAAACGTTTTTTATCTTTTCCGTTTAATTTAACACTATACACATCGCGGTTAGTAGCACCATTTTCTGTAGAAACATAATAAAGGGTTTTAGTTTCTTCATCGTAGCCACTAAATTCCGTAACATCAAATTGTCCTTTTGTGATTTGATTGATCAATTTACCGCTAATGTCGTAATAATAAAGATGGTTGTACTCGTCGCGCTCACTAGAAATAATAAAGCCTTTATCACCAATAAATCTTAGATCGTCAGTAACATCCACATAGGTTTTACTCTCGTCGGTATAAGCAACTACGCCTTTGCCGCCAACAACATCGGTAAACAGTAATTCTAATTTATTTTGTAAGCGATTTAAGCGCGTAATGGAAAGTACTAGGGGGTTATTTGTAAATTGAATGCGCGGGATATAAATATCTTTTTCGGTTCCAATATCGGCAGTAACGGTTCTTTTAGATTCTTCATCAAAAATATGAACCGATACAATTGAATTTTCTTCGCCGGCTTTTGGATATTTAAAAGTATATTGTGTTGGATACAATTCGGCTTTATAATAATCCATGGTGTATTCTTTTACTTTGGTCTCGTCAAATTTTACGTAAGCTAAGTATTGGCTATTCATGCTCCAATCAAAATAATCGGCTCGCGAAAACTCTTCTTCATAAACCCAATCTGCCCAGCCATTTTTAATTTTATTTGCTTCACCATCGCGTGTAACAATTATTTCTGTGCCAGTTTCAAGATACTTGATGTATAAATTATTCTCTCTTACAAAAGCAATTTTTTTTCCGTCAGGCGAAAATAGTGGAAACATTTGTTGTCCTTTATCACTTAGCTGAATGGTTTTTTTTGTTGCAATATCGTAAACATAATAATTGGCTTTTGGCGAACGACGATAAACGTTTTCTCTGTTTTCGTAAAGCAATAATTTATCTTCGTTTGGACTAAATTGGTAGGTATAAAGGTTAAGTGGTTTGTTGTTAAATTTTACATCTTCACCTTTTACAAGTTCTTTTATTTTTTTTCCGGTTTTAAGATCAAACTGACTCAAGTTTGTTTGAGAACCATAGGATTCAATGTCAACATAATTTACGCCGTCATTCATCACGTTAAAGCCTTGCGCGTATTTAGCAGAAAAAATGCCTTTTGCCCAAATATCCTCTAAAGTGAGTTTTTGTTGAGAAAAAAAAGTAAAAGGAAGGATGAATAAAACAAGAATAAATTTTTTCATGACTGTTTTTTAATTTTTGTTGCTTGTGAATTTAGTAAAATAATCTTAAATATATAATGTATAAACTACCAATTGGGCTTAAAATTAGGCGAATTAACCATGGTAAACCCTCGAAAAAACAATTAAACCATTTTTTATTTGTAAAACTTCACCAACCCTAAGATCTTCTTCGTTTTTTACATGCCTCATGTATTCCATAAAAACCTGGTCCTCATCAGCGGTTAGTTTTATTACCTCGTATTTTAAAGTTGGCAGGCGGTCAAAAGAATCTTGCCACCATTCTCTCAAAGCTTGTTTACCTTTTATTAAACCATTTGTTTCGGGTTTGCGAATTTTTAATTTCGGACTAAAATGTTCTGCGGTATCACTGTATAATGATAACAGTTTTTCAAGATCATGTTCGTTAAAAGCTTCAAACCAATTAAACGCTATTTTTTTATTTTGTTCGGGGGTCATAAATATATTTTTACAAGTTGTATCTTTAGATCATGCTAAAAAACGTTTTTATTTTCATAGTTGCAATTTCTTTTTTTATTTCATGTTCACCTGAAAAACAAAAGGTAGATCTTATTATCCACAATGCAGTTATTTATTCGGTAGATTCATCATTTGCTATTTATGAAGCTATGGCAATAAAAGAGGGTAAGGTGGTTGAGGTAAATTCGAATGATGTTATTCTTAATAAATACAGCTCAGTAAATAATAATGATTTAAACGGAAAAGCAGTTTTTCCCGGATTTATAGATGCACATTGTCATTTTTTAGGTTACGGTTTGGGTTTGCAACAAGTAAATTTAATTGGCACACGATCGTTTAACGAAGTAATTAAACGTGTTGTTGATTTTACAAACAATAAACCGGCAGATCATACAAAAATGCCATCCTCTTTAGGCAATGAAGATTGGATCATTGGGCGGGGATGGGATCAAAACGATTGGGAGAATAAACAATATCCGAACAAAAATAAATTGGATTCACTTTTTCCTGAAACACCTATAATGCTTACTAGAATTGATGGACACGCGGCCTTAGTGAATAGCGAAGCGCTTAAAAGAGCGGGTATTACAGCAAATACAAAAAATAGTACAGGAGGTCAGATCGAACTGGCTGGTGGAAAATTGACCGGTATTTTAATTGACAATGCCGTTGACATGGTTACAAGTTTTATTCCTAAAACCGGAAAAGAAAAATTGGAAAATGCTTTGTTAAATGCGCAGAACAATTGTTTGGCAATGGGCTTAACTACGGTTGACGATGCGGGTTTAATGAAACATGAAATTGATGTGATAGATGAAATTCAAAAGTCGGGAAAATTAAAAATGCGTGTATACGCTATGTTAAGCGATAGTGAACCAAACTATGCTTATTATTTGAAGCATGGTATTTATAAAACAGATAAATTAAATGTGCGCTCGTTTAAATTTTATGCCGATGGCGCTTTGGGTTCTCGTGGAGCTTGTTTACTAAATGACTATAAGGATAAACAAAACTGGAAAGGTTTTTTACTGAGCGAACAACAACATTTTGAAAAGTACGCTAAAATGATGGTAGAAAAAGGATTTCAAATGAATACACATTGCATTGGCGATTCTGCTTACAAAGTTATTTTAACCGCTTATTTAAAAGCCGGGGCTACAAAAAAAGAGCGCTGGCGGATAGAACACGCGCAGGTTGTGAGCCCTGGGGAGATGAAAATTTCTGACGGGATCATACCTTCGGTGCAGCCAACACATGCCACAAGTGATATGTACTGGGCAAAAGACAGGCTAGGGGAGCAACGCGTAAAATACGCTTATGCTTATAAAGATCTACTAACGGTTTGTGGCTTGGTAGCATTAGGAACTGATTTTCCGGTAGAGGATATTTCGCCATTTAAAACTTTTTTTGCCGCTGTGGCAAGGCAAGATAGTAAAGGCTTTCCGAAGGATGGATTTCAAAAAGAAAATGCTCTTACGAGAGAAGAAACTTTAAAAGGCATGACCATTTGGGCAGCTTATTCTAACTTTGAAGAAAATGAAAAGGGTAGTTTAGAAAAAGGAAAATTTGCCGACTTTATTATATTGGATAACGATATTATGAAATGTAAACTAGACGAGGTTTTAAAAACAAAAGTACTAACTACCTATATAAATGGGGAAAGGGTATTTGAATTAAAATAGGTTTTTAAGATCAGTTAAATTTAAAATATGTCTTCCTTTATAACTTTCAGGTTTTTCTTCTGCAAAATATATTGCTTCCCATCCTGCGTTTAATGCGCCTACAATGTCACTTTCAAAATTATCGCCTATCATTACACACTCTTCTGTTTTAGCATCTGCAAAGCTTTCCGCTAATCTAAAGATCTTTTCTTCGGGCTTAGAAAGGTTATGCTCTTCGCTAATAATGATGTTCTTAAAGTAATCTCTAAGTCCGCAGCCATCAATTTTTATGGCCTGCACTTCTTTAAAACCGTTGGTGATAATATGTAAATGATAATTTTTATTTAAATAATCCAGTGTTTCAATACAGCCATTTTTTAGATGTTTCCCCTTTGGACCACGTTCTAAATAATGTTCGGTAATTACAAGGTTCTCGTTATAATTATCGTAATTAAATTGTTTAAAGGCCAAATTAAATCGGTGGTTACGTAAGTATTCTTTATTAATTTCTTTTTTGGCATACTCTACCCAAAGTTGCAGGTTTGTTTTTTTATATGTAGAATGAAAAGTTGAAAAATCTGTTTTTAGTTTATCTGCAAGATCAAATTCTAAAAAAAGTTGTTCTAAAACATGCCCTGAATTTTTCTCGAAGTCCCAGAGAGTATCATCAAGATCAAAAAATAAATGTTTTTTATTTGTTAGATCACGTGCCATTCTTTTAATTGATCATGAAATAGATAAAGGATAAAATAAAGGCCGATGGCCCATACAATTACCGAAACACTCAAGTATAGAACTACTTTTTTCTTGTCTTTAAAAAATTTCTCGGCAAAAAAGGCGCCAATGGGTTGCGAAATAAGTGGTGTTATTGCGGCTATTCCGGCAAGGCCAAAACGTTGTTTGATACGGATCATCCTGCGGTTAGTTTTTGTAAAATTTTTCTTTTTTATGTTACGCTTTTCCCTGTAAGCTTGCGTCCACTTTAGAATTACGGCGCTTAAATTGGTGAAAATTATGTTCCCGGTAATGCCACCTGCACACGAAACCAAGATAACTTTAATGAAGTTGTATTTAAACACGATAACAGCAGTAGGCAAGCCCAGTTTTACAAAGAAAAAGGTGCAGGTAATAAAAACTGAAAATATTTTTAAGAATTCGGCCAAAGTTTGGGGCAAATTAACACATTGGGTGGACGTAAAGCAAATTATTAACGCTAATTATTGTTATACAACTAAAGGCTTTTAGCTTGGGTATATTAATTAAATTCCGTAATTTCGACCCCCAGCTAACAAAACTAATAATTTACTTATGTCAACAAACACAGTAAATGCAACTCAAGCACACGCAGAAAGCATGTTTGACGCTGTATTGGCCCGCTTAGATGTGGCCGCCAAATTAATGAACCTAAGCGAAGAGGTTTTACAAGTTTTAAGAAACCCAAGTAAGCAGGTAAAAGTAAGCCTTCCTATTATGATGGATAATGGTAAAATTCAGGTTTTTGAAGGATACCGTACAGTACACAGTACACATCTAGGGCCAAGCAAAGGTGGTATCCGTTATGCAATGGATGTTAATGCAGATGAAGTTATGGCCTTAGCGGCATGGATGAGTTTTAAATGTGCCGTAGCAAATTTACCGTATGGTGGTGCAAAAGGTGGCATTAAATGTGATCCACGTGCAATGAGCGTAGGAGAGTTAGAGCGTTTAAGTCGTGCTTACGCTGTTTCAATGAAAGATATTTTTGGAGTAAATAGAGATATTCCTGCACCGGATATGGGTACAAGCGGAAGAGAAATGGCTTGGATCCTAGATGAATTTAATAAAATTAATGGAGAAGATAGTCCGGGTGTAATTACCGGAAAACCAATTGCAATTGGTGGCTCATTAGGCCGCGATGCTGCAACCGGGCGTGGTGTTATGGTTAATACTTTAGCAGCACTTAAAAAAATGAATTTAAAAGCCAGCGAAGTTACATGTATCGTTCAAGGCTTTGGTAATGTTGGTTCTCATGCTGCGCGTTTACTTTCTGAAAAAGGAATTAAAATTGTTGGTATTGGTGATCACACAGCTTCTTTTTATAATGAAAAAGGTATTGATATTCAAGCAGCTTTAGATTTTGCTGCTAAAAATAACCGTGTATTAAAAGGATTTACAGGAGCTACAGAAATTAAATCAAGCGAATTACTTACAAGTAAATGCGATGTTTTA
>Ga0068876_10002963_pt1 | contig 12373 bp, 3 predicted proteins | sample NOAtaG_6_FD_66442 | JGI IMG/M metagenome (GOLD analysis project Ga0068876, IMG submission 66442) | Freshwater lake microbial communities from Lake Erie, under a cyanobacterial bloom - NOAA_Erie_Diel5S_2200h metaG | ecosystem: Environmental > Aquatic > Freshwater > Lake | place: USA: Ohio, Lake... | reverse complement strand
CAAGAGGGGCTTCAAGAGTTCCATGCGACCACCCCATGCGGTTCCAGCAAAGGACCATGTGAATTCGCGAAAGGGTGTCTGAGGCGTCTTTTTCACTGGGTTCTCCGTGTTATTGCGTACTGTCCAGTGATATCCGAGAGGAATCGTGATGGTCTTTTTTGCAGCCTCCTCTGGAATGTCGTCGCGCAAGTAGAAGCGTATGACTCCTTTGCAGCTCGGCAGAGAATAGAAGCTGATGTCCTCCTTGTGCTCGTCAGTGTATTCGTCACTGAAATGGAGAACATAGAACTTTGCTCCCAAACTGTCCCACTTTTCCAGCATGGCTGCGATGAGGTCCGTGTGAGGGCGCTGTATGATGACAATAGGGGTGTCCTGTGGAGGAGGGGCTTCAGGACGTATGATATCGGCCGTCATCATAGAAGGGCGCCCGAAGAGCTCCTGTAGCCACTTGTATTCATAAAGGCCGGACATGTCAAAGGGTTCGCCCCCTGCAAAGGTCACAAAACGCTTCGCGGCAGGAGCTTCAGTCGCAGGAGCTTCAGTCGCAGGAGCTTCAGTCGCAGGGGCGGCTTCAGCAGCGCCCATCTCCTTTTTCAGCTGCGTAGTGGCAGTTTCATGTGTCGTATTTCCAATGACATCGTTCACCACAGGCTTTGGAGGTGGCGGAGGCTCTAGAGCCGCCGCAGCAGCCGCCGCCGCAGCAGCCACATCACTCAGCGCCTTTCCAATATCTAGGTCAGCCTCGCCCCATTCTTTCAAGGCAGCAGCAATCTCCTCTCCAGTGAACCGCTCATCGTTGTTCCAGAGGTCCGAATCAAACTCGTCAATGCGGCTGAAATCGTTGAACTGGGAATTCGCATATTTCGGGTCATCGTCCTGGTAGCACCCAGCCAAACAAGGGTCAAATACATAGGCTTTTATCACGTCCACCGGGTTACAGAGGATATGGTCGGCGCTTGTCCAGTAGCCCCCCTGTCCGTGCAGAAGCTGCAAGACTTTCAGCGCACCGCTCCGTGACAAAATATAGGAATAGGCACAAAAGTGGAAATACCGATTCGGGGTACGTTGGCCCCACACCGCGTTTTCGGCCACTCTACAGATGGAATCGTTGATGCGCTCCTTGCACTGAATATGGAACATATGGCGGTTGGGCGGGAGAATTCCTCCCAGATAGATGATATCGTAGTCTGTAGGAATATGCTCATCCTTTACCGCCTTCTTCCATGCGTCCTCCCAGCCGGGCACAAATTTCACATCGTCCTCCAAAATAAGATAATTCTTAATGTCTGGTGTCTCATTCGCCAGTTTATGCCAGAGCCCAAGATGACTGAGCGCACATCCTGTGACTGCTTTTTTCCAGAAGAAGTCGTTCGGACTCAGGAGTTTTGCAAGAGCCGGCGTGAGAGCGAGAGAGCGCCCATCTACAGCCGGCCAGCGCTCCACACGGCCCTCAAGACCAGGATGATTCTCCCACAGGCGCTTCATGCGGTCGCCCCGCCTTTCCAGATTAATCACAAAGGCATCGTCAATTCCTTCTGCGAACCGCGTATGCATGTTGAAATTCCCGCGGTGTACATAAATACAGCGTCCCGTTGTAAAGGTCTTTCGGAGACTGTGGTCGCAATAGAATTTATAGAGGGGTAGAGCAGGCACGCCGAGTCGCACTGACATGATACTCAAAATGGACTGGTCATGGCGATGGCCGAATGGCTTTCCCTCTGGAGTTACACCGGCCCACTTTGGTCCAGCAATCACATCACGGCGTTTTGCCCACTCGTATGCCTGTGCAAAAAAGTTGGCGGGAAACGGATGGCCCGCACGGAAACACATGAGGCCCCCCTGGCGCTGCTGCCTATCCATCTCAGCCTCTGTGACTCCGAGAGCAGCTACGAAAGATGGAGAGCACCAGCGCCGGTTCTCTTGGTCCCTGTCCTCTAGCATACAAACACCGGCCTCCTGTGCCTTCAGTAGCCAGGCCTTTGGCCAACGACACATAAATGCACCGGCGTCCAGATAGAGTACCATCTTTCCCTTTATAGATGCATCGCGGACGAGTTCATTGTAGAGCCAGAGCTTCCATGCATAATGCTCAGGCGCCCAGAAATCCTGGAATTGCTCGGCACCGGCTGGTGGCTGTGTGTCTGGAACACGCACGAATGTGGCACACTGGAAACTCTCGGACAAGGTTTTGAAAGTGTCATCTGGAACATCGGATGTGATATAGACTCTTGCTTTGAGCTCCTTTAGAGCTTGTGCCTGTACACGGACCGCCATCAACCAGTGTTGTAGGTGGGGTAGGAACTGGCGTGTGGCGTATGTGACGAGAAGAGGGATTTCCAGAGCAGAAGCGGGGGGAGCCACGGGTGCCTTGGCCTCTGGTGCCTTGGCCGCTGGCGCAGGAGCCTCTGCCTCCTTCTTTTCAGAAAAGGGCTCAGTGATTTTCACAGCGCGAACCATGGACTGTGGCGGATTCTCCTCTCCAGGCATCTCTTTCCCAATGAAGCGGGGCCAAGCGTCTTGGGACAAACCACCCATGACGAACATACGTGATGCACATTCCGCCATGGTACGTCGGCACCAGGCGACTTTGTAGGGGTCCAGGGCAGGAACTGAAAAGCGGCGCTTCCACTCTTCGTCATCTTCGTCCACCTTTCGCACTAGCTCAACGAGCTCCGCAGGAGTTTTCACATTTCGTGCGTCAATGCAGCCGGCCACGTTGAAATCGCGCTCAAACGCGGGGTCGCCCCAATAGATTGGCACGCATCCTGCGGCCTTTGCATGCAAATACTTTTCAGTCGTGTATCCGTAGCCTGAACTGTTTTCATAGGTGAGTGCGAACTTGTAATCTTTCAAGAACTCAAACTTCAAGAGTTCTCCACCACCCCCGCCGGCCCCTGCAAAGATATCGCCACCTACATTGTTAAAAAGACGACCTGCAGAATCCACGCTCTTGTATTCATTCAGCCAATGGAACGCGGCGTTGCGCACGGGATTGTTCGGATTGGATACGACAAAAGCACAGAACTTCTTCTTGCGCTCAAGAGTCTCTGGGTGAACCTGGCAACAGTCCTCTAGAGGAATGGGCTTCGGGTTCTGTATCTTTTCAGGTTGCGCGCCGAACCAGTCTATCTCCAGAATCCAAAGAGGAAAGCGGAGATAGGAATTGTCCTGAACCATATCAGCATGTCTGAATCCGAGATTGAGTTTCACTCCTGGTCCCGTGGCCTGTGGCGTGTTCTCCCCTGTAAAGTGGACTTTTGGCTGTTCCGCAGGGAGCAGTTTCCAGGCCTCGCCAAAGGGGCCGAAGATGACAATGTCGGATTCGGATGTGGCGTACTCGCCTATAATCTTTAGAGGCTGAGGGAGTCCCGCCTTGTCTGCAGAGTCCTGGAGCATCAGAGTGAAGAAATTATAAGCGGGATTGAAGTTCTCCCACATGTCACAGAAGCCCACGCGGAATGTGGCGGGGAGGGCTGGGGTTGGCGCAGCAGCCGTTGGCGCAGCAGCTGTTGGCGCAGCAGCTGTTGGCGCAGCAGCAGCAAGGCCCACCACCCTTTTCGGCTCCCCACAAGGAACACCAATCCTTTCTAGCGCCTCTCTCCAGCCTCCCTGTACTTTATCTGAAAAGGGAGTGAACCGTTTCATCAGCTCCACCTGCACCTTTTCAACTGCTCCAGCGTCAAACACCCCCTTCCCCTGTAAGAAGTCCGCATGCATTCGCTGCAAGGCATCTGATGCGCCCCCTATCCGGTTGCCCGCATAGTAATACGCATCATAACCGTGCCCAACATCTCGCAAAAGAGGAGAGTTGTGCACAGTCGGCATGCCAACCCATGCCAGGTCCAAGAGCATTGGTCGCACCGGCTTGAAACGAATATGGGACAACACACAACTATGCGGCCGCACCAGCCAATCCAGACACCTCTGACGAGGAAGAAACTCTCCACTCAACCCCACCTCATCATCCATGGAATTCTTCACGATATTATCCATGAAGAACGCGCTCTTCTTGATATTGTCGCTGTTGTAGACACGGAAACTGTCTACTGGAAATCCGCGCCGTTTCGCCTCGCGCATCATGACAATAGGGAGCACACAGGCACTCGCGTTCGTGTTGTTAGTTTCTGCCACATGCACTGCCCATCCTGGCACGGGCCCATTCGGATTCGTAGCCCCCTTCTCCTTTAACGCAGCAAGCGTAGTCTGAATCCACCTCGGCAACCCCGCCTCTTTTGCATGCGTCATGGCAATAGAAGGAGTCCAGACGAAAGGCACCGTGCGCACGGGACAGCGAGCAAGGAGTTCCAGGACTTGGAGCGACCCCTTTTCAGACTCCGCCGCAGCATCAAATACCCAGACCTCTTTCAGGCCTTCAAAATCCCTTTTGTGTGTCATACTAGTTGGAAACAGTGACGCCTCCATTTCCTGTAGAAGATGTGGATTGCGCACTACCCATATAGAGGCTTTCGTGGCACGCTGGCGCGTCTCCTTATTCATCATAAGCTGCCCGATTTCAAAGATGAGGTCGTAGCCCGATGCGTCCTTGGCCGCTACCACTTTCCAGTGCGGAGCAATCGCGCTGCAATCGTCCCACCAGCGCGTGTTTTCATCCCCCATCTGAATGATATCCACATCGTGGCCGAGTTCCTTTACAAGTTCTGCTATAGCAAGTGATGCATTTGCCATACCGGAACTAAACATGGAATATTGTAACATAGATAGTACACCGACCCGCATTTTCTTCTATGTCTTTGTTTGTAACAAATGGTTGATGTTTAAGCGCGACCGCCGAGCTTCTCATATACGTAAAGCACGGTCCCATGCCGCCTGTACCTGAGGATTATAGGGAGAATGCCGCCACGCCAAACACTGCGCGTGCGCCTTATAGGTCTCCAGCCGCTCCGCATGTGACCTGCGAATACTCTCAATACACGCAGCGCCTCCTGCCAAATCCGCATCCTCATACGAGTAGCCGAATTCTCGCCAGCTCGGTGAGTTATGCAGGACAGGAAATGCGGCCCAGAGCAGCTCCATCGTCATGTAATTGTACTCGTTGTTGTAATTGTGCAAAATGAAAGTTGCCGATGGATAGTTCTTCAGAGCCGACACGATGTCACTGCGGTCAAGGAACTCTATGCGCTTCTCCTTGTAGAGGTCCAGCAGCGGCTCCACATTGTGCTTGAAATGCGGCGTGGCGTCCATCCTCTCTCCATTAATCACGACAACACGCCCTTTCCAGTTCGCACCCTTTCCAAAGTCGCGATACCAGCGCTCCAAAATAAAAAGGGGCACAAGAGAACACTTCTGAAAACTGATGTTCGGCTCCATAATCACAAAGACCTCGTCTTCAGGACGAGCCGGCGGGCGCCACTGAATATTCATCGTTCCATCACGTGTCAAGATGTTCGGGTCCCACACATACGGCGCTATCATGTCCTCCAGCTTCTCTGTAGGAACCACATGGTTCAGACATGATGCGTATTCAGCGTGCTGACCATAATGTGGCGACACCAGAATCCTATCACTGCGCCCGACAACATGATGCGCAAAGTTGTGACCGCTGAGAAATATCGGCGTTTCAATATCAATGTTCAGGATATTCCCCAAATATACTTTGAGAAGTCTCCCCCCTATCATCTTCACGAATTGCCGGACAAGAGGGTCTAGACTCATTCCAATCTCTAGCATGGCCACCACATTCGGCATAGGTTGACGAAGAAGGTCCTCCGTGAGTATCATACGGCATTTTCTCAAGGGCCCTGGAATATTCTTCAGATTCTTCGGCTTCTCGTTGATTATAAAGATGGGGGCGTATCCCATTGCATCAAACATCCGATAAAAGACGAACACATTCTGGAAAAGGCCGTTCATGTAAATGTTCTCTTCCGTTATGGTCGCCGTACTCAAAAGGATGATGCCCCTGTCTATCATCGTCTTCATCTTCGTGATATCGGTCACATAGGGTCTCACCTCTACAGGGTCCCCAAAGGTCTCCGTCTTTCCTGGAATCTGTAGTTCGCCGCATTTCTCCATGGCGCCTGTGCTTGTCCTCTTGTTTTTGCGTCGTATTGCTTAAGGCCTCGGAACAGCGCGGCGCTCCAGCTCCGCCACTTTTGCCTGCAGCTCTTTCACGGCCTCCACCAGCACTGGAATGACCTTGTGATAATGCACAAGGAGACCATCGCGACCCTCCACAACCGCCTCTGGAAGCACCGACAATAGGTCCTGAGCAACGAGACCCACGTCCGTCGCCATTGTCTCTATCCACTTGAACCTGACTCCGCGCACCTGACTCAATATTGCAGCATGGTTATCCAAGGTCTCAATCGCCGTTTTCAGTCGCATATCCGAAGGTATCGCCGGCGTCTGCCACTCCGCCGTGCCCCCAGCGTCCATACACGTGAGATACTTCCCTATACCCGGTGTTCCTGCCCCAGATAGGGTGAGGGGCCCCGTAAGCGTCGTCTTCCCTCCCGCCGTTAACGTAAAAGGTGTTGTCGGGGGCGCCCCCACCTGAAAAGATATGGCCGTGTCACTGCTTGAGAGCGTGTTGTAGTATCGTGTGAGACTTGACACATTCCCTATAAAGCTTACTTGACCAAACACAGAACTGGTGGCTCCCCCGCCCCCCGCAATCTGCACCCCATCCACCGATATACCAGCATTTGACGTGAAATTCAAAGAGTCAATCACCTGAATGGGCGTTGTATTATAGGCACTAATCACATTCGTGGCAATCCGCTTCTCGTCAAAGAGCACCATCTGCTGAATTTGCGCCACTGTATTTGACAACTGTGTCAGCGGTGTTACTCCTCCAGCATTTGTAATGGTGTTCTGGAGCTCAGTGATATTCACAATGAAGTTGCTCGCCGCCCCGAACTGGTAGCTTGCCGTCATACCCTACTATTCCAGCCGTAGTTTCTTCGGTTTAGGACCTATTTTATGTACAATATCTGAGATAGAGTAGGTCACGCGGAGGGTAAACATGGCAACACCCCCTGTAATAGTAAATGGAGACAAATCTCTGATTCTTATTGATACAAAGGCGCTCATATCTAGTCAAACAGCCGTTGTGCTCCTTTCAAGCATACTGAACCCCGGTAGAACCGTCACTATTCGTGATTCACTCGGGTTCCTTTCTTCGCCACAAACGATTCTGGTATCCACCATGCGAAACGTGCGCTTTGCAGACGGAGCATCCAGCGTCCTCATCACACAACCCTTTTCATATGTGACTGTCACCAGTCGCGACCCCACCTCCTGGAATCTCACGAACACATTCGGATTTCCCCAATACGAAACTGTGGCCAATGTTCTATCCTTGAGCACGAACTATGTCACTACATGCAACATCTATGCGCGCGGCATCATGAGCACGAATGTGGTGACAACGGCATCCCTCCATGCCACTTCAACCTCTGCAGTGTATGGCCCCCTCTATGCGAGTACACTCGTCGTCGCTGCCCCTACACCAGGATACCAGCCATACTTCACCGACCCTGGCTTCAACGCATACATTCAAGGAAATCTCAAAACATACGCCAGTATTGAAGTCCAGGGGTCCGCGCAGTATACGAACACCATCAGTACCGGTGGTAACCTCTCCATCACTGGCAACATTTCCAGTCTGGGCGCCTTCGGAGCACGCGGAGACATCATGACCCTCGGCAACATTTACGCGCAATACGGTGGCGCCTTTTTCAGAACTCTGGATGTCCAGTCCACGGCCACCTTTGCCGGCCCCGTTATCCTCTCAAATGTGGTGAATATCGGAACGAATCTCACAGTGGGTAATATTCTTAGCACCCCTCTCGTCGCCACCAGCACGCTCCGCGTCCAGGGTGAAATACAGTTACAGACGAGGACCATTCAAAACCGCACCAATGACATCCTCTTTTCAGCCCCTATAACGACTCCCAGTATGAGTACCACCAACTTTCAAGCGTCAAATGCAGTGACAACGAGCAATCTCGCCATTTTCAGAAGCCTGGAAGGCCCTCTCGCCTCTTCTTTTGTTCTCAGCTCCGCCCAAATCCGAAACCCCGCTGGTTCTCTCCTCATCTCCAGCGTTTCTGGAAACACAGCGACCTTCTCAAGAAGCATCGTCACTTCAAATGTAAATACATCCACTCTCCGCGCATCCAGCATCATCCTCTCTGGCTCTATAACGGCCCCCGCATCCGGTATTCTCAGCATAGGCGCAGCCACCATCTCCAGTCTCAGCACTGGCGTGATGGCCACAGGAATCCTTCTCACAAACGCTGCAACCACTTCTTCTCTCTACACGAGCAGCCTGCAAGTCTACAACACACTTATCGCGAACAACCTGACCACCTTTACAGCCTCCAATGCCTCCATAGACAACCGCGGGGGGTCCATCGTCACCAACAACATTTCTCTACAGAACATGCTGGCCGCAAGCACTATCACTACCACCTCTGGGCTCTTTCAGGCGAACTCGTCAACGCTGCGCTTCGTGGCATCCAATGTTGTCATGAACAATACGAACATAAGCACACTCTTCACCAGCTCAATTACAACGAGCAGCCTCACTGCAACGCGTATTCAAATCGGCTCTCAGACAAATGCCTTCAGCAATGGCCCCACCTTTTCAGCCGATACAGTCCTCTTTACAAGCACGAATGTCGTAATAACAGGTGGCCCTGGTGACTACCTCACCCCCTTTACAGTGAGCAATGTTAAGCCGCCTGGCCTCGGACCAACTGACCCGTATCCTATAGAGGTATCTTTTCGTCTAAATTTCAACGGACCCTACCTTCCTGGCTATTTTGCCATGGTACCTGGACTCACACTCTTTCCAAACGGCCAACCTACTTCTCTTCTGACTCTCAGAAGTCTGGACGACTCCAATGTCATAACATCCCTTTTTGGCATTTTCGGCTCTAACCAGACATACAGCAGCGACCCCTCATCAGGTATTCCTATTCCCACTGGCCCCCTGCCGAGCTCCTTCTTTCATCTCACAGGCACAATGATAGGAAACTCCGCATTCAGCTTCCAGTTCCAGTCCCGCTCCAACTCCTTCTTTTCCGCCATAGACTCCAATGCATTCATTCGCATGGACAACGGAGTTCTCCAGTGGCCCTATTCTTTGAATGGAACAACCATTCAGAACTCTCTTAATGACATGAGCGTGCGCACTCTCTATTATTATGGCGGCCTCAGTTTCGCATCCGACCCAGCTCTAAAGGAAGCAGTGACCGCAGCTAATCTGGACAGATGCCTGGAAATCGTACAAGACATTCCTCTGCACCGCTACAAATTCAAAGACTTCTACCTCTCCAGTTTCGGAGTGCAGGACGCACACCGCCTCGGTGTTCTCGCAGACGAACTGGAGACCATCTTTCCCAAGAGTATAACCTATACACAGCTGGACGGTGTCCCCGCGGTCCACCAGTCCACCATCAGAATGATTGATACACAGCAGCTGGATATGGCGCACATTGGTGCAACAAAGGCTATCGCGCAGCGTGTAAGCACCCTTTCCTCTAGAGTCGGCGAACTCCAAGCAGAAATTCGCACATTGAAAAATCTCTTGAACTCATAGCGATATGGGAACCCCCATTGTAAATGAAAGCACTTCTGTAGTCCAGATTAACGCCTCTGGTCTACAGAATGGCCAAACATCAGTTGTCCATATATCTAGTTCTGCAATTCCCGGGCTTTTGGCTACGGTCCGAGATGCGACAGGATTCGTGTCAAGCCCACAGTCCATTCTTTTAAGTACAGTCGCAGGCACGAGGTTCGCCGACAGCTCCTTCAGCACTCTCATCAAGCAAGGATTCGGTACAGTAACACTCCATGCCCCACAGAAAAATCTGTGGACTATAGTGAATGAGAACTCCTTTAAAGAGCCGGCAGCTGACTATGCCATCAAGTCTCTTGCCGCTGTAGACGTGCGAGCGAGCACGTACACCATTCAGGATGTCATCTCAACGGTGCATGTACAGGCAAGAGCAGTCGGCACGAACTTCTACTGGGAATATGACGCCCCTCTTTTCGCAAGTACACTCTATATCAATTCTCTGCCGGCATACTACTCATCCGCTCCAGGAGACTCTCGTGCAAATATTTATGGACGCATGAAAGTCTATGGGTCCACTGCAACTGTCGGCTCCCTTTTGGCCCTTAGCTCCGTGACAACAGGAGGAGACTTTTTTGCAGGAGGTCTCAATATTTCCAGTAAACGTGGTCAAATCATGCTGGGTGGTGATATTGTCACCATGTCTAGTTTCAGAGCACAGCGCGCACCAAGCTCAGGCATTCTTTTTGTAAATACACTGACAGTGGAAAATTCCACGCTCACCGCACTCTTCAGAGGTGGTCTCAGAGTCTCTACAGAAGTCACTGCTCTGGATGGGCTCGCCGTGCGCCAATTCGTAAGCAGCGGCTTCTTGTCGGTGTCCACGGCCAGCATCACTAGCTCTATTCAGTTCGGCTCCAGCGTGAAATTCATCCAGAATGGACCGGCAGGCTTCAACTTCATCGGTGCCCCCATAACAACCAGTGGGGCCTCTACAAACAGCATTTTCAACTCCAACTTCTTCGCAACATCCAATATCACTTTCCAGAACCTGTTTTCAACCACAAACATGTCGTCGGTCGTGTTCAGTAGTGCCGTTATTAGCAATCCTGCGGGCTCTCTTGTTATCTCTTCTGTGCAGGGCGTGGCTGCCAGCTTTGTGAATAGCACCGATGCGCCCGATTACAGCGCGAATGGACTGCTAGAGGCGAGCACAATGGTCTTGAACGACGGCCCGACACAAACCACCCAGGTTGCATACCCCGTCGCCGGCGCGACCCCAACACAGTTTATCACAGTGGATACGAGTTGGCGCATCTCCAGTATCAGCACAAACGGAGCCCTCGTCGCCCCCTCTCTCACGCTCAATACGCTACTGATGGACACATATGGCGCAACAATCAATACTGACACTGTACTGGAGGTAATGACAGCGCGCACATCTACTTTGGCCAGCACAGTGCAAGTTGCTGGAGCCATTGATATTTTCGGAGCGGTGCCGCGCGTCTTTTTGTCCAACACTGTTCTGCTGATGCAGGGGTCCGACCCCGCCGCAGGAATCTTTGGACCCAGTTCACTCATCACATCCACCGCCACTGTGAGTTCATGCCAGGTGGCCGTGATTTCATCTGTTAGCGGCACAGTGCGCTTCACCCCTTCCGTTTCCAGCTTCATTTCCACGGCCACCGTTTTCTCCACTGTGGCATCCCGCACTATAGAGACAAGCACAATTCGGGCCTTTTCGCTCAATGCGGGCATAGCAGCCTCATACAGCACATTCAATCCGAGTACCCCATGGATGTTAGCCTCCACTTATCTCATGAACGCTCCCCCTTTTACCCAAACGACCGGTCTTGGCACCCCCTATTCTCCTATTGAGTATACGGCCATTCAGACGGCCACTGCATACTATACAATTGTGGACCCACAGGCACAGGTACAAGCCCGACTCTCTACAGTGTATGTGAACACGGTCACAGGAAGAGGAATCGCAGGTGACTCTGGAGACGGCGCGGCGGCGTCCAATGCACGCATAGGACAAATCGTCGGCCCGCCTGCAGTTGACTCTGCCAATAACACTTATTTCGGATCAAAATACGATTTCTGGAAAGTGCGAAGAATCACCCCTGGAGGGCTGATTACTACAGTGGCCGGCCGAAACCGCTTCTTCTATGGCGATGGGGGCCCGCCCACACAGGCCGCCCTCGGTGGCAAACTCTTTGTCTCTGTGTTCGGGTCAAACTCTGCAATGATAACGGATTCCAGCAATAATCGCGTCCGTCTCACATATTTGAGTGGCCCTCGCATAAGCACCGTTGCCGGCTCTGGGCAGCTCGGTGGCGTTGGAGGGACTGGCCCCGCCTTGAACGCCACACTCTTGAACCCTGGGGGCACCACAACGGACTCCACTGGAGCATACTATATAGTAGACTCTGGAAACCACGTAGTTCGGCGCGTAGTTGGAAGCACGATTAGCCGCTTCGCAGGGACATTTGGAGTGCCAGGATATAGCGGCGACGGTGGCCCCGCCACCTCGGCCCGCCTCTTCTTTCCAAACAGAATTGCAGCGGACTCTGCGAATAATATATACATAACAGACGCCAGCAACAATGTTGTGCGGAGAGTGGCCGCAGCCACAGGCATTATAACTACCTTCGCTGGAACAGGTGCAGAAGGCTACTCTGGAGATGGTGGTCCAGCCACCTCGGCCACTTTCCGTACACCTCTTGGTATTGCAGCCGATACCGCCAACAATATCTACATCGCAGATTCCAGCAACAATGTAATACGAAGAGTTATCTCCAGCACTGGAATCATAAGCACCTTTGC
>Ga0068876_10002956_pt1 | contig 12399 bp, 9 predicted proteins | sample NOAtaG_6_FD_66442 | JGI IMG/M metagenome (GOLD analysis project Ga0068876, IMG submission 66442) | Freshwater lake microbial communities from Lake Erie, under a cyanobacterial bloom - NOAA_Erie_Diel5S_2200h metaG | ecosystem: Environmental > Aquatic > Freshwater > Lake | place: USA: Ohio, Lake... | reverse complement strand
ACTCGGCAGTCTGCGGGGCAAAAAAGCAACCCGCGGCCGGATGTTTGAGCTAAGTTCTCTGGTGGGCGAGGCATCCACGCGTCGGGGGCCTCAATAAAAATGCCCCAGCGCCCTGCGTACAGCCGATCGGGCGGATCCTCGGGGAGCAAACACCTCCCGTGGGATGCAAACAGTATCACACCGATTCGCCAGCTCTGCCGGAAAAATCCAGATTTCCGCAGCGAGTTTGCCTGCGGAAAGGTGGCACGGAGAGCTTCATCCCACGCGTTGGCAATCATCGTTATTGTCAGACCGCACAGTGCTTGCGGGAAGTCCATCGCTGGCAGGCTGCATCAGGCCGGCGGAAACACCATGATCGATCGACTGACGCACCCTGGTGAGGCGATGGTCACTCAGGGCAGCAGCTTCCGTGCGAAAGGCGAGTGTCCCGACGATTCGTCGGCCCACGTCAACCCCGGCTCAGACAGCCCTCACAGCGTCCGCGCGTGCCGTCAGGCATTCGCCGAAGACCCTGCTCGCCCTTTGCATCCGCCTTCAGCCAGCCTGACGCAACTGCGAAGCTTCAGCGGCACGCGGTGGAGTCTCAATCCCCGGCCCTCGCACTGACCAGCGTTCTGTGGCAGCAGCCCCCACGGCGGGACGCTCCATCCCCGCATGGCGAATTCGAGTTGAGCTGGCCACCGAGACACGCCCCTGCCGTCGACGGCGACTCCGGCCTGCCTTTCCCGCTTGCGTGAAACGCTGTGAATCAGCTGTGAATCGCGGCAACTGACCACAATCGAATCTGACTGCAGCTCCGCACGCAAAAAAGCCCTGCGGCGAGCCCGTGGAAATTGCGCCACCGCCAGGGATACCCACGCTGGTGACCTCAAACCTGCTGATATCGTTAGCAACGAAGTTTTGTGACCAGCCGATCCCGGCCGGAAAGTACGTCGCTGCAATCACGGAATCAAAACTCAAGCCGAAAAAGGTCGGCACCTCGTAACAACCCCTGCGAGCCACCGACTTTGACCGCGCCCAGTTTTTTGATTCTGCGACTTCTGGGGCTTGACTGGGTGCTTTTTTTGAACACGCTGGCTTTTTTTCAAAACCATACTTCTCTTTCCGTGGAGACGACGCTAGCTTTTACAAATTGATCTAGAAGGTCCGATGAGCGTGTTTCCGTTGCGTGTGGATTTAGAGAACGAAAATGGCAATTTTTTCTTCTCCAAAATCTACGTATTCAACTTGCAGGAGTGCTGAACAGGGGTGATCTCGGGTTCACAACGAGTTCTGCCGAACAGATAATTAGCACGGGCGACCGACTCGTTGTGAGCAGGAGACGGAGGCGTCGCTTCACCTGAAACGGAATTGCATTCGGCGAATCTGCTTTGTCTCCATGGTTTGGAGAGTGCCAATTTCAAACTCGGAAGGCTGGACTGTGATGATTGGGGTGTTTTTTCGCCAAGCGAAGATGGCAGTCTTGCTTGTGTGCGCAGGTTTTCATCAGTCGCAGGGATTTGCGTCTGATGTAACGGTGATTCCGTATTTGGTATCTTTGCAGCCGCAAGAGTTTCAGGCTGCATGGAAAGACATTGATCGGCTGGTCGCTGAGAATGCAACACTGCACCAACCCCTTGCCGATCCACTGATCGCAAGAGCGGAATTATGGGCTCGCATCGGGTGCCATGAAGATGCGGTTCACGACTACAACGAGGCTGTCGGGATTCTGCTGTCAAAGGATGCCGGATTGGTGGAACGCTCGCGGGTCTTGCAGTTGCTGCACCGATCGATTCGCGATTTAAGTTCTCAGCCGCGGCCCCTGTATCCACAGCAAGCGGGAATCAGCTACCGAAAGGGACTGGAACTGTTTCTTTCCGGGCAGAATCGTGAGGCGGCCTTCTATTTGGACGATGCTTCGAGGCTGGAACCCAGCGACGTGGTTTATCGCGTTGTGCGTGCCATAAATTATCGGCGCTTGAATCGGAATGAAGACAGCATCGTCCAGTTGAAGTCGGCGGCAGCAATCCTGCGAGATCCGTACACAGGTGAACGGCATCTTCGCCGTTTTCGTCAGCGCCTTGAGTTGATTCAGGGCCCCGATCGGGTGTGGGCTGAGGAGTCACTGGCCACACTGCGAGTGTCGCCTCTGGAGTGATGCGGCAGGCTTGGCCTTTGGTGCTGTGACACGGCGATAATGGCTGCGTACGTAATCCGATCGAGGCAGATGACTAGCTTATCCAAGCGTTGGCAAAGACTTTGGACAAGTTAAAAAGTGCTGTTTGCGAGGCGGCGGGAGCAGAGGAGACATTCGATGTGGATCCCGCCTTAATCTGTTGAGGACCAGTGGTTAGCCCGTTTACAAAACACACTTGTGGACAACCGTCTATGGCCCGTCTTATTGCAAGTATTGGTTTTAACTTTTCATCAAAGCGTTCTGTTCTGATTTCCTTGGCAGGCTTAGCAATTCTTTCAGCCCCGTCGTCATCACAGAGTGATGAACCGTCGGCGAATGTTGTTGATCTGCAGACTCCGGTGGCTCGGCTGGCTGCTGCGAAGAAATCAGCGGCTACAGATTCATCGATTGAGAATAGAATTCGCGAAGCGACTTGGCGTCTGTTGGCCGGAGAAGCGGCCGCACAGCCTGAAAACGGCGTTACGTCAGGCGCTTGCGATGCGCTAACGCAGGGGCTGGACGAACTGGATTCTCTCTTGGAGGCGCTTCAGAAAGACTCGGATCTTGAACGCAGAGTGTCAGAAGATGCCGGCTTGGCGATGCGGCTTGACGTGACGAAGGCAAGGCTGACTCGACTAACAAGTGTGCTTGAGCTCACTCGTGCCGACGAACTGCAAAGATTGTCACAACTCCGACAGCTCAACAAAGCTTATCGGTCTCTGCTTCAGCACCTCCTGACTGAGCAAACCGAGTCACTTCTTGGCAAGGCTGAAGGTGCTCTTGCTGGCGGAGAAAGAGCGGCAAGCGAATTTGAAGCTCTCGATGCTTTGGTCGCGCAGCGACGGGACTTTTATCTGTTCGATGATGAGCCGCAGATTGATGGCAACGACAAGGAGCTGAAGCTTGTTCGCGAGATCGCGGTTCCATATTCGAGCGACGTGCGTCATCACCACCGAGCTCTTTTAAGTCTGGTTCTCCACGGACTCGCAGTACAAAAGATTCCGGCGGATGCAAAGCTTCTTGCGGAGGCGGAAGAACAGGCAGCGGCTGCACTGAAAGCCAGCGAGCAGCCAGAGCCCATTGCTCTGTATGCGAGCGGGCTGGTGGCCCTCGAGCGAGGTATGCTGACCACTCTGCAACAGCCTTTTTCAGCACAGGCCCATGCCGCAGCCAATCCGATGTTTGCCAGCGCGACGCAGGCATTTGAAGAAGCGCAGCGGCGAATGCCCAATGCCGGAAAGGATTCGCCGATCGGGGCTACGCTGAATCGGCTGATCCGTGAATCTTCCGGTTCGGGAATTTTCCTCGATGACGCAGCGACAATGCAGCGGCAAGGGCGATCGGAAGAGGCAATTAAATACCTGCAGCGAGGTCTTCGTCGTCATCGGGACCCGAAGCTGGCCATGTCACTGCTGGAAAACCAATGGCGGCAGAAAACACTCCCGTTTACAGATCTTCACGACTTGCTTGCCAGCCTGGTAAGCGAAGGACTCTGTGACGAAGGAAATCCTGATCTGCTGGAAGGTCGAAGTCGCATATTGGTTGGAGAAGCTTGGCGCATGCTGACGGAATCCGGCGACACTCCACTGGCTGAAAATGTTCGCGATGCGATCGTGCAGCAACTCGACGCCGGCCTTGCGGACTGCCAGACGCTGGCAAAGCATGACAATTGTTCCGTCAGCCAAAAATGGAACTCGGCAGCGCTGGAGTCGCTTGCTGTCGCCACGTTGATGTTGCTGGCCCCTGAGAAAAATCCAGGTGCTGCCACCGAGATGCTGCAGCGAATTCCGCTGATCGCTATGGAGTTGGAGAAGCTGGCTGAGACAGCGGACCCGTTTGAACGGACGGCGTTGCTCGAGTCGCTGCAGAATGCTCGGCTTGCCGAAGGTTACCTTGCTGTCCGATTGCTGCCAGATTATTCGGATCGAGCTGCGTCGGCATTTGCGGCTGCAGCCAATGCGCGATCTCGTGCCGGTGGCACGGGCGTTTCACCGCTGGGCTCTGCCGTGATGCGAGCCATGCTGACTCGGGACGATTCGGCTGCAGATCGCCTGCTGCAGGAAGAACGTCAGTTGCGAATCGCAATTCAGAAGATGATTCCTGCACTGGCGATGAGCGAGTTTTCCGAGCCGAATTCCGTATCGCAGTCGCTAGCCGCGGCCTATTCCGATGCAGCATCCTCTGAACTCGCGTGGAATCCTCAGTTGAATTTGGACCCACGAGATACTGCTGGCGCCCGCGAAGGAATCCAGCGAGACATGCGAGTAGCAACCGTCCTTTCGCTGGTTCGTGCTGGTCAGGCGGAACAGGCACTGCAGCTCGTAGTCTCGTCTCTTGCGCCCGATCAGGATGTGCGTGCGTTGACCATGGATGGCTGGAACAGGATTGTTGCACAATCTTCTCAACTGGCGGATCCACCTGACCTGTTTGCGTTTGGCAGGGCGACTGAAGAGTTTGCCGTGGCATCGCTTCCAGCGGACTCGGCATTGCGGAGTGCAATGCTGAAGAGTGCCGCAGAAGCTTACGACCGCGGCTCAAATCTGTTGAATGAAACGACGGCGTGGAGGGAACGCTGGCCTTATCTTAGAGACGCGCTGGCCAAATCGTTTCGCAATGTGTCCAGTCCGGAAGCGGCATCTCAGGAAGCAGAATCGCTGCGGCTCCAGATGCAGATGGAGGAAGCGCGCAGGGTCCTCAATCATGCGATGAAGCGTCATCCGAGATCTGGGACTCTGCGGGATCAGCTCGTTCAGATCCTGCTGGATGAGGCCGAAATGACGCCGTCGCGACGCGACGAACTGCTCGAGCAGGCGAAGCAACAGTTGCTCGCTTCGGCAACAAATACGGCAGAGATCCCGACAAGCGACCTCTTGCAACTGGGGCAGCTACAGGAATGTCTCGGCCAACTGAATTTAGCAGCAGACACATATCAGCTTGTTACGGCGAAGTCTCACGATCGTGCGGAACAAATGAAGGCACGGTCTCGACTGGCAGTGCTTCGAATGAGATTGCTGACAGTCAAGTAAGTGCCGATGCGAAGAGCTCCGGATCAACTTACAAGAGTCAGATCGCAATCAGTTTCCCCTCACCCTCAGGAACAACATCCATGAACGAACGACGCAGGATTGGATGGCTTCGGTCACTTGTACCTTTCTTGCTGGTGGTGTCGTTGACCTTTGCTGCAAAATTATGGGCACAGGATTCAAAGCGGCTTATTCGCGTCAAAGATGCCAGTGGCCGGGACACGGCGTTACTAGAAAAGGTGGTCGTGATCAGCGGGAGAGCGACGCTGTCCCCCACGCCGACGGATTCTGGTGAACCTATTGAACCGTGGGCGATCTTCTACAGAATCCGAAACGACGACGGTTCAACCGGGCCTGTTTCCGGAAAGCTTCGAGTGGGGGATTCGAGAGGTTTACATGTGGGCTGGATTGGCGAGAAAGAGCTAAAGTCGTGGAACACGCGCTTTATTCTCGATCCGATCGAACCCACTCCGCAGCGAAAATTTGTCGTCAGCACTGATGGCGGTGGATCGGCGGAGCAGAATGCGACGCCGGAAGGAAAACGTCGCTACGCTTTGATCGTAGATACGCCAGCACTGGAAAATGGAGACGACACGGAATACCCGGTCGTTGTCTACGCAGGAAATGTTCAGGGACTCGGCCAGGCCGGGACACTTGCCCGACAGCGAAACGAACTGAGTGATGTCAAACTGGAAATCATGTTCGTGATCGAGTCAAGCGACTTCATGTTTATCAAATTCGATGATGCAGGGGGCAAGTCGCTGCTTGATTTTGTAAAAGACAGCATCCGGGGATTGATCACAGAAATCCGCAGCGATGATGAAATGAGAAAGGCGGTCAGGCTGGGATTTGCCGAGTATAAGGATTCAGTGCCCAAGGCATCTTTTACATCACGGCTGACGTGTAACCTGACGAACAATTTCGACGAGTTCTCATCAGGCTTGGACTCCATGCAGGCATCGAAGCTGGAAGATGATTTTCCTGATGACGTACTCGCCGGCATAAATGAAGCGGTCCGGAATGCTTCATGGAGCGAAAACAGCGTGAAACACATCATTCTCCTTGGAATGGCAAGTTGCCAACTTGACCCACAGGGGCAGAATCCTCCGCAGTCAGGAAAGAACAATCTGCTGGAGCAACTTCTGTCTGAACAGTTGAGCCAAGGGCACAACAGTACGAGTCTGTCGATCTCTCAGTTGATCTCTCGCGCGAGACCACAGGGTGGTGCCGATTCGCGGGCCAGGACATCAAAGATGCTCCATGCTTTGTGGTTCGGTCGTGATCTGTGGGCCGAAGTGGCCAAGAGGACAGAAAACGACAGTAAACTGCAGGAGATAAAAAAAGCGGTCGAAGATGTGTCGAAAATCATCGATTCCCTTAGCCGAACTGAATTAGCGGAAGTGATCTCTGACTCTCAGGCTGCCGAGATCCTAGAGCTTGTCTATAACATTAATGTGATTACTTTTCAGCGAGAACGGGCCATCGCTCAGTATCGAGAGATTTCTCAGAACAACCGGGAAGCTGACGGCGTGTTTCAGGCCGTGAATCCCGGACCGGAAAACGTTCAAAACGCCATTGGAGCTCTGGCCGAAAAGATCCGAGCAACATTTAGCATTCTTGAAAAAGTCCGCGAGGGCGAAGGGTTGCCAATGCAGCAAGGCAACGAGATCGCTCAGCCATTGTTCACCTTGGTCGGTGCGGCTGCGGAAAAATTCAAGGATCAGCCCGTACTCACTGGAACGGCGATGTCCCGGGACACTCGTGGCCGTGAAGTCGCGTTCAAGAAAGTTATGGTCTCAGAGGAGGAGTTGCGGCGGATGCGAAGCACTCTGGATGCGCTGCGTACAAAATTCCGCGGCCGTACCAGCAAGTCAGATCGACAGGATGTGGGAAGTATTCTTGAAACACTCAAAGAGGTCATTGCAGAAACCAGTGCGGGGCAGGAGATTGATGCGAATGCAAAACTGAAAGATCTGATTTCAGACCTTCCGCTGCGTACTGCAGCGCTCGATACCACTGCCGCCGATTTGGCTTTAATGACGACAGAAGCATTTACTGAATGGCTGGAGCGAATCGAATCCGCAGTCTTCCGGATCGATGACCTGCTTGAAAATCGCCAGGAGTGGCTGACATTGTCGGACCGCGCAGTGAATGATCGGTTCACATTTCTCCGCCTCAGCGAACTTCCGTGATCTTACCCGATGTCAACGACGCCTCCCGATTTCATTCTAGAACTTGACGGTCTTGAACAGCGTTTGTTCGATCCTTCCAGCGGCGAATCGTTCACCGTACGTGTCGATCTGCCGCTCCGGATTGCACCGCGCTCAGTGGTCGCACTGTTGGGGCCAAGCGGCTGCGGCAAGACCACACTGCTTACGGTTCTCGGTTTGCTTAGGGCACCGTCGAATCCCGAGACACTTGAGCGATTCATCATTCGAACCAGATCAGGCGACGGCATGTGGCTCACGCATGACCTCAAGTCGATCTGGATTTCCCGACGTCGGGGGAAGGTGGAGGCACTTCGCAGACAACATTTGGGATTCGCGCTGCAGAGTGGCGAACTGCTGCCAGCGCTGACTGTAACCGAAAACATCGCCGCTCCTTTGAAGCTTAACGGCGTTTCCCGTGCTATATGCACCATGCGCGTCAGCGAGTTGCTCACGTCATTCGGACTTGAACAGTGCAACGGAAGCACTCTCGAACGCAGTCTTGCACATCAGAGAGTCAATCGGCTTTCCGGCGGCGAGTATCAGCGTGTGGCGCTGGCCCGCGCGATTGCGCATCGTCCCACGCTGTTGTTTGTTGATGAGCCGACAAGTGCACTGAACCGCGAACTTGCTCACGGAGCGTTAAGTCAGCTCAGGACACTTCAGCGAAACGAATCGTCACAGGGCGCCGCTGTGATGATTACCCATGATGAAGATCTGGCCAGAATATTTGCCGACGTGATTATCCGGATGTCACCCCGCCGCGGCGAACCGGTGGGAGAAGTTGTCGACGTCACTGTCAACGTACCGGCCGTTGATGAACCTCTGGAGCCTGCTGAAGCCGGCGTTGGGCTCCTTGCCGAAAGTGCTTCGGACTCATGAGAAGGTGGCTGTATTATTTTGAACTAGCATGGTGTGACCTTGTTCGTCTGTGGGCCACGACACAGCATCACGTCATCATCGTTGCTGGCATTTGCCTGCCCATCCTGATGCTTCTCGGTCTGAAACGCGGTCATGTCGAAGCACTCCGTCAGGATCTGATCACCAGCCCAACCGGGCGGCAGATTACATTCTGGTCAGCTCAGAAAGGGGAACTGCTGGATCGCAAATCGATTGACCGCCTGACCGGCGATCTTCCGTCGGTGGAAATCGTGGTTCCCGAAACTCAGCGGGTTGTCACGATTCACTCAGCTGCTGGTGCATCGGATGCTTCCGTGGATTCCGTCACGTTGTTTGCCACGCGGGAAGGCGACCCGATGATGTCGCAACTCGGCATTCGTTCTCCGAAGGCCGGAACTCATGAAGTAATCCTGGGACAGGCTGTGGCAGATGAATTGAAGGTCCGGCAGGGCGACACCGTCGAAGTGGTCATCAGCCGAGGCCGAAGCAGCGAGGCTGAAATGGCCAGTGTCTCCTGTAAAGTCGCAGCGGTGATGCCCACGGAGGAACATTCCGCGCTGATCGGATATGTAGATCTTGACCTGCTGGATCAGTTCGACGCCTTCGGTCGCGGGTTTCGGGTTCCCGAACTTGGCTGGAGCAGTGCCCGCGTATCCGCGGTCGACACTTATTCGGGTTATCTGTTTTTCTGCGAGAAGACGAGTACGCTTACCGAGGACGATCGACGTTACCTTGGCGAGCGAGGATTTCGGCTGGAACACTGTACGGATAATCCCCCGGAACCACTTCGCAGTCTGCTGATTCCCGATTTTTCAGAGGGATTGGTCATCTACCGTGCTCATACTGCGGAGTCGGAAAAGAATCCAAGCGGTCGGCTGCGTATTCCTCCTTCCGAGCTGAGTGAGGCGACAGAAGCGGATGACGTGGTGCTGGCATGGAATGAACCAAAGATTCGGTCCGCAGCGGACGGCAGTTTCTTGATGGCGGGGATATCCTTTTCTCGGCGAGCTTGGCTGCGAGAATATTTTTCGGAGCCGTCGCTCGCGTTCGATTATGAAGCAGAGCCGTTCTCCTTTCACTTGGCGTCCGCTGATGCTGGGCCAACGGCATTCGACTGGCCACTGACTGAAGAGCTTTCTGTTCCATTGTCGTTCATCCCGATTCCTAAGTCCTCCGACCGCGATAGTATAGAAGGCGCCGACGAATCGCCTCGGCAACCCACTGCTGAAGGACCGGCGACAGAGCCTGCGGCGAATCCCACAGCCGAGGAAGTGAACAGTTCCGCGACCAACGATCAACTGGCGGCAAGGATTCTTGTCGTACCTGCAAATCTGCTGGCGTGGATTCAGGAATTTGGAGAAGGACGTGCCGATTTCGACACCGATATCAAGCTCTTTGTGCCGAGGCAGGAACCAGCGGTGTATGACAGGGCTCGGCTTTATGCGATGACGATTGATGATGTGCCGAGTGTCGTGGATTCTCTGGCAGATTCAGGGTTTGCTGTGATGTCAGAAACCGGCCGCATCACAGAAATCCATCGCCAAGATGATTCGCTGCAACTGCTGGTCTTTGTGGTGGGGGCTGGCGTCTTCCTGTTCGGGGTTGTCACTGTCTTCAGTGTGCTGATGGAATCCACGGACCGCAAACGTGGCACGATCGGAGTGCTACGCGTCATGGGCATGTCGCGTTCAGGGATCTTCGCATCGATTCTGGTCCGAGCGACAGCGATTGGCGCGGCTGCGGCTTTGGTCAGCCTGCTTTGCGGGTTTGGCCTTCGCGCGTTTCTTGGCTGGACTCCGCCCAGTGATATCACATGGCTGCAGTGGAAACCCATTGTCACTGTCATGCTGGCGCAGAACGATCTGATACTGGTGACAGCGGGGGCGATGCTGTGTTGCGGACTTGGAGCAATTCCTCCGGCATGGAGAGCCAGTCGGCTAGACCCGTTCGATGCCATCGTGGAGGGGCGATTCCGCTGAATTTGACGATGATAAACGCAGAACAGGCATTCTCAACGAAAGATCGGAAGTAACCCTATGAGTCGTCGAATCTCAAATCGACTCCGCATCGGATTGATGCTGTCGGCATTGCTTCTTGCTGTCGGGATGACTCGGAGAACTTTGGCAGAGACACCAGGCGAGGAAACGGTAATCGTATTCCAAGAATTTCCTGACGTGAAGCTGCGGTTGCACTACTGCCCGAGCGGAACAATCTTTCCAGGTCGTCCCGTCGTCAACGAAGCCGGCTCAGAGGTACAGCCATTGCCCGTTCGTGATTTCTACATCGGCGAAACAGAGGTCACGATTGGGCAACTCCGCGCCGTACTGGGGCAGGCGGGCATGCAGAATCTGACAGCTTCGGCGCGAAGGCTGAGTTCTAATCCTGAATTGCTCCAGCTTGCACAGAGTGGTCATGATGAGCCAACATTTCTTGCCGGCCTTGAAGAGGCAGTGGATTTTTGCCAGGCACTGCAGTCCGCCTTCGACCGGGAACGTGCGACAACAGCCCAAACCGCAATAGAAACACGAACCTTTCGTTTGCCGTCTCATGTGGAATGGCAATACGCCGCTCGGGCTGTGCAGTCAGCTGTGGATCAGGGGCAGCGACCGCATTTTGGCCGCTGGGTTCGGTTTGATGAACTGCCACCCGCGACGCAGGAAAAATGTCGCGAAATTTGGAAGGCTCTCGGTCAGCAAACTGACTTCCCCGGTGACCAGAATGCTTTCTTTCAACTTTCAGGAGCGCCTGAAGGTGAGCGAGGCAAGGTCAGCGAGGTCTTGAGCGAGGCGTTTCAAAAGGCGTTCGGTTCTCCCGCCCGAAGCGCAGCGGGAACCGGGCAACTGACTTATGCGGGCACGGCAAATGCAAATGACTGGGGGCTCCGAGAAATGCACGAGGGCGTTCCTGAGTGGACGATTTGGGCTCGTGATCGTGAGCGATTGACAACGCTTTGGAAACGTATGGCGGACGAACGACGAGAGGGCCGAAGTCTCGACGGCCAGGAAGATGTGTTTCTTAGTGGAGGATCCTTCGCAGATTCTTATTTTGGAGCAAACGCGTTAGCAAGATTTACGATCTGGGGCGGACCCAAACTGACCGACGGGCAGGCCATTCAGTTTGAGTACCAGAGAGCCGCGCAGGTTGAAGAATATCTCCCGGGATTCCGAATCGTGCTTGAACGCGCACTGGACAATGAATGGCTGTTCCTTGTCCGGAAAGGCGTGTTTCAGAAGGAAGCGATTCAGCCAAATGCAGAAATCTTCGTCGCCGACAACATCAGGCTCGCCCCGGAACTGGTTGACGACAAACATCCGGTTCACAATGTACTGTCGCTCTACGCGGTGCTGGCGGCCGGCAACTCAGCGAGTTCGACGGCTCTCAGCAAGCAGCTTGCTCAGATCGCTCAAAACGTGCCATCATCTTCATCTGCAGATGCTCCAAAACCAAACCGATTGCTGGCAATTGTGAAACGACCCGACAATCCCAATACGGCGACGGAAAGGACCACTGAATCTGATGATCAAATCTTCTTTCGGCTGCTATCGTCTTTAACAGCACGAACCCAACTGTGACTCCCGAAACTCGTTAAACACCTAATTCTTCTCGAAACTTCTTGGTAGCAAGTTGATTTGATTGGCTGTTAGGAAATACAAAGATCAGCCTCTTCACCAGAATCTGTGGGTGACTTGCGGGGTCGGCAGCTTCCCAAGTGTATGCAGGAGTGCGACTTCTGCCACATTGTACGACTTGAATCCGTAGGCTTTTTTCATCGTCAATTTCGCCTTGCCATTCATGCCCTCTACACAACCTGCTGAAAACTCCCCACGGGCTCGGAACCAATTCAGCAAAAGCGGCTTGTGACGTCGCAGCATCTCCGCCACCGACATCAATGGCTGGAGCCTCGTCCGCATGGTTCGATCTGTCCACTCGTCAAGGAACTTTCCTGCCCAAGCCGGAGAACTGTATTCCCAGAACCGCTGGAAGTCTTCCCGTGACAGCCATGCTCGCACCGTCTTCAGGTTGTGCTTCAGAATTTCTCGAAGTGACGTCGTTTGACGATCCGTCAGATTCTCTGGCCGTTTCAGAAGGCACCAGCGAGCCTTCCTGAGCACCG
>Ga0068876_10002955_pt1 | contig 12399 bp, 10 predicted proteins | sample NOAtaG_6_FD_66442 | JGI IMG/M metagenome (GOLD analysis project Ga0068876, IMG submission 66442) | Freshwater lake microbial communities from Lake Erie, under a cyanobacterial bloom - NOAA_Erie_Diel5S_2200h metaG | ecosystem: Environmental > Aquatic > Freshwater > Lake | place: USA: Ohio, Lake... | reverse complement strand
TGGGAGCCAGCTTTACAACGGCATCGGCGTATATTGCCGACATTAGCACCCCTGAAAAACGCGCTCAAAATTTTGGAATGGTAGGAGCAGCGTTTGGTTTGGGATTCATCATCGGCCCGCTCATTGGAGGTTTATTAGGAAGCTTCGGTCCTCGCATTCCCTTCTTGGCCGCGGCAGGTATGTCGCTGATCAATGTGCTGTATGGCTATTTTGTTTTACCTGAATCTTTACCAGAAGAAAATCGCAGAGCTTTTGATTGGAAGAGAGCCAATCCCTTCGGCGCTTTTAAAATGATCCAAAAACACAAGGAAATTTCCGCCATTGTGCTCGCCCTCTTTTTCTTGTATTGGGCCTCATTTTCGGTGCAAGGTACTTGGTCGTATTACACGAAGTACCTTTTCAACTGGAGTGAAAAAGAAATAGGACTTTCATTAGCGGCCGTGGGCTTTCTTGCTGCACTGGTTCAAGGTTATCTCATCAGAAAAATCAATCCTGCATTAGGCAACCACAAAAGCATCATTGTCGGCACATTGCTTTACACGGTAGGATTGTTTTTATTTTCCTTTGCCTATCAAGGTTGGATGATGTATGCCATTTTAATTCCCTACTGTCTCGGGGGCATTACCATTCCTGCCATGCAGAGTGAAATGGCACAATATGTCCCTCCCTCAGAGCAAGGCGAATTACAAGGTGCATTGACCGCGCTCAACAGCGTCACTGCCATCATCGGTCCCATCACGATGCCGGCTATTTTCTCCTATTTTGCCAGTCCCCAAGCGCCTTTTGAGTTTCCTGGAGCCGCATTTTTTGCGGGGGGTATCTTGTGCGGATTGAGCTTGCTTTTTTCTTACCGAACATTCAAAAGATCCAAAATATGAGCAAAGCCTTGTTTCTCGACAGAGATGGCGTTATCAATCATGATCCCGGAGATTACACCTATTCACTGTCAGAATTTCACATCTTGCCAACGGTGATGGAAGCCCTGCAATTAGCGCAATCTGTAGGTTTCAAGATAATATTGATCACCAACCAAGGAGGTGTCGCCAAGGGACTTTACACGCAAGACACCGTTGAAGAAATTCACGCTTTTTTCAAAAGTGAATGTCAAAAAAACAATGTAGAAATCACCGCCATTTACTACTCCATCGATCATCCAGAAGTAGGCAACTCCATCTCCAGAAAACCCCATGGTTTGATGGTGGAAAGAGCATTGCAAAGATTTCAATTGGATGCTTCGCAATGTGTAATGATTGGAGATCGAGATCGCGATGTAGCCTGCGCAGAGGCTGCAGGAGTGCGGGGCATCAAAATGGAAGTCAATGGTCCGCTTTTGGAATATGTCAAAAGATTAATGTAAATTGGACTCATGGAATTTGTATTTCACAGAGGGGAATATCTGTTAAGAAATCAAGCCACTATTTATGTGGATGACAGAGCGCACCGCTTTGGTGACGGTTTTTTTGAAAGCATCCGAGTGGCCAATGGAAAACCTCAATTCCTTAAAAATCACTTCGCTCGCATCGCTGAGACCATCAAAATCTTAAAAATTCAACCCTCCCATTTTGAATATGAGCAATTGACCGAGGAGATTGAAGGACTACTGAAACGAAATGAGATCCATGAGGGCGGTAGAATGCGCATCACCTTCTATCGAAAATCCAAAGGTTTTTATCTTCCCAAAGAAAATGATATGGATTACTTCATTGAGGTGGAGCCCATTCCTCACAATCATTTCGAACTGAATGAAACTGGCAAAATCATTGACATTTATACCGAAGTAAAAAAAGACCCCAACCGATTTGCGAATTTCAAAACCCTCAATGCACAACTGTACATCATGGCATCCATTTTTGCCGAAGAAAAAAATTGGGACGATGCCTTGATTCAAAACACCAAACTGGCCATCATAGAAGCCACAGCGAGCAATATATTCCTCGTTTCTAATGGTGTACTGTACACCCCTTCTTTGACTGATGGCTGTGTGGGAGGAACCATGAGAATGAATATCATTAATTTGGCTTTGGAAAACAAGCTAAAGGTGTATGAATGCACTATCAATCCTCAAAATCTGTTGACCGCAGATGAAGTATTTCTCACCAACGCCATCAGAGGAGTGGAATGGGCCGCTTCTTATCGAACCAAACCCTATCAAAATAATATTTCCAAACGTTTCATTCAGCTGTTGAATGATAGTTTAATTTAATCTCAACAAAATTTTCTATTTCCTCATTGTGGAGGCTAAAAAACTCGTAACTTGCGGCTGAAAATTGAAAACCAACAGCCATGAGTGAAACGGCCAAAATTATCCTAGACGGAAAAGAATACGAGCTTCCCGTTGTCACAGGAAGTGAAAACGAAAAAGCCATTGACATTACCAAATTAAGAGACCTCACGGGTTACATTACTTTGGACAGTGGTTACAAGAATTCTGGAGCTACCAAAAGCGCCATCACATTCTTGGACGGTGAGCAAGGCATACTTTCGTATCGTGGTTATCCTATAGAACAACTTGCTGAGTATGGAAATTTCATCGAAATTGCCTACTTGCTCATTTACGGTGAATTACCCACTGACCATGAATTGGCCTATTTCACCAACAGCATTGGACATCACACGCTTGTGCACGAAGACATGAAGCGTTTTTACGAAGCCTATCCCACAGGTGCCCATCCAATGGGGGTTTTGTCCTCCATGATAGCTTCCATGTCCACTTTCTATCCAGAATCTCAAAATCCCAATCAACAATTCAAGGACATTGAATTGACCATCCATCGTTTGATGGCCAAGATGCCCACATTGGCGGCACAAGCGTACAAAGTAAGCATCGGGCATCCGATCATGTATCCTCGCAACGCCTACACCTACACGCAAAACTTCATGCACATGATGTTTGCTTTGCCAACGCATGATTTTGAACCCGATCCAGTAATCGATGATGCGTTGAACAAATTATTGATTCTTCACGCGGATCATGAGCAAAATTGCTCTACTAGCACGGTAAGAATGGTAGGATCATCGCAAAGCAATCTGTACTCTTCCATCTCAGCGGGTATCGCTGCTTTGTGGGGTCCATTGCACGGTGGAGCCAATCAAGCGGTAATTGAGATGTTGGATAAGATCAATCAAAGCGGCGGCAATGTGGCCAAGTTTGTAGAAAAAGCAAAAGATAAAAATGACCCCTTCCGTTTGATGGGCTTTGGACATCGCGTTTATAAGAATTTTGACCCTCGTGCTAAAATCATCAAAAAGTCTTGTGATGATGTGTTGAACCGTTTGGGCATCCATGATCCCGTTTTAGACATTGCCAAGCAATTGGAAGAAGTAGCTTTGAAAGACGAGTACTTTGTGGAGCGCAAATTGTATCCCAATGTAGATTTTTACTCTGGCATCATTTACCGCGCCATCGGTATTCCTACCGAGATGTTCACCGTAATGTTTGCGTTAGGCCGTTTGCCAGGATGGATTGCACAATGGAAAGAAATGACAGAGCAAGGAGAGCCCATCGGCCGTCCAAGACAAATCTACACAGGGCATACTACTCGGGATTATGTTCCGATTGCAAAAAGACATTAATTCATAATGGAAGGAAATATTTCAGTTGTAATAAAAGACACCGTTGCCACGGTGTCTTTTTTTCATCCCCAAAGCAATAGTTTACCCGGCGCTTTGTTGCGTGAACTGGCCAAGACCATCACCGAAGTGGGACAAAATTCAGAAGTCAATGTGATCTTACTCCGTAGCGAAGGTGAAAAGGCCTTCTGCGCGGGAGCGAGTTTTGACGAGTTAGTGTCCATTGATAGCGAAGAAAAAGGAGATCATTTCTTCAGCGGATTTGCATTGGTGATCAATGCCATGAGAAAGTGTCCGAAATTGATCATTGGGCGTGTTCAAAACAAGGCAGTAGGTGGTGGAGTGGGATTGGCCGCCTCTGTCGATTATTGCTTTGCTACAAAAAGCGCTTCGGTAAAGTTGAGTGAATTAGCAGTGGGCATTGGCCCTTTTGTTGTGGGGCCCGCTGTGGAGCGAAAAGTAGGAATGAGCGCCATGTCACAATTGGCCATCGATGCCACCCAATGGCAAAGTGCGGCTTGGGCGAAAGAGAAAGGATTGTACGCACATGTTTTCGAAACGGTAGAAGAAATGGATGCCGCTATTGAGACTTTGGTGGCTACATTGGCCAACAGCCATCCCGAAGCCATGCATGAGTTAAAGAAAATCTTTTGGCAAGGAACAGACCATTGGGATCAACTGCTTTTTGACCGCGCCAAAATCAGCGGGAGATTGGTACTATCTGATTTCACTAAAAATGCCATTGCCGCCTTCAAAGCAAAATAGTAACGATTTTACCTTAACTTCACACTTATGAAAATTGTATTCACCCTTTTGGCGATATCTGCCTTCTCCTTTGTTTCTGGGCAGAACTTTTCAGTGGGGCACCACTCCGCTGCTTTCATTGACGCCAGTAGGAACAACCGTAACATTCCTGTGGAAATCTATTATCCTGCCAATACTGCAGGGGACAACGTTCCTGTAGCCAATGAAACGTTCCCCGTCATTGCTTTCGGTCATGGTTTCGTAATGGGATATGACGCGTATGAAAACATTTGGACACCGCTGGTGAATAACGGGTACATCGTGGCGATGGTGAATACCGAAACCAGCTTCACACCTTCGCACGGAGATTTTGGAAAGGACTTAGCTTTTGTCATCGATCAGATGATATTAGAAGGATCCAATGCTGCCTCTTTATTTGCCGGAGCGATTTCCAATAGCGCCGCGGTAATGGGACATTCGATGGGTGGAGGATCTTCTTTTTTAGCGATTGAGAATAGTGCAAATATTGACGCCATGGTGACCTTCGCACCCGCAGAAACCAATCCCTCTGCTATTGGAGCGGCATCGAGTATTGCGATACCCAGTCTTATATTGGCAGGATCCAATGATTGTGTCACACCCATTGCCGATCATCAACAACCCATGCAAGATGCATTGACGTCGGTTTGTAAAACCATGTTGACCATTGAAGGCGCCAGTCACTGTCAGTTCGCCAATTTCAACCTTGCCTGTAATTTCGGGGAACTCACTTGCGGTACGCCGGCAACCATTTCAGAAGCTGAGCAACATGAGGCCACAATGAACGCCGTTTTACCCTGGCTTAATTTTTATCTCAAGAATGAGTGTGGAGCTGGAAATACTTTTCAATCTAACATTTCTGCATCCATATATTCAACTCAACAAAACTGTAGCCTTTTGTGTAACCACATCACTGAAAAAAACGAATCCATTATTCAAGTTTTTCCAATCCCTGCAGATCGTTCCTTCACCTTTCGAGCCAGTATTTACCCTAAAAAAATTCGAGTTACCAACTCCTTGGGCCAGCTCATTTCTGAATTGACTTTAACTGAAGCTACTCAAGTGGATTGTAGTCAATGGTTGGAAGGGATGTATTGGGTGGAAAGTGTAAAAGAAAATGGAAGTTCGGACTGGGAGAAAATCCTCATCCAACATCCTTAATCAAATCCAAGCTTTCATTTCTTTTTAGCGGTTACCGCCGCTGGAATAGCCAATTCATACAGATGCTTCATGGCTTCATAAGTGGCCGGACAGCGATGCAAATTTGAGGCAAACAACTCCGTTTGATCATAAAAATCTTTTCGATGCAAATGCGGGAATTTTGCGCAATCATGCGGGCGAAACTCATATACCGTACACAACCCTTTTTTTCCATCAAAAAATTGACACGGCGTAGTGCGATTGCAGATATCGCCCGTGGACTCTTCCACATACAACCATTTATCGAAAAAAGCTTGATAAGTCATTCCCAAATGCGCGGCTAATTTCTTCACCTCTGCCTTCTTCCAGGTGGGTGTCATCGTCTTGCAACAATTGCCGCACTGGGTACAATCAATTTTTTTCCAAGCATGCTTCTCAGCAGCGCGCACTAGAGGATATAAACTCTTGTCCGCTTTTTTAGTAATCTTTTTAAGGAATGCCGTCAATCGCTTTTTGTCGCGATACGCTTTTTGACGGTAGGAATTGAGATTTACTTGGGCCATAGAAAAAAAGTAAAGGCAAGCCCCTCATATCGCACCGCTACAACCATCTACCTTTGCTGCCTTCCGACCCTGGAGGATTTGACAGGAGCTGATCGTATGAGACTTGCCTTCAGTGGCAAAAGTAATCATAGTTTGCCTCTCAAAACAATAGAAAATTTGGAATTTCACATTTACCTTTGTCCAAACTGAAAATGAATGGATATTTCAATCGTTGTTCCTCTTTACAATGAAGCCGATTCGCTGTCTGAACTGTGTGAGTGGATTGACAGGGTAGTGAAAGGAATGGACAAGCGATATGAAATCATTATGGTGGACGATGGATCCACCGACAGTTCATGGGAAACGATTCAAACCTTGATAACCTCCTACCCCATTCATGCCATCCAATTTAGCCGCAACTATGGAAAAAGTGCTGCGCTGCATGTAGGTTTTCAAAAAGCGTCAGGGGCAGTGGTGATCACTATGGATGCGGATTTGCAAGACTCCCCCGACGAGATTCCCGAGTTATATAAAATGATTATTTCCGATGGATTGGATTTGGTGAGTGGCTATAAGAAAAAAAGACACGATCCACTTTCCAAAACCATTCCCACTAAATTGTACAATTGGGCTACTAGAAAAATGAGCGGTATCCATTTGCATGATTTTAATTGCGGTCTCAAAGCATACAAAAACAAAGTAGTCAAGCGCATTGAGGTGTACGGTGAAATGCACCGATACATCCCCATATTAGCGCATCGAGCGGGTTTTAAAAACATCGGAGAAAAAGTGGTACAGCATTATCCCAGAAAGCATGGGGTGACAAAATTTGGCTGGGAAAGGTTTATCAATGGATTTTTAGATCTGCAATCCATTGTGTTCATGTCGCGCTTTGGAAAAAAACCCATGCACTTCTTCGGGAGCTTGGGCAGCTTGGTTTTCTTTATCGGATTTCTGGCTTTTTTGTGGATCGGAGGAAACAAAATTTATTGTTTGACGCAACACATTCCAGAAAAAAACATCGCAGAAGAATCTATTTTTTTCATCGCGCTTACCGCCATGGTGATTGGAACCCAATTGTTTCTAGCTGGATTTTTGGGAGAGATGATTGTTAGAAATGCTGCCCACCGCAATGAGTACGAGATAGAGCAAGAGATCAACCATGGCCAGTAATCGTTTTGGAAAACATTTTTCCCTCACCACTTTTGGTGAGTCCCACGGCCCTGCCATTGGTGGAATCATTGATGGATGTCCCGCCGGAATTGAAATCAACTTTCTAGCCATACAACACCAACTGAACCGTCGTAAGCCTGGACAAAATCAATGGGTAACTCCTCGAGAAGAAGGAGATGAAGTAGAATGGCTGTCCGGAATTTTTGAAGGAAAAACCACCGGAGCTCCCATTGCCTTTGTCATAAAAAACAACGACACCCGCTCTGCTGACTATGCGAATATTCAAACCATTTATCGCCCTGGTCACGCTGATTTTGTGTATGAAAAAAAATACGGACATCGCGATCACCGCGGCGGAGGGAGAAGCTCTGCCAGAGAGACCGCCTGTCGTGTGGTGGCGGGCGCAATCGCCTCCCAGCTTTTGAAAGAGATGGGCATCACCATTACCGCTTATGTCAATTCCATCAAAGATTTGCATGTTAGCAAAGGATATGCATACCTACCCTTGCACACAGTGGATGAAAGTCCAGTGCGTTGTCCCGAAAAGACCACCTCCGATAGGATGGTGCAATTGATTGAAGAAGTGAAATCCCAAAAAGACAGTTTAGGAGGAACCATCGTTTGTGTGAGTGAGGGGGTTCCCATTGGATGGGGCTCGCCCATTTACGAAAAACTCAATGCCGCCCTGGCTCATGCCATGTTCAGCATCAACGCGGTGAAGGGATTTGAAATGGGAGATGGCTTCTCTTCTACCCTCAGATATGGCAGTCAAAACAATGACGCCATCATTGGAGGTACCAATCATGATGGCGGTATCACCGGTGGAATCAGCAACGGAAAAGATATTTGGTTCAAAGTTGCGTTCAAGCCCACGAGCAGTATTGGCCAAACCCAAACCACCCAAGATGCATCAGGCACATCCGTCGACTTGACATTAGAGGGCCGACACGATCCTTGCGTGCTGATCCGCGCCGTACCCATCATAGAAGCCACCACAGCGATGATACTTTACAATGCATTTTTAGAAAACAAAATAGAAACTAAATGAAAAAAGCGCTTAAAATTACAGCCATCACCATCCTTAGCTTGATTGTGATATTGGCCATTATCCCATTTGCCTTTGAGGGAAAGATTTATGAAATAGTGCAAAAGAAAGCCAATGAAAATCTGAACGCTACCGTCAGCTTTACGGATGTCGATTTGAGTTTGCTTCGCAACTTTCCTCATTTACGCGTTTCTATTGAGGGATTGAAGGTGGTCAACAAGGCCCCATTTGATTCGGTGCAATTGGCTAAAATTGAAAATTTCACCGTTGTCATAAACATCAAAAGTTTATTGGGAGATCAGATCCAAATCGGACAAATTATTTTGGATCAACCCAATCTAGATGTTCGTGTACTAGCCGACGGCACCGCTAATTATGACATCGCCATACCCGATAGCGCTAAAGCACCCGCACCGGTGGAGGAAGAGCCTGGCAAACCCGTCTCCCTCTCTTTGAGCAGATACGCCATCGAAAACGGTAACATCCACTACGATGACAAAAGCATGGCGATGTTGATGGACTTTAAAAACCTTACACATGAGGGAAGTGGGGATTTTGCAGATGAGATTTTCACCCTCAACACCAACACTACCGCCGACCAAACCACTTTTTGGTTTGATGGAATCACCTATGCCAACAAAGCCAAAACAAATATCAAAGCTGATTTAGCAATGGATTTGAAGAACATGAAATTTGAATTCAAAGAAAACGAAATTCAACTCAATGAATTGTTCCTCCAAGCCAACGGTTGGGTATCTATGCCCGCGGAAGACATCGACATGGACATTCAATTTGGTGCAACCAAAACTGAATTTAAAAACTTACTTTCCATGGTACCCATGGAATTTGCCAAAGACCTCAACGGCGTGGAAGCCACTGGGAAAATTGGTTTGAATGGCTATGTAAAAGGAACCTATAACGACAACAGTATGCCTGGAATTGGCCTCAATGTCAACATAGAAAACGGACATTTTAAATACCCCGATTTACCTAAAAGCGTAGATGATGTACAAGTGAAATTAGCGGTAGTAGCGGACATGAACAATGAAGACAATACCACCGTGGACTTGGATCAATGTCATCTGAGCATTGGCGGCAATCCCATTGACATCGTGCTTCACTTGAAGACACCAGAAAGCGATCCTTACATTGATTTTGATGGCAATTTGAACATCGATCTGAGCAGTCTCAAAGATGTCATTCCATTGGGTAAAAACGAAACCCTATCCGGAATTATCCAAGCCGACATGATGTTCAAGGGACACACCAATGCCGCTGAAAATGCGCAGTTTGGAGAATTACAAGCTGAAGGGGTTTTGGATATTACACAATTGGATTACAACAGTGATTCATTGCCTTATGACATTTTTGTCAATAAAATGCACTTGGATTTCAATCCTGCCTTTGCCAACCTTACCGCCTTTGATTTGATGGTGGGTAAAAGCAACATGCAAATGAACGGTAAAGTAACGCATTATTTAGAATATGCCATCAAGGACGAACCATTAGAAGGGGTGCTCAACTTCTACTCACCTTCCATCAATGTCAATGATTTTATGGGCAGTGAAGAAGATACTCCCGCCACTGCAGAACCTTCAGCTGCGACCACTGATACCAGTTCTTCCGTAGTGGTATTACCGAGCAATGTAGATTTTACATTGAATGCGAAAATTGATCAACTCACTTATGACAAGGCACAATTCACTGCCGTTGGAGGAACCATACAAATCAAAGAAGGCAGAGCCATCATGAATAATCTGGGATTAAACGGGTTAGGTGGCTCAGTAAAACTAAACGGTTGGTACGATGGCCATGAAGGCACCGCACCTGCAATGGACATGAACATTGACATGAATCAAGTGGACATCCAAACCACTACCAATACCTTTGTTACCCTGGACAAATGGGCGAGCATAGCAAAATCATGTGAAGGGAAAGTTTCCATGCTGTTGCATTTAAATACAAAATTAGATCAACAGATGATGCCCATCAATGCCAGTGTGGATGCGCAAGGCAAGCTGATGACACAATCCATCACGCTGAAAGATTACGCTCCTCTCGTAAAGGTGGCAGAAAAAACCAATATGGATAAGTGGAAACAACCAGTAAATGTGAGGGACGTCAATGTGAGTTTTACCATCCAAAATGGCATCATCAAGATTCAACCTTTCACTTTCAAGATTGATGACATTCCGGTGAAAATGGAAGGACAAGCTACTTTGGATCAAAAGATTGATTACACCATTGAAACCGATATTCCCTTTGATAAATTCCCAGCGGGCGTAGTGAACCAAGCCAATAGTTTTGTTGGACAAATCAATGCCAAGTTGGGTACTAATTTAAAACCGGGCAACAAGATCAATGTGATTGGTCGCATCACAGGAGATGTCACCAATCCGGATGTCAAAGTAACCAGCAAAGCACTGGGCGAAGAAGCTGTTCAAGATTTGAAGGAACAAGCCGTCACTTTGATCAAAGAAGAAGTGGTACAACAAGCGACAGAGTTGAAGAATGATGTGTTGGACAAGGCCAAAGCAGAAAAAGAAAGACTGGTAAAAGAGGCGCAAGCGCAAGCAGACAAGATGAAGCAAGAAGCCCGAGCGGCTGCGGCCAAAGCCAAGCAAGATGCTTACAAGCAAGCCGATGCATTGGCCAACAAAGGAGGAAATCCCTTGGAAAAAATAGCCAACAAAAAATTGGCAGAGGAGGCGAAGAAGAAGGCAGATCAAGCTCATGATAAGAGCATCAAAGAGGCCGATGCAAAAGCAGACAAATTAGTTCAAGATGCCAATAAAAAAGGAGATCAATTGATTCAAGAAGCCGATAAACAAGGCACTCAACAAATCAACAAAGTCAACCCTTGATTACCACGAATACTCCAAAACACTCCATTGCTCATCGCTTGAAACGCGTTGGGCAATGGTGCTTTTTATATCTGCTCAGTTTTCTTTTTTCTTGGATGCTCAGCAGTTGTCAATCTCATCCGAAAACTCCTCCCCATATTGTCATATATACCAAAGTAGGATGTCCAAGATGCTCCACCGCTATTTCTATTTTACATCAAAAGCAATTGAAGTTTGAGGAAAAGTCTATTGGACAAAGGGAGTGGGCCACCGAAATGTGGAAAGAACTTCGAAAAAATGGACACTCACCAGGACAATCAATTACGATGCCCGTATTGATCGTGGACAGCACTCTTTATTACAATTTACCCGAAATTCAAAAATTCTTTACCGGGCTTTAACCGCCATACATTGGAGCTTCTATAACATCCTTGATAGAGGCAAAAGTATTGGCTTGCCATCCTTGATCTGAAGGTGACATCCATTTCATTGCCGTGATATCTTCCTCTAATTGAGGGATCAATTCTTGATGACGAGTGGCCGACATTTGATACCAAAAAGTAGTCTTCAATACCCATTTATTTTTGAGTTCATAAATGTGATAAGTGGCCAATAAAAAATGCTGAAGATCCAATTGGCCAAGACCACATTCCTCCATCACTTCCCTTACCGCTGCTTCCTCGAGCGTTTCACCTTTATCCACCTTTCCCTTGGCCAAATCCCATTTTTCTCTTCTGTAGATGAAAAGTACCTCTTGGTCTTCATTCAAAACTTTTCCACCCGCTGCATGTATCAAACGAAATATGCTTTGAAAGCGAGCCCATGCCAGTGGAACATTATGGGTGATCCAAACCACCTCCAAATCTTGATCCTGAATCTCACTCCAGGCTGTCTTCACAGCAAAGGCAGGCTCATCCATGTTCTTCACAACGCCTGAGAAGCCCGCTGGGATTTCATTTGTTATCCACAATGTTGAGGTGCCGCAGTAAACTTTATATTTTTGCATCATGTCAATCGAAACTATTACGGGGCTAAAAGTAGCTGAATATTTGCTCGAAATAAAAGCCGTTCAATTAAATCCCACTCATCCATTCACCTGGACCAGCGGACTCCGCTCCCCTATCTATTGCGATAACAGAAAAATATTATCTTACCCAACTATCAGAAAATCTGTGGCCCAAGCTTTTGCGGATGTCATAGGTACCTTTGAGCAGCAACCAGCAATCATTGCCGGTGTAGCAACCGGGGGAATCGGCATTGGCGCTTTGGTGGCAGATCTGATGAATCTCCCCTTCATATACGT
>Ga0068876_10002954_pt1 | contig 12401 bp, 17 predicted proteins | sample NOAtaG_6_FD_66442 | JGI IMG/M metagenome (GOLD analysis project Ga0068876, IMG submission 66442) | Freshwater lake microbial communities from Lake Erie, under a cyanobacterial bloom - NOAA_Erie_Diel5S_2200h metaG | ecosystem: Environmental > Aquatic > Freshwater > Lake | place: USA: Ohio, Lake... | reverse complement strand
GTCTCAGGTGCAAGAGTTGTAGTCGTAGTTGTTGTACTAGTCTCAGGTGCAAGAGTTGTAGTCGTAGTTGTTGTACTAGTCTCAGGTGCAAGAGTTGTAGTCGTAGTTGTTGTACTAGTCGCAGGTGCAAGAGTTGTAGTCGTAGTCGTGGTACTAGTCTCAGGTGCAAGAGTTGTAGTCGTAGTTGTTGTACTAGTCGCAGGTGCAGCAGTTGTGGTCGTAGTCGTGGTAGTTGTAGTTGCACCACCGCCACATAAATCCATGTTACCATAAACATTTGTGTCATCTGTAGTGTACACAAACGTAGAACTCTCTATTCCAAATAACCCAAATCCTAAAGCACTTAAAGAAGATACAAGACCCTGTTGGGTAGTGTCAAATGTTATTGAATACAGGACAGAATTGATATAGATGGTTGCAACTCCACATGACAAATCAATGCCTGTAATGTCGTATGAATATTTCGTAGTAGCATTGATAGATGCAACATTCCTCTGAAATAATGGTATAGCAATAACACTACTGCTATTGTTTATGACCGTCAGATTTATTAATTCACGCTTTTGTTGCATCTTCTTCATCTATTAAGTAATTACAATAATCTTCAAAGAATTTAACCCCTTCCGTCTTTTCTACATCCTGAAAATTGTCATCATGGAGTGCATTGAGCATCAAACTTTCAGATGTTACTAGGGTAAAAGTCTTAAAATAAACAGTTATGTTCGGCTCTAAATTAAATGTTAAAGACGAAAACCCGTCCAAAATTATTTCATCGGAGTTGGTTTCGTAATAAATTGCAGGTTGACTTTGGTAAGGGTCAACGGCAAAAGGCAAGTATGTTTGAGCCTGATTTCCATTCGCATCAAAATGAAGGTACTTCATCGGCTGACCTATCTGAGTATAGGTTGTAGTAGCCAAATATATAAACTCACTACCGTAAACAAAAGACCCCAAACTTTGAAGAATTTGGTCATAAGTTACATTCGATGAGAATACAGAAGTTGGGGATGAAGTAATGTTAGGGCTAACCGTAACTATCGGAGTTGAATTAGTCGTAACTATTGGTGCAAATGACATATTAGCTTATTTTATTTCCTTCTAAATCAGTTGCGAAAAATGTACCATTTGACTTGTTTGGCACTACTCTCATACTATATGTTTTCGCAAATTCTGCGTTCATTTCATCTAAAAAAGACTTTTGCTCACCTGCTTTTAATGCATCGGAATACGCTTTTACTACTACGGCTGCATTTTTTCTTTGTTCATCTGTAAATGCTTTTCCCTTGCTTGAACCCCTAGACTTACCTTTGGCAACACCATAAGGCTTCATTTTCCTGAATGCCCAAAACAGAATCAACCCGCCACCAAAAATTACTATTGCCTTTTTTAAATTAGTGTTCATTTCTTGAATTTTTTATAAATAAAGAAAGCAGAACCCAAAATAGCTACCCCACCGATAAGATAGAGTGCAACATTCAAGTCTTTCTTGTTAAATGCTTGGATACGGGCAACATTGGTAGCATTCAGGGATTCAGCCAATATCCGCATCTTATCAGAATCGTTTTTAGCCTTTAATAGCTTATTGTTCAATTCTCTTTGCTCCTGTGCATCAAGAACTGCAATTCTTTCCTGAAATTGTCTTCTTAACTTCCCATCTTTTACTGTTGCCAAAGCACCAATAATAGCACCAACCGCTTCACCCCCCGCAGAAATAATTGACCCAATATCAGGGCTCCCTTCTGCTCCAACAAAATTTTCAGTTTTGGGATATATATTACCTCTCATTACTTTTTATTTTTAATTATCAGGAAAGTGGCAACGGCTATAATGCCAAATGACAACAGGTAAAAAGTGCTTTTCCTGATTCCCATCACATATTCCTCCTCCAACCTTGCCTTTTTAGATTTGTTAATCTGCTCTAATGCCTTGCTCGTCTCGCTTGGCGTTATAATTCCCTTCTTCTCTAATAGTTTATTCAGGGTATCCTGAAGAGATTGTTGTACGTTTTGAAGAACTAGAAATGCTGCACTTCCGTATTTTCTTTGCTTAATCGAATCAGCAATAAGCAAAATTTCCTGCTGAACTTGGTCAACAAGAAATCCTTTTTTTTCAGGTGTGAGTGCTTGATTTTCCTTGATTGTCATTTTTTGCTCCTTTTTGAATAAACAATTAATCCAACTATCAAAATGGCAACGCTTACCCCGCCAATCAAAATTAGACGATTCAGGGTCTTCTGACTTTCCATTTTCTGCTCTTCTATCGCTTTTATCCTCGTCTCTGTTACTTTACCCAATGTTTCTGCCAAAACCCTCTTTTTTTCTTCAAGTGTTCTAGATGCCAACAATTTCTTTTCTAACCTTTTTTTCTCCTCAAGGTCAAGAGCAGCAAGGTTTTGCTCGTACTCTCTCCGCAATTTTTGGTTTTTAGCAGAATTAGCAGCACTTCCAATACCTGTGGCTGCACCGATTATGCTAGTAATTATTATGGTTGTACTTACGGGCATTATCCTTTAATTAATTTTGTTACCTCTTGGTCAGATTCGACAATTTTCATCCCGTTTCTGACTAAATAATTTATACCACGGGTATTTTTACTCCAAAGGATACAACTAAAATTATTATTAAGCATTTTTGAAATTTCATAAAACATTAATTCGCTGAAATTCTGCCTAAAATTTATGTTTATTCCAAAGGAATACAAAAACCCATAAGCCAAAGAAACTACGCAATACCCAATTACTTTTCCCTCATCCAAAACCGCATACCAATCTAAAGTAATCTCTCTACTAGTTCCCAATATTTTATTATAAGTATCACGGACACACTCTTCTAAATTATCCCCTTTCGTGTGGTACTTATCAATTAGTTTTTTGTCACCCGCAAAAGCCGAATAGATACATTCATAAAGCACATCTGCTTCGTGAATCTCTACAAAGGTCATTTGCTTACAAAATATTTAATAGCCTCAAAAATAACTGCTAATGAAGTACCGCCTAGAGCCGACATACCTATTAGCTTATTTTTAAAAGCCTTTGTGTTTTCATTGTCCTGTTCCAATCTTTTAATCCTTTTAATAAGACCGTCTTGGTCAAACTCATCGCTCCCCACAACTGCATTGTACAATTTGTGAAGGGTATTTTGGACTTCTTTTAATGTGAGTTCCACCTCAGTCAGTCTTTTATCCGTCATTATCTCAAAAGATGTTTCTGACATTACTAATATATTTTGAGTATAAAGATATTATTTTAATTTAAAACCCCTATATTTATGCCCATTTTTATTTCAATGTGAGAAAATGAATATAGTTTGGGTAAATGGGTGCTTTGACATACTGCACTTGGGACATATTGAAATGCTGAAGTTTGCAAGGGGGCTTGGAGATGCCTTGTATGTGGGGATAGATTCCGACATCAGGGTTGCAGAAATGAAAGGGGATAATAGACCTTTCCAAAATCAAACAACCCGAATGACAGTTCTTGAATCATTGAAGTTTGTTGATAAAGTGAGCATTTTTGACACTAGTTATCAACTTAATGAATATATCAGACAAGCATCTCCCAAATACTTAGTAGTGGGGGAAGAGTATAAGGATAAAGAGGTTATCGGGTCTGAACACGCAGAAAACATCATTTTTTTCCCAAGAATTGATAATATTTCAACTACCTTGACCATGAAAAAGATTCAGAGTTCGTTGTAAAACGATATATCTTTACAAAAAATAACCATAAAACATTAATTATGAGCAAATTAGAACCTATTTGTTCGGACTGTTGCAAGATTCCCAAAGGTTGGGGACACGAATTAATCCTTGTTAATAACGAAAAGTATTGTGGAAAAATCCTTTATTTCAAGGAAGGATGCAAGTTTTCTATGCATTACCACCTCAAAAAGCAGGAGACATGGTATGTGCAAAAAGGAGAATTTTTATTCACATGGATTGATACACAAATCGGTAGTAAATATACACAAGCCCTACGTTCAGGCGAAGTAGTGACCATCCCTACAGGAATGCCACACCAACTTCATGCAGTAGAAGAAGGGGAGATTATTGAAATTTCTACCCAACATTTTGATTCAGATTCTTACAGAATTTACAAAGGAGACTAATGAAAGTACCTGTATTTATGGTAATTGGTGAGCAATGCCTAGACCAATTCGTATATGGAAGCACAGAACGGCTTTGCCCTGAAGCACCTGTTCCCGTCTTTGTGCCATCGGAAACTAAAAGTTCTTCGGGTATGGCTGCGAATGTATTATCTAACTTACATTCATTACTGAGTAAAGACCGAATTACTAATATCATTTTCCGTGAGTTTTGCCAAATTGGTATAACCAAAACGAGATATGTAGACAAAAAGAGTAACCACATATTTTTGAGAGTTGATGTTGGGGATAAAGATGTTAATAGATTGTCATTTGATAGCGACTTTTGCAGACATCTTAAAGATTCTGACATAATTTTAATATCTGACTACAACAAGGGGTTTTTAACTGAGGCTGATATTATAAGAATAGCTGAATTAAAAAATGAAAACGCTAAATTATTTTTAGATACAAAAAAGATATTATCTACCAAATTGATTTATTCTGTTGATTTTATCAAAATGAACTCCGTAGAATATCAAAATAATATAAAGAATTTTGGAAATATATTAGATATATACAAAAATAAGATTATTCTAACATTAGGGGGTGAAGGTGCTATGTACAATGATGTTAAATACCCCGTAGAAACTATTCAGACGATAGATGTAAGCGGTGCGGGAGATACATTCTTGGCTTCGTTAGCCTACTACTATGGTATGGGGAATAAAATAGAAGATTCAATTAATTTCGCAAACCAAATGGCTAGTAAGGTAGTCACAAAAAGAGGAGTAAGTGTAATATGAAAAAGATTTGTGTAACGGGTAATCATGGTTTTATTGGGAGAGCAGTTTTTAATGAGATAGAAAAAATGGGGTATATCCCTTTAAGCGTAGAGAAGTGGATATTTGAGAGGGTTAGGTGGCAGGACAGGTTGGTAGAATATTTAGTCAACCTCAATCCTGATGCAGTATTTCACATTGGGGCTTGTTCTGACACTCAGAACCATAATGTCACAGAAATGATGACACTAAACACAGAAGCAACTATGGTTTTGGCTGATTGGTGTCAATTCAGGAGAATACCTTTGATTTATAGTTCAAGTGCTGCGACCTATGGAACGAGAGGTGAGCCCGAAACGCTATATGCTTGGAGCAAATATTTAGCAGAACTATACGTTACAAAGTGCCAAGGAATAGCCTTACGCTATTTCAACGTTTATGGCATGGATGAATCCCACAAAGGGGAAATGGCATCTTTGTCTTACAAAACATTTTTGGCAAACAAAAGGGGTGAAAAGATGAAGCTATTCCCGAAATCACCAACTAGAGACTTTGTTTATATAAAGGATGTGGTTTCTGCGAACATTCATGCCTTGAATAATTATGAATTACACAAGGGGGGCAGATGGGATGTTGGTACAGGGGAAACGAGATTATTTGAGGATGTTGTAACCTTGATGGGAGGAGAATATGAATATCTACCTGAAGAAAATATACCTGAAAACTATCAGATATGGACTTGTGCTGACGAGTACAAGTTTATGAAAGGATGGAATCCCGAATGGAAATTAGAAAGGGGAATAGAAAACTACAAAGCAATGCTTGAATTATCTACTCCCCTTCTTTAGTATTTACTTCTTCAGCAAATATTGAGAAGAAACATAACCGATTACTTTGGGGAAAGTCCCACTTGTATCCAAAACTTCGTGCCAACCACTTACCACAGATGCTTTAGCATTTATTTCAGTTCCCTTGGGATAGCTTCCAATAGGCATCAATTTTGTTGACGGGGTTGGTCTCAACGACAAAGGAGAACTTTTGGTATTTACTATCCAAATTTCACTTTTTGTATTTGGGTTTGGTTTAGGTGGGGCAGGATTAGGACTTGGAGAAGGGGAAGGAGAAGGTTCAGGTATTGGATTTTCAACAGGAGTTACCTTTCCCTTTTTGCTTTTTAAGATAAAATATATTCCTACTGCTGCCAAAGCTAGAGGAATTAGATATTTTTGTTTCATACTATTTTTTTTTAAAATTATGAATTTTTATAATCTTTATAAGACTTTTCCTCCACAAATTGGGATTTATGCTTAATATTTATGTCTTTTTTTATTTTTGCCCTTTCATCATTAAGCATATATACGGAACGGGCAAGTTGTATAAATATATTGCAAAAGTGCTTTTTTGACTCCAAAACCCTCAATTCGTCTTCTACCTTCCAAAGGGCAAGATTTACTTCATGTAGTTTTTTAAACTCATCTGATTGTTCATCCAATTCGAGTTCCCTTTTTATTGCTTCTTTGGTATAATCTAATTCCCTTAAAATATTTGCCCTCTTTTTAGGGTCTTCTATCAAATCAGACTTTATTTTTAAGATGGTCATCCTATCAATAGCCTCCCCGATGCTTATTTCTATTTTCATCTGACAATTTTATTTTTTGGGGGTAAATTTTATATAAAATTAAGTACATTTACCTACTTTTTAAAAAATAACCATAAAACATGAAGCCCGTTTGCTTAGATTTGTCTGAGTGCAATGGATTAGGAGATTTGATTAGTGCAACGCCAACAATCAAAAAAATCCATGATTCATATCAACAGAAGATTACTGTCGTTTCACAAAAGCCCGAAATATTCAAACACAATCCTTTTGTAGAAAAAAGCTACAAGAATACCTCTATTGATTGGGATTTCTTCAGGGATAACTACATAATGCACAGTAGCTTTTACAATGTAGGTAAGAAAAATGAAAGGGGCGTAGAGTACAAGCACAACGTTTGTGACATCAGACAGTACCATGCAATTCACCTAGGATTCATGTTGGCTAAAGATGAATTGGAGTGTTTTTACCAACCGACTGAACCATGCAAGTACGAAATTCCTTTTGAAAAATATGTAGTAATTCATCCCGTAACAACTTGGGGAAACAGAACTTGGGATGCGGTAAATTGGATGACACTTACCAAGATACTGAATGAGAGAGGTATCTATGTAGTTTCAATCGGAAAGGATTCTAGTGAAACAGGATTTTTTAACGTAGATAAGCCCGTTTTCAACTTTGAGATAGAGCATGGTATGAACTTGATGAACAAAACATCTATTTCAGACTGTTGGCACATTATTTCAAAATCTTCAGCATTCATAACCATGGATAGCGGTTTGCTTCATTTGGCAGGAACGACAGATGCAAACATATTTCACCTTGGCTCTTCGATAAAACCTGAATTTAGGATACCCTACAGAAAGGGAAGCCAATCGTATAAGTATCAATATGTACTTGGGTCTTGCAATTCATTTTGTTGTTCCAATATGTCCCACGGTATAAAGGAGTGGGGAGATTTACAAGGAGTTGCCCCTTTGATTGGATGCCTTGAAAAGAGAGAAAAATATGATTGCCACCCAACGGTAGACCAAGTTTATCATAGACTTTTAATTCAATCTATAATATGAAAAAACTTTTAATCATTACTCCCCATCTATCTACAGGTGGAGCCCCTCAAGTTACCGTAAACAAAATAGAGTTGATTAAAAATGATTTTGAAATAAAAGTCATTGAACATTCTTTTCTAGCTTGGGCTTTTGTAGTTCAAAGGAACAAGATTATAGAGTTAGTAGGTAACAATAATTTTATAAGTCTTGGTAGTGACAAGCACTCTGAATTGGTAAATTTTGTTGAAGCATTTCAGCCCGACATAATTTCTATGGAAGAGTTCCCTGAAATGTTTTTAGAAGAGGAAAGCAGTAGATATTTATACAGGAACGACAGAACATACACAATACTTGAAACGACACATGATAGCAGTTTTAATCCGAGACATAAAAGATACTTTCCTGATAAATTTATTTTCGTTAGCCCTTATTCTGCATTTAAGTACATTGACTTAGATGTACCTACTGAAATAATTGAATACCCTGTAGATAAAAAAACAAGCGATAAGATAAGCAGGAGAGACGAAATAGGTCTTGAGCATGACTATTTTCATATTGTTACTGTGGGGCTCTTTACTGCAAGGAAGAATCAAAAATATGCATTTGAATTAGCTGAAAGACTTTACAAGCACAAGATTAAATTTCACTTTTTAGGTAACCAAGCAGGGAACTTTGAACACTATTGGAAACCATTAATGGAATGGAAAAACACCTCCGATAAGATGAACAATGTTGTTGTTTGGGGGGAGAGAAATGATGTACCAAAGTTTGTAGAAGCCTGTGACTTATTTCTGTTTCCGTCAAGAGGTGGAAGGGTAGACAAGGAGTTGAACCCTATTGCAATAAAAGAGGCGATGGAGTATAACATTCCAAAACTGATGTATAACCTAGATGTTTATTGCAACAAATACAATAACCAAGAGGATGTATTTTATCTGACAGGAGATGTTGAAACCGATTCAAACAAGATACTTGAAATATTCAACATTGATGAAAGCAAGATGGAAGAGGAGTTGGTTATAGTTGGTACTTATCCTAATTTAAAGGAACGAGTTAAATTGACCAAGGAGTGCATAAAAAGACTAAAAACTCTTGGAAGGAAAGTAATGGTTGTTTCTCATTATCCTGTTGACGAGGAAACTCAAAGAATGGCAGATTATTATGTTTATGATGCACACAATCCTTTGACCCATCATTCTTATTACAACAGATTTTACAACCATACTCACTTTTATGATGCGGAACTGTACATTAATGCCTTGAAAAATAGCAATCAGTCTTTAACCGTACTGACGAACCTATTCAACGCATTTAAGTCTGCCAAAAATTTGGGATACAAAAGGGCTTTCTATCTGACCTTTGACTATTTGCTTCACCCTGATGACAGAATTGTAGTTGAGGAATCTTTCAAGCATTTGCAGGAAGGTAAAAAAGCATATCTAGCTACATTGAACACACCTTTCGGTAAGGGAATCCAAACGAATGGTATGTCTTTTGATGTGGACTTCTTTTTATCTTCCTTTGACGATGTTAGAACACCTGACAAGTACAATAGCATCTGCTCTGAAATCGGGGCACAAAATTTCTTGGAGGATTATATGATTAAAGTTGTAAATCAATTCCATGAAAATAGCATCACATTAATAAATAACGACAAGGAAACATTCTTGGTTAATAGTGGGGATGGTGCTTCTTCAAACTCCGAATATTATTCTATCCTGCCGATTAAGAATAAGCATAATCATTTTATGCTCTATTTCTTCTCATACAATTTGGATGAAAGAAAGCTGAACATAACAATACATGAGGATGGAAACGAAATATTCAATAACAGAATCCAAATAAACAAGAACAGGGAATACAAGAAAGACTTTGAATTTAGAGGAAAACCATTAGATGTAATTTTGGAATTTTATGATGGGGACAATATTTACAAAACCGATAAGTTTCCCATAAATTCGTCTAATGTAAATAAATACAGGGAAACGGGAGAGTTTAGGTGGAAGAACCAAAAACCGAAAATCAAGTTAGTACAAATACAAGTTTCTAATGATGACGAAAGACAAAAACAAAGCAGGGAAACGCTCCAAAAGGTCAAAGAATACGGTTGGGAATATGTCCTGCACACCAATAAGCCGTACTCTGACTTGCCACCTAAATCAAACTGTTTACGCCCCAATTGTGTATCACTCACATTGTTCGATGACCAAAGGGTCGCTGAGTTGGGAACTGCACTTACCCCTGCTCACTACGGATGCTATGAATCTTTCAAGAATGCAATTCTAGCAGAATTTACAAATGATGTTGACTTCTTGATGGTTTGTGAAGGGGACTGCATACTTGAATGCTCTGTACAGGAATTTGTATCAAAAGTAGAAGCATCTTGTCCAATAATGGAAGACAATAATATTGGATATATGTCATTTGGCGATAAGGATACGCTAGAACATGGATGGCTTCAATCCCCTGTGGTTGAAGAAATACCCAATACTGATTTGTTGTACATAACCAATCACATTATTGGGATACAATCAATTATGTTCCCACACTTTACAAGAAGCTATTTGAAGGAAAAACTCCGACTACACCCTTGGGATGCCTCTGACACTTACTTCAATATAATTATGGGAGGAAGTGGTCACAAGTTTGGAATTGTAAAGGAAAGACTAACATCACAAGCAGATGGTTTTTCACTTATAGATAACACTATCAAACAATTTAGGAAGAGATGAAAAGGTTGTTTATAATTGACACATACCCATCAGATGAAAAGGATAAAAATATCCTGAAAAGGTGTATTGAATCAATAAAACCTTTGGGCTACGATATATTAATAGTCAGTCATCTACCTATTGATACTGACATAGCTAGTAGTGTCAATTATGTTATTTACGACTTCAACAATACATTTTTGATTGCCCATTACACTCCCTTTTGGTGGATGAACCAACCAAGTTTTAGGGTTCAGATAAATAATGCAGGTCACACTTTGCCGATTTGCAGGAATATGAATACTTCAATAAACATGGCTAAATGCCTTGGTTACGATGAGTTTATATTCATGGAATCTGACATAGTTTTTGAAGAAACAGACCTGAATATTTTAAAAAACATTTTGGATGGGGCTTTCATATCAAATGGGAAAAAGATGCTATTTTTCAGACCCGAAGAATACAGGGACTGCGAAGGCTCATACGTTTACGAAACTCTACTATTTGCGGGGAAGCCTGACTTCTTTTTAGAAACTTTCACTCCACCTTTAGATTTGGAGCAATGGTTAGCCATCCCTATGGGATACACCCTAGAACTTTCATTCTATGAAAGATTTTCACACAGGGAGAGCGAATTTCATTTAGTAAAAGACCACTCTTCAAACATATTCAAGCAAAGTAAGATTAACCTATCTAGGTATGGTCTATTCAATTGTGATGTGGTATTTAATGAGAGTAGCCCTGAAGAGCCTGTTCTGTTTATAATGAACTCTTTAATTGAGACAGAACCGAAAAGGGTTGAAGTATATATCAATGATAACTTGGCTTACACATTTATACTGCACAAGAGCCAATATTGGTTTAATAGTTATAAATTCGATGGCTCAGAAATAATGGTATATGTTTTTGATGAAGGCGAAACTCCTCATTTATTTATGAAAAGAAAGTTTGTTTTAAATCAACAAAACTCAGAAACTTTCAAAGAAAAAGGAACAATTAAATTTCAATAACATGGCTCACGAAAGACAACAAGATTTCTGTAAAAAAGTGAAATGGTTTTTCCCTGAATATTTCACGAATGTAAATGTTTGCGACATCGGCTCTTTGGATTTGAATGGTAACAATCATTATTTATTTGAAGACTACTCTTACATTGGTGTAGATATTGGTAAAGGTAAAAATGTAAACGTTGTATCAAAAGGGCACGAATACAGACCCATTGACGGGGCAAAATATGACATGGTTATTTCCACAGAATGCTTTGAGCATGATATGTATTGGAAAGAAACAATAATGAACGTTATTGAAAACTTATTGAGGGATGGAGGTTTATTTTTATTTTCTTGTGCTACCACGGGAAGACCTGAACATGGGACTGCGAGGACTCAGCCTTTTGATTCCCCATTTACCGTTACACATGACGATTGGGCGGGATATTACATGAATCTGACAGAATTAGATGTTAGAGATGCAATCAACCTAGATGAGCATTTTAAAGCATATCATTTTTACACAGATGAGGAATCTTGTGACCTTTACTTTTGGGGACTTAAAAAATAAAACATGAAAAAGATTGATGTAATAGTATTGACAAATAGCGTTACGGAGAAGATAATCCGAATGACTAGGAGAACTATAATTTCCATGAAAGATGCTGAAGACGATTTTCAGTTTAACATAATCTTGATGGAATCGGGTGCTGACAAGAGAAACGAATATGCTGATATAGTTGATTCTTATGTAACACCGCAGGAAAGTTTTAACTACAATAAGTACATAAATCTAGCAACACCACATTTCAGAGATGGAGAGTTTGTTGTTATCTCAAATAATGATGTAGGCTACGAAAAAGGTTGGCTTACTGAAATTATGAAAGTTCATTCCGAAAGACCTGATATTCATTCTTTCAGCCCCAAAGACCCTGCTCTTTATCTGAAGTATTTTGACGGTCACTTCCTTGGGCATAAAGAAACATATTGGGAAAACTACAAAGTTACAGAAGGACTGATGGGTTGGTGCTTGGTAATAAAGAGAGAGGCTTTTGATGCCATAAGCCCTTTTGATGAACTTTTCGATATGTATTACCAAGATAATGACTATACTGAAATGATTAGGTCAAAAGGTATAAAACACGCACTTGTCAGACATTCAATCGTTTGCCACTTGGAAACAATCAATAT